>Ga0075425_100002705_pt1 | contig 17785 bp, 8 predicted proteins | sample SoiMethybrSBSTD4_FD_75300 | JGI IMG/M metagenome (GOLD analysis project Ga0075425, IMG submission 75300) | Bulk soil microbial communities from a Populus tree surrounding site in Tennessee, USA - Soil MetaG P. TD hybrid SBSTD4 | ecosystem: Environmental > Terrestrial > Soil > Tree plantation... | reverse complement strand
CGCGAGTAGTCGAGGTAGAGCATCGATGCGACCGCATCAACGCGCAGACCGTCGATGTGATACTGCTCGAGCCAGAACATCGCGCTGCTCAGCAGGAAACTTCGAATCTCGTTGCGGCCATAGTTGAAGATGTAGCTGTCCCAATCCTTGTGAATGCCCTGGCGCGGGTCTGAGTGTTCGTACAGATGCGTGCCGTCGAAAAAGCCGAGCGCAAATTCGTCTGTCGGGAAATGCGAGGGAACCCAGTCGAGAATGACAGCGATGCCGCGCTGATGCAGGTAATCGATCAAATACATCAGGTCCTGCGGCGTGCCGTATCGGCTGGTCGCGGCGAAGTAGCCGGTTGTTTGATATCCCCATGAGCCATAGAACGGGTGCTCGGTCAGCGGCAGGAACTCAACATGGGTGAAGCCCATTTGCTCGACGTAGTCCGCGAGTTGTGGCGCAATTTCCCGATAACTCAACCAGCGGTTTCCATCTTCAGGCACGCGCCTCCACGAACCGATGTGCACTTCGTAAATCGAGAGCGGCGCGTGAAGCGAGTTGCGCGCGGCGCGCGACGACATCCATTTTTGATCGTGCCACTCGTAATCGAGATCCCAGACAATTGACGCCGTCTTGGGAGGAGTTTCCGCGTGAATGGCGAACGGGTCGGCTTTGTCGACCTGGTAACCGTGGTAACGGGATACCACGTGGTATTTGTAGGACTCGCCCTTCTTGATTCCCGGGACAAATATTTCCCAGATGCCCGAGGAACCTACGGGTCGCATGGGATGGCTGGTTTTGTTCCAGCCGTTAAACGCTCCCATCACGTAAACCCCTTCCGCATCGGGCGCCCATACGGCGAAATTTGTCCCGGCCACGCCGTTGACGGTGCGTGCGTGGGAGCCAAGCCGCTCGTAAAGCCGGATATGGCTGCCCTCGTTAAACAGATACAGGTCGTGATCGCTTAGCAAAGACATCGGAGAGCAGTTTTCCCGCGTCTGCAAGTCGACGGAGTTGTTCGATACCGGGCCGTATTCGGCGGCGCCAGTTAGGCCGTTCTTTGTTGGTTGCCGGGACATTTTGTGGAAGAACCTCTCCCCAGAGATCCTCTACATTTACAAGCACGATATTGGCCATACTATGGGCCAGAAAGCGGTTGACTTCGCGAAAGATCCCTGCATATTTGTTCTCGCCCAGAAATCGGGCGAGAACCTTGCGTTGGACACCTCGATACCTGCGTTCGGCCCTTGCCGCTTCCGCGTCCAGAAAACCGAGATCGAGGCGGTCGTCAATATCCGATCCGTCAAAGAACGCACGAAACGGCGGCATGTCGTGAGTATTCAGGCTGGCCACCGAATTCTTCGGCGGCGGCCTGAGCCCGGGTTTTTTCGGATCACCGAAAATCTCATATTGCACGACGTAGATTTGCGCAATGTTGTGGCGCTTCATCGACTGATTCACGATGCGCGGCACCACGCCCAGGTTTTCGCCGACGATACCGGCCTTATGGCGATGGGATTCCAGCGAAAGAATCGCATATAGCTCTTCGGCAGGATACTCGACATAGACGCCTTTATCACCATTTAGCTCGTTAGGTATCCAGTAAAGCCTGTGAAGCCCCATCACATGATCGATTCGCAGGAGCCGGCAAAAACGCAGATGATTCCGAATGTAGGCGATATAGTACTGATACCGGTTCAGCCGCATGGCTTCGGGATTCATCGGGGGAAACATCCAGTTTTGGCCCGTCGTGAACAACACGTCGGGCGGTGCTCCGACCGTCACACCACGCACGAAGAACTCTCGACTCCACCACATGTCGTAGCCATCCGGGTGCAGACCCAGCGGCAGATCGAGGTACAGCATTTGTCCGTTCTCGCGTGCATTAGTTGAGAGGGACTCGAGCTGTTCCTGCACGATCCACTGGACGTAAAGGTGGTAGTGTTTCGTTGCCTCTTCATAGTCACCGGCGTCGAGCCTGCCGTCGCGCATCTTCGCCGGCCATTCGTTCCAGCTTTTGCCAAGAAGATCAGTAACAGCTCGGAATTGCGCGTAGTCTTCGACTCCCCGATGCTCACGAGCGAACCTGCCGAACGCGTGCAAACGCTCGGGCGTTGCGGTCGAAAAGAATGTACGCGCCAGCTCTTCAAGGACGCGGCGCTTCCATGCCATCACACCTTTGTAGTCGACGTACTTCGTGCGGGCAGGCATGTTCGCGGCGAGATGTTTGGCGTTGGCATTGCCGGAGAATTCGGGAATGCGCATGAAATCGATGTAGAACTCGTTCCAGAACAGGCGGCTTGCCGGCGAATAGGGACTGGGCTCGAACGGCTTGTCGAGATAGGCCGCGAGCAGCGGCAGGGTCGCGGCTACTGTGCCTCCGTAGCCCTTCATCCAATCGATGAAGCTCTCGAAATCAGTCAAGTCACCCGCTAGAGGATTCCTTTTCGAGTGCAGAGCGTAAACCGGCGTGAACATTCCCCAGGCCCGGCCCTCAATTCCCGGGAAGTAAGCCTTGGTCGGAGCCGAGATCACGAAAGTTTCTTGTCCATCGATCTCAGCGTCGTGATAGCCGAATTCGAATTTGCGGTTCTTGAGCTTCCCATCCCAGGCGACCATCACTGGCTCAAGCCTTCGGTTTTTCAGTTCCTCCTTGCGCTGTTTGAGTGCCTGCGGCACATCACCGAACGCTTCTACGGCCGCACCCATTGCACGCAATACGAGCAGCAGTGCCTCGGGATCGGCCTGCTGCCGCTGCTTCTTCATGTCGATGTAGGACGTCTGGATTCCGTAGAGCTTTGCAAGCTCAGTCAGTTGTTTCAAGCCGCCTCCGGCGCTTCGAGCACCGGGGCTTCGAGCAACTGAAGAATTCCGGTGAGTGGGATGCGAATCCAATCTGGACGATTGTTGAGTTCGTATCCCAATTCGTAGAGAGCCTTCTCGAGAAGATAAATGTTTAAAAGGATGTCCACGTCTTCACGATCCGCCGGCAGGAAACCTCCCGCCGCTGCGTGTTCAATATACGACTCCAGGAAGGTCTTACATACCCAGATATTCCAAACACGCGCCCACGGCTCAAGGGTCGCGAGATCTTCGGGACGAACCAACGCGCTGCCGAGATGGCCGAAGAGCGATGTGTACGCCGCATAGTGGAAGGACCGCAGCATTCCCGCGACGTCTCGAATCGGTGTTCGCTTGATCCGCCGTTCGGTCAGAGGCCGCGCAGGCTCGCCTTCAAAATCGATAATCACGTAGTCCTTGCCTGTAAAGAGGACTTGGCCCAGATGATAGTCGCCGTGAATCCGATTGCGTTTCGCGGAAATCTTTTTGGAGAGCACACTGCGGAAGCGGCTGAGTACTTCGTTCTGGAGGTCCAGCATCTTCAACGCCTGGTCCAGCATCGTGCCTCGCAGATGCTTCAGGTTGTTTCGCAGCAACTGGAACATCTGTCCTGAATGGTTCCGCATCGATTGATATAACGAGCGCTGATACAGCACCGAAAAAGGTTCGGGAGCAAAATTCGGATCGCTGTTATCGGAGGCAAGGGCCACGTGCATTTCGGCCGTCCTCCTGCCGAGTAGTCGAACATTTTCCAGGTAAGGACCGATCAGATCGCCGGCAAGCGTGGGGATCTCGGCTCGATGTAGTCTCGCCACGAACGGCATCGGCGTCAGGATTTCCCGCACTTCCTCAGGTGGCCGGGTCACCACACGCTCGAAATACTGGCTCATCGAGTCCAGCGTTTGCCGCCACGCGTCACCTTCGTTCGGGACGTACTTTTGAAGAATCGCGACGGCGGCGGTCTCGCCTTTTCGGGGTTTGTACTCGATAACTCCGGTAAGCGCCGGGGTGTGGTCGAAGCCGGCTTTGTCAGTCAGAAAATGGGCGAGTTCCAGTTCGGGATTCACGCCGGGCTCGACGCGGCGGAAGAGTTTCAGAATGAGCTGATCTCCGAACACAATCGATGAATTGCTCTGTTCACCGTGAATCGAAGCAACGGTGAGGTGCGCGGCCGTATTGGGCGATGCATCGCGGGTCGCACGCGTTGACGATGCGATGAATTCGCCGGCAGTACCACGCAGCCTCCGCTTTCGGACAATCATTTCAACCAGCGATTTGCAGAAATCCTCGTTGCAGATGGCGTCGTAGATCACTCCTGCTCGTTCTTCACCTTTTTGCTTTATTCGGACCTCGGCCAATATCGACACCGGAAATGACTTCCGCACCTGCTCGGCTTGATCGCCGGCGGCAAATTCCAGAGGCAGCAGGTACAGTTCCGGATCCTGCTCCGTGTACTCGACGTGGACTTGCGTTATGCGTGCTTCTGCCGAGTTCCAGTTCACCGGAACCACTTCCGCAAATGATGTCGATTTGATTTGCCGCGCCTTTCCGCGGAACCACCGCTGGTCCTGGAGGTACTCGGCCAACGCATTCTCAAGCGCCACGCGCGATTTCCCCGAAAGCGCGGTTGTCCACGATCCCGCGATTTCCAACTGTAGGGGCGCTCTATGAGCGCCCGGGCGGTCATACACCGTCCCTACAGGCGTGAGTGCAAACCAATAGAAGGAATGTGCGCTCAAAGTCAGGAAGTAAGGCGACTCCCCAATAATCGGAAATTCCGTGCGGCCGAATAGTTCGATCGGCCTTGTGCCTTTGAATGCGGAAAGATCGAGACCGGCATACTGTACAAACCGGGACAGATTCGCTATGACGAGAATGACTTCATTTTCATATCGGCGAATGAACGCCAGAACTCGATTGTTGTCGGGATACAAAAATTCGAGAGTGCCCCGGCCAAAAGCCTTGTACCGTTTTCGAAGCGCGATCAATCGCTTCATCCACCACAGCATGGAGTGCGGATTATTTTGCTGCGCTTCGACGTTGTACGCCTCGTAGTGTGAATCCGGATCCATGACGATCGGAAGATACAGGCGGTGAGGGCTCGCCTTGGAAAAGCCTGCGTTTCGGTCTGCGCCCCACTGCATCGGTGTCCGCACTGCGTTGCGATCGCCTAGATAGATGTTGTCGCCCATCGCGATCTCGTCGCCGTAGTAGATAACCGGCGTGCCCGGCAGCGCGAACAGGAGCGCGTTCATCAATTCAATGCGATTCCAGTCTTTGCCCAGCAGGGAACACAGGCGTCGGCGGATTCCGAGATTAATCCGCATCTGCGGATCATGGGCGTACGCGCGGTACATGTAGTCGCGTTCCTCGTCTGTCACCATCTCGAGCGTCAGTTCATCGTGATTGCGAAGGAACAGGGCCCACTGGCAGTTTTCGGGGATAGCCGGTGTTTGCGACAGGATGTCGATGATCGGGAATCGGTCCTCCATGCGCAGGCTCATGAACATGCGCGGCATCACCGGAAAATGAAATGCCATGTGGCATTCATCGCCTTTGCCGAAATATGCAATTGCGTCTTCCGGCCACTGGTTCGCTTCCGCGAGAAGCATTCGGTTCCGGAATCGCTGGTCCACTTGCTTGCGAAGTTGCCTCAGGAAGCCGTGAGTTTCAGGAAGATTCTCGCAATTCGTCCCCTCGCGCTCGTAAAGGTAGGGGACGGCGTCCAGCCGGAGTCCGTCGACTCCCATTCCAAGCCAGAAATTTACCGCCGAAAGCAGGGAGCGCTGAACCTCCGGGTTGTCGAAATTGAGATCCGGCTGATGGTGATAAAAGCGATGCCAGTAATACGCGTTCGCGATCGGATCCCAGGTCCAGTTCGATGACTCGAAATCCTTGAAGATGATCCGCGCCTCTTTGTACTTGTTGACGTTATCGCTCCACACATAGAAATCCCGCCACACGCTGCCCGGCTTCGCGCGGCGAGCCCGCTGAAACCAGGCATGTTGGTCCGATGTGTGATTCAAAACGAGCTCGGTGATTACACGTATGCCGCGGTGATGTGCTTCGCGAAGGAACCCTCGGAAGTCGGCAAGAGTACCGTAAGAAGGATGAACGTCCGTGTAATCGGCGATATCGTAGCCGTCATCCTTCAGAGGCGAGGGATAGAAAGGGAGAAGCCATAAGGCGGTCACGCCGAGGTCATGGAGGTAATCCAGCTTCTGCGTCAGGCCGGCAAAGTCGCCGATACCATCATCGTTGCTGTCGTAGAACGCGCGGACGTGCAGTTCGTAAATGATCGCGTCCTTGTACCAGCTGGGATCGTCCTCGAGCTGAAATACCTCAGGCAGTTCGCGCATACGCCTCGAATCGTTCGAGTTTCAAAATGTGTGCGGGCATTTCGTTCGGCCGCAGCTCGATGTAATTCCGCGGACCGAACCAAGTGAAACGCTCGCCGGTTAAAAGATCGATGACTCGGTACGGATACCGTGCATCAATACCGAACTCCTGCAGCGGCAGTTCCACAAAACCCGATTGTGTCCATACCGGATCAAGGTTCACCGCCGTGACAATCACGTTGGTCCTGTCTTCTGTCTGCTTGCTGTAGCAGATGATTTGATCGTTTTCTGTCGAATGAAATTCCAGTCTCTTATTCGACTGTAAAGCGGCATTTTCTTTCCGAATCGCATTCACGCGCGTGATAAACGGACGAAGCGTTGAAGCATCGCCCAGCCTCCGCCGCTTGATTTCGTATTTTTCCGAATTCAAATACTCTTCGCTACCAACCTCGCGCGGCTCGTTTTCACACAACTCGAATGCGGGTCCGTAAATTCCGTAATTCGACCCCAGGGTAGCTGCCAGCACAAGCCTTGCCATAAAAGCCGGTCGGCCGCCTTTCTGAAGCGTTTCGTGAAGAATGTCCGGCGTGTTTGGCCACAGACTCGGGCGGAAGAATTCGCGGACTTCCGTTTTTGTCAGCTCGGTGAGGTACTCGGTGAGTTCCTTCGCGCTGTTGCGCCATGTGAAATATGTATACGAATCAGTGAACCCCAGCTTCGCCAGCCAGTACATGACATTGGGTCGCGTGAACGCTTCGGATAAGAAAATGAGATCTCGGTGTTTTTTCTTGAGGTCGCGAATCATCCATTCCCAGAATGCAAAGGGCTTGGTGTGGGGATTGTCCACCCTGAAGATGTGCACACCCTGCTCGATCCAGAATTCGACGATGCTCTTGAGCTCCGCCCAAAGGCTACGCCACGCGGGCGTCTCGAAATCAAACGGGTAAATGTCCTCGTATTTTTTCGGGGGGTTCTCTGCATATTGAATACTGCCGTCCGGCCGAGCGCGGAACCATTCCGGATGCTCCTTGACGTACGGGTGGTCCGGTGAACACTGGTAAGCGAGGTCGAGGGCAATCTCGATCCGATGCGCCCGCGCCGCTGAAACGAGATGGCGGAAGTCCTTCAGCGTTCCAAGGTCAGGATGAACGGCCTTGTGACCACCTTCAGGACCGCCGATGGCCCACGGACATCCCGGTTCGCCCGTTCCTGCCTGAACCGCATTGTTCTTTCCCTTGCGATGCGACCGGCCAATCGGATGAATGGGCGGGAAGTAGAGGACATCGAAACCCATCTCTGCGATCTCGGGAATAAGACGTTCACAATCGGCGAATGTACCGACCGAGCGAGGAAACATTTCATACCATGCGCTGAATCGTGCACGAAGCGGATCCACTGTTACCCGAAGATCCTTGTACACGGTTGCATTGCTTCGGTCGGCGTATTCCGTGGCGAGCGAGAGAAGATCTTCGTCAATCTTGTCCGGTTCGAGGTGATTGGCAGCGGCCTTGAGCTTCTTCGCATCAGAGCCCATTGCCCTTTCCGCAGCGTCCAGGAGCAGCTTGGAACCGATCTGCAGATCCACGGTGACGTCCTGGTCCGCATCAAGTCGCTTCTGAAAATCGTGGTACCAGGTGAGAAATGGATCGACCCAGGCCGAGATTGTGTAAAGGTATTGACCCAATTTATCGACAGGAAAGTTCCCGCGCCAGTGGTCATTGCCGAGCGGCACCATCGGGACCTCGCCCCAGGCTTCATCGTCTTCGTGCCGGTAACGCACAACGGCCGTGATTCGCTCGTGACCGTCTGCAAAGATGTCCGCATCGACTTCGATGGTTTCTTCCAGGGTTCGCTTGATGGGGAATCGGCCACATTCAATTTCCGGGCGAACTCCTCGAATGACCACACGCTGGGGCGGCCGATCGCTCATATAAAAAGCCTAACACGACGGCAGAGGGGACTGAATATGGGCAAAAACGAACATATGGCAGTAGTCCCCTCCCCTGGAGGAGGGGTGGTTGTGCATCAAGAAAATGCAGCGAAGCCACCTTTGAAGCGCAGACGGGGTGGTCAAAAACATTTCTGACCACCCCGTCCGCTCCCTATTCAAGGATGCCTTCGGCGATATTTTTTTGAGGTCGCGTCCACCTCTCCTCTGGAGGAGGGGACTGCTGGCGAGTGTCAGATTCGCTCTTACGCCGGGGGCTCGAAAACTTCCCGGTCAACTTCGCTGAAGAAATCGGCGTGAAGCTTCTGGATGGCGACGTTGGCGTCGTTCTCATCGACGATGAAACTGAAGTTGATATTGGATGCCCCGTGAGAAACCATGAGGATATTGATATCGGCAATGCTGCCGAAGGCGCGGCGCGCTACACCGGGCGTGTACTTGAGGTTGTTACCGACCAGGCAGATCAATGCGGCTTTCGGATTGACCTCCACATCCCCGAGCGATTTGAGATCTTCGACAATCGCATCAAGCTTTGAAACGTTGTCGAGCGTGAGTGAGACCGAGACTTCAGACGTGGCGACCATATCCACCGAAGTTCGATGACGGTCAAAAACCTCGAAGAGAGCCTTGAGGAATCCGTGCGCCATCAGCATCCGTGACGACGAGACCGTCACAACCGTGATTCCTCGCTTACCTGCGATTGACTTGATCAGGTTCTTGCACGGCCGCGCATCTTTTGTAATGCGGGTCCCCGTGCCTTTGGGCTTTCTCGAATTCAGGATGAAAACCGGAATGTTTTTTTCGACGGCGGGCAAAACCGTCAGCGGGTGAAGGACCTTCGCTCCGAAGTACGCGAGTTCGGAAGCCTCGTCAAAAGAAATCTCACGCACTTTCCAGGCGCCCGGAACGATCCGCGGGTCCGTCGTCATCATTCCATCAACGTCCGTCCAGATTTGAATTTCTTCCGCATTCAACGCGGCGCCCGCAATCGCTGCAGAGTAATCGGAACCGCCGCGGCCGAGCGTCGTTGTAATGCCGGACTGCGTTGCGCCGATATAACCACCCATCACGACCACCTTGCCCGCGTTCAGATGAGACCTGGCAGCCTCTTCGAGCCGGGCAGCAGTTGGTTCCATCAGGGGGGCAGCCTTGCCGAAGTGGTCGTCGGTCATCAGGCATTTGCGCGCATCGATGTGGACTGCGTCAAATCCGAGGCGCTTCATTCGATCCACAAATATGAGTGATGAAAGGGCTTCGCCGTAAGAAGCAATCAAATCCTGCGTCCGCAGCGAAAATTCGCCAATGGCACCGAGCGCCTTCAGCAATTCCCGAAGGCGCGTGAATTCCTCTGCCGTCGAGGGGAGCAATTCAGTGTGGCGGCCCTCGAGCTTATTGATGATGTCGGTCGCTTTTGCGACGTCGCCGCGCGCCGCTACGCCGCCCGCTTCGAGCAGACCATTGGTTGCGCCACCCAGCGCAGACACCACCACAAGCGGTTTTCGTGAAATTTTTTCGCCCACAATAGCGCAGGAACGATCAATGGCTGCAGCATCTTCCACTGATGTCCCGCCAAATTTCATCACGATCATAGGCCTGGGAGATTACCATAGGAATCGATGAAACGCTCTGGTGTTGCCGATCTCCCGCTGCACGGCGGCCGCGTTCCTCAATGGCTTGCCGAACGCATGACACGCCTTGGCACAGGTATAACGGAAGCTGTCATTCAGCGTTACGGCCGAAGCGAATTCCTCTCGCGGCTTAGCGATCCATTTTGGTTTCAGGCATTCGGCGCCGTGATGGGAATGGACTGGCATTCGTCGGGTATCACAACGTCCGTGCTCGGCGCCCTCAAGAGAGGACTCAACAGCCGCTCGGATGAACTCGGCCTTTATTTCTGCGGCGGCCGCGGCAAACATTCACGCAGAACACCCGAGGAATTACGTGCCCTCGCCGATAGGAAAGGCTTCGACGCCGATGCACTCGTCCGAACGAGCCGCCTCACCGCCCGCATCGACAACAACGCAATCGCGGATGGCTTTCAGCTCTATCTCCATACGTTCATTGTGACCTCAGACGGTGAGTGGGCTGTCGTGCAACAGGGTATGAACGATGCGACGGGTCTCGCACGACGTTACCATTGGCATTCTGCTTCCGTCCGCGATTTCGTCGCCGAACCGCATACCGGCATCGTGGGCGAGCACCAGGGCATGATCATGAATCTGGTCGATCATGCGGCCAAACCGGCGCAGAATGCCCTGCTCGAGTTGGCGCGGCAACATCCCGACGCAACGATAAGCGACGCACGCCGGCTCGTGGTGCCCAGAAGACACGACGTCCGCGCGCAGGACGTCGACCTGAAGCGGCTCGGCGCCGTGCTTGCCGTTGCCTACGAACGCGAGCTTAATGACTTCGCGTCGCTGCTTCTTCTCGAAAAACTCGGGCCGCGAACGTTGCAGACTCTTTCTCTGGTAGCCGAGGTCGTCCACGGAACGCCGACTCGATTCTCCGATCCCGCCCGCTATTCCTTCGCGCTCGGCGGCAAGGACGGCCATCCCTTTCCGGTTCCGCTCAAGACCTACGACGAGTCGATCGCCGTGCTGCAATCTTCACTCGACGCCGCAAAGGTCGGCGACAAAGACAAGCTTTCCGGCTTCGAGCGGCTGCATCGTTTTGTTCGAGCCGTCGAAGAACGACGTGAACCTGAAGCCGACTTCGACGCCGCGATTCGTCACGAGCGCGCAATTTCACGCCAACTCGGTGGCCGGACGGTCTTCGACGACCAGCTAAAGCTGTTTTAAGCTCGTGGTTTTGGTTCCCACAACGCAAGCGTCGCGCCCGTGGGATCCGTGATCACGCTGAACCATCCGAAGTTGGGAACCTCAGAAACGTCCTTCATGATCGAAGCTCCGAGTTGCTTCGCTTTCGCCGTCGCTGCATCGATATCGTCGACGAGGACGTAAGCAAGCCAACTCGAGGGCGCGCCGGGGATCGGGTTTTTCAACATTCCGCCGCCCGTGCCTTCACCGACCTTGATCATCGTATAGGGTCCGGCTTCCATAGGCACATCTTCCAGTTCCCACTTAAACAGTTTTCCGTAAAATTCCTTTGCCTTACGGACATCGTTTGTCATCAGTTCGACGTGGACAAATGGGTTCCCCATAGGGCCGCCTTTCTTTACTATGCAAAATTGTCTTTCTTAGACGATAACTCGTTCGCTTTTTTTGTAGTGGAGGCAATATGAAGACCAAAACGTGCAGCATGGTTTTGTCCGGACTTGTACCGTCGTTGTTGCTGTGTCACGCGCCCGCTGTGCACGCCCAAGGCGGGGCTACAAACTTTTCGGAATGTATGACACCTGCGCCGCCTCCCACGCCTGCTGCCGGAGGGGGCTCCGCAGCTGCGCTGGCGGAGCGCATTCCTCGCGACGCACCGGTGACCGCGATCCCGGGCGTGGTCGCTGCTGGTGTGAAGTGGACAAAGATATGGCAGGCCGGCGGCAACAGCGCCGATGGGATCGTCGCCGACAAAGAAGGCAATGTGCTCGTTGCGCAGGAGGACTACGATGCTGTCCTTAAGATCGACGGGAACGGCAAGGCTTCGGTGGCTGTCTCGAATTCGAAAGGTGTCGGCTCGTTATCGATGGATCGAGAGGGACGCCTCTACGGCGTGCACCGAACCGAGAGACCCGGATCCACGAAACCCGATCAGGCCTCGATTGTTAACGCGGTCACAATATTAGCGCCGGAGCGCAAGATGGTTGCTGATAAGTGGACGGATGGCGCGACACTGGGCGTACGGCCGAATGACCTCGCTGCTGACAGCCACGGCGGCGCGTATTTCACATCGGGTTGCGTCTATTACGCGAGCCCGAATGGCAGTGTCAGCGTCGTCGAAGGGAACATCCGCACGAATGGCATCGTCTTCAGCTCGGATGACAAGATCCTCTATGTCACCAACGCCGGTGTCCAGGCGCCCGGAACAATCGTCGCCTTCGACGTGAAGGGACCCGGCATGCTCTCCAACCGTCGCGTTTTCGCGACGCTCGCCATGGGCAATGGCGACGGCAGCGCTGTTGATTCGGAAGGGCGCCTGTACGTGACCTCCAACGCCGGCGTGCAGGTCGTCGACAAGACCGGAAAATATCTTGGCCTCATTCCAACTCCGCGAGGTGTGATCAGCGTTGCGTTTGCCGGTCCCGATAAAAAAACACTCTACGTCGTAGGTTCCGGCGCGGAAGACGAGAATGGAAAGCCAATCCGGGAAGGTCCGCAGCAGACGGCCGCGACGATTTACAAGCTGCCGATGGTCGCGCAGGGCGTGAAGGGGCGCGCAAAATAGCGCGGTCGAATTAACCAACGCAGTTCAGCCAAGACCTGACTCACTTGCGTCGCTAGAGTTCAACCGACATGCGGTGTCGGACGCTCGTGGAACTTTACGTCGTCAGATTTTCTTCCGGAATGTCGTGCGTGAGTGAAACGATGTCCAGTTCCTGAATCATTTTTCTTTCAACCCAGTTGGATATCCGGTGACGCGCGGGCGATCGTCCTCTTTCTCGATAAACTATATAGTTCGAAAGTGAACAGCCCTTCTACGCAAGACTCGGCTAGTGGACAAAAACCAATTTCCGATCGCCGAACATGCATTTCCGATTGGACAGAGGCTTAGGGAAGTTCGGTCGTGCCCATCAGGAATTTGTCCATGCCGCGGGCGGCCACGCGTCCTTCGCGAATGGCCCAGACGACGAGCGATTGACCACGAGCCATATCGCCTGCGGCGAAGATGCCGGAAACGCTGGTCATTTTGTCGGCGTTGACTGCAACGTTGCCGCGGTCCGTGACGTCAACCCCCAGCTGCGCGAGCATGCCATTGCGTTCGGGACCGAGGAAGCCCATTGCCAACAGAACCAATTCGGCGTCGATGGTAAATTCGCTATCCGGCACTTCCTTCATGTTCCGGCCTTCGAACTCCACGCGCACGCCGTTGAGCTTTTGAACGCGGCCGTCGCCGGTGAAACTCTTCGTCAGAACCGCGTATTCGCGGCCGCCGCCTTCTTCATGAGCAGATGACGTTCTGAAGATGTTCGCCCAGTTCGGCCATGGATTGTCGGCCGCACGTTCAGCGGGCGGCTTCGGCAGCAGCTCGAATTGAACGACCGAGCGAGCGCCCTGCCGATGGACAGTTCCCAGGCAATCCGCGCCGGTATCGCCGCCGCCGATGATGACGACGTGTTTGTCCTTCGCGCTGATGAAGTCCGAATCCGGAATCGAATCTCCTTCGCAGCGCTTGTTCTGAAGCGTGAGGTACTGCATGGCGAAGTAGATTCCATTCAATTCGCGTCCGGGGACGGGAAGATCTCGGGGAGCCGTCGCGCCGCCGGCAAGCAGAATCGCGTCAAAGTCGTGTTTCAATTCATCGACGGAAACATTGACGCCCACGTTCGCATTGGTCCTGAACTTAATGCCTTCTTCGGTCATGATGTCCAACCGCCGTTGCAGGACCTGCTTCTCCATCTTGAACTCGGGAATTCCGTACCGCAGCAATCCACCGATGCGGTCGTCGCGTTCAAAGACAGTGACCCAGTGACCGGCTTGATTGAGTTGCGCAGCCGCTGCAAGTCCAGCGGGTCCGGAGCCAACGACAGCGACACGTTTCCCAGTGCGCACAGCGGGCGGTGAGGCCTTGATGATTCCTTCTTTGAATGCCCGGTCGATGATCGCGACTTCAATGTTCTTGATCGTCACGGGATCGGAATTGATTCCCAGCACGCACGAGCCTTCGCAGGGCGCAGGACAGATGCGTCCCGTGAATTCGGGGAAGTTATTCGTTCCGAGAAGACGCTGCAGCGCTTCCTTCCAGCGATCGCGATAAACGAGATCGTTCCAGTCGGGAATGATATTGCCGAGAGGACAACCCTGGTGACAGAACGGCACACCGCAATCCATGCATCGCGAGGCCTGTGCCTTCAGCGTGTCTTCAGGAAAGTCCTTATAAACCTCCTTCCAATCGTGAATCCGTTCCTCGACAGGCCGGCGATCCGGCGTAACTCTGCCTATTTCAATAAAACCAGTCGGATTACCCATGTTGTACCATTACGGTTATCTTTTGCTGACGCTCTGCAAGAACACGCCGATAGTCCAGCGGCATGATCTTCACTAACTTCTCTCGATACGAATTCCAGCTCTCAAGAATCATTCGCGCTCGTGCGCTGTCCGTGAACTGCGCGTGTCGCTCGATAAGATCACGGACATATTGTTCTTCGGTGGCGCCGTCCAGAGTTTCCAGATCCACCATCTGCAGGTTGCATCGCTGTGCGAAATCTCCGTCCTCATCGATGACGTAAGCAAAGCCGCCGCTCATGCCCGCTGCGAAGTTTCTACCTGTCCGGCCGAGGACGACAACGCGCCCGCGCGTCATGTACTCACAGCCGTGATCGCCAACGCCTTCGACAACCGCCGCCGCACCGCTATTGCGAACGGCGAAGCGTTCGCCCGCAATCCCGCGAATGAATGCCTCTCCGCCGGTTGCGCCGTACAGTGCGACGTTACCAATGACAATGTTTTCTTCCGCGCGGAAGCCGGAACCGGCAGGTGGATACACCACCAGGCGGCCTCCCGATAGACCTTTGCCGAAATAGTCATTCGCGTCGCCTTCGAGGGTCAGAGTGATTCCGTTCGGAATGAATGCTCCGAAACTCTGGCCTGCGGAACCAGTGAACTTGATCCGGATTGTATCGTCAGGCAGGCCGTTCCCGCCGTAGCGGCGCGTGACCTCGCTGCCCAGAATCGTTCCGACAGTGCGATTCGCGTTTCGAATCGGAAGCTGGAGCTCAACCGGCTTCGCTGATTCGAGCGCATCCTTCGCGAGTTCGACCAGAAGATTGTCGAGAGCTTTGTCGAGCCCATGATCCTGATCATGTACACGCCGCGTCGGAATGCTTTCCGGCACCTCGGGCATGTACAGGACGGGAGTAAGATCCAGCTTCTGCGCCTTCCAGTGATCGATGGCTTTACGCGTATCCAGCTTGTCACGACGGCCGATCATTTCGTCGACCGTATGAAAGCCGAGTTGAGCCATCAGTTCGCGAACTTCTTCAGCGATCATCTGGAAGTAATTCACGACGTATTCGGGTTTACCCGTGAACTTCTCGCGCAAAACGGGATCCTGCGTCGCGACGCCAACCGGGCACGTATTCAGATGACAGACGCGCATCATGATGCAACCCGTAACGATCAGCGCCGAAGTTGCAAAGCCGTATTCTTCCGCGCCAAGCAGCGCTGCGATAACGACGTCGCGGCCGGTCTTCATCTGGCCGTCGGTCTGAACGATGATTCGGCTCCGGAGGTTATTCAGCACGAGCACCTGATGAGTTTCCGCCAGGCCAAGCTCCCACGGAATGCCGGCATGCTTCAGACTCGTCAGTGGAGAAGCGCCGGTCCCGCCGCTGTCGCCGGAGATCAACACAACATCGGCGTGTGCCTTCGCGACGCCAGCCGCGATCGTGCCAACACCGACTTCCGAAACGAGCTTCACGCTGATGCGTGCTCTCGGATTGGAATTCTTCAGGTCGTAAATCAGCTGCGCGAGATCCTCGATCGAATAGATGTCGTGATGCGGCGGCGGCGAAATCAATCCGACGCCCGGCGTGGAGTGACGAACACGCGCGATGGTCTCGTCGACCTTGTGGCCTGGAAGTTGTCCACCTTCGCCGGGCTTTGCTCCCTGTGCCATCTTGATCTGCAGTTCGTTTGCACTTACGAGATATTCACTCGTTACGCCGAAACGCGCCGACGCGACCTGCTTGATCGCGCTGTTGCGCGAATCGCCGTTAGCATCCCGGATATAGCGAACCGGATCTTCGCCTCCCTCTCCGGTGTTGCTGCGTCCGCCGATTCGATTCATCGCGATGGCAAGTGTTTCGTGAGCTTCCTTGCTGATCGAACCAAACGACATCGCACCTGTTGCGAATCGCTTCATGATGGATTCCACCGGTTCCACTTCTTCGAGCGGGATCGGCTGATCCGCAAACTTGAGATCCATGAGACCGCGCAGCGTGCATAGCTTCTCGCTAGTAGAGTTCACACCCGCGCTGTATTCCTTGAAGATCCTGTAATTGCCGGTACGCGTCGAATACTGCAACTTGTGAATTGTGTCGGGGTTGTACATGTGGTACTCCCCATCCTGACGCCACTGATACTGTCCGCCCCAGTCCAGATCCGGAGTACGGACCGGACGTTCGGGGAACGCGTGGCGATGCCGCGCAATCGTTTCTTCCGCGATCTCTTCCAAACCGATTCCACCGATACGTGAGGGTGTCTTTGTGAAGTACGTATCAACGAACTTCTGCTCCAGGCCAAGCGCTTCGAAGATCTGAGCGCCACGATAGCTTTGAAGGGTGGAAATGCCCATCTTGGACATGACTTTCAGCACGCCCTTCTTCACGGCCTTTGTGTAGTGATTCACGGCCTTGCGGTGGTCGATACCCGTCAGCAGGTTCTGCCGAATCATGTCGTCCAGTGTCTCAAACGCCAGATATGGATTGATTGCCGACGCGCCGTAGCCGATCAGCAGGCAATAGTGGTGGACTTCACGCGCATCGCCGGTTTCGACGATCAGCGTTGCCTTTGTGCGCAGGCCTTCGCGCACCATGTGATGATGAAGTCCCGATGTCGCGAGCAGACTTGGAATCGGCGCGTAGTCCTTGTCGATCTGACGATCCGACAGAATCAGAATGTTTGCGCCGGATTTGATTGCCATCGTCGCGGTCTCAAACAGATCGTCGAGAGCACGCCGCATCCCATCGCCGCCTTCCGATACTTTGAAAGCCATCGGCAAAGTCGCCGAACGGAATCCCGGCACGTTGATATGACGCAGCTTTGCGAGATCGTCGTTGTCGATGATCGGCGAGAGTATTTTGATCATGCGGCAGCTTTCCGGCTCCGGATTCAGAAGATTCCGTTCCGGTCCGAGCGCTGTCGACATCGAAGTGACCAGTTCTTCACGAATCGCATCCAGCGGTGGATTCGTTACCTGCGCGAACAATTGCTTGAAGTAATTGAACAGCGATGGCGCGTGGTCCGACAGAACAGCCAGCGGCGTGTCGGTGCCCATCGACCCGATGGCTTCTTCGCCGTTCTTCGCCATGGGCGCCATCAGAATGCGAAGATCCTCGTGCGTGTAGCCGAAGATCTGCTGCCGCAAGAGCACCGTTTCATGATTCGGTTCGGGAACGCGTTCCGCCGGAAGATCCGACAGGCGTACGACATTGTCATTGAGCCACTGCCGATACGGTTTTTCGGTCGTGATCTTCTGCTTCAGTTCGGTATCGTCGATGATGCGGCCTTCACGCGTATCGACGAGAAACATCTTTCCCGGTTGAAGACGGCCTTTCCGGACGATGTTCTCCGGTGGGATGTCCAGCACTCCGACTTCGGAAGCCATCACAACCAGGCCATCCTTCGTCACGCAATAGCGGGATGGACGAAGCCCGTTGCGGTCCAGTGTCGCTCCAATCACCGTGCCGTCCGTGAATACCATCGATGCCGGCCCGTCCCACGGTTCCATGAGGCACGAGTGATATTCGTAAAAAGCCTTCTTCTCGTCGCTCATCGTCTCGTGGCCATCCCATGCTTCGGGAATCAGCATCATCATCGCGTGAGGAAGCGATCGTCCGCAC
>Ga0075425_100002704_pt1 | contig 17790 bp, 19 predicted proteins | sample SoiMethybrSBSTD4_FD_75300 | JGI IMG/M metagenome (GOLD analysis project Ga0075425, IMG submission 75300) | Bulk soil microbial communities from a Populus tree surrounding site in Tennessee, USA - Soil MetaG P. TD hybrid SBSTD4 | ecosystem: Environmental > Terrestrial > Soil > Tree plantation... | reverse complement strand
TGATCGAAATGTACCGAGAACTACTGCATATCGCACAAAAAAAGGAATTATCGTTCGGCGAAAAAAGTCTGTTACAACAAACGGAGATGTTGCTGGCACAAGAAATATCAATCGTAAAAAAAGCACAAGAAGAGACCACCATTGAACAACTGCGTATCCTCATCCAACAAGCAAACCAATCAGGCACCTCACTCGTATAAAGCACCGATCGTGATACTCGGGCCGACCGGCGTCGGCAAAACGGATCTCGCGCTAGAACTTGCGCATAAACTCGATGGGCACATCATCAATGCTGATAGCGCACAGATGTATACACCACTGACCATCGGAACCGCAAAACCAAATTACAAAAACAGTGCAATAGTGCATCATTGCTTTGATATAATTGGTGAACCGGTACATTACGATGTGATGCAATATCGCCAAAAACTAATCGATACGGTCACGCACGTGCAACAACGCAATAAAGTGCCGATCATCGTGGGTGGCTCCGGATTCTATATAAAGTCACTGTTGTATCCGCCAATGGCGGCAACAATGCCGGCAAAGATGCCGGATCTTGAAAAGGTAACCTGGGACGATCTCCATGCAATAGATCCGGTGCGTGCAGCACAAATACATCCGCAAGATAGCTATCGCATCAAACGAGCGATGGAAATATGGTATCAACAGGGGATCAAGCCATCAGAATGCAAACCGGTGTTCGAACCGTGGACTGATATGAACATTGTGTGGGTAACGCGCGATCGAGAATCATTATATGAACGGATCAATAAACGAGTGATTGCCATGATCGATGCCGGATGGATCGATGAAGTGCAACAGCTACGCAATACACCATGGGAATCGTTTCTGCATGAGAAAAAAATTATAGGGTATGATCTAATATTATCTGCATGCGCGGATAATGGGTGTAAAGAAAAGGAGCAGCGTGCGCATCTTATTGAAAAGATTCAACAAAAAACCAGAAACTATGCCAAAGCGCAAATCATATTCTGGAAAAGCTTTAAAGCGCAAATTGCGGCATCGCTAAAAAATTATCAAGGTCCTTATCGGATAACTATCAAAGAAACCAGTCCAGACTACGCCGGACTAGTTGATCCAAATTCATCGGAACTCAAAGACCCGGGCTTGACTTTGGCGACGCATGATCTATATATTAATCAACTGCTTCAAATCTATACCTGAGTACCGTTATGACCCATCATAATGATAAAGAACATCTTATCTTAAACAAACGACAGACAAGTTGGCTTATCGCGGCGATACTCGCCTTGATGGCCGTGTCTTTTTTAGTGGGATATTTCTGGGGACAACATACTGCACTTGATAAATTTATTGAAGATACCCAAGAGCGACGCTTTGGGGATCATATCTATTCAGCAATGTATACCCGCTACGATGATAATCAAACGGATGATACCGAGGCTGAATCAACTGATGCGGATGATGATGATCAAGAAACGGAGCAAAGCGAACCGATTATAAAACCAGCAACCATCTATTATGCTCAATTGATCGGATACAAAGCATCACAGAAAAAAGAAGCAGAACGATTTATTGGGGCACTCAAAAAACAGGGCATTGAAGCATTCTTGCGAGAACGATCAAGCAGATCAAAACGCGGTAGAACCATTATATGGTATCAAGTTATTACCGGACAATATGCAGATCTCAATACATTACAAAAAGTAAAAAATACGATCGAAAAACAATATAAACTCCATGATATTAAAATTGTAGAAGAAAAAAATGCGTAATAATAAGGAACTTATGCGTAAAACATCCTCGATGAATGCATCGCGTGTACTGCTCTGGACGATTGTGGTAGTAACCGTTATATCAATGGCGATTCCGACACTGATGAAACTAAAACCGATCGGATCATCCGCCATTATTGTCATGACACTCAATGACCAAGAAATAACGCGCGCGCAAGTGACTCGTCGTTATGATATGCTCCGCAATCAAATCATGATGCTCCAACAACAGTTTGCGCAACAAGGGACGCCGTTTGATGCAGCAGCGCTCTTTAATCAATCAAAAGCAATTGCGATGCAAAGCTTGGTAAATGATACCTTACTTGATGAAGTAGCACGCAAAAAAAATATAATCGTGAGTACCAATTACGTGGCTGAAAAACTTGCTAATCCCGTCTTTGTGATGCAAGAACTCTCTGAATTTATTCCGCCGGCATTAATTATGCAGCAAGGAACCTTAGATATTAATGTGCTGCCAAATCTCTTGCGCCAACGTGGGGTAACGATGCAAGAATTTGAAGCATTCTTAGAAAATAGTATTAAGCGCCATGTGGTACGTGCAATGCTCCAAGCCGGAACTTCCGTTCCTGAATTCTTGCTTGATAGTGCCTGCCAACAACGCTATGCAAAAAAGAAATTTGCATTACTCTCAGTTGATAATGCACGCTTTAAAAAACAAGCAGAGAAAGAAAATCCTTCTGATCAAACGCTCAAAGAATTTTTTGGTGAATATAGTAGCGGTGGCCATTATCTTATCCCGGAAAAACGAGCAGCCATTGCCTATACGTTCAAACCAAACGCATATCAGTTTGACGTGACTGCCAAAGAAGCAGAAGAATATTACACCGATCATAAAAAAGACTTTATTAAGGAACCGGCAAAGGTGCAACTGCGCTATCTGCTGTTCGAACCGAAAGATGAACAAAAGGCACGTGATATCCATGCATTGCTGCGTGCAAATCCTGAGTCTTGGCAAGAAGTAGCAAAAAAGCAGTCCCTCAAGACGCATACCAAATCAGTCAAACGGACTGATGATGCCTTCTGGTCAAGCGTTGCCTTCAGCCTGAAACAGGATAATGAGATTACTCCTGAGATTGTGGCGAGCCCGGAAGGGATTGTCATCGTGCAGCGTATAAGCCGCGCACTGCCTATCTATAAGTCATTGTCAGAAGTTGAATCGGATATTTATCATAGATTGCGTACTGCTAAATTTGAACAGGCACTATCGGCCGACATTGCAAAGTTGCGCGTTGCCGATGATAGAGCAGCAGCGGTTGAAGCACTCGCAAAAGCTAAAAAAGCGGACAAAAAAATGATGCCACTCGCGAGCGCAACCGATACGCAAACAAGCAAAAAATTATTCACCACCAGTCTCCATGATGTTGGTTTGGTACGAGACAATGATACGATGACACTGGTGTTAGTGACTGAGATTCAAAAAAGCCATAATCCTTCCTTTGAAGCGGTCAAAGAAAAAGTACGCAAAGATTGGCAAACAGCACAAGCAAATCAAATGATGAAATTGCAACTTAAGGAGATCCGCCAGGCGTTAAACGATATGCCTGCTACGGCCGTTGCTAAAAAATATGACCTTGGTATCAAAACGACCCCTTTGGCGACCGTCCATGAAAAGGATCATGCCATTAAACAATTGATGGAAGATGGGGTAACGCTTGATTCGCTTATCTATCTCTACCGACCGGGGGCAAGCTTGGTGTTTGATGATGCCAATAAGGGGTACATATTATTGCTTGAAAATATAGAAAAAGTGGAATGTTCCGCTAAGGAAAAAGAATCATTACAAGAAGAATTATTAAAGCAAATGCAAAATGCTTTTATCTCTGGGTTTGTTGCGTCTTTATACAAAGGTGCTAAAATAACTAACAATCAACAAATGCTTGGTTTTACTGAGTAAATTGGGATTCCACATGAAAGAAACCATGAAACAAAAAGTAATGCAAGAAGCTGATTTGGTTGAACAAATTAATACCAAACAAAAGGTTCTTGAAGCTACCTTCTCTCAAATTGACAAACAGTACGGAAAAGGCTCGGTTATGTTCTTTGGTAAGGCGCCACATCAAGATGTGGAGACCATATCAACCGGGTCTATTTTAATTGATAATGCAATTGGGGTCGGCGGCTTTCCACGCGGACGGGTCATTGAAATCTTTGGACCGGAAGCATCCGGTAAAACAACCCTGGCATTACATGTCATTGCCCAAGCACAAAAAAAGGGTGGCTTATGCGCCTTTATCGATGCAGAACATGCGCTCGATGCAACGCATGCAGGGCATCTGGGTATCGATATTAATAAATTGATTATTTCGCAGCCAGATTATGGGGAACAGGCACTTGATATTGCAGAAATGTTAGTCAGATCAGGGGCGGTTGATATCATCGTTATCGACTCAGTTGCGGCATTAGTGCCCAAAGCAGAGCTTGATGGGGATATGGGTGATAGCCATATGGGTCTGCAAGCGCGTCTGATGTCTCAAGCACTGCGTAAATTGACACCGGTCGTTCATAAATCAAAGACGGTATTAGTATTCATTAACCAGGTTCGCCACAATATTGGCGGTATGGCCTATGGCAATAAAGAGGTAACCACTGGTGGTAATGCCTTGAAATTCTACGCGTCGTTGCGTATCGAAGTACGCAAAATCGGTAGCCTTAAACGGGGTGAAGTGGCCTTTGGTAACCGTATTAAGGTAAAAATAGTAAAAAATAAGGTGGCAGCACCATTTAGACAGGTAGAACTGGATCTTCTTTTTGGGGAAGGAATCAGCAAAGAGCTTGATTTGTTAGATGTATCGCTGCATTATAATATTATTCAGCAATCAGGTTCTTGGTATGCTTTTGGCACCACCAAGCTTGCTCAGGGGCGGGAACAGGTTCTTCAATATCTTAAAAACCATCCAGAAACGGCACAGGCAATTACTGAAAAGGTAAAAGCGGCCATTGCTCAAAATAGCAGTTCTTTATATGCATCCGCCACCGGATCAGAAGATAGTACTGCTCACGATAATGAATAATGATTTATAGAGAAGGTTAGACGGAATTGAAAGACAGACAACATCAACAACAACAACCAAGTATGCTTGTTAACGAAGATATAGTGTTTCCTCGTATGCAATTGATTAGTTCAAGCGGTGAAAACCTAGGGATTGTAACCCGCGCACAGGCTCTTTCACTTGCACATGCTGCAGGGCTTGATTTAGTCATTCTTGCAGAACAAGGCAGTATGGGTGTCCCGGTAGCAAAAATACTGAACGTTGGAAAAGTTCTCTACGAGAAAAAAAAGAAACTTGCAGAAGCCAAAAAACATCAAAAAGTTATTCAGATCAAAGAGCTGAAAATACGCCCTAAGATCGGTGAACATGACTATGAAACCAAGATAAAACAAGCAGCTCAATTTTTGAAGGAAGGCAAGAAAGTAAAAGTCACCCTGGTATTTAAAGGGCGTGAAATAACAATGCAAGATGAACGTGGACAAGCAATGTTCGAACGCATTAGCAATTCGTTACTTGCCCAAGGGATTCACATACTTGAAGAAAAAGACGTAAAAGCGCTTCAAGGATGGTCAAAGATTTTTGCGACTGCTTCTCCTACCAAGAAATAACTAAGGACCTTATGCCAAAAATGAAACGAAATTCATCTGCAAAAAAAAGATTTAAATTGCTCAAAAGCGGCAAAGTTAAATATACCAAATCATTTCGACGTCATTTGCTCACTAAAAAGTCAGCAAAGCGTAAGCGCAATTTGCGCAAATCTGCTCATATTAGCTCCGTAGATGTTGCTAATATTAAGCGTTTGCTCTGCGCCTAAACCTACTATTTAAACTAAAGGATATAAGAAAATGACACGCGTAAAACGAGGTATTGCTACGAAAAAGCGCCATAAGCGCCTGCTAAAGCAAACCAAAGGTTATTGGGGACAACGAAAAAATATCTTTAAACGTGCTAAAGAAACATTGATGCGCGCGATGGCATTTGCCTATAAAGGCAGAAAAATGCTCAAGCGCGATATGCGTCAATTGTTTATCACTCGTATCGGAGCTGCGGCACGCCAACATGATATGTCATACAATACCTTCATCCATGCCCTGCAGAAAGCTGGTGTCGGCCTCAATCGTAAAATGCTCAGTCAAATAGCTGTTTATGAACCGGAAGTATTTGCACAGCTGGTAACTATTGCAAAACAATAAGTTCTTGACTTTGCTAAATGCACCCCATTAGCCTGAGACTATGGGTACAAAGGATTGAGTACGCAAAAAAGGGGAGCCACATGAGTGCTATTGAAACACTTGAAAATAAAGTCAATACGTTAATCAAGTTGCTTAAAGACCAAAAAGAAGAAAATGGGAAACTTAAGCAAGAAAACAAAATTCTTGCTGATCAAGTAAAAAAACTTGAAGATGCATCTCAAAAGCAACAAGAAAAAGCAAGTACCTTAAGTCAAGAAAAGGAATCCACCAAACAAGAATTAACCGAGTTAATTCGCATCATTGATTCCTTTATTGAAACGGGCACTGGGAAAGCGGCATGACTACTTCCAAGAAATATATCGTAACTATTCTTGGACAAAAGTATTCTCTCGTGAGTGATGAGCCAGAAGAACTTATTATGCGTTCTGCTGAAATAGTTAATGGCCTTATGGCGGAAATAACGCAGCGTTCGAGCACGGTTGATAGTACTAAAGTTGCCGTACTGGTGAGTCTAAAATTGGCGCGGGATTATCTGGCTGCACAGCAAGTTATCCAAGCGCATACTCAGCATTATAGTCACTTAGTTACCGTTTTAGATACCGCATTGCGTACCCTTTCTGATTCTTGTCAGTAATCTATTCCTTCTTGTACCTACGTTCGTATGGTAAGATGACCAAATATGAAATAATGATATTTGGCGCGTGTTTTTTAATTTTTGCACCATTATTTAGGATATTATGATGACCATACCAATTATGGTTGGCATTGGACTTGTTATCGTTATAACGGCAGTACTTTTACTTTATGCCCGTCGACAATTGGCCAAAGCTAACGAACTCTTAGAACAGACCGAAGAAAAAAGAAAAAATATCAAAAAAAATATTGAAAATGAGCGGCGTGAAGCATTGCTGCGTCTTAAAGATGAGATGCACAAAAAACGCAATGAGTTTGACATAGAGATCAAACGAGAACGCCTGGAGCTTGAACGAGCGCAAGCAAAGCTTACGGCACGCTATGAACATATTGAAAAAAAAGAGACGAGTCTTGATGACATCAATCGTGATCTCCAGAAGAAAGAACGCGATTTAACCAAAATGAGTGATTCGCTCAGAGCCCATGAACAAAAAGTCAAAGCAGTCTATGATGACCTGCTCCATAAGCTTGAACGCATTAGCAATATGAGTGTTGATGATGCAAAAAAGACGCTCATGGAAACGCTTGAACATGAAGTTCGTTTAAATAGTCAAAAATGGATCCAAAAAATAGAAGAAGATGCGCGCGAGACGGCCAAAGAAAAAGCAGTCGGTATTGTGGTGACCTCTATGCAACGGTATACCGCAGAACAGGTAGCCCCGCATTCATCAGGTATTGTTCATTTGCCGAGCGATGATATGAAAGGACGTATCATTGGTAAAGAAGGGCGCAACATCAAAGCGCTCGAGATGGCAACCGGCATGGAATTTGTTATTGGAGAAACACCAGAAGTCATTAGCATATCTGGCTTTAATCCGATTCGCCGTGAAGTCGCTCGTCGCTCGCTCGAGAAGTTGATTCAAGATGGTCGTATTAATCCGACACGCATTGAAGAAACGGTAACACAGTGTGAACGAGAGATTGAAGAAACAATCCAAGAATATGGTAAAAACGCCGCGCTCGAGTTTAATCTGCAAGGTCTGCATCCAGAAATAGTGACCCTATTGGGTAAATTACATTTCCGTACCAGTTTTACGCAAAACGTGTTGATGCACAGCAAAGAAGTAGGGCTGTTCGCCCGTATGATTGCTGATGAGTTGGGTCTTGATGGTGCCCTGGCACTCCGCGCTGGACTCTTGCATGATATTGGTAAAGCGGTCACGGCAGAAGTTGAAGGTCCACATGCACAGATTGGTGCTGACATTGCAAAACGCTGTGGTGAAGATCCGATTGTAGTCAATGCCATTGCAGCACACCATGAAGAAGTACCGTATACTTCCATTTATGGTCCTATTGTGGTAATCGCTGATATGATCTCTGCGTCACGACCAGGCGCACGCCGAGAAACATTAACGGCCTACATTAAGCGTCTTGAAAAGCTTGAAGAGATTGCGATGGGCTTTACCGGAGTCAAAAAAGCGTACGCGCTGCAAGCAGGGCGCGAAATCCGCGTTATTGTTGATGAAGAATCATTAGATGATGAACGTTCTTCATTACTGGCACGTGATTTGGCACACCGCATTGAACAGGAAATGTCATTCCCCGGACAAATTAAAGTAAACGTTATTCGCGAAAAACGCGTTATTCAATACGCAAAGTAATCTATGTCAACACTACGAGTTCTTTTTTTAGGAGATGTTGTTGGTTCGTTGGGAAGGGCTATGTTTCAAAAGCATTGTGCCCAACTTAAACAACAATATTCTATTGATGCAGTAATCGTAAATGGTGAGAATGCCGCCAATGGTCGCGGCATTACTCCCCGCATGGTCCGCTTTTTGCGCCAACATGGTGCTGATGTTATAACCACCGGCAACCATATTTGGGCCAAGAAAGAGATCTATGGTTATTTGGCAGAACATAATGATCTACTGCGTCCGGCAAACTTCCCAAGCGGATGTCCCGGTACCGGACAGGTGATAATTAATGTCAAAGGATTTGATGTCGCCATTGTAAATCTCCAGGGCCGTGTTTTTATGCGGGAACATGTTGATTGTCCTTTTAAAGCAGCTGATACGTTACTGACCTACTTAAAGCACAAAACACCAATTATCTTTGTAGATTTTCATGCCGAGACCAGCTCTGAGAAGATGGGCATCGCCTATTATCTTGATGGAAGGGTAAGTGGGGTAGTTGGTACGCATACGCATATACAAACGGCCGATGAACGCATTTTGCCTAAAGGTACTGCGTATATTACCGATCTGGGTATGGCCGGCGCGCTGAATTCTATGATTGGTATGAAGAAAGAGCCGATTATTCAGATGTTCTTAACGCAGATGCCGCAACGCTTTGAAGTTGATACCCAAGGACCGGCTATTTTGACCGGTGCATGGATAGAAGTTGATACCAAAACGGGCAAAGCATTAAAGATTGAGCGTATTCGCATTCTTGATGAAGAGATTCAGAATATCGAACAAGATTCAGCAAGTGGAGACGCGATATAGTCCTGATTATGCCGATTATTGCTTTATAGAATCCATAATAGCTACTTTACTGATAAAAGGAGACTATTATGTGGGCTATGTTTATTTTTCTTATATCACTTATAACAAGTTCCTTCAATATTCAAGCAATGGATGTTCCTCAAGGTACTATTTTGGTCAAAGACAGGAATGATCATATAGCAGCAGTTATTGATTATACTACTTTTGAAGATATGCAAAAATTGAGTAAAGCGCTTCAAGATTCCAATCATCCAATTATTTTTAAAAAAGATCTTAAGGGATATAGCGTTTTCCTTCAATTAACTACAGAACAAATATTGTTTTTACTTGCATTGAGTGAAAAACCATTAAAAACATTACCTCTTATTACTTCTGCTGATATAAAAGCATTACAATTGACGGTTATCATTCTTGAAACTGCCGGAAACAATCTAATATCTATTGATAAGCGTGCTATTCCTTTTTTTAAGACGATTGAAGATTTTCAAGAAGAGTTTGATAATCAACTTATTATTTCCATTCCCCACGTAAAAAAATCTGAAATGGAATTTCTTTATCACGTTATTAATGACATCACTCGAACTGTTTCCAGCTATAGACACTGGTTAGATGATGTTGAAGTTATAAAAAGAAAAATGCCGCCGGTTAATCCAGAGTACCTATACAACATTTTGAGTGCGGCAAATTGGTTGCAAGCCGATTTGCGGATACTTGCAGCTCTCCATGACGTATATACTGAAAAGGTACCGCAAAATATCTGGGAAAAAGAGGCAGAAAAAGCTCGATTACTCAAGCAAATACAGGCTCTTATTGATAATAAATATCCTTCTATAGAAAGCCTTCTCAATAAGGGTGATAAGAATTTTTTTGTGATACAAAAATCTCTTGGCGGTCCTGAAATATCAATTAAAGGTAATATATATCGTCTCAAGGGACTTTCTCAGATACCTTCAATTAATCAATACAAAACAATAGATATTGAAAAAACTCGCATAGTGTCTATTGAAGAGGGCGATTTTGCAAATATGCAACAGGTAACCATTCTAATGTTAAGAAAAAATAAAGACTTATATATGTTAAAAAAAGGATGTTTTAAACCTTTAGAAAACTTATTTTCTTTTTTTAGTACACAATGTAACATCGAAGAATTAGATCCAGATGTTTTTACGCTACCTCATTTACATTCACTAACAATAAACAACAGCAATCTAAAAACAATAAAAGCAAATTGGGCTAGCCAGTTACCTGATCTTAACCAAATATACATGCAAGGAGACATTAATCTTACTACGGTGGAACCGGGATGGTTAAATGGTATTACTAAACTGGATTATGCCCGGCTAAGCAATAAAATACATCCAGCTTTGCAAAAGCAAATAATGGATGATTTAAAAAGTAAATTCCCAAGAATAAATGCCAAGTTCGTTAACTGGGTTTATTGATCATAATTCTCCGGTAAAATTTGCCCTCATTATATATGCAGTCTTTAAGGCGTTCACATAGGCAGGAGAACGGATAAATTCATCTTCATCATCGTCAAATCCCCATACGCGATGATGATTAGTATAGTGTCTGCATGCTAACAGAAGATGGGGCCACAAGGTCCCATTTTCTCATCTGTTGGATTTAATTTTTTTTGACCAGATCTATACCAAGCTGACACCGTGCTGATATATCCATCGTGGGAAAATAACCTTCAATCATATTGGTTAATTGCTCGGGTGTTAATTGCTGCAAAGCCAATTTTTCTGCAAGATCGGTTTTATCCGCTACTTCATGATGTCCGTTAGCTCTTAACTTGTCTTTTATAGTTTCTGCATTGCCAAATGGAGGGTATTTATGCGGTGTAGTTATAATTTCGGTATTCTCATTCATGGCAGACATTGCAAACAAAGAGCAGATTAACAATAATGAAACTATTTTCATAATGCGATAATAATGCGCTTTTATTCTAAAAAATGCTACAGTAAATTTAAATTTATAAAAATTATAATGAGTTGTTTATTATGCTTTTTTTAATTCTTATTTTATACGCACTGTTTGCCAGTACTTTTACCTTAGCAAAAGCAGGATTGTTTTTTGCCAAGCCGCTTTTTTTAATTACCTGTCGTATGATTATTGCCGGATCTTTAATGCTCTTGTATGTTCATTTTTGTATGCAAAAAAAAATACATGTAGCGCGTAAATATTATGGATTAATGATACAAGCAATTATCTTTCATATCTTTCTTTCTTTTGCGCTGGAATTTAGTGCAATGCAATATTTAACTTCCTCAAAAGCATGTTTACTCTATAGCCTTTCTCCGTTTGTAGCGGCGCTTTTTTCTTACTTTAGTTTTAATGAACGCATGACGTTTAAAAAATTTCTTGGATTATTCATTGGTTTTGCCGGCTTTATCCCCACGATAGTAGCTCCGGCATGGCAAGAAGGCTTCTCATGGGGATTTTTATCCGGTGCTGAACTTATGCTGATACTCTCGGTAGTCTTTTCTACGTACGGATGGATTGTCGTACGTCAATTGGTACAAGCAGGGTATTCAACATTGCTCATTAATGGCATCGCCATGCTTGGTGGCGGATTATTAAGTGGTATCAGCTCTATCTATTTTGAAAACGCATTACACGTTCCGGCGGTATTTGATACACAGCGCTTTTTTGTGATCTTAGTAGCGCAAATTATAATCGCCAGTGGGATCTGTTATAATCTGTACGCCTTTTTACTTAACTACTATACGGCGACGTTTCTTGCATTTGCCGGATTCATTTGTCCATTGTTTGCCGCATTCTTTGGCTGGTTATTTTTGCATGAGATTATAACCTGGCATTATTTTTTCACGAGTGCAGCAGTATGTGTGGGACTCTATCTGTTCTACCAAGAGGAATTACGCCAAGGATATGTGCTTTATAAAAAATAGCGGCCGCTATTTTTTGACCCATGAGGATCAAATATAAAGAACATTCATAATTTAAGTCGACTCATTGATCGACTATTAAATATCTTGCTGCCAAGGTCATGCAGGGTGTCATTCCCCAAGATTAAGTCATTTTTGGCATAACAGAATAATTTTGCGTATAAATTTTTTTAAAAAGTCACCATAATTAAAAAAGACTCTCCGCTCGACCCTAATTCTGATTGTAACGTCAAATATCAAAATATTTTTTTTCTTCTCAAAATTATAAAAATGAATTGGTCCCTAAAAAGAAGGAACTTGGCCTGACCGATTTAATCAAGCCCGCATTCTTGTTTAACTGCTTCTTGCGCCTTTTTATGCGCAATTTGCTGTTCTTCCTTTAAAATAGGGTTTGCCATGACACTTTCTATATAATCTTTGACTTCAATTCTTTTCCCATCCTTTTTTAAACCTATAATTTTCCATTGCTCAAAATCCTCTTTAAAAATATCAATGGCATGAAGGGTATAAAAGCATTTAAGAAGGATAAAAATATTTCTTTCTTCTATAAATGATGTTATATGATCGCCAGTGGGAGCGGTGAGTGTGTAGGTATTATATTTGGTTACCGGGAAAAACTTAATGCGCTCTTGCGCAATACGATCAATTTCTCCCGATGGAATAAGTTGATCATCTTTGGTCGTTACTAAAAAGAGCGGAATATGCGGCGCAATATATTTTACATAATGTAATGGGGTGTGAACAGCTATTTCTTTGAAGTTCATTTGCGCAGCAGAAATTGGTAGCATCATTTTAGCAGTACTTTGGGCAGAATACGTAGAACCTTGCGTTGACAATTGAGCAAGTGAATTTAATGGGCTTGAAATAAATGAAGGAGTTACATACCCAAGTGCGTGAGTACTTGCAGCGTACATTTTGCCAAGTATTGAACTGCTGACGACATTACCAATCTGTTCTGTTTTATTTTCTATAACTGTATTTAATGAGACCAATGGCGCATCCAACACCGCGCCATTTATTTTTTGATACACTGTTTGTGGTAAAAACGATTCTTTTTCTTGTCCTAATAAACGTTGTACTACAGCACCACCACGGGAAACACCAAATAATAAGATATTTTTAGGGTTATATAATCTATCAAGATATTGTAAAATGATACCTGCGCATTTTGCATCATAGGCACCGCCAATACTAGATTTTAAAATATTTCCTTGGGCATCCTGAAAATTAAATACACATCCATAATCATACATTTTTTTATCAGGAGAATTTTGATAGGGATAACTAATACATTGATCTTTATCAGCACCAAACCCATGACAACCAAAAACAAGCGTTCGTTGTCCGATAGCTTTTTTCATTTCAAGACCAAATGTACCATTTGTATGTTCATAGGATACATCTTCAAAACGTGACACTACCTGCGGGTCATAGCCGAGGCTTTTTTTAAGGTTCTCATATGCCTCAATAGGGGAAGTATTATCATTTTCCATACTATATAGTGGCAAATAGAATAAGAGCGCAGCTATCAATGTTTTCATAGAATTCCCTAAAAATATTTTAAAAAGTTACCTCACTATACGTTTTTTAACGTTGCATTTCAAAAAAATTAATAACGTGATTGTCTTTTTTGGCTACCTCTATACACTGATTATTACAAATAGGAAACCATGAAGGGATAAATATGCTATTACGAAATACTATCTTAGCTGCCATATTTCTGGCAACTCCTCCTGCTCAGGCAACTTTTTATGAGAACCCATTTGCCCTCGCTGCGACAGTAGCAGGCACGGTGGTCGTCAGTAAATTTGCCTATGATACCATATCTCTCATTGATACTTATCAACTGCCAAATCTTTATGAAAAATTATTTGTAAGAAAACAGATGGTAGCTCCTGCCCCAACTATCAATGTAGGGTTTTTAAAAATTGATGGTTTTATTAACGATGTTCAGCAATATATTGAAAAGATTGAAACTTATAAGAACGACCCAACAATCCAAGGTTTATTAGTCACGATATTTTCAACCGGTGGCTGTGCAGGATCATCCGAGCTTCTCTATCGTGAATTGGTTAATTTTAGAAAATACAAACCAGTAGTGGTGTATATTGATACTGTTTGTTTATCAGCTGGTTACATGGTGGCATGTGGCGCTGATTATATTATAACTACTTCTGCTGCCTGTGTTGGTGGCATAGGAACAATTCGCACCATAAAACATTTTATTGAAAATCCTAAATATACTTCCGATGAAGAAGAAGGTGTATTAGAAACAAGCTATATAAAAGCTGGGAAATATAAAGCTGTCGGTAATCCGTACTCTCCATTAACAGAATCAGAAAAATCATATTTTCAAGAATTGGTAAATAAAGATTACGATATTTTCTGTCGCATGGTTGCTGATGCACGTGGTCTTTCTTTTGCTGAACGCGATACATGGGCAAATGGCAAAGAGTTTATAGCAGAAGATGATGCCCTTAAACTCGGTCTTATTGATGGGTTTGGTTCTTGGACTGATGCAGGAGAAAAAATATTAGAACTTATCATGAAAAAAGATCCAAATGCACATGGCCCCTTGAAGATTGTGGCCATCTAAGTATACACTAAGCACGTTATTCCATTCTTTAATATGATAGGGAGACGTCGTTATGTTTATACCCAAACGATTTATATTACTCAGTATGGGCGCTCTATGCAGCACTACATCAGTACGTGCAGTAAGTGTCTGTGAAAATCCACTCATATTTGCCGCAACCTTTGCCGGCACAGTAGCACTCAGCAAAATTGCCTATGATACCGTATCAGCTATTCCGTATTTATTACCATGTCTTTTCCAGCGGATGCCAATACCAGGTATTAAAGTTGGATTAGTGCAAATTGTCGGACCTATCACCGATGATGTCTCTTCTTATTTACAACAGATTGAATATTACACCTATAACGATTCATTCAAAGGTATTTTTGTCTACATCAATTCCGGCGGCGGTTATCCTGGCCCATCAGATCTGTTGTATCGAGCTTTAAAAGAAGCGCGCGACAAAAAACCGGTCGTCGTGTTTGTTGATAGCTGTTGTGGATCAGGCGCCTATCTTATTGCCTGTGGTGCTAATTATATTATGATCACCGGCCTTGCAACGGTTGGCAGCATCGGTGTATGGCGTGACATTACTCGCTTTACGGAACATCCAAAACGAGATGATGGGTTTGTAAAAGGTACTATCGCCTTTGATTACTTAACGGCAGGGGACTATAAACTAGCGGGTGTTCATCCAGAAAAACCACTTAATGCTGCAGAGCGTAACTATCTGCAAGAGATGACCAATCAAGTGTACGATTATTTCTCCGGCGTTGTAGCACTAGAACGCAATCTTGATATTAATAATCGGGCTGATTGGGCAAATGGTAGGGTGGTTATTGGGGATGAAGCGGTTAAAAAAGGACTTGCTAACCGCGTTGGTTCTTGGCATGAAGCAGAAGAAGAGATGAAAAAGCTTATTATTGAAAAGAATCCATCAATAAGTGGTAGTTCATCAGCAAAACGCTCACTGAATATTATTAAAGACGAAAATGCGCAATTAACATTACCAGCGCCATCAGTCCCATCAGAAGATCTTCTGACAATGTAACCCAGGTCATCGGAATTTTAAATAATGCGCCAAGGCAAGCACAAACTATTTGTTTGCCTTGGCGTAATGCATTAAATACCCCAATACTATTAATAATCATGACTATAAGGGTAATTAAATTTACCAGCGTCAGCTGGTATCTAAAGAAATAACAAAGACCCAAGAAAAATTCTAAGAAAGGATAGAAATAGGCATAGCCTTTAAATCGTTTGGCAAGAATGTCATATTCCCGATATGCTTCAACAAATTTCTTTAAATTAATGATCTTAAAAAAACCGAATACGATCAGAAAACATCCCATAAAATCGTACATTGTCTCATACAAATCCCAACCACTATCAGCAGACCACCAGGATTTTACCAACGTAAGAAGCAGAATAACGGCAACAATAATGATAAGCGGTAGAAAGCTTTTTAGGGTATAGGGTGTTGTTGTAGTTTGATTATGGTTCATGTGCATTCCTTTATATTTATCTGTTTGTACAGTACAATAGGGTCCATTGATATATCAATGTGTAGGATAATATGGAACAGCTTGCCGATATTAACAAAGATTTTGCTCAATGGTACCAAGATGTCGTGTATACCTCAGAACTTGCTGACCACGCACCGGTGAAAGGGTGCATGGTAATCCGTCCTTACGGATATGCGCTCTGGGAAAACATCAAAGCAATTGTTGATAAAAAGATTAAAGATACTGGCCATCAGAATGCAGCGTTCCCATTACTTATTCCGCTCTCATTTATCCAAAAAGAAGCACAACACGTGCAAGGCTTTGCCCCAGAAATAGCGGTAGTAACGCACGCAGGGGGCAAGGAGCTGGAAGAACCGTACGTAGTGCGTCCTACCTCTGAGACGATTATTCATTATATGTTTGCTCGCTGGATTAAATCATGGCGCGACCTACCACTTAAACTTAATCAATGGTCGAGCGTCGTTCGCTGGGAAATGCGTCCACGACCATTTTTGCGTACTACTGAGTTCTTTTGGCAAGAAGGGCACACAGCTCATGAAACAGCACAAGAAGCTGAAGATGAAGCGCTCATGATGCTCAATGAATATGTTGATCTCGCGCGTAATTATTTGGCGATTCCAGTAGTCCCAGGTATTAAATCGGAAAGTGAAAAATTTGCCGGCGCCGACAAGACGTACACCTTTGAAGGGGTAATGCAAGATGGTAAAGCGCTGCAAATGGGAACTTCTCATCTGATATCGCAAACTTTTGCTAAAGCATTTGGTATGCAGTTCCAAGATCGCAACGGCCAACTCTCCTATCCGTATCTGACAAGCTGGGCCATAACTACTAGACTGGTTGGGGCTTTAGTGATGGTTCATGGGGACCAGAAGGGGTTAGTACTCCCACCAAAAGTGGCACCAATCCAAGTGGTTATCATTCCTATATTTAAAACTCCAGAACAAAAAGAACAAGTTTTGGCCCACGCACAACAGATTATGCATGGCCTTACTAATATAGGTATTCGCGTCCACATTGATGATCGTGATGAAGTAACACCCGGTGCTAAATTCTGGAACTGGGAACTGAAAGGAGTTCCGCTACGCATGGATATTGGTCCACGAGACATTGAAAATAAACAGGTGGTCTTAGTTGATCGGTTACGTGCACATAAAGAAACGGTACCGTTTGATAAGCTTATTACTCGCATTCCTGAATATCTTGAATATATCCAAGCGCTCATGCTGGAACGTGCGGAACACAAGCGCCTTCAAATGTGGCATAAAGAAGCAAAAGTGGAATTTTTCGGTCCAAAGCTTTTAGAACACAATGGCATTTATCAATCCGGCTGGTGTGGCAAACGCTCATGCGAAGAGATTCTCAAGCAACAATACAAAGCAACCATTCGATGTTTATTGCCGGAGCAGACATTCCAAACCTGCTTCAATTGTGATGATGCCAGCATATCTGATGTTATGATTGGCAAGGCGTATTAATCCTTCGATACTAAATTCCTTACGGAATTTCACTCAGGATGACCGGTATAAGGATGTCATAAAATAAATATAATTATGGTTAACTTATACGCTCGCGCCTTGTTATGCAAAGGCAATAAAGTATTATTACTTCGTCGTTGTAATTTAGATTTTGGCAATGGATTATATAGTTTATGCGGCGGTAGAGTAGAGCAATATGAG
>Ga0075425_100002703_pt1 | contig 17792 bp, 14 predicted proteins | sample SoiMethybrSBSTD4_FD_75300 | JGI IMG/M metagenome (GOLD analysis project Ga0075425, IMG submission 75300) | Bulk soil microbial communities from a Populus tree surrounding site in Tennessee, USA - Soil MetaG P. TD hybrid SBSTD4 | ecosystem: Environmental > Terrestrial > Soil > Tree plantation... | reverse complement strand
GCGCACGTTTCGCCGGGACCGGGCTCGCCCGTGCCGCAGCCCCCGATGCGCGCGCTGTTCGGGAGCGACAGTCTGATCGGTTTCGTGCCGCAGACGGGCGATTCGACGCGGCGCTACCTGGGCAGGCTGAACCGCGGATTCACGGCCGACACGCTCAACATCATCCTCTGCGGCGACAACCGCCCCGCGTTCCGCACGACCCGTCTTCGCCCCGAGTACCAGCACGTCAAGCACATGGTCTCGCTCAACCCGCTCAAGATCGCGCGCGGGCTCCTGGCGATCCCGGTGATCCTCGTGAAGGGAATGATCCCGGACGCGGCTCTCGTGCGCGACCTGGTGCCGGCGATCCGCCACATGCCCACCTACGGCGGGGAGAAAGACGTCAACAAGGCCATGATCGCGAAGGTGGACAGTCTGGAGCGCCGCGGGGAAGCCGTCACGGCGGTGATCAACACGGGGGACCTCGTCAAGGATGGGCGGCGTCCGGCCCACTGGGAGCGGTTTCTCGGGCTCATCCGGCCGATGTCGAGCCGCGCGCCCTATCTCGCGGTCGCCGGAAATCACGAGCGCACGGACACCGAGGACGGGCTCGCCAACTGGTGGGCGGGCACCGGCCTCCCGATCAGCGGCGACCGGCTCTACTACTGCTTCGACTCGGCGGACGGCTGGGTCCGGTTCATCGCGCTCGACTCGAATCCGATGACCGATCCCGGGAACTTCTATTCGCGGGAGGTCGAGGTGAAGTACTCCGACGAGCAGATCGACTGGATGGTGGCGCGACTCAAGGAGCATCAGGGTCCGGCCTTCGTGTTCCTGCACAACCCGCCGTTCTCGGCGGGATACCATCGCACCGAGTGGCAGAACGACGCCGTGCTGAGGGAGCGACGGGAGCGCATGGTGCGCGCGCTCTACGAGGCCAAGATCGGGATCATCGCGAGCGGACACGAGCACGCCTACCAGCGCGCGATCTTCACGTGGCCGGACGCGGTGCTCATCAATCTCGTCACGGGAGGGGGAGGCTCGCCGCTCCACGACATCCCCGGGCCGGCGCAGAGCGCCGCCCTGTACTCCGAGTACCACGTGGCCGGATCGGTCGTGAAGCCGGAGAACGTCTACACGGGACGCTTCTACCATTTCATCCACATGCGCCTCTGGTTCGGGGGAGGGGAGTTCTATACGTATGCGGTCGACAAGGGGGGCAAGGTGCGCCTGGCCGATCGCGTGACCATCGACCTCGAGCGTTACGGCGTACCGGAGGTCGACCAGCAGAAGATGGTGGTGCCCCAGGGGAAGTCCGGGCCGCAGTCCGAGGATCTGAAGAAGCCCAAGGCCGCATCCAACGACTCCACGTCCGCCGCCAGCAAGCGGATCGAGTCGAGTCCGCCGCCCGCCACGAAGTGACGCGGGGCGGCCGCAATCGAGGGGGGATTCCATGAGCACTCGTGCCGACGCCGTTCCCAATGTCCGCCCCGGCGAGCCCCGCGGTGTGCTCGACCGCGTGCTGAGCCTCTTTGCCGACGTACGCGGGGGGGAGGGAGTCACCGCCGTCCTCCTCATGCTGAACATCTTCCTCCTGCTCGCCGCGTACTACCTGCTGAAGACGATCCGGGAGCCTCTCATCCTCACGGTGCAGGGTGGAGCCGAGGTCAAGAGCTACTCCGCCGGCGCCATCGCGGGACTTCTGATGATCCTCGTGCCGGTCTACAGCGCGCTCGCGTCGCGCGTGTCGCGCGTGCCGCTCATCAACGGGGTCACGGCGTTCTTCATCCTGTGCCTGATCGCGTTCTTCTTCCTGAACCAAGCCGGCGTGGCGATCGGCATCCCCTTCTTCATCTGGGTGGGGATCTTCAACCTCATGGTCATCGCACAGCTCTGGGCCTTCGCGAACGACGTGTACACGGTGGACCAGGGGAAGCGCCTCTTCGCGATCGTCGGATTCGGCGCGTCCCTCGGCGCGATCGCGGGCTCCTTCTTCACGGGGAAGCTCGTGTCGGAGTACGGTCCCTACCCCTTCCTCATCGCGGCCGCGGTTCTGCTGGGGCTCTGCATGCTCCTCACGAACGTCGTGAACGCGCGTGAGAAGGCCGGAAAGGAGGTAGAGCGGGAGGGAGAGACCGAAGGAGACCGGGCGGAGAGGTCGGGAGACTCGAGCGTCAAGGGGCGGTCCGGTTTTGCGCTCGTCTTCGCGGACCGCTATCTGCTCCTCATTGCGGTGCTCATGCTCCTCAGCAACCTCGTGAACACGACCGGCGAGTACATCCTCGGCAAGACCGTGATCGCGAACTACACGGCGCACGCGGGAGCGGCTGCGGTGGGCGGCCTGGACGAGAAGAAGATCATCGGTGAGTTCTACGGCAACTACTTCACGTGGGTGAACATCGTCTCGGCGCTCCTCCAGGCCTTCGTCGTATCCCGAATCCTCAAGTATTTCGGCGTGCGCGGCGGTCTCCTGGTGCTCCCGTTCGTGGCACTGTTCGGGTATCTCTCGATGGCCTTCATCCCGTTGGTCGCTTTCATCCGGGGTGCCAAGATCGCCGAGAACTCGCTCGACTACTCGGTCCAGAACACTACGAGGAACGCGCTCTACCTGCCGACCAGCCGCGAGGCCAAGTACAAGGCCAAGCAGGCGAACGACACCTTCTTCGTGAGGCTGGGAGATCTCGCGTCGGCGGGGCTCGTCTTCGCGGGGACGACGTGGCTCGCGTTCGGACCGCGGCAGTTCGCGCTCACCGCGGTCGCGCTGGTCGGGGTCTGGCTCGTCGTCGCGTTCGTGCTGGGCAAGCGCTTCCAGTCGCTCGCACACACCAACTAGGCGGCCGAAGGGACGGGATCAGGGCAGCGGCTTCTCCTCGGCCGGTGGCACGATGGGCTTGGAGATCGGTACGCCTCCCGGCCCGACGGAAGGATCGGGCGCGACCGGGGCGGCTTCAGGCTCGGCCGGGGTCGGCATCGGTTTGCCCAGCGCCGCCGCGGCCAGGGCCGATCCAGCCGTGGGAGGCACGGCTTCGGGAGTCTGCGCAGCCTCGTCCTCCTGGACGAGTGCCTCGGGCTTCTCGATCCCTTCCCCTTCGACGCGCTGCTCTTCCTGCGGACGCTCGGCCGTGAGGGCGCGAAGGCGCTTCGCGAGGACCCGGACGAGCTCGGTCAGAAGGGTCAGATCCGCGGCCGCCAGGTCGTAGAAGTCGTCCCGGTTGAGCGCCAGCACGCGCCCCGAGTCGGCGCACGTCGCCTGATGCCCCCGCGCCGATTCGTCCACCAGGGACCAGGTCCCGAACGCTTCCCCCGGCCCGACTTCCGACATGGTCCGGCCGTCCGTGGAGAGGCGTACACGGCCCTCGACGACGATGTAGAGCGCGTCGGCCGCGTCCTTTTCCTCGTAGATCGCGTCACCGTCGAAGATCTCCACCTCCCGCGCGACGTTCGCGAGGCCGAGGAGATGACGCGGCCCCACGTCCTTGAGGAGATCCACTCCTTTTAGGATCAGAACGCGCTCGACCGGTGTCAGCATGTCGTCCTCTCCTAGGGGGAGAGGGGCCGCGGCGTCAGGATCCACGACGGCGCCTCCTCCGATTGGGAACGAACCGCCTTCAGCTCCGCCCGCACGATGGAGCTCGAATCGGGTTCCGGCGTGTCGAACAGGCCGGGCTCGAGATCGGTGGCCCAGCGGGACGCGCGCACCGCGCACGCGCGGAGCCAGGCGTCGCCCGACCGCCACGCGCTCGCGACCCATCCGGCGAGCCCTCGACCCACGTCGCCCGCGTGGTCCTCGGAGGGAGCGGTCAGAGTTTCGAACTGCGTCTCCAGGTGGCGGAAGATGGACCGGGGCAGGACGTGGCTCAAGTACTCGAGCGCCGGCGCGTCGTCCACGGTCTCGCGCGTCTTGAGCCGCTCGAACGCTCCGGAAAGGGGCTTCGGATCGTACCAGCACGAGAGCGCGCGGAATCCCCGCTCGAGCGCCATGTCCGCGTACTCGCGGAAGCTCTCCCCCAAGAGCCGCACCTCCGGCGCGTTGTGCTGGGCCATCGAGTGGGAGGGGACGATCCACTGGCGGTACTCGCGGAGCTCCCGGAGGAACAGCTTGTGCACGCGCGAGCGGGACATCACGGGACGTCCGACCGTGACGCGGATGCGGCTCGCGCTCTCGAGCCCGAGCTGGCGGTGCGCTCTGTCGCTGCTCCGCACGAGGCTGAGGAGGGCACGGAGCGCGGCGGGCGTGGCGATCTGGGCTAGAGTGCGCGCCGCCCGGGCCTGCGGACGGATCCCGCGCACGCCGGAGAGATAGGGCTGGAGGGCGGGTATCGCCGCGTTCCGAAGTGCCGCGACCGCGAGCAGGGCGTCGTAGCTCAGATCCGCATCCATGAGGATCGGCACGAGCGTGTCCAGGAGCTGTGGGCTCGGCCGTCGCGTGGCCGATTGGAGCGCGGCACGGCGGATCTCGACCGAGGGCTGCTTCAGGAGCTCGAGGAGCCGAGGCACGCGCGCGGAGGACGTGAAGGTTCCGAGCGCGCGGGCCGCGAGCACGCGATCGTCGGCATTCTCGGACTTGGTGAGCCGGTCGACCCACGCCGTGGTGACGGCGCCGGGGGCCTCGCTCGGGCGGTCGAGCAGGGCGTCGAGCATGAAGGCTCGCAGCCGGGGGTCGGTTCCCTCGAGCAGCGAGCGGGCGTACTCGACCTGGCGGGTGCTCATCGCCAGCTCGTAGCTGACCGCCGCGCGGCTCACCCGGTCGTCCGGATCGGCGAGCATCTCTTGCACACGATTGCGGTCGTCCCGCAGGCGCAGGGACTCCATGGCGCGGATCGTCGAGGCGCGCACGGCGGGGGAGGGACGGTCCAGATTGTCGAGGACCGCCTTCGCGATCCTGGGATGGTGGATGTAGCGCGCCAGATCGAGCGCGAGGAGCGCGCGCGGCTCCTCGGGCGAGCGGAGCGCGGCCTCGAGCGCGCGGCGCGCCCCGGGAACTCGCATCGACTCCGCGGCTCCCTCCGCGTCGAGCCAGCGGCTGCTCAGTGCCTGCTCGAACGCGCGTGCGTACTGGCGGTTGAGGCGGTAGATGACGAAGAGCCATCCCGCGGCGATCACGATCGTGGCGATCGCGATCGCGGTCAAGGCGGCTCCGGCCACGCGCATGACAATGATCAGGAACACCCCGACGGCCGCGTCCGACCATCGCTCGACCAGCGTGTCGATCGCCGGCTTGATCCGGCGCCGCTCGGGCGGACGGACGGCCATGTAGTAGATCTCCGCCGAGGATTTCCCGATTCCTTGAAGCACGACCCCCTGGACCCACCGCAACGCGACGACAGCCCACCATCCCGTGCTCAGGGCCACCCACCACGAGAAGATCATCACGAGGGCCGGCTGGAGTCCGGTGGAGGCGACGAGCCCGATGCGCGTGAGGAGCCAACCCACGGCGCCGAACTGGAAGACGAGTGCGAGCAGATTCAGGACGAGATAGAACCGGCCAAGGAAGCGCGACAGCGTCTCGGTGTCCGGGTAGATGTCCTGGATGAAGAACTTGAACTGGAAGTCGACCAGGGTCGACACGATCACCGAGAGCGCGAGCGCTGCCGCGAGGTACTGGAGGTAGTTGGAGCGCCGGATGATCTTCCAGCGAGAGCCCGCCATCGTGGCTGCGGGTGCGCTCGTGGCCCGATCCTCGCGGTAGCGCTCCACGACCCGCGTGAGCAGGAAGGACACAACGAGGAGGAGGGCAAGCGCCCATTCGAGCGCGGCGCGTCCCAGGATCGGCGCCACCCAACCCGCGAATGCGCCGCCCACGAGCCCTCCGACCAGGCCGAATCCGCTCAGGAGCGGGAAGACCCGCCGCGCGCGGCGTGAATCCCACACGTCCAGCGCAAGGACCCAGAAGTGAGGCAGGAGCATCATGGCCTGACTTCCGGTCCACACGTAGAACGCGGCCGCGGTCCAATGCGGCGAGGCCGCGAACGCGGGGATGGCAAGCAAGCTTATGGCGATCGCCGAATACTGATTGACCCGGTTCGCGGCGAACCGGGAGAACCGATTCGCGAACAAGCCTTCGATCCAAACGAACGCGGCCGAAGCGATCGCGACCGCCACATAGGCGATCGGGAGCGCGCCCGCGCCGAACTCCGCGATGAAGGTCGCGTCCCTCTGGACCTTCGCGATCGTGTACGCGGTGAGCAGTGCGGTGATGAGCGCGCACATCAGCAGGAGAAGTCCCCGCTCCTGGGGCTCCAGCCCAAGCCGCCGGGTCAGTGCGTCGAGGTTGTGAACTCGAATGGCGAGCTCCTGCGTCGGCTCCGCGAACAGCGAGCGACCCTTGGTGGTGGAGTGCCGGGAAATCCCTGCCGTGGGGATACATAGCCAGATCGGTGCCATGGGACCGTGGCGCAGGAGGAGGGCGCCCTGGGCGATTGGGACCGAATGATTTACGCGATGGCCACCGACGTGCGGCGGGGAGGTCCATCCCGTCACCTGGAAGATTCTACAAAAACACCCTTCTGGTCGAGGCCTGCCCGTCCAGCAGGCACGACCACGACGCCGCAAGGGACGCTCCCGAAAGGGATGGGTGCGTTGTCACTGTTCTTGCAGAAGGGCCAGAACATGGGACAAAAACGTAGCGCAAGCAGCTTCAACCGGTTCGCCGAGCGGCTTTCGGGCACCGTGACCGAGTGGGCGGGGGGCACCATGGCGTTCTCGATGGCGCTCCTCCTCATCGTGGGGTGGCTGGTCCTCGGGCCGGTCTTCCACTTCTCCGACACCTGGCAGCTCGTCATCAACACGACGACGACGATCGTCACGTTTCTCATGGTCTTCCTCATCCAGCGCGCCCAGAACAAGGACGCGAGGGCGACGTCGCTCAAGCTGAACGAGCTGATCGCGTCGATCGAGGGGGCGAGCAACCGGCTGGTCGACGTGGAAGACCTCACCGAGGACGAGCTGAAGACGCTCCGCGAGCACTATCGCCGTCTCGTCGAGATGTCGAAGCGGGACGGATCGATCACGCGCTCCCACTCGGTCGAAGAAGCGGCGGTCCGTCACGAGATCAAGCGCGGCGGTCACCACCCCCGGGGCCGAAGGCGGCGTTCGCCCGCGCGCCAGGAGCGCGCAGGTGCCGCGAAGACCCCCAACAACTCCAGGGCTCAGCACTCGTGACCATCGTCGAGCGTCTCCAAGCTCGCGGAATCCGTCGCCTCGGCTCGAAAGAACGGGGCTTCCGTTACCGGACGGCAACCGGGGGGCCGGTTCGGGGCGAGGACCGGGAGCGAATCGACGCTCTCAAGGTCCCGCCGGCCTGGCGGGACGTGGCGATCCACCCGTCGCCGCGAGCCTGGGTGCAGGCCGTGGGGCGGGACGCGGCGGGCCGCTGGCAATATCGCTACCACGCGAAGCAGGTGCTGCGTCGCGAGCGCGTGAAGCGGGAGCGGCTCCTGCGCTTCATCGTCGCTCTTCCACGGATGCGGCGCGCGGTCGTCCGCGACCTCGAGCTTCGTGGCTTGAAGCGCGAGAAGGTGCTCGCGGGAATTCTTCGAATCCTGTCGACGTGCTTCCTGCGGCCGGGAAGCGAGGAATACGCGAGCCAGAATGGGAGCTACGGCATCGCCACGCTCAAGCCGCGCCACGTCTCCGTGCGCGGCGATCGGATCCGATTCGATTTCGAGGGGAAGTCGGGGCGGCGCCAGGTCCGGGAGCTTCGCGACCGGCGCCTCGCGTCGCTCGTGCGCGCGCTCCTCCGCCATCCGGGCGAGGTGTTCAAGTTCGAGAGTGACTCGGGCGCCATGGTGGACGTGCGCCGAGAGCACATCAACGCCTACATCAAGGACGTGATGGGAGAGAGGTTCAGCTCGAAGGACTTCCGCACGTGGGCCGGGACCCTTCTCTGCGCCTGCGCGCTCGCGCGCGAGGGGGGACGCAAGCCGTCCTCGCGTACCGAGGCCAAGCGTCGCGTCGCCGCGGCGGTGCGCGAGGTCGCGGAGCATCTCGGCAACACGCCCGCTGTTTGTCGCGCTTCGTATGTATTCCCAGAGGTCATCCGCCGCTTCGAGCGCGGGCGCGTGATCGCCGACAAGATCGAAGGCGTGGACGCGCTGGTGAACGGCAGTCCACGCGCGCTCCAGCGATGCGAGCGCGCGCTGCTCGACCTTCTCACGGCGACGAGCCGCGCCCCGCGCGGGGCCGTCCGTCGCGCGCGCCCCGAACCCGCGCTCCGCCTCGAGGGACCTCGTGAGCATTACCGACCGACTGGTCATCCTGAACCCCGGAGCGTCGCGCTACCCGGCTGACGACATCCGGGACGCGTGCGAGACGGTCTGCCGCGAGCACGGCCTCCAGTGTTCCTTCCTGGACGCGCCGTCGGGCAAAGGCGCGCGCGAGGCAACTCGGCGCGCGGTTCGTGAGGCCGTGTCACGTGGCTGCGAGCGGATCGTGGTCGCCGGGGGGGACGGAACGGTCGGCATGGTGGCCGACGGGATCGCTCGCGCGGGACCCCACGCCCATGACGTCAGCCTCGGGATCATACCGGGGGGGACCGCCAACATCCTCGCGCGCGAGCTGGGCCTTCAGGGGGGCCTTGCCGATGCCGCGGAGACCGCGCTTCTGAGCGAGCGCTCTCTCGCGATCGACGCCATCGAGGCTGAGGGGCGGCTCGTCTTCACGCAGGTCGGCGTGGGGCCGGATGCCCTCATGATCCGCGATACGCGGCGTGAGCAGCAGGTGAAGCTGGGGCGGCTCGCCTACATGATCACGTTCGCCCGAGGCGCGCTGCGGCATAGGCCGCGGCGCTTCATGCTTTCCCTCGATGGCAGCCCGTTTCGCGCTCTGGCGTGGCAGGTGGTCGCCGCCAACGTCGGAACCGTGGGGGCGCCTCCGTTCACCTGGGGTCCTCGCATCGACCCGACGGACGGGGTGCTGGACCTCTGCGTGTACGACGTGCGCACACTGGCCGAGACCCTCGGTCTCACCTGGCGGATCCTGACCGGCCGTCACCGCCGCGGCACCTCCACGCGATTCTATCGAGTCCGCGAGGAAGCGATCATCGATTCCCCGCGCCCCCAGCTCGCGCAAGGGGACGGCGAGATCCTGGGACACACTCCGATCACGCTGCGCGTGGTCCACGAAGCGGTGCGGATCGTGGTCGCGCGCTCGGTCGACGAAGCGGACCTTGGGCCACCGCCCCCAGCCGGTGGCGCGGCCAACGCGCTCGCGCTCGCGGGCGAGCGCCCGGAGCCGACCCTGACCGAAGACGTCGAGACCATGATCGCGGCGCAACACGCGCGCACGTGGATCCTTCAAGGCGTGCTGCGCCATCCGGTGGCCGCGCTCGAAGCATTCGACGCCGCGCTCTTCCTGCGCGTCAATCGGATGACCCTCGGCGGCTGGTCCGACCGTGCGCTCACGTTCGCGTCGCGCTACATGCACTACGGCGAGGGGTGGATCCTGGTCCTGATCGCGATGATGGCGGTGGACCTAAGGCGCGGACTCCGCGTCGCGGTGGAGGTCCTGCCGGTCCTCTGGCTCACGCTCCTGACCGTGAACCTCCCTTTGAAGCGATTCTTCCGGAGGCGCCGGCCGTTCCTGGCCTTCGTGAAGGCCCGCGTCCTCGGTCCCAGGCCTCAGGACTTCTCGCTCCCGTCCGGTCACGCGGCGGCGGGCTTCGCCGGCGCCTTCTTGCTGTCGATCCATGCCCCGGCGTTCGCCCCGTTGTTCTACGCGATCGCGGCGGTCGTTGGGCTCTCCCGGGTGTACCTCGGGGTCCATTACCCGAGCGACGTCGCGATCGGCGCGGTGGCGGGGACGATCCTCGCAGCCCTCTATCGATGGATCATGCTCGCGGTTCTGCCGTTTCGCGTCTGACCGCGCGCCACGAGGGAATGACGTGGCCCCTATCTTGCACGACCGATCAATGACGGAAGCGCCGTTCGATGCAGGACGGCGAATGCCACGTATCGGCAACGTGTAGGAGGGCAGGCGATGCCCGTCATCGTTCAGGTTTGCGTTGTCATTGTAACAATTGCGGTCGTCGCGCTCGTGATCGCGCTGGTCCGGATGGCGGACCGCCTGTCCAAGCTGACCGAGGACATCCGCGTATGTCTGGTGGAAGTGCGGGAAGTCACCGGCGAAGCCAAGAGCGTGGTGGCCACCGCGCGCGAGGTGCTCCAGCCCGTTCGGCGTGTCGTCGACACCTTCGAGCGGCTCGGGACGCGCACCGCCGCGGTGTCGTCGGCGTTTCTGGAGGAGGTGGAAGCTCCGGTCCGAACGGCCGTCGCGCTCATGCGCGGCGTGAAGACCGGGACGGCCCTTTTCATGGAGCGGCTCGGAAGCCGCTTCCGACCCGGTCGCGTCGCGACCGATGGAGGGTATCGGTATGAATGAGTATCCGTACGGCAGCGACTTGGGGCAGGGCTCGTCGAACGGCATGATGGGCTTCTTCGTCGGTGCCTTGGTCGGAGCGAGCGTCGCTCTGCTCCTGGCACCCGCGCCCGGCGGGGACACCCGTCGGCGCGTCGCCGACACGGCCAAGAAGCTCGGCTCCGCGGCCAAGGACAAGGTCGCCGAGATGCGCGGGCAGGGACGGGAAAGCGGCGAGATGGGGCGTGAGTCCTACGTGCCGGGGCGGCAGGGCTAGTCCCGGTCGCATCGCTCAAGCGTCACAGACGAGGGCCCGAGAGTCCGTCCCGCGGGACGGGAACGAGGGCCCTTCGTCATGACGCAGAGAAAGCGAGGTCCCATGCTTCGATCATCGCTTCGATCATCCGTGCTCTTCACGGCGTGTCTCCTGGCCGCCCTGGCCGAGCCCTCGCTGGCCGAGACACGCGTTCGTCCCGGATTCAATCTGTTCACCACCCAGCAGGACGTGCAGATCGGTGCGCAGTCCGCCGCGGAGATCGACCGGAGCGTTCCCCTCGTGAGCGGCGGGTATCCGGTCCGCTACGTCGAGCGGATCGGGCAGAGGCTCGCGGCCGGGGCGCCGGGGCCGGGCTATCCCTACCGGTTCCGGATCGCGAACCTGTCGGACGTCAACGCCTTCGCATTGCCGGGAGGCTACGTTTACGTGCATCGCGGTCTCATCGAGCAGGTGCGCACGGAGGGGGAGCTGGCCGGCGTGATCGCGCACGAGATCGCCCACGTCGCCCTTCGACACCCGACGAGCCAGGCGTCGAAGGCGTACGTGACGCGCGCTGGCATCGGGCTCCTGGGCACGCTCCTCGGCGACGGGCGGCAGACCACCGTGTCGGGGATCATGAACGCCGTGGGCGGATTCGGGCTGAACGCTCTGTTCCTGCGCTATTCGCGGAACGCGGAGACGCAGGCCGACGTCGTGGGGGCGCAGATCATGGCGCGGGCGGGCTACGATCCGAACGAGATGGCGAGCTTCTTCGCGTACCTCCAGACTCAATCGCCGCGGAGGCCGTCGTTGTTCCAGCGATTCCTGAGCGATCACCCGCCCCCGGCCAACCGCGTCTCGCGCGTGCGGCGCGAAGTTCAGCTGATCGGCGCGACACCGCGGTCGGCGCCGGTGGGTGACCTGCTCGAAGCCCAGTCGTGGCTTCGGAGGCTTCCCCCGGCGCCGACGCTCGCACAGACGACCGCCGGAGATTGAGCGCCGCTCCGGCGGCCCTGGATCAGAGGACCATGCTCCGGCCGGTGCCGCTCGAGGACGAGCCGGGCTGGGAAACGGTTCGCATCAACTCGCCGGTCGTCTTCTCCGACACGTTCTGCGCGATGTCCGCCAGCGACACGATGCCGCAGCAGCGACCGCGCTCGTCCTCGACGGGCGCGCGCCGCACCTGACGCTCCTCCATCAAGCGGCAGCAGTCCTCGATCTTGGTGCTGGGCCGGACCGTGAGCACGGGCCGGGTCATGACGTGCTCCGCCGTCATGGTGAGCGGGTTGTCGCCGCGCGCCAGAGTACGGCAGACGATGTCGCGGTCGGTGATGACGCCGATCGTCCTCATGTTGTTCTTGTCATCGACGACGGGGATCTGCCCGCAGTCGTTCTCGACCATGAGGCGGGCGACGTCCTGAAGCGGTGTGTCCGGCGTACAGCACGCCGGATCGCTGGTCATGATGCGTTCGACTTCCATGGCGTACCTCCCTGGATCGGGTTCCTGACTCCCGTCAATCCGGTAGGCAGCAGATTCCGGGCCAGGGAGCCCGGATTTGGATCAGATCCAGCGGCCCGGAGAAGACGAAGGCTGTGGACCGTTCGGCTGATCCGTATTCTCCCGCGGACTCGTCAAGGGCGGGGTCTTCCTCGGCTTCGCGGGCACCGGCATCGGAGGCGCGGCGTTGGGGATCGTATTCCGCCGGGGCATCGCGGTCAGCGCTTGGGGTGCCACGAGGGCGTCGGGTGCCGCGGGCTTCGGAGATGCGGTCATGAGCTGGATGCCGTCCGGCGCCCCGCGCGGCTTGAGCTCGTGCTCGAACGACGGGGCGAGGATCCGCATCACCGCGAGCGGGAGCGCGCTCGTGAAGCGGTACCGCGCGGCTTCGGGGCCGAGCACCGCGGACGTGATCACGCCGTAGTAGCGATCGCCGAGGCAGAAGGTGAACGTCGCCGTGCGGCTCACGGAGCGCGAGCCGACGAGCCTGCGGCCGCGGCCGTAGGTCTGGAAGCGATTGTCGCCCGTGCCGGTCTTCCCGCCGAGCCAGACCGGCGCGCCGGTCGAATCGGTGAAGGCGCCCCTGAGCCGCGCCGCGGTGCCCGTCTCGACGACGTCGGTGAGCACGCGCCGGGTGACGCGCGCGACCGCCGGCTCGAGAACCGTCTCGCCGTTCGACCCGCCCGTGGGTGGCTCGAACACCGACTCGTACGGCGTTCCGGCGGCGAAGCGGAGGCGCTCGACCATGCGGGCCTGGCTCCGGACGCCGTCGTTCACGAGGATCCCCATGAGATCGGCCAGGGCCGAGGGACGGTCGCCCGAGCTTCCGATCGCCGTGGCGTACGAGGGGACGAGGCGCTGGAACGGGAATCCGAGCTGGCGCCAGTAGGGCGTCATGCGCGCGAACGCGTCGCGCTCGATCTGCGCGCGGAGCCTGAGATCCTGGGCCTGACGGTTCTTGGTGCGGAAGAGCCACGCCATCTGCTCCGGCGTTCCTTCCCGGTCGGCCACTTCGTGGAGCAGCGTCGCCCGGTCCTGGGACGCGGGCTCGTCGAGCACCGCCTGGGCGTTGTACGCGAGCCGGGCCGCGTGGAAGCGCACGAGATCGCGCATGAGCCGCACGAACACCAGATTCGTCGAGTGCGCGGCCGCCTGGCGAAGCGTCAGCTCGCGGCCGTTGTCGTCTGGATCGAAGTTGCTGAACGTCTGGAACCCGCCCCCCGTGTAGAAGAGCTCGTACGGGCTCGCCGAGTAGGTGCGCTCGAGGCTCTCCTCGAGGAGGTCCTCGCGTCCGATGTCCGGATGCTCGGCCATGGTGCGCGCGACCCACTCGGTGATCGGGTCCTTGGCCGAGGCGGCCTGGGCCAGGAGCTGATCCCGGTCGAGCGAGCCCCACTCGTCATGGAGCCGCGAGACGAGCTCGAGATAATGGATGAGGGTCCGGAGCTTCGCCGTGCTGCCGAGCTCCATCTTCATCCCTTCGATGATGTCGAACGGCCGATCGAGATTGTCGGCATAGAGCCGGATCGCGTTGCCGCCGGGCGTGCGCTCGCAAAGGAGCACGCTATAGAGCACAAGCTTGGGATCGCCCTGCGACAGGAGGTGTTCGCCCTTCAGACCATGCGCCCGGACGTAGGAGGAATCGGCGAGCCGGCGCAGCGCCTGGGTCACTTCGGACTGGAGCGGCTCGTCCACGGTGGTCTCCACCGTCAGGTCGAGGCGGTCCAGCTCGTAGGTGTCCTTCACGCCCAGCATGCTCACGAGCTCGTTGCGGATGCGGCGCGCGCCGCGGCCCAGCGGGTTCTCGGCGGACGGCGCGACCCTCGGGTGCGCGGCAAACTTGAGCGGCAGCTTCCGCACCGTGCTCGCCACCTTGGGATCGAGGGCGCCTTCCTTCGCCAGGAGACCGGCGTACGCGTTCACGCGGTCGTCGAGCGCCTTGTGGTCGGCGATCAGATAGCGGCTCGGCGCCCGGACGGAGCAGAGGAGCGCCATGACCGGCTTGAGCGCCTTGGCCCGCTTCGTCGTCGACTTGCTGCCGAGATCCTTGTAGACCTTCTTCGGGTCGAGACCGAACCACACGGTCAGCCCCTGATCGAGCCCCGCGATCTCCCCGATTCCAGGCGCTCCCGCGAGGGGCATCGTGTTCACGTAGTCGACCACGATCCGGCGGCGGTCGGCGGTCGTCACGATACCGTCCTTGTAGACCCGGAGGCTCGCGCTCAGCATCTGGCGGAGCTTGTCCACGCCCGAGCCCGTCCGGCCCCCTTCCGCGTGGCGGTACTTCTCGAGCTGGACGGCGAGCGTGCTCCCCCCCTCGACCGGCGTCGGAATGCCGACCCGGCTCGCGGAATAGAGGAGCATCGCCTTTCCGAAGCGGGCCCAGTCGACGGCGGGGTTGCTGTAGGGGCTCGCGTCCCGGTCCAGCTCCCGGTTCTCGATGAAGAGGAGCGAGCGAACGACGTCCGGCGGAACGTCCTCGAAGCTGGCGAAGCCGAGCCGGCCCGCCGTCGCGTCGTAGATTGGCTTGCCGTCCCGCCCCTTGATGACGAGCCCCGCGAAGGGAGCTTCGGAGTAGGGGGGAGCGATGCCGAATCGGCTGGCCATCGCCAGGGCGGGCGAGTGCACGGCCTGCGCGGTGATCCGGAAGCCCCGGGATTCCAGCCGCTTGGAGAAGTCGGGCAGGCGCGAATAGCCACGCCGCTCGTCCAGGGGGCCGCCGCGGGGGAAGACGATCCGGGCGCTCGGCCCAGGTTCCACCTTGTACTTCATATCCGACGCGATCTTGGCGAGCACGCGCGCCTCGAGCGCCGCGGTCCGGAACTCGAGGCCAGCGGCCAGGACAACGATGGCGATGGCGATCGTCGCAGTCCAGCGACGGCGCGAGGTGCGCTGCATCCGGTCCCAGCCGTCGCGAGCGGCCCGGACGGGAACGGGAACGCCGCGCCTCAGGGCGGAGATCGCCTGAGAGCCGGCACCGAGAGCACCTAGAAGAAATGGGGGAATGACTGGCCGTTCCAAGTACGTTCCTTCCCGGTTTGAGACGCCAAAATCGAGAGTCCGATGCGCCGGTTCACGCACCGCCCTGGGTGAGATGGACCGATTCGGACATCGTTTTGTACAACCGTCCTATCGCTTCGTTCCCCTTATGACGCGATGTACAGCGGGCGATCCGGTTCCAAGCCACGTGGATAGCCTGCGATCGCGCCAAACCACGCTCCTGACTCACCCATTCCGGAACGTAGATGCCCGTACGCAAGAGCATGATCTATGCATCCGCCGTGCACATGGCGATCGGGTTGTACAAATCGTTTGAATCTCAGCTCGAGCAGGGGGAAGCGATGGGACGCGACCCGCAAGACGATCGACGGCCGGAGCCGGTGACCGCGTCATGAGGCTGCGTGCGCTCATGGCTACCGACACGGCCGGCGGCGCCTGGACCTTTGCCCTGGAGCTCGCGTCGGCGCTCAGCCGGTCGGGCTCCCAGGTGGACCTGGCCACGCTGGGACGGGCGCTCTCGCCGGGGCAGCGCGCCGAGGCGGAGGAGGTACCCCGGCTCCGGGTGCACGAGGGGTCCTCGCTCCTCGAGTGGAGGGAGGACGACTGGCCCGCCGTGGACCAAGCCGGGCGATGGCTGCTGGACCTAGAGCGGCGTCTGGGGCCGGATGTGATCCACCTGAACGGCTACGTGCACGGGGCGCTTTCCTGGCGGGCGCCCGTTGTCATGACCGGGCAGTCCTGCCCGCTCTCCTGGTTCGCGGCGGTGCACGGCGGGACCCCACCGTCGACCTGGGATCGATATGCCGAGGAAGTGGCGCGTGGGCTTCGCGCCGCCCACGTGGTGACCACCCCGACGAGGGCCATGGGAGAGATGCTCCGGCAATACTATGGAACGGACATTCCCATTCGCGTCATCCCGAACGGTCGTTCCATCCCGCCTCCTCCGGTCGTGCCGAAGAGGCATCGCATCCTATCGGTGGGCCGGCTCTCCGAGCCGGGGTCCAACGTGGCGGCATTGGATCGCGTCGCGTCGCGCCTCTCGTGGCACGTCGTCGTGGCCGGAGAGACGACCGGGCCCGACGGCTCCGTGGTGCGCCTCAAGCACGCCCGCGCCCTCGGGCCGCTCGAACCGGCTGCCCTGGCGAAGGCGTACGCGGGAGCGGCCGTGTTCGCGCTGCCCGCGCTCTACGAGCCCTTTGGATACGCCCCTCTCGAGGCGGCGCTCTCCGGATGCGCTCTGGTGCTGGGGGACATTCCGAGTCTGCGCGAGGTGTGGGGGGACGCCGCCATCTGGGTGCCGCCGCGTGACGACCAGGCTCTGCTCCAGACACTGCGATGGCTCATCGAGGACCGCCAGGTACGACGGGACTACGCCAAGCGAGCGAAGGAGCGCGCGACGGCCTACACCCCGGAGCGGACGGCCGCGGGCTACCTGGATGCGTATCGGACGGCGTTGTCGGAATCGGGCGAGCTCATCGGAACGCCGACTGAGGCGGCCGCCGTTTCGGCTACCGCCCCAGTCGTCGAACCAGATCAGCGAAGATAGGCGTAATTGGGAGCCGTGGGGGATCGGCGCCACGCGACGCGTGCAGCGCGCGCGCCCCAGGTCATCGCGGCCACACCCGCGATCACGAATCCCGCGCCCGCCAGAAAGCCGCGCACGAACAACGAGGAACGTTTCATGTCTTCTCCCAGTGTGATGTTCGAGGAGCCCCTTACGCTTCGGATGCCGGCGCGTCGCTCGAGCAATGCGCATGCCGGAACGCGAACAAGCGTCAGGGGACCTTGCGCCGGCGCAACTTAGGACTGACTCCCTGAATGCGCACCAGGTGACTTTGTAACTTTGTTCTATGTCCCTCGAGAGCGGTGCCTAGGCCGATTTCCTTGACACGCGCCTGAAATCTGGGGGACCGTTGATGGACGACTCGAATCCACATGAGGGCAGCGCGTGAACCTGAACGCTTCGTTTTCCGCCACAGAAACGACCGACGCTGACCTGGAAGGCCCCCGCCCGTTTCAACCGATCGACGGCCTTCGCACGATCTATCAGCTCACGAATGCGGTGAGCCGCGCGAGCGCGATCGAAGACGTCTACGAGGCCGCGCTCCATGGGCTCGAGCGCGCCGTGCAGACCGATCGGGCGTCGATCCTCCTCTTCGACGAGGACGGGGTCATGCGATTCAAGGCGTGGCACGGCCTGTCCGATGCGTACCGGAGCGCCGTGGAGGGCCATTCTCCCTGGTCCCCCGACGCCGTCGACCCGCAGCCGATGGGTGTTCCGGACGTCGCCGAGGACCAGGCGCTCGCCCCGTACGCCCCGCTCTTCGAGTCGGAAGGGATTCGCGCGCTCGCGTTCATCCCGCTCCTCTCGCGCGGCCGGCTGATCGGGAAGTTCATGGTCTACTTCGATCACGAGCACGCGCTCGACGCGGAGGAGTTCGAGCTGGCGCGCGCGATCGCGGGGCACGTGGGCTTCGCGGTGGAGCAGATGCGGGTCGAGGCGAAGCTGACCCTCTACCGGGAGATCTTCTCCCACTCGAGCGACGCGATCGCGATCATCGGGACCGACGGACGCTACTGGGAGCAGAACCTGGCGCACCACGAGCTGGTCGGGTACGGCGACCCCGAGATCATGGGCAAAACTCCCGCGCTCCACCTGGGCGCCGAGCGCTACCAGGAGGTCGCCGCCTCGCTCGAGGCCGACGG
>Ga0075425_100002702_pt1 | contig 17796 bp, 14 predicted proteins | sample SoiMethybrSBSTD4_FD_75300 | JGI IMG/M metagenome (GOLD analysis project Ga0075425, IMG submission 75300) | Bulk soil microbial communities from a Populus tree surrounding site in Tennessee, USA - Soil MetaG P. TD hybrid SBSTD4 | ecosystem: Environmental > Terrestrial > Soil > Tree plantation... | reverse complement strand
AGTGCCCGCGCGCGCATGGCTCCATCATGCCGCGCCTCGGCACCGGGGCCAAGCGTCAGGGATCGAGACGATAGGTGGAGGCGTCGGGCTTGAAGGCGCGCGGCAGCCACAGCGGGCGCCGGAGCCCGCCCGGGCCCGGGGCCGGCCGGGTCATGGCGAGCCACTGCCGATACACCTCGTGCGACCGCTTGGTGTCGACGACCACGTCGCCGTAGCGGTCGCCCTCCTGGGGGCGCGCCACGCGGACCTTCTGATGCCAGCAGTGCTGGCCGCTCACCGGATCCGGATGCACGGGGAAGGTCAGGTTCTGGTGCACGCCCGGGTCCTCCCACCAGACGCGCGCCGAGTCGGGGTCGGAGCTGGCGAAGGGCGTGATGCCGTGGAGGTGGCGGAGACGCCAGCGGCCGTCGTCGAGATGCTGCATGTCCACGAGCGCGGTGGACCAGCGCTCGCCTCCCGTCTCCTCGCGAAGACGCCAGCGCCCCAGGTGATGCGAGCAGGCGACCACGCCGGGCCGGATGGACTCGGTGATCCAGACCTTGTCGACGAAGTGGCCGATCTCCGTCTCCACGCGGAGGAGATCGCCGGTGGCGACGCCGACCCGGCGGGCGTCGTCCGGATGCAGCCAGAGGGGATTCCTGTGCGAGATCTCGTAGAGCCACTTCGCGTTGCCGGAGCGCGAGTGGATCAGCGTGGGCAGGCGGAAGGTCGGGAGGAGGAGCATCTCGCCCTTGGCCCGGTCGATGGCCGACCAGTGCACGTGACTGCGCCCGTAGCTCGGGACCGCGTGCTCCGGCCACTTCCAGTCCTTGAGCGTCCTGGAGTAGAACTCGAGCTTGCGCGAGGGCGTGGGGAACCCTGCGCGCACCGTCCCGTCCACCTCCACGCCCACCACCGCACCGTTCTTCTCGGCCACGCGGGTGACCGGATCCACCGCGGCGCCCTCGCGTTCGGCCGCGGCGATCGGAGACTCGTGGGTGCGATAGACGTGATCCTCCAGGAGAAACGCCCCGTAGCGGCGCATGTACTCGAGCGCGGTCAGCCCCTGCCTGGCCGCCGCCTCGGGAAGGCCGGGCACGCTGTGCTCGAAGATCCAGCGGTAGAGCTCCTCGATCCGGAGCTTCTCGCCTGGGCGATAGGGCGACTCGAAGTACTTCCGGATGCCGAGGGAGCCGTCGGGATCGATGCGCCAGGAGAGCTCGATCCAGAACTCGTCCTCTTCCCACACCTGCCCCAGCCCCACCGCCTCGTGCGCCTGCCAGGTGAGATTGAAGGTGCGCCCCTGGCGCTCGAGGGCGACGCGGAGCACGGGCTGGCGGAAGCCGATCCAGCGCGCGGCGTGCGTCTCCTGGCTCATGAGGTCGTGGCGCTCGGAGGCGTGGCCCATGGGCAGCACGTAGTCGGCGAACCACGCCGTCTCGCTCCAGATCGGCGTGAGGCAGGCGTGCCGCTCCACCTTCGCCTCGTCGGTGAGCATCTCCACCCACGACATGCCGTCGGGGTTGGTCCACACGGGGTTGTAGACCCGCGTGAAGTACATGGCGAGCTTGCCCCGGCCTTCCTTGAGGAAGTGCGGGAGGAGGAAGCTCATCTCGAAGAAGGCGAGCGGATACTCCCGCGGCATGAGGAGCTCGCTCCACACCTTGGCGGGCGGCGGCATCATGGGCGGCGCGGGCACCGCCTTGTTCCACGCGCTGGGCGCGGTGCCGCCGGGCGAGGCCACCGCGCCCATGAGCACCACCACCAGCTCGAGGGCGCGCGCGACTTCCCAGCCGAAGAGATTGCCCGCGGCCGCGTTGCGCCACACGTGGGTCGACAGCGCGTCCCCCGCGCGACCGATCTCGCGCGCCACCTCCTCGATGCGGGCGGCGGGCACGCCGGTCTCCCGCTCTGCGAAGGCCGGCGTGTACGAGGCGTAGATCTCGCCGAGAGCGCGCTCGAACTCCTCGAAGCGCACGGGCGTGCCGGGCCGCTCGTGGATCAGATACTCCTGCCAGTTGACCCAGCGCCGGACGAACTCGCGGTCCCACGTGCCGTCACGGAGGAGCACGTGCGCGACGGCAAGGAGGAGGGCGGCTTCCGTGCCCGGCCATGGGGACAGCCAGTAGTCCGCCATGGAGGCGGTGTTGCTGAGGCGCGCGTCGACCACGCACACCTTGGCCCCCGCCATCTTGCCCTCGATGATGCGCTGGGCGTGCGGGTTGAAGTAGTGGCCCGCCTCCAGGTGAGAGGACAGCAGGAGGATGAAGCGCGCGCGGCCGTGGTCCGGCGAGGGGCGATCGAAGCCGTGCCAGAAGGCGTAGCCCGCGCGCGCCGAGGCGGAGCAGACGTTGGTGTGGCTGTTGTGGCCGTCGATGCCCCAGGCGTGAAAGACACGCTGGAGATAGACGAGCTCGTGCCCGGGCCGCCCCAGGTGGTACATGATCTCCTTCTGCCGTCCCTCCACGAGGGCGGCGCGGATGCGGCCTCCGATGTCGTCCAGGACCTCGTCCCAGGTGACGCGCTCCCACTGGCCGCCCCCCCGCGCGCCCGCGCGGCGGAGCGGATAGAGGATGCGCTCGGGATCTTGCACCTGGTTCAAGGTGGCGGGCCCCTTGGCGCAGTTGCGGCCTCGGCTGCCCGGGTGCTCAGGATTGCCCTCGAACTTCTGGATCTTGAGGGTCTGCTTGTCCACGTAGGCGAGGAGCCCGCACGCGGCTTCGCAGTTGAAGCAGATGGTCGGCACGAGACTGTAGTGCCGGGAGACGCGGCGAGGCCAGGCGCGGGAGTCGAGCTCCTCCCAGTCGTTCCAGCGCTCGACGGGCGGATAGCGATTGAGACCGCTCGCGGGCGGATCGAGGTCGCGCGCGTGCGGGTGGAGCGGCTCCGCCGTGGAGCCGGCCGCGAGATCCGTCATGGCGTTCTCACGATAGCGGCAGCGCCTGTCCCGCGCGCACCCAGAGGTCTTCCCAGAGCCAGAGGCCGCCCAGGGCCAGGACGGCGGCGAGGACGGGGCCCCCCGGAAAGAACGGGCCCGTGAGGAGCAGGATGGGCACGATGGTCCCCGCCCCCACCACACCCCACCAGAAGCGGCCGCGATAGACCCCGCGTGTGAGCAGGCGTGCGGCACGAGCCGCGTCGTGGCTCCCGTGCGTGGTGAAGGTCTCCGCGAAGAGCACGAGGGCGCCCGCCACCAGGAGGAGCCAGAGGGCGCCGGAGAGTCCCAGGGCCGCTCGCACGTCGCCGGTGAGGAAGACCGCGGCGAGCAGGAGAATGGCCGAGCCCGCGGTGGCCGCGCTAAGGAGCAGGTGCGGCAGCACGAGGGGACTCTGCCAGAAGTCGCGTCCCTCGGCCTGGCCGAAGAGGAAGGCGCTGTAGCCCGCCGAGGCCGCCATCAACAGCACCATCGGCGCTCCGAGCACGACGAGGGCGTCCGAGTCTCGTCGCAGGCCTTCGAGGAGCCACAGCACGGCGAAGAGGCCGTGGGCCATGAGGATGTAGCCGCCCCACACGAGCCACGAGCGCCGGTTCGGCTTGAACAGGAGATAGAGGAAGCGCTCCGGCCGCTTGAGATCGAGGACGAGGAGCGCCGTGGTCAGAGCGAGAAAGATCAGGCTGAGCACGGGCGCCACCAGCGAGGCCACCGGTCCCGCCGCGGTCAAACCGCCCATGGTCGCCAGCGCGGCCACCATCAGCACGCCGGCGGCGATGGACTTCGTCCAGAGATAGGTCGAGACCTTCCACCCCCATGGCCGCTCCGGGTGCGCCACGTCGTAGACGGTGCGCGCCATGCGCAGGAGGTCGACGCCCTCGTTGCCCGCAGGCGTGACGGCGCGGGCGACATTGGGGCGTCCCGGCACCGGGATGCCGCTCTCCTCCGAGAAGAGATAGCTGCGTCCCCGCTCCTGCATGGCGGGGGTGAGCGCGGCCGCCTCGGCGCCCAGGTAGAACAGCTTGGGCTGGGTCCCCTGCTCCGGCTTTCTCACCGACGTCTGCTGCGAGGCGACCAGGCGGGCGATCTTCGAGCCGGGCTCGTCGAGGTCACCGGGCACGATGGCCTGCACGGGACAGACGATTACGCAGGCGGGCTCGAGCCCGACCTCGACGCGATGCGCGCAGTAGTGACACTTGGCCGCCGTCTGCGTTTCCGGATCGATGTAGAGCGCGTCGTACGGGCAGGCCTGCATGCACGACTTGCAGCCGATGCAGCGGTCGCCGTCGAAGTCCACGATGCCGTCGGGGCGCCGGTAGAGCGCCACGGTCGGACAGATGGTGACGCAGGGGGCGTTGTCGCAGTGATTGCAGCGCATCACGGAGAAGTAGCGCCGCGTGTCGGGGAAGGTGCCCTTCTCGATGTACTTGACCCACGTGCGATTCACGCCGAGGGGGACCTGGTTCTCCTCCTTGCAGGCGACGGTGCAGGCGTGGCAGCCGATACATTTCCGCTGATCGATCACGAATCCGTAGCGCATGTGGGTCAGGCCATCTCCAGTCAAACCTCTTCTTCAGCCCTCGCCTCGCCGGGGCGGCCCCGGTTCAGCTCGAACGGCGGGTCAAGAACGAATGCGTAGCGCATGTGGGTCAGGCCATCTCCAGTCAAACCTCTTCTTCAGCCCTCGCCTCGCCGGGGCGGCCCCGGTTCAGCTCGAACGGCGGCGCATGCGGGTTCCGATGATAGCCCGGTTCGAGTTTCCGCTATAGCGCTTTGATGATCAGCCGGAGGCCCACGAAGGCCAGGGCGATGACGAGGCAGCGGATGATCCAACGGCCGTGGATGCGCTGGGCGAGCCGGGCACCCACCTGCGCGCCCAGGATGACGCCGACGGCGAGCGGGATCACGCGCTGGTAAGTCCCGGCGAGGGTACCCGTGACCAGATGCACGACGGAGCCCACACAGCTCATCACGGTGAGGGTGAAGTGCGAGGTGGCGGAGGCCACGTGCACGGGGAAGTTGAGGAAATTGATCATCACGGGCACGTGGATAAAGCCGCCCCCGATGCCGAGGAGGCTCGAGAGGAACCCGATGAAGATGCTGAGGACGATGGCCATCACGTAGTTGTAGCTCCACTCGTGTGACGTCCCGCCCCGGTCGATCATGCGCCGGGCGAAGCGGAAGCGACCGTGGTACGCGCCGGCCTCGGTGCGCGGCCGCATCAGGAGGAAGCCCGAGATGCCCACGAGGAGGAGGCCGACCATGAGGTCGAAGGGACGGCGGGCGATGTGGCCCGTGGTGAGGGCGCCGAGGATGGCGCCGGGCACGGTGGCCGCGGAGAGGATGAGGCCGGAGCCGTAGTCCACGCGTTTGAGCCGGGCGTAGGCGATGGTGCCGGAGAGCGCGTTGAAGAACACCACGGCCAGCGAGATGCTCGCGATGGTGTCCGGGCTCTCGCGTGGATAAACGAGGAGGAGGAGGGGGACGAGGATGAAGCCCCCGCCCGCTCCGATGAGAGTACCGTAGGCGCCGATCAGGAAGCCGGCGGGAATCAGCCAGAGCCACTCGAGCACGAGTCGGAGAATGCCTCCCGCGAGATTCTGCCACGGATCGCCGGACGGCCTGCGATGTTAGCGGAGGCTGCCGTAGTAGGCGGCGAGCTCCGCGAACTGGCTGTCGGGAATGACGCGCATCACCGCCCTCTTGGCGGCGAGGAGCTGATCGGCCGGCTCCCGCGTGTCCTGCTTGAACAGCAGCATTTGCTGGGCGAGATAGCCCGGCGCCTGGCCGGCCAACCCGGGGATGAGGCGGGCGGGATCGCCGGCGCCGTTCTGGCCATGGCAAACGGCGCAAGGAGCCGCCGCCACCTTGCCCTTGGCGATCGCATTGGCCGTTCCGCGGATGGGCGTGGGCTGGCGCTTCTGGGAGGCGAAGTACGCGGTAATCTGATCGAGGCCGAGGAACTGGATCTCCTTCGCGTAGGGCTCCATCTCGGGCGAGGAGCGCTTCCCCGTGGCGTAGCTCTCGATCTGCTTCTTGAAGTACGCTGGATCGAGGCCCGCGATGATCGGCATCATGTCCGACCGGCTGTTGCCGTTCTGGCCGTGGCAGGCCGAGCACGTGATGACCTTGGCGAAGCCCGGATTGTCGAGGGGGCCCGCCGCGCGCGCTTCCTTCGTCACGGCGAGGAGCACGAGAACGGCGAGGCCGAGGGCGAGGCTGGCGCGCCCGATGATCACGAGAGCACGTCTGACCAGATGCTCAGCCGCCAGCCCTCGGCGCGCTGAGCGACGGCCACGCTCTGGGCCGGCGTCAGCTTCTGCTCGATCTGCACCACCTTGCCGTTCTCGATCTTGTACGAGTTGATCACGGCGATGGCCTCGCGGTCGCTGACCCAGCTGTAGCAGGTGTTGCCGGGGGGCATGAGGGGCACGGGCTGGCCCTTGAGCAGGCTCACGATGCTCAGCGCGGCGGCCTTGCCCATGGCGTTGGCCACGTTGCCCGACTTGGGCACGGGTAGCCCGATGGTGGCATCGCCCACCACGTGGATCTCCTTCTGCTTCACCGACTCATAGGTGACGTGGTCCACCTCGCACCAGCGCTTGTCGGGGCCGACGAGGTCCGCCTGCACTGCGATGGCGCCCGCGCGTTGGGGCGGGATGAGGTTGAGCACGTCGTACTTCACGCGGTCGAACTCCGTACGCACTTCCTTCGTGCTCGTGTCGAGGGCGATCACCTTGTTGGAGGCGCGGTAGTCGATGTTGGGATAGGCCTGCCAGGCCGTGCGGAAGAGCGCGGTCTTCGACACGATGTTCTGGTTGGCGTCGAGCACGATGAGCTTGCTCTTCGGCTTGTTCTTGTTGAGATACCACGCGACCTGGCACACGCGCTCGTAGGGTCCGGGCGGGCAGCGATAGGCCACGGGAGGCACGGTGAGGACGAACACGCCGCCGTCGGCCATGGACTGGATCTGCCGCGCCAGCTCGACGGTCTGCGGCCCCGCCTTCCAGGCGTGGAGCACGGTGTCCCGGGCCGCGGGCAGCCCCTCGATCTGGTCCCACTGGAAGTCGATGCCGGGAGAGACCACGAGCCGGTCGTAGGCGAGATAGCCTTCCCCGATGCGCACGCGCTTGGTGTCGGGCTCGATGGCGGTGGCCGCCTCGTTGATGATGCGGATGCCGCGGCTCCGGAGCCCGTCGTAAGAGCGGGTGAGGCTGTCGATGGTGCGAAGCCCGCTCAGCACGAGGTTGCTGAAGGGACAAGACACGAAATCCCCGTTGGGCTCGAGGAGGACGACCTCGATGGAGGGATCGGCCATGCGCACGTAGCGCGCGGCCGTCGCTCCGCCCCATCCGCCCCCGATCACCACCACGCGACGGCCGGTCTTGGGCGCGATGTCGCCCTTGATGGTGCTGGCGCAGGCGGCGAGACCGCCGGCCAGGCCGAGGCCCACGGACGCGGAGTGAAGGAAGCGCCGGCGCGTCATCGTCATGCCGTCGCCCTTCGCCGCGTCATCGACACGCGCGACCATCACGCGGCGGCGAGGAGCGGCACGAGGGGCGCCAAGCCCGAGAACACGAAGTCGGGACGCGGCACGCTCGGATGCAGCCGGAGGCCGCGGCGGTTGATCCAGGCGATGGTCAGGCCGAGGGGCTTGCCGCCCACCATGTCCGTGAACTGCGACTGCCCGGAGTGGAGGATCTCGCCGAGGGCGACGCCCGCGCGGTCGATGAGATAGCGGAAGAGCCGCCCGTCGGGCTTGTAGCCGCGCGCCTGCTCCGCCGTGCACACGAGGTCGAAGGTGCGCCCGAGCGAGGTGACGGCGAGGAGGTCGTCGTCGATGTTGGAGACGACGGCGAGCCGGTGACGCGAGGAGAGCGTGTCGAGGGTCGGGGCCACATCCGGGTAGAGGGTGAAGCGGGGGAACGCGTCGAAGTAGCGCTGGATGAGGCCGCCGTCGCCGCCCGCGACGCCGAAGCGCCGAAAGGTCTCGTCGAGGGAGAGGCGGCAGATCTCCTTGTAGGAGCGGTACGGCTCGCGGTAGTGGGCGATGTTCCGATCCTCCCAGTGCTCCCAGAACGCGCCCGGATCCACGTGCGAGGCGCCCGCGTCGGCGAGGATGGACCGGAACGCCGCCGCAGTGCTGCTCGGCGTGTCGATCAGGGTGCCGTAGACGTCGAAGGACAGCAGGGAGGTCAGCGTCCGATCACCTGGCGCACCGCCGCGAGCACGCGCGCGGGTTCTCCCTCGAGATGCGTGGGCGGAGGCAGCGGAGGCGGGGTGTTCTTGATGCCCGCTCCCGTGAGGATCATGACCACGCGGTGGCCCGCCTCGACCTCTCCCGCCTCCTTCATCTGGCAGAGCGCGGCGAGGGCCGCCGCCGCCTCCGGCCCCGTCCAGATGCCCTCGAGCCGCGCGAGGAGGTGCTGCGCCTCGATGATGGCGCGCTCGCTCACCGCGTGGGGCTGGCCGCCCGTCTCGCGCATGATGCGCAGCATCTGGCGGCCGGCGAAGGGCCCGGGCACGCGCAGGCCAGGGGCGTCGGTAACGGGATTCTCCCAGAGGGTGGTGGTCTCGGCCTTGTCCGCCCATGCCTTGACGAGCGGTGCGCAGCCTTCCGCCTGCACGGCGATGAAGCGCGGCTGCGCCGCCTTGATCCAGCTCAGCGCGGCCAGCTCCTCGAAGGCCTTCCAGATCCCCACAAGGCCGGTGCCCCCGCCCGTGGGATACATGAGGACGTCCGGCGTGTCCCAGCCGAGCTGCTCGGCGAGCTCGAGCCCCATGGTCTTCTTGCCCTCGAGACGGTAGGGCTCCTTCAGGGTGGCGAGGTCGAACCAGCCGATCTGCGCCGACATGCCGGCGATGAGCTTGCCCGCGGTGGCGATGGAGCCGTCCACCGTGAAGACGTGCGCCCCCGCCATGATCGCTTCAGCCACCGCGGCCTCCGGGGTGCCGCGCGGCACGACCACCGCCACGGGAATGCCGCCGCGCGCGCCGTAGACGGCGGCGGCGCCGCCCGCGTTCCCCGCCGACGGGATCATCACGCCCTTGACCCCGAGCGTGCGCGCCTTGGTCAGGGCCATCCCGAGCCCGCGCGCCTTGAAGGAGCCCGTGGGATTCTGCCCCTCGTCCTTCGCCCAGAGGTGACGCAGGCCGAGGTGGCCGGCGAGCCGGGGCAGCGGGAGCAGCGGCGTTCCGCCCTCCCCGAGGGTGATGGGCGCCTCGCCCGGATCGAGTGGCGTGAGCTCGCGGAAGCGATACATGCCGGGCGGGCGGCGGAGGAGGTCGTCCTTGGTGACGGCGGCCGCGACCTTCGGCAGGTCGTAGCGAACGGCCAGCATCTGGCCGCACCCTTCGCAGACGGTGAGGAGGCGGCCGGCTTCGTGCCGCCGGCCGCACACCGTGCACTCGATGTGGGAAACGAAGCTCCCGGACGGGCTAATGGGCCTTCTCTTTCTCCGCCTTGGCGGCGGCCACGATCTTTTCCGCGAGGTGCGCCGGCACTTCCTCGTAGTGGGAAAACTCCATGGAGTAGCCGCCGCGCCCGCCCGTCATCGAGCGCAGCGAGGACTCGTAGGTGAGCATCTCCGCCATGGGCGCCTGCGCGCGCACGGAGACCACCTCGCCCTCCGGCTCCATCCCCACGATGCGCCCGCGGCGCCCGTTGAGATCGCCGATCACGTCGCCGGCATTGTCGGACGGTGCCGTCACCTCGATGTTCATGACGGGCTCGAGGAGGATGGGATGCGCGTCTACCACGCCCTTCTGCAGGCCCATGGAGGCGGCGATCTGGAAGGCCATGTCCGACGAGTCCACGTCGTGGTAGGAGCCGTCGTAGAGGGTGACCTTGAGATCGACCACGGGGTAGCCCGCGAAGATGCCGCGCTTCATGCACTCGCGCACGCCCTTCTCCACGGAGGGGATGAAGTTGCGCGGGACGGCACCCCCGAAGATGTCGTCCACGAACTCGAAGCCGCCTCCGCGCGCGAGCGGCTCCACGCGGAGCCACACGTCGCCGTACTGGCCCCGGCCGCCCGTCTGCTTCTTGTACTTCCCCTGCACCTCCGCGCGTCCCTTGACCGTCTCCTTGTAGGGAATGCGCGGGGGCAGCACGCTCACGTCCACGTTGTACTTGCGCTTCATGCGCTCGACCACCGTCTCCACGTGCAGCTGCCCCATGCCGGAGACGAGGAGTTGCTTGGTCTCGGGGTCGAAGTGATGGTGGACGGTGGGATCCTCTTCCGTCATCCGGTGGAGCGCGGTGGAGATCTTGTCCTCGTCGCCGCGCGTCTTGGGCTGGATGGCGAAGGAGATGGCGGGCTCGGGGAAGGCGATGCCCGGGAGGACCACGGGATTGGCCTCGTCGCACAGGGTGTCGCCGGTGAGGGTGTCCTTGAGCTTGGCCACCACGCCGATCTCGCCGGGACCGAGGGACTCGACCTGCTTCTGCGTCTTGCCCTGGAGCCAACCCACGTGCCCCACGCGCTCCTTGCTGCCACGGGTGGCGTTGAAGACCTGGCTGTCCGCCTTGAAGGTGCCGGAGTAGACGCGGAAGAGGGAGAGCTTGCCTACGTGCGGATCGGCGATGGTCTTGAAGATGACGGCGGCGAGCGGCGCCTTGGGATCGGCGGCCCGGGTCACCGCCTGCTTGGTGCGGGGATCGGTGCCTTCCGCGGCCCCCGCCTCGGCGGGAGAGGGAAACTCCTTGATGAGGCGATCCAGGAGCGGGGCGACCCCGATCCCGCGGGTGGCCGCGGCCCCCAGCACGGGCACGAGGGTGCCCGCGCTGACCGCCTTGCCGAGGGCGGTGAGCATCTCCTCTTCCTCGATGCCGCCCGCCTCCAGGTACTTGGCGAGGAGATCGTCGTCCGTCTCCGCCACCGCCTCTATGAGCTTCTCGCGCCAGTTCTTGGCGTCGTCCATGATCTCGCCGGGGATGTCGCCTTCCTTCACCTTGCCGTCCACGGTGGAGAGCGCCTTCATGGTGACGAGATCGACGAGCCCCTTGAAGGCCGCCTCGCTGCCGATGGGCACCTGGAGCGGACACAGCCGCCCCTTGAGCCGCTTCTGGAGGGACTCGAGGGCACGATAGAAGTCCGCCCGCTCGCGATCGAGCCGGTTGATGACGATGGCCCGAGGGAGGCCGTACTCGTTGGCGTACTTCCACACCTTCTCCGTCTGCACCTGCACGCCCGCCACCGCGTCCACCACGATGACGGCGGCGGTGACCACGCGAAGACCGGCGCGGGCGTCGGCCACGAAATCGCCATATCCCGGGGTATCGATCAGGTTGAAGTGGTGGCCCTTCCAGTCGCAGAAGGCGACCGAGGTGCCGAGCGAGATCTTGCGCTTGATCTCGTCGGGGTCGAAGTCGGTGGTGGTGGTGCCGTCCTCGACCTTGCCCAGCCGATTGATGGCACCGGCCGCGAACAAGATGGCTTCCACCAGGGATGTCTTGCCGACTCCGCCGTGCCCCACGAAGCCGACGTTACGAATCTTGGAGATGTCGGTCGCCATGCATGCCTCCCCGTGCCGCGTTGCGAAGGGAAAACTCGACTGCCGGAGCAACGGCGATGTGGGGAGCGATGCTACCACAGTGTTACGAGGTGTTCCAGAGCGCGAGGGGACGTCGCCCGCGTGGGCAACGTCCCGTGGTCAACGCAACGCGTGGTCCCCTACTGATTGCGGGCGCGCATCGACGCGGGCTGTCCGGGGAGCTTGAGCGACTTGCCCGTGTTGACGACGCGCGGACCCTTCTTCGTATCCTCCACCTTCAGGATGGACACGTCACTGTCCATGTAGTTGCCCACGTAGAGGTACTTGCCGTCGGCGCTCCACACCACCCCCTCGGGCAGCCCGCGCACCTCGACCTCGTCGAGCCGGGTCACCTTCTTGCCGTCGATCTTGAGGATGACCACGCTGCCGTTGCGGTTGTAGTACCAGGAATTCCACGCCTGGTTGCTCCCGCGCAGGAGCACAACGGCGGCGAGATTGCCCCTGGGGCTGATGGTGAGCCCTTCGGGCGCGTCGCCCACCACCACGCGATCGATGACGCGCGGCGGCGTCGCCTCCAGATCGATCACGCTCACCGTGTCGATGTGCCCGTCGGAGCCGCCGGCGTTGCCGTTGTCCGCGGTGAGGGCGATGCTGCCGTCGGGCGTCACGTCCACGTTGTAGGGCCAGAGGCCTACCGGCATGTCGTACTTGCCGTACGTCACCTTCTGGCCGTCCACGTCGAGCATGGCGATCTTGTGGCCGGGGAACTTCGCGGCGAGCGCCCGCTTGCCGTCCGGGGTGAACACAACGTGGGAGATCTGCTCGCCCATGGGCACGGTGTCGATCAGCTTCACCTCCTTGCCGGAGATGGAGAGCACGCTGATCGAGTTGTCGGCGCGATTGGCGACCAGGGCGAGCGTGCCCGCCTTGTTGATGCTGAGCCCCGAGGGCTGCTTGCCCACATCCACGGTGGCGATGTGCGAGGGCGGGCTCGTGCTGAGGTCGATCACGTAGAGCTTGGTGTCGGGCACCTGCTTCCAGTCGTCGCCGTCTTTTTGCCAGTCCACGGAGTTGGCCACGATGGCGAGCTTCTGATCGGGAGTGATGGCGAGGTTGGTGGGTGGCCCGACGATGGAGTTCATCAAGGGAAGATTGGCCACGATCTTCGGCGCTTCCGGATTGCTGATGTCCACGATGGACACCGAGTCCTTGCCGGGGGGCCGGCGGATCGTCTTGCCCGTCTTGTCGAACGCCAGCTTCTCATCGTTGCCGATGATCATGAGCTGGGCGTGGGCGACGAGCGGGACGAGCACGAGGGCGAGGGCCAGCACGAGCGTCTGGGCGATGGACATGCGGGGTTCCCCCTCTCCGTTGAGGTGGATTCGACTACGGTCGGACGACTTTGTTGGCGAGCACGCCGATCTTCTCGACCTCCGCTTCCATGCGATCCCCTGCCTTGAGGAAATTGCCCGTGGCCGCCCCCACGCCGTCGGGCGTGCCCGTGGCGATGATGTCGCCGGGGAGGAGGGTCATGGCGAGGGAGAGGACCTCGATGCACTGGTCGACGGGGAAGATCATCTTGCTGGTGTTGCTCGACTGGCGCACCTGCCCGTTCACGCGCATCACGATGTTGAGGGTCTGCGGGTTGGGCAACTCGTCGGCCGTCACCAGCACGGGGCCCATGGGGCAGAAGGTGTCGAGAGACTTGCCTTTGAACCATTGGGTGTGCCGCTTCTGGAGATCGCGGGCGGTGACGTCGTTGACGATGGTGTAACCGAACACGTGCTTGAGCGCATCCGCGCGGCTGATGTCGTGCCCGCCCGTCCCGATGACCGCGGCCAGCTCCACCTCGTAGTCGAGCTCGCTGGTGACCGCGTGGTGGACCACGTCGTCGCCGGGGCCGACCACCGCCGTACCCGGCTTGGTGAAGTACACGGGATGCTCGGGGACGGCGGCCCCGCGCTCCGCCGCGTGATCGGCGTAGTTGCGCCCGAGGCAGAAGACGTTGCGCGCGGGACGCGGAATGGGAGCGAGCAGGCGCACGCGCTTGAGCGGATAGGCGAGCTTGCGCCCGGCCAGATCCTCGATGGCCTGCTGCTCCACGAGGTTCTTGCCGTGCTCCCACGCCTCGCGGGTGAGGGCAAGGGTGGCCTCGCCGCCCTGAATCATCTCGAGCAGGCTCCGGGGGAATCCTCCGCGCCCTCGCCGCACGGTGCCGCGCTGGATGGCCAGCTCCCGGGCGAGACCGGTGAGGTCGAGCACGGCCTCGTTCCACACGGCCCCGGGCTTGGGCTCGCCGCGACCCCGACGGAAGGTGACGAGGCGCACGGCTACTGACTCACCACGACGCCACTGCGCGGGGGCAGCGTCTTGCCAGTCTGGCGGGCGATGTCCTCGAGCTCGCGCGGCAGGCCGAAGCGCACGTCCTCTTCCACCACGTGCACCTCGCGCACCGCGGCCGGGCGTTCCCGCTGGAGCGCCTCCACCACTTCCGTCACGAGAAACTCCGGCGTGGACGCACCCGCCGTCACCCCGACCCGCGTGGCGCCCTCCAGCCATTCCGCGCGGATGTCGTTCTTGTCGTTGATCAGGTACGAAGGCGTGCCCATCACCGTCGAGACCTCCACGAGCCGGTTGGCATTCGAGCTGTTGGCGGCCCCGATGACGAGCAGCACGTCCACCGCCCCCGCCACCGTCTTGGCGGAGACCTGGCGGTTCTGCGTCGCGTAGCAGATGTCGTCCTTGGCCGGCCCCACGATCTTGGGAAAGCGGCGGCGGAGGGCCTGGATGCAGTCGCGCGTGTCGTCCACGGACAGCGTGGTCTGCGTCAGGTAGGCGACCTTGTCCGGATCGGGCACCTCGAGGCGATCCACTTCCTCGGGATGCGCGATGAGGAACATCCGCTCCGGTGCCTCGCCCATGGTCCCCACCACCTCGTCGTGATCGGCGTGCCCCACGAGCACGATACTGTAGCCTTCCCGCGCATAGCGGATGGCCTCCAGGTGCACCTTGGTCACGAGGGGACAGGTGGCGTCGATGACGTGGAGCCCGCGCCCCTTCGCCTCGTGGCGCACGGCCGGCGACACGCCGTGGGCGCTGAAGATCACCGTGGCATCGTCGGGCACCTCGTGGAGCTCGTCCACGAAGTGCGCGCCTTTGGCGCGCAGCGCCTCGACCACGTGCCGGTTGTGCACGATCTCGCGCCGCACGTAGACGGGCGGCGGACACACCTGCAGCGCCAGCTCGACGATGTCGATAGCGCGGTCCACGCCGGCGCAGAAGCCGCGAGGCCCCGCCAGCACGATTTCCTGCAAGGGAAAGGTCGCCATAGTCTCCTCAGGCCGTGGACGGCTCGATCAAGACCTTGAGGGCCAGCCCATGATCCATGAGCCCCAGCGCCTCGCGCACCTGACCGAGCGCCATGGTGTGGGTCAGCAGCCCATCCGGCACCAGGCGGCCCGACTCGAGCAACGACACCGCCTGCCGGATCAACGCCGGCGTGTGGTGAAAAGCTCCCACCAGCGTCAATTCTTCGTAGTGCGCCCGTCGCGTGTCCACCCGCACGGTCGTACCCGGCGCGCAACCACCGAAGAATACCACGGTCCCTCCACGGCCGACAGCAGCCATGGCCTGCTCCCACACCTCGGGGCGTCCCGTCGCGTCGACGGCCACGTCGATGCCGGCGCCTCTCGTGGCTTCCCCCAGCACGGCGTCGAGGTCCGGGCCTCGCGTGGCGTCGAGACACTGGGCGATCCCGAGCCCCCGCACCTGATCGAACCGCCAGCCCGGCTTCCCGACGAGGATCGCCCGCGCACCGCGCTGCGCGGCGACGAGGGCGAGGAGACATCCGAGCGGTCCGTGCCCGATCACCGCCACCGTCATACCGCGCTCCACGCCCCCGCGCTCGATCCCCAGGAGAGCGCAGGCGAGCGGCTCCGCGAAGGCGGCGCGGCGCGCGGGCAGCGAGGGCGAGAGGCGGACGACGTTGGCGGTGACGAGTCGCGGCGGCAGGGCAATGTACTCGCCGTAGGCTCCGTTAACGAAGAGGAGATCCTCGCAGAGGTTCTCACGATGCATCCGGCAGAAGCGGCAGGCCCCACAGGGAGCGGAGTTCGCCGCCACCACGCGGTCCCCTTCGCGGAACTCCGCCACGCCACGACCCACGCGCGCCACCGTGCCCGCGAGCTCGTGGCCGAACACCGTGGGCACGTGCGGGATCATCACGGGATGTCCGCGCCGCAGCACCTTCACGTCGGTGCCGCAGGTGAGCGCGGCGTCCACCCGCACCACCAGCTCGCCCGCGGCCGGCTCCGGCACCGGGAGCTCCTCGAAGCGCAGATCGCCGGGGCCGTAGAAGACCTGCGCCCTCATGGCCGGATGTACACCTTCACCGCCTCGCGCCGCTGCATCAGCTCCACGCCGCGGGCCAGCTCGGCCAGAGGGAGGCGATGGGTGATGAGGCCGTCGACGGTGACCCGATCGCGGCTCAGGAGATCGAAGGCGTCGATCAGCTCGGCGGGCGACGACGAATACGTGGCGGAGAGGGTCAGCTCGCGGTGATAGAGCTCGCCCAGAGCGAGGGGGAGGCTGTCTCCCCCGCCGCCCGCGAAGGAGTGGATCTGACCTCCGTCGCGTGCGTGCGCGGCGGCCCAGGGCAGGAGCGCCGCGCCGCCCGCGGTGAGCATCACCACGTCGGCTCCGCGTCGGTCCGTCGCCTCTCCCAGGGCGCGGTCGAGATCCGCATCCGCATCGAAGACCCGGGCTCCCGCGCGGCGGCCGAGGGCGCAACGCGAGCCGTCGAGGTCCACCCCGAACACGGTGGCGCCCGCGAGCCGAAAGGCCTGGACGAGGAGGCAGCCGATCGAGCCGAGCCCGACCACGATGGCGGTGTCGCCCGCGGTCGTCCCGCATCGCTTGACGGCGCGGAGACAGCAGGCCAGCGGCTCGGTGAAGGACGCGGTCTCGTCGCTCATGGTGTCGGGCAGCGCGAAAGTGGCGTGATCCACGTTCGGCGCGGGCACGCGGCAGAGCTCGGCGAAGCCTCCCGGGTCGAGGTTGATGCGCTTGAACTCGCGGCACATGGACGGGCTGCCGCGCCGGCAGTAGTGGCAGGCGAAGCACGGCACGTGATGCGCAGCCACCACGCGCTGGCCCGGTCGGAAGCGCGTCACCCCCGCGCCCAGGCCCGCAATCTCGCCCACCACCTCGTGGCCGAAGACGGCGGGCGCCTTCGTGTGAGGGCTCGTGACCTTGAGGATGTCGGATCCGCAGAGCCCGCAGCCGCGCACGCGGACGAGGAGCTCGCCCGGCCCCGCCGCGGGCTCTGGCCAGTCGAGCAGCTCGAGGCTGCCAGGTCCGGTGTAGACCCCGGCCTTCACGACCGCCGCTCGCCCCAGCGGGAACGGGCCCAGCTCCGGAGCGCGATGGCGAGCTTCCGCGAGGTGGGCACGCTCACCCGCTCGCCGAAGACGCGGAACCGGCGCTGCTCCATGAGTCGGAGCAGAGCGTAGTAGGTCCGGCCCATGATCTCCGCGGCGAACAGGGTGCGCGCGTCGGCGCGAGGAAGGGCCGCCCACGCGCGCTCGTAGTACCCGCGGGCCCGCGCCGCCTGATGCTCCATGAGGCGCACGAAGGCCGGAGTGTAGCGCGCGGCGGACAGGTCGTCACCGGTGACCCCGAAGCGCTTCAGCTCTTCCTGGGGGAGGTAGACGCGCCCGGCCCGCGCGTCGGGCTCCACGTCGCGCATGATGTTGGTCAGCTGGAGCGCCACCCCGAGGTCGACCGCGTAGGCCCGGGCCCGCGTGTCCGTGTAGCCGAAGATCTCGATGCAGCAGAGTCCCACCGCGGAGGCGACGCGGTAGCAGTACGGGTAGAGCTCCTCGAAGGTTTCGTAGGTGGAGCGGTCGAGGTCCATCTCCACCCCCGCGATGATCTCGTTGAGCGCCTCCCGCGGGATGCGGAAGAGCCGTACCGCCTCCTGCAGCCGCTGGGCCGCGGGATGCTGGGGGCGGCCCTCGAAGACTAGGGCGATCTCACCCCGCCAGCGCTCCAGCTCCTTGCGCTGGGCGGCGCGATCGTGGCCCACATCCACCGCGTCGTCCACGATGCGGCAGAAGGCATACACGGCGTAGATAGCCTCGCGCTGGGGGCGCGGAAGGCAGAGGAAGGCGTAGAAGAAGTTCGAGCGGCTCTTGCGCGTCAGCCTCGAGACGAACTGGGTCGGGTTCATTTAGCTGCGGGGGCCTCGAAATGGCCCCCGCACTCCCCCATGTTCACGCCGGCACGCCCGTGACGGTCGTGCCACGGCAGCCATACCGGTGTCGATGTTTGGGGCGCTGACACCCTGCTGGCCTCGAAATGGCCCCCGCACTCCCCCAGGTTCGCGCCGG
>Ga0075425_100002701_pt1 | contig 17796 bp, 17 predicted proteins | sample SoiMethybrSBSTD4_FD_75300 | JGI IMG/M metagenome (GOLD analysis project Ga0075425, IMG submission 75300) | Bulk soil microbial communities from a Populus tree surrounding site in Tennessee, USA - Soil MetaG P. TD hybrid SBSTD4 | ecosystem: Environmental > Terrestrial > Soil > Tree plantation... | reverse complement strand
CGTCGCAGCAGGGCGGCGGCAACCCGAAGCTGCAAGAGGCGATCCAGGCCGCGACCGAGTAGCTCGAGGCGTCGTCGCGCCTACGCGGCCTCTGCCACGCTGAGCCGCGCCGGCCGGTCGGCCGACTGGACGAATGCGGCGCCGACGATGCCGGCGACGGCGACGATCCCCCCGACGAGGTAGGCGACCGTGAACGACCCGGTGCTCGAGCCGCCCCCTTGGACCGTGGACAACACCTGGATGCCGGCTACGACGCCGATCTGGGTGACCATCACCTGGGCCGCGTTCGCGACGCCCAGATTCTCCGTCTCGACCGCGTTCGCCGCCGAACTGATGAGCGACGGCTGCGACGTGCCGAGCCCGAGCCCGGACAAGACCAGTGCCCCGAACACGAGCGCGAGCATCTCCGTCGACGCACCGAGCGCGAAGCATCCCATCGAGACGACGATGAGCGCGCAGCCGAGCACGCTCGCCCGCCGTTCCCCGACGCGCACCGCCACGTAGCCCGCCACGGGCGACGACACGCTGAAGGTGAGCGGGCGGCAGATCATCGCCAGCGACGTGGCCGCGACGGTGAAGCCGAAGATCCGCTCCATGAGGAGCGGCGTGACGATGAAGCCGCCCATGTAGCCGAAGTTCGACGTGAACTGGGCGACGAGTGACGCGGTGAAGTTCCGTTCGGTGAAGAAGCGCAGCGGCAGGAGCGGATGCTCGGCCCGTCGCTCGATGGCAACGAACATCGCGAGCGCGACGGGCGCGGCCGCGAACAACCCCAGCACCGCCGGCTCGGCCCAGCCGATCTGGCTGCCCACACTGAGGCCGAGCAGCGCCGAGACGGTGGCGGTGGCGAGCGAGACGGCGCCGGCGTAGTCGATCGACTGGCGCGCCAGGCGGGGCGTCTCGTGCAGGATCGGAATCGCGACGATCAACGCGACCAGCGCGATCGGCGTCTGCAACAGGAAGATCGAGCGCCAGCCGATGGCGTCGACGAGGGGGCCGCCGGCGACGAGCCCGAGCACCGGCGCGCCGGCGCCGACGAGCGACCACCAGCCCATCGCCTTGACCCGGTCCTCCTCGGGGAACGCCCGCATGATCAGCGCCATCGACGCCGGGCCGGTGGCGGCACCCGGGATGGCGCCGAGCGTGCGGATCGCGATGAGCGACGTGCCGTCCCAGGCGAAGGCGGTCAGGAAGGTGGCGACCGTGAAGCCAGCCAGGCCGATGAGGTACACGCGGCGATGGCCGCGCACGTCGCCGATCTTGCCGAACAGCGGCATCGACAACGCGAGGGCGAGGAAAGGCCCGGTGACCGTCCAGGTGAGCGCGGTCTCGCTCGCACCGAGGTCACGGGCGACGTCGCCGAGCGAGACGGCGAGGATCGTGATCGTGAACCCGGTGGCGAACAGGCCCGCGAGCGCGGTCCAGAGGACCCACCAGCGGTAGCGGTCGCTCTCGCGGACGTGACGACCGAGGCGCCGGCGCAGCAGCATCGGCCACGCGACGGCGGGGACCTCCTCGCCGCCGGGGTACTCGACGACGAGCGGCGGCTCGGGGTCGCGGTCCATCGGCCCGGTCGAGGCTAGTTTCCCCTCGATCGGGCCAATGGTCCGCTACGTGTGCCCTGATGTCGACGGCGTCGTTGGCGCCGACCGGGTCACGCGTCTTCGAGCACCCAGACGGTCTCGAGGTGCGCGGCGTCCTCGCGTGCGTCGGTCACGGCGAGCAGCCGCGCCGTCGCGTCTGCCCAGCGAGTCAGGTCCTCGGTCAGCAGCAGACGACCCACCGGCCGGTCCGGGCCGGGTCGGTGAGGCAGCTGGCCGTATCGCCGGCCAGGTCGCTGCGGTCGCGGTCCCGTCGTCGCCCCGTGCGGGAATCGCTTCAACGTCGCTCCCATCGGATCCAGTGAACTGGTGACTGAACTGGTGGCCGGTCGCAGGGTAAGGAGAACGGCCGCGCGCGTAAAGAGGCGGGTGACTAGACCGCTATGGCTCGGCTGCGCCATGACATGGGCATGGCCCCGGGCCACGATTCCGGACGAAGGGGTCAAAATCGGTAGGCAGCAGCGTCCTGACCTGCGCGCGTCCCGCGGCAGGTCCAAATGCCGCGGGACGCGACAAACGCAGGAGAGAAGGCACACGTTCGGTCGGGATGCGTAGCCCGACCGGACTATGACACGGGTCATTTCTGCGTGCTCAGCGCAAGTTTTTCGCGCCCGTGATGGCTGCCTCGCGCCGGGGATGGCGGAAGACGTGCGAGGCGGCTACTTCGCGGGGGGCTGGACCTTCAGAGCTTCCTTTTCGAGCTCCTCGACGGTCCAGCGGTCGCCCTTGTCAATCTTCTCGGAGAGCTTCCAGGGCTGGAAGCGTTGGACGACGCCGCCCTGCACGAGGAACGCCTCGCCCGAGAACGGGCAATCCTCGGTGGCGAGGTAAGCCACGAACGGCGACACGTTGGCAGGGTCCCACACGTCGAACTTGCTTTCGTCCTCGGGTGCCTTCACGGCGTCCTGTAGCCCGGGCGTCTGCTCGGTGAGACGCGTGCGGGCGGCAGGCGCGATCGCGTTCGAGCGGACGCCGTACCGGCCGAGCTCGAGCGACGCGATGTACGAGAACGTCGCGATGCCGGACTTCGCCGCGCCGTAGTTGGCCTGGCCCGGGTTGCCGAGCAGGCCTGACGTCGACGAGGTGTGAATGATCGACGCCTTCACCTCCTTGCCGGCCTTGCTCTGCTCCCGCCAATACGCGGCGGCGTGGCGGGTAGGGCAGAAATGACCCTTCAGGTGGACGTGGATGACGGCGTCCCACTCCTCCTCGGTCATGTTCACGATCACGCGGTCACGCAGGATGCCGGCGTTGTTCACGAGCACGTGCAGATCGCCGAAGGTGTCGATTGCGGTGCGGATCAGGCGCTGGGCGCCGTCCCAGTCGGCCGCGCTGTCGAGGTTGGCGACCGCCTCGCCGCCCATCTTCTCGATCTCGTCGACGACCTGCTGCGCCGGTGCCCGGTCCGCGCCTTCGCCGTGCATGTCGCCGCCGAGGTCGTTGACGACGACCTTGGCGCCCTCCTGCGCGAAGAGCAACGCGTGCTCGCGGCCGAGACCGCGACCGGCACCGGTGATGATGGCAATCCGACCGTCGAGCGCACCCATGGCGATCCCCCGTCGAAGACGACGCGGCATCGTATGCGCCGCCTCGACCGAGAGGTCAAACGATCAACCGCGCTCCGCTCAGAGGGCGAGCGTGACCTTGGTTCCCCTGTTGACCTGCGTGCCCGCGGGCGGGTTCTGGCTCTTCACGGTTCGGCCGGGTGCGAAGTTCTGCACATCCGCGTCGAGCCCGCTCGCCTGCAACGCCTGGCTCGCCTGCTCGACGCTCTGGCCGACGACGTTCGGCACCGCCACCGGTTGCGGCCCCTTGCTCACGTGCACGGTGACCTGCGAGTCGCGCGGCGCGAGCTGGCCCGAGGGTGGGTCGGTCCCGACGACGTTTCCGGCGGGCACCGTCTCGCTGAAGTCGTCGACGCGAGTCGCGCTGAAGCGCTTGGCCTGGAGCGCGGCGACGGCGGCGTCGTAGCTCTTCCCGGCGACGTCCGGCACCGCCACCGGGCGCGGCCCGTCGCTCACGACCAACGCGACCGTCGACTCGGGCGCGTGCTTCTCGTTGGCGGGCGGGTCGGTGCGGATCACGATGCCGGCGGCGATGTTCTCGTCGTAATCGTGCTTCGCGTCGACGGCGAAGCCGGCGGCCGCCAGCGCAAGGGTGGCTTGATCCGCCGGCTGCCCGACCACGTTCGGGACCGCGACCGGGGGTGGCCCGCGCGAGACCACGAGGCGCACCTTGCCGCCGTCGTCGAGGAAGGAGCCCGCTGCCGGTGACTGGCTGATCACACGTCCCGCGGGGTCATCCACCTCGCGCAGCTGGACGTTGACCACGAGCCCGGCCTTGGCGGCGCGCGCCGCAGCTTCGTCCTGCGTGAGCCCTACGAGCTGCGGCGCGGCGACAGTGCCGCCGGCCGCCGACCGAGCCACGAGCAGCCCGGCCGCGACCAGCACGGCAACGACGAGCACCGCGACGACGGCGGGCACCGCGCGCGGCGCATAGCGCCCGGGACGCGGGGCGGGCGCGGCCTCCGCGCGCGCAGTCGCGTCTTTTGTCGCCGGCGCCGTCGCGACCGTGCTCTCGGCGTCCTGGTCGAAGACCGCGCTCGTCCTGCGCAGCTCGGTGGGATGCGGATCCTCGACGTGGGCGCCCAGGCCGACGAGCGTGAGGGGTCCTGGGGGCGGCAGGTGGCGGGACGCGTCGGCGAGCGCGTCGGCCATGGTGACCGCATCGGGGTACCGCTCGGAGGGCTGCGCCCGCCCGGCGCGTTCTACGACGGGCCCGAGCGCGCCGAGCTTCTCGGGCGCGACGAGAGGAACGCGGGCGCGTACCGCGAGCGTCCCGATGAGTGTGTCGGCAACGTCCGGAACCCGACCCGTGACCGACTCGACGAGCACGATGCCGAGCGCGTAGAGATCGGCACGCGCGTCGAGCGTCGCGCCGGTCCCCTGCTCGGGCGCGGCGTAGCGCGCGGTGCCGACGAGCGCGCCCGTCGGCTCGGTCCAGCTCGCTTCGGCCAGGGCGCGCGCCAGACCGAAATCGGCCACGCGGACGGCGCCGTGCTCGTCGAACAGCAGGTTGGCGGGCTTGATGTCGCGGTGGACCAGCCCGCGGGAATGCGCGTACGAGAGCGCCGCCGCGACGTACCGGCCGGTGTGCGCGGCCTGGGCCGGAGACAGCCGGATGCCCTCGTCGAGCATGCCGCGGAGGCTGCCGCCCGACAGCAGCTCGAGGACCATGAACGGGACGGCGTCCTCGCCCCAGTCGTAGACGGTCGTGATGTTCGGATGGTGCAGCGAGGCCGCGAGCTGGGCCTCGGCGCGGAAGCGGCGGAGGAACCCGGCGTCGTCGGCCAGGGCGCCATGCAGCACCTTGACCGCGACGCGGCGCCGGAGGTGCACGTCGTCCGCGACGTAGACGCGTCCACTCCCGCCCGAGCCGATCGGGGCGAGCAGCCGGTACCGGTCGGCGAGCACGCGACCGGCGAGATCGGTCAGGCCGCTCAACGCCATGAGCGTTCACGGTACCGAATGCGCGCGTCGATTCCGCGGCACGCGGCGCGGTTAGCCTCGATGCGCGGCGACGGCGGCTTTGCCGACCGTCGCCGCAAAGCCGGAGCTTGCGACGGCGACAGGAGATTCATGGCAAGCGGAACGAAGCTCGCGGGCGGTCGCGCCCCCCGTCGCCGGACGAGCATCCATCCGTGGCGCGTCGTGATCGTCGTCGGGGGCCTCGCGCTCGTCGTGAGCCTCGTTCTCGCGCTCGGCTACAACTCCGACACGTCGGATCAGGGAAAGCAGAGCCTGAACGCGGACGTCGCACAGGTGCGACCAGCGCCCGGGAGCATCGTGAACCGCCTCGACGGCATCGAGGTCCGCCTCCGGTCCGGTCTCACCGGCGTGATCGTGCTCAACGGGAAGCGCATCCCCGAGGACCAGCTCCTGATCGACAACGCCACTGGCACGATCTCGTTCCGGCCCGGCCCGGACAAGGACATCAGCCAGTTGCCGGCCGGCGCGAACGACGCCGCCGTTCTCTACTGGAGCCAGACCCAGGCCGAGCCGGCGAAGCCCAAGAGCTTCGCCTGGAGTTTCCGGGCCACCGCGTAGCCACGCCGCTCGCGACGCTCAGGCGATCTGGAGCACGGCCGAGCCCCGCACGGAGTCGGCTGCGATCGCCGCGAGCGCGTCGTTGGCGGCGGCGAGTGGGTACGTGTCGTACTCGGCTCGGACGTTCGCCTCGGCGGCGAGGGCCATGAACTCCTCGGCGTCGCGCCGGGTCACGTTGGCGACCGAGCGCAGCGACCGCTCGCGCCACAACAAGCCGTAGTCCATCGCCGGGATCGTGCTCATGTGGATGCCGGCGAGACTGACCGTGCCGCCGGGCCGCACGACGCGCAACGCGACCGGTACGAGCTCGCCCACGGGTGCGAACACGACAGCGCGGTCGCACGTGTCGGGCGGGAGCTCGTCGGCGGCGCCGACCCACGCCGCGCCGAGCTCGCGGGCGAGCGAGCGATGCGACTCGCCCCGAGTCAGGACGTAGACGTCGCACCCCCAGTACCGCAGGACCTGCATGACGAGGTGGGCCGAGGACCCGAACCCCATGAGCGCCACGCGCTCGCCCGGCTCGACCTCGGCGCGACGCAACGCTCGGTAGCCGACCGCGCCCGCGCAGAGCAGCGGCGACGCGGCGAAGTCGTCGAGCGCCTCGGGGAGGCGGATCGCAAAGTCCTCGGGAACGGTGATCGCCTCCGCGTAGCCGCCGTCGGCCGTCCACCCGGTGAACGTCGCGTGCTCGCACAGGTTCTCCTGGCCCCGCCGGCAGTACTGGCAGACCCCGTCGGCCCAGTGCAGCCAGCACACGCCGACGCGCTCGCCGGGGCGCAGGCGCGTCGAGCCGTCGCCGAGGTCGTCGACCGTCCCGACAACCTGGTGCCCGGGCACGACCGGCAGCTTGGTGAGGTCGAGCTCACCGGTGACGACGTGCAGGTCCGTGCGGCAACACGCGCACACGTGGACGCGCAGGCGTACCTCGCCGCGCCCCGGCTCGGGTGGCTCCCGCTCGACGAGCCGCAGCGGCCCGTTGCCGATCGGCGCCGCCCGCTCGAGCACCTGCGCCTTCATGGCCGCCCGGTCACGGCGCGACGAACGTGGCCCAGCCCTTGATCGCAGTGCCGCCGGTCTGGCGCGTGCACGCGAGCTCGAGGTCGACCAGGCGCTCGCCGCCGTCCTCGTATTGCTTCGTGACCGTTCCCGTGCACGTGAGCGTGTCGCCAGGCCACACCTGCTCGCGGAACTGCACCCCGAAGCGGCGCACGTTGGCGGCGCCGAGCCAGTCGGTCACGTACGTGGCGAGGATCCCGGCCTGGAGCATCCCGACCGAGAACACGGTCGGGAACCCGGCGCTCTTGGCGTACTCCTCGTCGTGGTGGATCGGGTTGAAGTCGCCCGACGCGCCCTGGTAGCGCACGAAGTCGGTCCGGGTGAGCGGTCCGAAGTCGCGCGGCTCGGCTGCGGTCCCCTCGCTGAGGTCTTCCCACGTCACGTCTGTCGTCACCATGGCGGTCAGCCCTCCGTCGGCGGCTTGCCGGTCTCGATCGCGGTGGAACGCATCTCGGCGACGAGCTCGCCGCTCTCGTCGCGGAACTCCTGCACGGTGACCACGAAGGTCATCGTCCCGCCCCGCTTGCCTTCTTTTTCGTAGATGTCCTCGACCCGGCTCTGCGACGTGAGCTTCGTGCCCGCCGCCGGTGGCGGCCCGTGGAACACGAACTCGCGTCCGCCGTCGAGGACGCGCCGCATGTCGAGCTGGAGATCGCCCCACCTGGCGGCGCCGGGCGGCGCCCAGAACACGGACGACACGAGGAACGTCGGCGGCGACACCGGCACCGGGTCGTCGAGGTACTCCGGGTTCTGCGACTTCGTCGCCCGGGCGAACTCGCGCTCCTTGCCCCGTTCGACGACCAGGTCGAACGCCTCGCCCGTCTGGCCGACCGCTCCCTTGTTCACCATCAGTCGGGTCCTTCCTCCAGGAGCTTGCGGAACGCCGCCTCGTCGAGGAGCGTCACCCCGAGCTGCTCGGCCTTGGCGAGCTTCGAGCCCGGATTCTCGCCCACGACGACATAGCTCGTCTTCTTGGACACGCTGCTCGTGACCTTGCCGCCGCGCGCCTCGACCTCGGTCTCCGCCTGCTCGCGGCTGAGCTCCTCGAGGCCTCCCGTGAGCACGAACGTGAACCCGGCGAGCGTCTGCTCGACGTCGGGCGCGGCGGCCCGCGACGGGCCCTCGAAGTTCACGCCCGCCTGACGCAGCTTCTCGACGAGCTGGCGCGTCCGCTCGCGGGCGAAGAACTCGTGCACGCTCTGGGCGACGATGGGCCCGATCCCCTCGACTTGCGTCAGGTCCTCGGCCGACGCATCGAGGATCCGGTCGAGGTGGCCCATCTCGCGGGCGATGTCCTGCGCCGTCGCCCCGCCGACGTTCGGAATGCTGAGGCCGACGAGCAGTTGCGCCAACTGCTGCGACTTCGACGCCTGGATGTTGTCGACGAGCTGGCTCGCGGACTTCTCGCCGATGCGCTCGAGCTTCACGAGCTGCTCGACGTCGAGCCAGTAGATGTCGGCCGGGTCGGACAGCAGGCCGGCATCGATGAACTGACGTACGCGTTCCTCGCCCAGCCCGTCGATGTCCATCGCGGCGGCGAAGTGCACGATCCGGCCCCATCGCTGCGCCGGGCAGTCGACGTTGACGCAGTTGGTCGCGGCTTCGCCCTCGGCGCGCACGAGTGGCTGCCCGCACGTCGGGCAATCCTTCGGGAACTTCCAGCGCCGCAGACCTCTGCGCCGCTTCGCGAGCACCGGCCCGACGACCTCGGGGATCACGTCGCCCGCCTTGCGCACGATCACGGTGTCGCCGATGCGCACGTCCTTGCGGGCGACCTCGTCCTCGTTGTGCAGCGTCGCCTGCGCGACCGTCGAGCCCCCGACGAAGACCGGCTCGAGCTGCGCGAAGGGTGTGGCGCGCCCCGAACGGCCGATGCTCACCATGATGTTGCGGAGCAGCGTCGTCTTCTCCTCGGGCGGGAACTTGTACGCGATCGCCCAGCGCGGCGCCTTGCTCGTCGCGCCGAGCTCGTCCCGCTGGCCGAGGTCGTCGACCTTGACGACGACGCCGTCGATCTCGTAGCCGAGGTCGTGCCGGAGCTCGAGCATCCGCTCGCAGAACGTGTAGACGTCGTCGAGGGACTCGTAGCGGGTGATCTTGTCGTTGACGGGGAAGCCGAGATCGCGCAGCCAGTCGAGCGTCTCGGTGTGCGTGCGCAACCGCGGGCCCCCTTCCTTGACTCCGGGCTGGTAGCAGAAGATCTCGAGCGCACGCTGCGCCGTGATGCGCGGGTCCTTCTGGCGGAGACTCCCGGCCGCCGCGTTGCGCGGATTCGCGAAGAGCCGCGCTTCGGCTTCCTCCTGGCGACGGTTGAGCGCCTCGAACGCCTTGATCGGCATGAAGACCTCGCCCCGCACCTCGAGGCGCGCCGGCACGTCGGTGCCTTTCAGCTGCTTGGGCACGGACTTGATCGTGCGGACGTTCGGCGTGACGTCCTCGCCGACGAACCCGTTGCCGCGCGTCGCGGCCCGCACGAGCTGGCCGTCCTCGTACAGCAGCGACACGGCCAGCCCGTCCATCTTCGGCTCGCAGACGAACGCCACCGGGTCGGTGATCTGGCGCTCGATGCGCTTCCCCCAGGCGAGGAGATCCTCGAGGTTGAACGCGTTGTCGAGCGACAGCATCGGCAGCACGTGCTGGACCTCGGCGAACGTGGTCGCGGGCGCCGCGCCCACCTGCTGGGTGGGCGAGTCGGGCGTGACCAGCTCGGGGAACTCGCTCTCGAGGCCCTCGAGCTCGCGGTAGAGCTCGTCGAACTCGGCGTCGGAGACCTCGGGCGCGTCGTCCTGGTAGTAGCGCTCGCGGTGGTACCGGACGAGCTCGCGCAGCTCCGTGACGCGAGCTTCGATCTCGGAGGGTACGGCCACGAGCCGATGCTACCGACGCCGAGTGTCAGCGAATTCGGTCAGGTCGAGTTGGGCGGCGACGTGGTCGGCGGGCTCGTCGTCGGCGGCGGGCCGCTCGTCGTCGGAGGCGGTGACGTCGTGACCGGGGGACGCGTCGTGGCCGGCGGCGTCGTGGTGACCACTGGACGAGTGGTGGTGGTCACAGCCGTGCTCGGCACCGACGACGTCGGCGAGTTGCCGCCGCCTCCCCCGCTCGTGAACGCGAGGGCGACCAGCACGATCAAAGCGAGCACGATGACGACGACGATCGCGGCGACGAGCAGCCGCATCCTGCGCGACCGCGCCTCCTCCTCGGGCGTCGGGCCCGCCGTGTCCACCGGCTCGCCGGCGTCCACCGGAGCGCCTGCGACCGGGAGCCCAGTCGGCGCCGCCTGGCGCGACATCGCCTGCGTGGCTTCGTACGCGCCGGGCGCGGCGGTCGGGTCGTCGACGACGAGCCCGGTCATGGCCTCGTCGCCCTGAGCGGCGTCGCCTTGGGCGGCGTCGTCCTCGACGCGGGTCCCGCAACGCGGGCAGAAGGTCGCGCCCGGTGCGAGCGGCTCGTCGCACACCCGGCAGCGATCGGCGCCGTTCGACAGGGTCAAGCTCCGAGGGTCAATCGGGCCGCGATGGCCTGGTCGTGCGCACGGTCGGCGAGCTCCCGAGCGAGGCGCAGCGTGCGTTCCGCCTGGCTCGGCCCGTGGCCGGCGAGCCCGCACGCCGGCGTGACGATGCTCTGCGTGCGGAGCCGGACGGGGTCGCAACCATGGCGCGTCAGCTCGCACCAGACACCGACGAGCGCACGCCACAGCGGGTCCACCGACTCGCCCACGGGCCGGTCGGTCGGGACCGCGCCCCACGCGATCCAGCCGTCGGCGTCGAGATGACGGGCGAGGACCTCGGCGTCGTCGACGAGGTCGCTGCCGACTTCGACGCCGAGCACCTGCGGACCCGCTTCGAACGCCAGGCGCCGGTTGCCGGCACCGCACACGTGCACGCCGGTCGGGCAAGCGGGCGCGGCGAGCGCGCCCGACAGCACGTCGATGGCGGCCTCGTGCTCGAGCGGCGCGTCACCGCGCCGCCAGGCGACGAGCGCGGGCTCGTCGAAGAACAGCACGAGCGCCGAGTCGGGAAGGCGCTCCTCGATGAGATCCTCGGTCGCGATCGCCCACGCCCGCGCCGCTTCACCACCGCGCCGGAAGGCCTGCGCCACGGGCAGACCGCTGCGGAGGAGCGCGAGGCCCAACGTCAACGGTCCCGCGATCTGCACCTTGACGCGCGGCGGTTGCCGACCGCTCGCCGCCGCGTCGAGAAACGTGAGGAGGCCGCCGTGCGCGTCGGCGTCGAAGGCTGCGACCGCAGGCTCGTTCGTGACCCCGTCGACGGCGATCGAGCCGTCGCGCTCGATCGTGACCTCCGGGAGCGCACGCGCCCACTGCGCGACGATGCCTTCGAGCGGCGTGCGCATCGGGAGCTGCGGGGCGGCTGGGAATCGAGGGTGCGCCTCGAGCACGAGGTCCGCCGCCGCCCGCGGATCGGTGTGCGGAAGGCTTCCGATCGCAGTGGCGACCGCCGGAACGAGCGGCGGTGCATCGAGGGCGGCGGCCATGAGGCCCGTAGTATATGGAGCGTTCCCGAAGCCCCCGGAGGCCGATCGCGCCGATGACGCTGTGGTTGGTGCGGTTGGCGTGGGCGACGCTTCCGCTGACCGCCGGCCCCGCCGTGGGTGACGCGCTCGCAGACTGGTCGACGCCGCCGCGCACGCTCGCCGAGGTGTTGTTGTGGGCGGCGTGGGTGACGTCGTTGGTCGCGTTGCTCGCGCCGCACCCGATCGGGCTCACCGTGGTGCGTGTCGCCGCGCCGGTCTTTGTCGTGCTCGCGGCGATCGTGGCCGCCACGCAAAGTGCGGACGCCGCACGCGCGGTGGTCGCATTGGTCGCGACGGTTGTCGCCGGGGTGCTGGTGATCGGGCTGCCGGCGGTCTCGTTCGCGTGCGCCAACGGTGTCGCCTACGGCGACGAACGCCGGTATCCCTTGCGCACGCCTCCTGTGTTGTGGCTCGGCCCCTTGCCGGTGGCGCCCCTGCTCGTCGCCGCCGGCCTCGCCGGCGGGCCGCTTCTCCTTGCCGACGGTCGAGTCGTCGCCGGCATCGCCGCGCTTGTCGTCGGGTTCATCGTGGCCGCGCTCGCGGCGCGATCGCTCCACAGCCTCTCGCGCCGATGGGCCGTGCTCGTGCCGGCCGGCCTCGTGCTGGTCGACGCGATGACGCTGCCCGATCCGGTGCTCTTCCAGCGCGAGCGGATCCTGTCGTTGCAGGCGATACCGCGGCGCATGGCGCCGCCGACCGGCGCCCTCGACCTGCGTCTCGGAGCGCGGGGCGGCTCGACGACGATGACACTCGACCGACCGACCGAGATGCTCCAGACGCGCCGCGGGTTGACCAGTGCCGCCACCGCGCATCCGTCGGTGCTCTGCTTCGCGACGGTCTACCGCGCCGAGCTGCTCGCCATGGCCGCCACTCGCCGCATTCGTGTTGACGTGTGACGGTCAGCGCAGCGCGACGTAGGCGACGAACACCGGGTACGCGACGAGCAGGGCGACGGCGCCGGTCCGGCCGAGGCGACGGCGCGGCACGGCGAGGGCGATGACCGCCACGAGCGCGGCGAGCATGATCACGGCGGGTCCGTGCAGAAGGTGTGCGTCGGCGATCGAGAGGGGCCGCACGAGCGCGGCTGCTCCGAGGCTCATCGTCGCGTTGTAGGCAAACGACCCGACCACCGCCGCGACGACCGCCTCCGTCACGCCGCGACGGGCCGACGACCACGCGAGCACCACGAGCTCGAGCGTCGTGGCGAACCCGACGAGCGTCAGGCTGAGGTTGGTCTGGGTCGATTCGACGCCCGAGATGGAACGAATCGCCTCGACGAGCACGATCGATCCGATCGCGAGCGCCGCCACGCCGGCGAGCACCAGTGCGAGCTCGCGCCCGACCCGTCGCGATCGCGGGCGTGCGTCCGCGTCAACTGCGGTGAGCTCGGCGACTTCGCCGAGGGCGGGAGGCTCGCGCTCCCGGAGCCAGATCGCCGCGACGTACGCCACGTAGAGCGTCACGAGCAGCGCGCCCGCGAGCCGGCCGACGTGACCGTTCCACACCACGACCGCGGCCACGACGCCGAGCGGCAGGGCGAGAAGCGCGTACCACCGGACCCGACGTCCGAACGGCAGCGGCGCGACGAGCGCTCCGACCGGAAGCGCGACCAGACACATCGCGACGTTGGCCCCGATGACGTCACCGAACGCGATCGCCGGCGCCTTGCGAAGCGACGCGGTGACCGTGGTCGCGAGCTCCTCGGGCTCGGCGCCGGCCAGCAGCAGCGCAAGTGCGAACGCGCTGACGCCCAGACGGCGCGAAGCCGCTTCGAGATGCTCGGCGAAGACCTCGGCGCCGACGACGACGAGCGCGACACCCCCGGCGAGCGCCGCCAATGCGAGGACCGTCGCCATCGGCGGTGAAGGTACCTTTGCGAACGCAAGGAGGCCTTCAATGCGCATCGAGTCGTCGGTGACGTCCGTCTCGTGGATCCCGTCGGAGGCGGTGACGGGAATGACGAAGCTGCCGTTCGAGGTGGGAGTCACGCACTACGACAACCCGCCGCCCGACGTGATCGACGACCTCGAGGGCTTGGGCGCGGCCGACGGCTTCCGCTTCGCCAACCGGCTGCGCGCGTGGATAGAAGTCGAGGGCGGCGAGATCGTCGACCACGGCTACGCCGGCGGCGCGGTGATGGGCTCGACGACGGTGCGCCTCGGCAAACAGGCGACGTTCCAGGCGGTCGGCTTCCCGGAGCTCCAGCGCGACCCGGAGGTCACGCCCACGTCGGTCCGCTTCGTGCAGACCGCGGGCGGGCGGCCGGCGATCCCGGCCCCGCGGCGGGTCCGCCACCCACCGTTCGTGCAACTGAAGGGCCCGACGGTGTGGACGACGCTGGGCATGACGATCGGCGTCGACGGCTCCACACGCTTCGACTTGGCGGGGGCGAGCCCGTTCCCCCGCCACTGGGTCTACGACGACGCCGGCAGGCTCGCCCAGAAGGCCGGCCTCACGGACTTCAAGGAGTGGTACCGCCACGCGTTCGGGAAGCACACACCGTGGGGCGACGAGGACTCCAAGGTGCTGGTCACCACGGTCGAGACCGCGCTCGAGCGCGAGCTCTCGAACGTCGTCATGCGAGGCGGCGGCGAGCCGAAGATCAAGAAGGTGCGGAAGGGCAAGACCCTCACGAGGCAGGGCGAGCCGGGCGACGACGTGTTCCTGTTGCTCGACGGTGTGCTGTCCGTGAACGTCGACAACGAGCCGCTCGCCGAGCTCGGGCCGGGCGCAATCCTCGGCGAGCGCGCCGTGCTCGAGGGCGGCGTGCGCACGTCGACGCTGCGCGCGGTGACGAAGTGCAAGGTCGCGGCCGTCTCGGCCGACCACCTCGATCTCGACGCGCTCAGCGAGATCAGCAAGACCCACCGCCGCGAGGAGACGTAGGGGCGGTCCGGTCAGATGGCGATGCCGCCGCCGAGCAGCGTGTCGTCGTCGTAGACCGCGACCACCTGGCCGGGCGCGACCCGCGGCTGCGGGCGCTCGAATCGCACGCCCGACCCGTCGAGCCGGCCCGGCAGCGGCGTGCCGTGGGCCCGCACCTGCACATCAACGAGGTCGCCGGCGGCCGGCGCGCCGTCCACGAAGTGGAGGTCCCGCAGCTCCACTGCGTCGCGCAGCAGGTCCTCACGGCGCCCCAGCGTGACGGTAGCGGTGGCCGCGTCGAGGTCCACGACGTATCGGCGCTCTCCGGTCGCCACACCGACGCCGCGGCGCTGCCCGATCGTGAAGCCGGTGACGCCGTCGTGCCCGCCGATCACGGCGCCGTCGCCGTCGACCACTGCGCCGGGCCTCGCGCCGGCGCGGGCGCTGACGAACTCCTCCCGGCCGCCGCGTGTGATGAAGCAGACGTCCATGCTCTCCGGCTTGGCCGCCGTCCGCAGCCCGAGACGAGCCGCGTGGTCGCGCACCTGATTTTTCGTGAGCTCGCCGACGGGTAGCAGCGTCCGGTCGAGCTCGGGCTGCCCGAGCATGTAGAGGACGTATGACTGGTCCTTGGCGGTGTCGAGCCCGCGGCGCAGCCGCCATCGGCCGGCGCCGTCACTACGGACCCGCGCGTGATGGCCGGTGGCCACGGCATCGAACCCGAGCGCGTCGGCCCGCTCGAGCAGCCGGCCGAACTTGATCGACCGGTTGCACTCCACGCACGGATTGGGAGTCCGGCCGTCGGCGTACGCGTCGACGTACGGTCCCACGACACGGGATTCGAAGTCGTCAGCGAAGTTGAACACGTAGTGCGGAATGTCGAGTTGGGCTGCGACGCGCCGGGCGTCCTCGACGTCGGCGGCGCTGCAACAACCAGAGTCGGACTCGCCACCCCACAGCTTCAGCGTCACGCCGGTCACGTCGTGCCCGGCGTCGCGCAGGAGCGCGGCGGCGACGGACGAGTCGACCCCGCCGCTCATCGCGACCAGTACGCGGGGCGCGGTGGTCATCGCGACGCGGTTACGGCCGGTCGGAGCCGGTCGACCGCACGCGGGAGGAGCTCGAGCGCGGTGTCGACGTCGGCGTCGGTCGACGCGTAGCCGAGGCTCAGCCGGATCGACGCCAGCGCGGCGCCGCGAGGCACGCCCATCGCCGCCAGCACGTGCGACGGCTCCGTGGCGCCCGACGTGCACGACGAGCCCGCCGCCGCGCACAGGCCGTCGCGGTCCAAGGCGACGAGGAGGGTCTCGGCCTCGACGCCGGAGAAGCCGACGTGGCAGTTCCCGGCGATCTTGCGCGCCGAGTCGCCGTTCACGAAGGAGCCGGGCACGCGCTCGGTGAGCCCGCGGGCGAGCCGGTCGCGCAGCGGTCGGATGCGAGCGACCTCGTCGGCCCGCCGCCTCCCCGTCACACGCAGCGCCTCGGCCATGCCGACGGCTCCGGCCACGTTGGCGGTCCCGGAGCGCAGGCCCCATTCCTGTCCGCCCCCCTCGATCAGAGGCTCGATCGGCACGTCGCCCCGGCGCACCAGCACGCCGACGCCCTTGGGCCCGCCGAACTTGTGGGCGGACACGGACACGAGGTCCGCGCCGTCGGCCGTCTCGGCGACGTCCAGCCAGGGCACCGCCTGGACAGCGTCGGTGTGTAGCGCGGCGCGGGGCGCGCGGGCGCGCACGAGCCGTGCGACGTCGGCGAGGGGCTGGATCGTCCCGACCTCGTTGTTCACGAGCATCACGGAGACGACGACCGTTCGTTCGTCGAGGGCAGCCTCCAACGCCTCGAGGTCGACGATCCCAGCCCTGTCGACCGGGACGCGGGTCACGCGGAAGCCGTCCTGCGCCAAGCGATCGCACGGCGCCAGCACACCCTTGTGCTCGAAGGCCGTGGTGACCACGCCGTCGCCGTTGCCGGCATCGCGGGCGGCGCGGGCGGCGCCCTTCACCGCGAGGTTGTCGGCCTCGGTGCCGCCGCCCGTGAGGACGATCTCGGACGGCTGGGCGCCGAGCGCGGCCGCGATCTGCTCGCGCGCTTCCTCCAGCGCCGTCTTGGCCGCCCGGGCCGCGGCGTGCGCGCCCGAGGGGTTCCCGAACGTCTCCGACTGGAACGGCTGCATCGCGGCCGCAGCCTCCGGATACATCGGCGTCGTCGCCGCGTAGTCGAGGTACACCACCGCACGAGTCTACGAGCCGGGCGGCGTCCCAATTTTCGGCGTTCGGTGACAACCTGGGCGCGATGGACGCGCGGAGTGGGAGGCGACCGGTTGTGGCCGCGGTGGCGGTGACGGCGTTGCTCGCGGCGGTCGTGGTCGTGGTGGCGACGGGGCGAACGAACCGGCGCGTGATCCTGTACGGCGACTCGCTTGCGTTCGAAGCTCGGGACGTCTTCGCGCTGTCGCTCCAGCACGGTGATGACATCGAGGTCGTGGACCGCACGTTCGGCGGCACCGCCATCTGCGACCGGCTCGACCGGATGCGCAGAGATCTCCACGACCTGCAGCCCTCGGCGGTGGTGCTCGAGTTCATCGGCAACAACGTGACTCCGTGCATGCGCGGGCCGAACGGCCCGCTCACGGGCGACGACCTCGTGCAGAAGTACCGCGAGGACGCGCGATCGGCGACCGACATCTTCGCCGGCGCCGGCGTCCACGTGTACTGGATGGGCGCGCCGTCGACCGCCACCGCGGAGGAGAGCGTCTTCGCGAGCGTTCGGCGCGGGTACGAGGCCGAGTCGGGTCGCCTGACGTTCGCGACGCCGCCACTTCCTCGGGTCCGGTTCGTCGACGCGGGGCAGGCCGTCCTCGACCACGGCCGGTTCGCGGCCACGCTCTCCTGCCTGCCGTCCGAGGGCGGCGCCGAAGGGTGCGTCGACGGGCGCATCCCCGTCCGGGCCCTCGACGGCTTGCACTTCTGTCCCGTGCGGACGGGCCCGGCCGACGACCGCTGCCCCGTCTACTCCGGTGGCGCGGTGCGCTTCGGCATCGCGATGGCGCAGCCGATCCGGCGTGACCTCGGTTTGTGACCGCCGGCACCCCCGAGCCGCGGAGGATCCCGGTGATCCGGAACCCATCCCGGCCGCGCCGACGTTCACGTGGTGAGTGGCCGGAATACCTGTCATACCCCGGAGCGATACTGCAGACATGGGTACGCAACTTCGACTCGTCAAGGTCGACACACCGGCACGGACCCGCCGTCGGCGGGAGCCGGCCCGCACCGGCCGCCGCGCCGCGCATTGGCCTGACTGGCGGCTCGACGACCGCGCCCGCCACGTCGGACGGGCCGGTGTCGCCCAGGCCCGCGCCGCCCTCGCCCGAGCACAGAACCCCGACCCCGAGACCCCGCTCCCGAAGGCCAGCTGACCGGGCGGATCCGGACCGGAGCCGTACACAAGCGCACAAGTAGCCTTGGATCCGTGGCCGACCGCGAGGTTCCGAGGAAATCACTCGAGGACTGGCGCGCTCTCGCCGAGAAAGAGGCCGGCGGGGACGCCTCGCAGCTGACCTGGCGCACTCCCGAGGGCATCGACGTCGAGCCCCTCTACACGGCCGCCGACCTCGAGGACCTCGAGGCGGTCGACAC
>Ga0075425_100002700_pt1 | contig 17808 bp, 18 predicted proteins | sample SoiMethybrSBSTD4_FD_75300 | JGI IMG/M metagenome (GOLD analysis project Ga0075425, IMG submission 75300) | Bulk soil microbial communities from a Populus tree surrounding site in Tennessee, USA - Soil MetaG P. TD hybrid SBSTD4 | ecosystem: Environmental > Terrestrial > Soil > Tree plantation... | reverse complement strand
ACGAAGCCGTTCGGCTGCTCCACCACCTGTTCATCGAGTAGGGAGGTCGGGGATTGGGGATTGGGGATTGGGGATTGGGGTGAATGGGGGAGCGGGGATTGGCGTGATTGATGAAGAATGGATCGATGAGCGATCGCCAAGCCCCCACTCCCCCCAATCACCGAAACACGACTCCCGCCAATCCCCCGAACACCAATCCCCCCAATCCCCAACGCCCAATCCCCAATCCCCACTCGGTTCTCGATCGTTTCCTGCGCTACGTTCGATACGACACACAGTCGGACGAGCGCTCGAAGACGTATCCAAGCACCGACAAGCAGCTGGTCCTGCTGCGCGATCTCGCCGATGAATTACGCGCGGTCGGCCTCGACGACGCCGTGATGGACGACTATGGCTACGTGATGGCGACGATACCGGCGACGACACGCAAGGCGAACGTGCCGACGATCGGCTTCATTGCGCATGTCGATACGTCGCCGGAAATGCCTGGCGCCGGCGTGAAGCCCATCGTGCACCGCGCCTACGACGGCCGCGATCTCGTGCTGCCCGACGATCCGACGGTGATCCTTCGCAGCGCCGACATCCCGTTGCTCGCCGAGCAACTCGGCAACGACATCGTGACGGCGTCGGGGACGACGCTGCTCGGCGCCGACAACAAGGCCGGCGTCGCCGAGATCGTGACCGCGGCAGCGCACCTCGTCGCGCATCCTGAGATTCCGCACGGCACGATCCGGATCGCCTTTACGCCGGACGAAGAAGTCGGCCGCGGGACCGAACACTTCGACGTCGGCCGATTCGGCGCCGCCTGCGCGTACACCATGGACGGCGGCCGCCGCGGCGAGATCGAGATCGAGAGCTTTTCGGCCGACGCGATCACGGTGACCTTTTACGGCTTCAATACGCATCCGGGGTACGCGAAAGGCCGGATGGTGAACGCCATCAAGGTGGCGGCCGCGTTCATCGATCGGCTGCCGGCCGACACGCTGTCCCCGGAAACGACCGACGGCTACGAGGGCTTCGTTCATCCTTATGTGGTGCAGGCGAGCGTCGAGAGGACGTCAGTGCGATTGCTGCTGCGCGACTTCGTCACGGCCGGGCTTCGCGACAAGCGGTCGTTCATCGAACAACTTGCCCAGCAGGCCGCGAGCGCCTTTCCCGGCGCGCGCGTCGAGACGAGCGTCGAGGAGTCGTATCGCAACATGCGCGAGATCCTCGATCAGCATCCACACATCGCCGACTACGCGCGTGAGGCCATTCGACGGGCAGGACTCGAGCCACGCACGCGCCCGATTCGCGGCGGCACCGACGGCTCGCGGTTGTCGTTCATGGGACTGCCGACGCCCAATCTGTTCGCTGGCGAACACAATTTCCACTCGCGACTCGAATGGGTGTCGGTGCAGGACATGGAGAAAGCCGTCGACGTTGTCATAGCACTTTCACGAGTCTGGGAAGAGCGCAGCTGATCGGCAACGTATCACTGCTCCCTCGACGACAACACAGCGTCGCTGCTCACGCTGCAGTGTTACTTGCACTCCGGCGTCACGGCCTTTGGCCTCCGCGTATTCCATTTCTCGACCAGCCGTTTGAGTTCCGCGATCGGCGTTTCGCTGTCGTCGACCTGCAGGCGCAGCACCGTGTCGTTGTGGAGCCAGACGCCACAGTTCTTCTTCACGATCACCAGCGCGGCCGACTGCTGCCCGCGCTTGTCGCCGCCGCCGGCCTGACCGCCTTCGAGCGCGGCGACCAACCGCTGCGACAGGTGGCCCTCGCTCTTCTCGAACGCCTCGATCATGTTGTCGACCACGGCGGGGCCGGCGAGGATGTTGCCTTGCGCGGTGGCGAACTTGCCGCCTTTGTTTCCGGCCCACTCGGTTGCCTTCGGGCCGGTGTGTGCCGCGTACTCCCCTTTGAGGTTCATCACCGCGAACTGCCGTCCCTCTTTGGTCCAGTTCTCCGGCAGCGGATCGCGATCCTCTTTGAGGATCTGGCTGATGATCGCCGCCGGTTTCGTGCGCTTGCGCAACAACTCGATCGCACGCGGGCCGTAACCGACGTCGACGATCGCCTGGGTAGCGGCGACGCCGGCATCGGCGTCGGCCCACAGGACGCCGTTGCCGACAGAGAACACGCGCGACTGCACGGCGCCGCCAACTTCGCCGGTCGCCGGGTCGAAGCCGAGGATCGAGAACGTGCCGGTGTCCCACAACAGTTCGGACGCGGCAGGATTAGCGGCGGCGCTCGACCGCCACGCCGCCGCTGACGTCACGCACAAGACCACGGCCGCCGTCCGCATCCCGAACCTCACGCGCATTCCGCACTCCTCATGCCGCGTTCCGCATCCGCGTTCCGCATTCAGCAGGCCCCGGCCCATCGGTTGACGATCACCTCGACCGTCTTCGTCTTCACTTCCAACACGACATATCGTTCGTGATCCCATCCTGAGAACTGCGCCAGCCAGTAGATCCGGTTGTCGAGGCGCAGGATCCCGAGCGGCAGCATGTAGCTGGCGGACTGGCGATCGCAATTCAGCAGGTCGACGACCATCGTCAGCGCACGTACGCTGCTCGCATCGCGAATGAACCAGCCGGTTCCCGATCCGATACCGGCGCACTCCCCGGACGCCTGGCCGAGCTGGCGATATGCGCGCATCGCCTCGACGTAGTAGATCCGCGGCGTGTCGCCGTAGGCATACACCGCCTCGATCGTCGGCACGACACCTTCGCGCGCGCGGCGCTTGAGCGGGTGGCCGTAGCGGCTCTCTACGTCCCGTTCGGCGTCGTTGAACGACGAGTGGACGACGGCGAGTAGCGCGCGCACTTCGTTGGCATCCGGCGGGACCACCTCGATCCGTTCGACCTCGCGCGGCGGCGAGATCGCGAGCCCGTCCTTCGGATACGGCTGTTCGCTGCGCGGGGGCGCCGGCACCGCCGGTTGATAGTCGGTGCGCAGGCCGATATAGCGCGAGCAGTGGACGTCCACCCAGTCGGGCTGCACGACGCGCGCGGTCTGTGTCCCGCCCACCACGCTGAGGTCCCAGCGTTCGGGCGGCGCATCCACGCCCCACCATCGCCGCGGCACCGCGCGCACGTCGATCGGTATCGGGAGGTCGCGATTCGGCGGCGGCCATGGCGCGCTCCACCGCTTGCCATCGAAGACCGCGAACGGCAGCACGATGCCGTCCCGGCGCAGCACGCCGACGGCGAACGCCGCGCGCGAGTCGGCGGCAACGGCGATCGTCGAGAGGACCACCACACCCGTCGCCAGCGCACGCACGGTCCGGTCGATCACGGTCGAGGAGTATACTCGGCGGCCTACCGGGAGGAGTGCCAGTGCCGGAGCTGACGCGGGACGACCTCCAGGCGATCGTCGAACGGCACCTCGACACATGGCAGCGGCACGACGTCGGCGCGCTCGCCGGTTTCCACAGCGCCAACGGCGTCGTCGAGAGTCCCATGTACGGCACGCGGCGCGGCCGGACCGAAATCGAGGAAGCCTACCGCGCGTTTTTCAAGTCGTTCCCGGATGCGCGAATGGACTGCGAGGCAATCCTGATCGATCCACCGAAGGTCGCGATCTTCATCACGCTCGGCTGCACCCACAGCGATGAGTTCTTCGGCCTGCATGGCACCAACAAGCACATCGACATCCGCTCAGCGCGGTTCATGCAGTTCGATGCCGCCGGTTCGATCGTGCACGAGCGGCGGATCTACGACTTCACCGGCGTGCTCTTGCAACTCGGCGTCCTGCGCGCGAAGCCCGCCAAGCCGTAGCCCGCGCACCGCCGTCAAAAAAAACGGCCGCGGAGCGTGTCCGCGGCCGTCACGAATTCTTCATTTTTGGTGTGCGGGCTGAAAGCCCGCACTGGCGCGCTCTATTGCGGCTGCGCCGTGGCCGTTGCCTGCATGGCGTCGATACTGAACGTGATGCCGGTGTACATCATCTCTTCCCACGTCTGATCGCCCCACCACACGTCCTTGGTCGGGTCGGGGTTCGACTTGTTCGCCGTCGAGTTGTCGTACCACGCGGCCGCGTGGAGCTTCGAACCCTTCGGCAGCTTGAGCGGCTGCTTGAAGACGTAATCGGTCTGCCAGTTGAAGTCGTACTTCGGCACCGACAGGATCGTCTCCTTGCGGCCGTCTGGATAGGTGATGTCGTAGATCCACTTCTTGCCGCGCACGTGCGTGTGCGGAATCATGCTCCACAACGTGATGTCCTGGCTGACGGTCATCTCCGCATCGACGCGTTGATCGGCGGCGCCGGGCGGGATGTGCAAGCCGCCGTTGACGAGCGACGCGAAGCGGACTTCGGTCTGCGGCTTCGCCTTCGCGAACTTCACGCCAATGCGCGTGCGATCGGTCGTCGGCTTGCCCGCCGGCGTGTAGTGCATCTGGAAGATCAGCGTCGTGCCCGCGGGCAGCTTCATCGCGCTGCCTTCCTGGTAGACGCGCATGAACTGGCCGGGCGCAAAGCCACCGATCGCCGGCCCCATGCGCCGCGGCGCAGGCCGATCGTTCGGGCCCGGCGCCTTGCGCTGCTCGGGCGGCAGCGGCGGACCGCCGGTTTGTCCGGCGGGGATCTTCGTCATCGCCTCGTCAGCGAACACGAACAGCGGCGTCGGACGCTGTGCCGGCGGCTGCGCGGAGCCTCCGGCGGGCGGCGCGGGCGGTGCGGCGCTCGCCGGCGGCGCCGGCGGTGCGGGCGGTGCGGCGTAGACGATCACGTGGTGCAGCACCTTCGGATCGCCGGCGCGTACTTCCATCGCCTGGATCCACTTGTCCTCGGTGGTGTTGGTCGGAATCGTGAAGTACTGATACGCCACCGTGCCGTTGGCCGGCACCGGATAGTCTTCCTGCATGCTGAAGACCGCGTCCGGCTGTCCGATGAGCCACTCCGTCGCGTAGGTTGGCGCCGCCGGCAGGTCCTTCGGGTCGCCTTCGGGCGCGCCATTGCTCGCCCACTTCACGATCGTGTCGCGGTCGGCATCCGAGAGGCGGCGGTCGTTCACGAATTCACCGTACGCTGGATCCGCATGCCACGGCGGCATCGCGCCCTTCGAGACGTTGGTCGCAATCGACTTCGCCCATGGCCGCGCATCCTTGTAGGTGAGCAGCGACATCGGCGCGAGCTCGCCCGGCCGATGGCAGTTCGTGCAGTTCTTGTAGAAAATCGGTGCGACGTCCCTGGCGAACGTCGGCGTGGCCGATTTCGCCGCCGGCGACTGCGCACCGGCGTGGACCGTCGCAAGGCCCACCGCCGCGCAGAGCGCCGCCGCGGCTACAGTCGTTCGAGTGATCATGCGTGCAAGCTCCTCTGATTGCCGAATCGCGGGGGATCGGTAGATGGTACGGACCGCTACGGTTCAGGTCAAGCCATTTGACGGCCTTGAACGCACACGGGTTCCCAGCGATTCGCAGCCATCCGTTTGCCCCACTGCGCCGCGCGGGCGGTACTGAGGGTTCTGTCGGAGCTACCGCGACTTGCGGCTGCCGCCCTTACGCTTGCGGCCGCCACCCTTGCGCTTTCGCGGCACTTTGCCGCCGGCCTTACGCGCCTCGCTGAGGCCGATTGCGATCGCCTGTTTGCGGCTCGTGACCTTCTTGCCGGACCGGCCGGACTTGAGCGTGCCCCGCTTGCGTTCATGCATCGCACGCTTGACCTTGCTCTGCGCCTTCTTGCCGTACTTTGCCATCGGGCCTCCGATGATGTCGGTGAACCAGATGCCATGTTGCAAGGCAGATGCCCTTCATTGTGAAGTCGTGGCTTGATCGGTCGGACTCGACCGTCGTAGCATCTCATCGGGGACGCGTCGGCCGCGCGCTGCCATGACCAGTAACCTTCCATCAGCGATACCTGAACGTCGGCGAGTCGTGCTCGTTGTCGATGGCAACGAGGATACACGCCGCATGTATGCGGAGTATTTGCGGCTCTTCTCCGCCTGGCTGGTAGAGGAAGCCGCCGACGGACGCGAGGGTTTGGCCAAAGCCATCAGCCAACGTCCCGCCGTCGTCGTCACTGAAACGCGGCTTCCGGGAATGAGCGGCTTCGACCTGTGCCAGCTCCTTCGGGCTGACACGTCGACCGCCGGTATCTCGATCGTCGTCGTTACGGGCGACGCTATGGAAAACGACATCCGGCGAGCGCGGATGTCTGGCGCGGATGCTGTGCTGGTGAAGCCGTGCTTGCCGGAACGGCTCTACGCGGAAATACAGCGGGTCGTCGAGCACGGCGCCGAGCCGGGCGACGGCCTCGCGTCGGTGCTCGCCTCCAGACCGGAAACCGATCCGCCGTTCTTTACGCCTCCGGCCGTGCTTTGCCCGTCGTGCGACGCGATGCTGCGATACATTCGCAGTCACATGGGCGGCGTCGGCACGCGGTTACGCGAGCAGTGGGATTATTTCGAGTGCACGGCCGGCTGCGGCACCTTCCAGTACCGGCAGCGAACGCGAAAGCTCAAAAAAGTCTGACCCTTCAGGGCTTGCCCGCGCGGTTCGGCAGGCCTAAAAGCCTGCGCTACGATCAGCGTTACAGGTTCACGCTCTAACGGTCCGGTTCCGGTTCGGGAACCTGGACCCGAGGTGGCGCCGGCGTGCTGTCGGCGACCGAGCCGGCGCCTGCGACCGTGATGAACGCATCGACCAGCGCCCGATCACGCCAGCCCTTTTCGGCTTCTTCGGTCAACACCTGAAACGCTTCGTCCGACGGCCGAGCCGCACGGTACGGCCGTTCGGTCGTCAGCGCGTCGAAGATGTCGACAATGCTGACAATCTGGGCGAGGAGCGGCACTTCGCCGTTGCGAAGGCCGTCGGGATAGCCGGTGCCGTCGAGGCGCTCGTGATGATGCCGCACGATCGGCCGCACCTTGGTCAGCGAGCGCAGACCGGCGCAGAGTGAGTCGCCGACGATCGGATGCTTGCGCATCACGCGCGACTCCTGAGGGTCGAGTTTGCCGTCTTTCAGGAGCACCCGATCGGGCACGGCGATTTTGCCGATGTCGTGCAGGAAGCCGCCGCGCTCGAGCGCCGCCAGGTCGCTGGCGTCGAGCCCGAGCGACTTGCCGAGGGTCGTCGCGTAGTGCGCGAGTCGCTGACAGTGGCCGTTGGTCGAGGGATCGCGCGCTTCAATCGTCGCGCCGAGGCCAAGGATCACCGCCTCGGCCGACTCGAGTTCATCGGTGTAGCGCTTCAGCCGGACGAGCGACTGGATCCGTGCGTGCAGTTCCGTTGAATCGAAGGGCTTGGTAAGGAAGTCGTCGCAGCCCGCCTCGATGCCCTTGAGACGATCGCCGCGCTCGCCCTGCGCCGTGACGATGACGACAGGGATCAACCGCGTCCGCGGATCCTCTTTGATCCGCCGGCACACGTCGAAGCCGTAGCCCCGCGGGGCGACCAGGTCGACGAGCACCATGTCCGGCGGGTCGTCCTGGCAGTGGCTCACCGCGTCGTCGGGGGCGTGAACCACCGAGACGTCATGACCTTCCTTCGTGAGCAGCCGCTTCAGAAAACGCGCGCTCGTCTCGTCGTCGTCCGCCACCAGAATGGACGCACGCAAGGTCATCGGTGTGATTCGTTCTGCAAAAGGTCGGCCGCGAGGTCATCTATAGTGCCACGGCGGTGGACCGAATCAACCGAACATTTTGTGCGCGTGTAACTTACGCGTGACGACCGCTGCGAGTGTTTTCTGACCCCGACGTTTTAAGGTAAAAGCCGAACGAACATTAACAGACAAATCATGCCTCGGTGCCGGACGATGGTCACTGTGTCATGCACCGAGGCCGTGAACCGGTAACCCTAGCGCGACCGTGGACGTGACGCAGCCCGGCCGCTGCGGTCGGCCGCAATCTGCCGGCTGCTGCCACGCGGCGCCGACCGGCGGGCGCGCGACGAACCCTCCTCTTCTTCTTCGCCTTCCCCTTCCTCAGCCGACTGCTGGTTCACGAAGGACTCGGCGATCGCGGTGAGCTTCTCGTCGGCCGCCTTTTCCTCTTCAAGCGTCTCTTCACAGATGGATGCGACTTCGGTCTTGCCGAGGACGTTCGCCCATGTCCGCAGCGTGCCGTAGCTCGCGATCTCGTAGTGCTCAGTCTTCTGGACCGAAGCGATCATGATCGCGTCGCGCGTTGCATCTTCTTCTGCGTCGGAGATCATCTCGTTGCCTTCATCGATCAGGTGCTTCATGCCTTCGCAGCGCTTGCCGCGCACGGGCATGCCGAGAGTCTCGAAGATCTGCTCGAGCCGCTCGACGTGGCCTTCTGTTTCCTGCAGGTGCGTTTGCAGTGCGTCGCGCAATTCCTCGTTCGTCGCTTTCTTGGCGAGCTTCGGCAGCGCTTTGGTCAGCTGCTTTTCGGCATCGTAGATGTCTTTGAGTTCGTCCTGCATCAGGTCTTCGAGCGATTCCATACTGGACATGACAAGCGCCTCCGTGGAGAGTTTGTGGCCGTTTTTCTAGTAAGCAGCCGAACCGAAGCAAGAGTTGTGCGCGCTCGCTCTGACGCGAAACAGTCGAGATGTGTCGGCACACATGATGCAGCTTTCTCGGGCAGGAACGAATGGAGGAGGCATACTCATGCGTGTAGTCAAGGCTCTCTGTTGCGCTGCGGCGATCACCGCGTTCGTCGCGCCGGCCGCGCACGCCGACGATTGGAACAAGAAGACGATCCTGACCTTCAGCGGCGCCGTCCAGATCCCTGGCGCGACGCTGCCCGCCGGCAGCTATGTCTTCAAGCTGGCCGACATCCCCGGCAACCGACACGTCGTTCAGGTGTTCGACAAGGACGAGAAGAAGATCTACACAACTATTCTCGCGATCCCGAACGATCGTCTCGAACCGACCGACAAGCCGGTTGTGCTGTTCTCCGAGCGCGCCAGCGGTACGGCGCAGGCCGTCAAGGTCTGGTATTACCCCGGCGATCGGATCGGTAACGAGTTCGTCTATCCGAAGAGCCAGGCGATGAAGATCGCCAAGGCGACACACCAGCGTGTGCTCGCCTACAACGACGACAACGAGACCATTACCAACACCGCCGGCGAAGTGCCCGCGGCGATGAAGAGCGCGCGCGTTGGCTACTTCGACGAGAACGGGAACTGGCAGACCGAAGACAAGACGGTGGCAGTGAACGACAAGCCGTCCAGCACCGCGGATCGCGCTGCGGCGACCACCGCCCAGTCGACGACGGTCCCCCGTGGCGGCCAGGCCGATCAGAATCCGCCGGCCAGCACCACGGCGCAGTCGACCACCGCGCGCAGCACCACGACGCCGCGATCGACGACGGCGCGCACCACCACCGCGCAGGCGAACTCCGCGCAGCCCACCGGCACGTCGGGCGCTCGCGCGCCGCGTCGCTCTCTGCCGCGGACGGCGAGCAACCTCGCGCTGTTCGAAATCCTGAGCGGTCTGGCGCTCGCGGGCGGGCTGGCGCTCCGTTCGCTGCGCACGAGGCTCGCTGAAATCCGATAAGTGAGCTATGGCAAGGCAGGAAGGCAGGCAGGCAGCAAGGCAGGAACCCAAGGCAGAACGGCAGCGAGGCAGCTGCCTTACTGCCGTTCTGCCTTGCATTCCTGCCTTGCTGCTTTTCTGCTTTTCTGCCTTGCCAGCGACGGCCCAAGATCAGCCGTCGTTCAAAAGCGGCTCCGCCGAGCTCGTCGTCCTTCCCGTCGTCGTCACCGACAAGCAGGGAAAATTCATTTCAGATCTGACGACCGAGCAGTTCGCCGTCTTCGACAACGGACGCCGCATGCCGATCGAGTTCTTCACCAACGAAGACACGCCGGTCACCATCGGCCTGGTAGTAGATGCCAGCGGCAGCATGCGGTCGAAGATCGGCGAAGTCGTCGCAGCGACGCTCGCCTTTGCAAAATCCAGCAACCCCAACGACGAACTGTTTGCCGTCCGCTTCAACGACGACGTGCAGAGCGCGGTCGGCGATGCGCCGTTTCTGCTCGCCAGCGATGTCGGGCGCCTCGAAACGGCCATGACCTCGGTCCGTCCTGACGGGCGGACGGCGCTTTATGACGGCGTAATGATGGCGCTCGACCATCTCACGCATGGTTCGCGTTCGCGCAAGGTGCTCGTCGTGATCAGCGACGGCGGCGACAACGCCAGCACCGCGACGCTGGACGACGTGCTGAAGCGCGCGCGCGACTCGAACGCGGCGATCTACACGGTCGGCATCTACGACGAGGACGACATCGATCGCAACCCGCGCGTCCTCAAGGACCTCGCGCACACGACCGGGGGCGAACGCTACCTGCCGCGCTCGCCGGGCGATCTGATGCGCGTCTGCAATCAGATCGCGCGCGAAATCCGCAGCGGCTACACCATCGGCTACGTGCCGCCCGATCACGACGGCGCCTACCATCGCGTGCGTGTCGTGCTCGACGCGCAGCCGCGCAAACTCAACGTTCGCACGCGGCCCGGCTACTTTGCATCGGGACGCACGGCACAACAATGACGCGAGACAACGTGTTGCGGTGGATCGAACGGGGTCTGTTGACCGCAGGAGTCGTGCTCGGAGCGTGGTGCGCCGCCGTGCTGGTCGAAGCACGATTCCATCAGGCGGTACCGGTTGCGCCGCTCGTGGTGACGCAGACCGCCGTGCCGGTACTTCCGGGCGAAGGCGACAGCCACGCGGCCCGCGCGGCCGGGCCGTCTGCACCGGCCATCGGTGCAGTGATCGCAAAGCTGGAAGCGCCGTCCGTACAGATGACCACGACCGTGCTCGAAGGTAGCGACGATGCGACTCTCAGCCGCGGCGCGGGGCACATCGAGGACACGCCATTTCCGGGTCAATCGGGCAACATCGGCATTGCCGGGCATCGCGATACCGTCTTCCGGCCGCTCCGCCGCATCAAGGTTGGCGATCCCCTCGAAATTACGACGGCCGATCGCACCTACCACTATCGCATCAGCAAGACGCTGATCGTGGGTCCCGACGATGTGTATGTCCTCGACCCCACCGACCGCCCGACGGTGACGCTAGTCACGTGCTATCCGTTCGATTTCATCGGGCACGCGCCCAAGCGGTTCATCGTCCAGGCCGAGCTGACCAACCCGGCTACGACCGAAACCTTTCGGCGCTGAAGCGGTTAGGGCACCTCGCGTGCAGTCGGGCCGGCTCGATGGGACGGCATCGTCGCGGCAACGCTCGGTTCGGTGTTAGCGAGCCGCCGTGTTATTCTGGTCAGGCTCGAATCTACGATGAGCGAACACGCAGAAAGCGCCGATTTTTACTTCGATACCCTTGCGTCACCGGCTGATGCGGCGCGGCCGCTTGGCTCGGAGGCGCTTGCCGTTGTTCCGGCGGAAACCCTGGTCGGGACCGCAACAGAGACCGCTGAATTTCCGGTCCGCGCCGAAACCCGCGCGCCGATTCAATCGGTCGGACCGCAGGTCATCGAGGTCGCGCCAGATCAGGCAGTCGGTCCATGGCAGCGGATGGGCCACGAGATCGTCGCGGGTCTGCAAACGCTCGTGTCGGCCGCCGTTTATGCCACGCTAATCGTGACCTTTGGCGTCCAGGTCGCGCGCGTTGACGGCCTCAGCATGGCGCCGACGCTCGAAGATCACGATCGCCTCATCGTCAACAAGCTCGTATATGAGCTGGGCGACCCGCGCCCTGGCGATATCGTGATGCTCTACTACCCGCTCAACCCCGACAAGATGTTCGTCAAACGGGTGATCGCGCGGGAGGGCGACACGGTGCGGATTGTCGACGGCCGCGTCTACGTCAACGACATCCCGCTTCACGACGACTACGTCCCCGCCGAATTCCGCAGCCACGACGATTGGGGTCCGCAGGTCATCCAGCAGGGCTACTACTTCGTGATGGGCGACCACCGCAACAACAGCTCGGACAGCCGCCACTGGGGCCCGGTGCCGAAGAAGTACATCGTCGGCAAGGTCAAGGTGAGGTGGTGGCCGCTGCAGGACGCGCGGATCTTCTAGCGCTGCGGCGTGGCCGTCGGCCGGCTGATCTTCTCGAAAAATTCTTTCTGTAATTGCGGCCCGGTCTCATCGCGTTTCATCGCGCGGATGGCGTTCGCGATCCGTGTGGCGGTGGCTCTCGTCGTCGCTTCGCCGCGGGCCGCCGTCGCGCGGCTCGAATCGCCCTGGTAATGGTTGGGAAACTTCGCGTACCACCAGATCCCGGTGTACAGACCTTCCGGCAACTCGACGCGATTCAGGTCGGCGCCCGACTGCGTCGACGAGCGTTCGGGATGCGCAAGCTCAGGGCGTGAGGCCATCACGTTCGAGATTTCACCCTCCCCCGCGTGACCGTCGACACCCGGCCGTGACGGCGCTGCGGCGGCCGGCAGGCCTGCGCCCGAACTGAGCGCGCTGAACGTGTAGACGATGTAGTCCTTCGGCGTCTCGAGCTGGATCTGCGCGAAGTACTGCAGCAGCGCGTTGTTGCCGCCGTGGCCGTTGACGATCATGATCTTGCGGCAGCCGTTGCGGGCCATCTCGGCGACTGTCTCCTGCAACAGATCCAGCTGCAGCCGCGAACTGTAGGCGACGGTGCCGGGCTGGTGTCTTGCCTCGAAGATCTGGCCGACGTAGTACTCCGGGAAGACGACCGCGTACTCGTCAGCCGTGGCGAGCAGAGTGGTGTATCGCACGTTGAGGAGGTCGGTGCCGAGCGGCCCTGCGGGGCCGTGCTTCTCGATGATGCCGAACGGCAGGAGGCAGCTGTTGCCGCCGAGTTCCAGCGCGCGCACGAAGTCGGCTGCCGTCAACTCTTCCCACTTCGACGACAACCGCTGGGCGTGGACCAGGCTGGGTCGGAGCGGCAGCATCGCCGCGGCGGCGCCGATAATCCATATCCACTTTCGGACTGATTCGAATCGGTGTGCCATGGCGCTGCTCCTCGTCGGAATGGTTTTCGCGATCAGGTCTCGAGCAACCGCTGGTGATCCTGGCGCAGCTTGTATTTCTGAATCTTGCCCGACGCTGTCATCGGGAACTCGGACACGAACCGCAGATACTTCGGCACCTTGAACCTGGCAAGCGTCGTGGCGCACCACGCGACCAGTTCGTCGCCAGACACCGTCGCCCCTTCGCGGAGCCGCACGGCGGCAGCGACGGTCTCGCCGAAGAAGCTGTCGGGCACACCGTACACATAGGCATCGGCAACCAGCTCGTGCTCGCGGAGCCGATCCTCGATCTCCTTCGGCGCGATATTCTCGCCGCCGCGGATGATCAGGTCCTTGATGCGCCCGGTGATCCGGAAGTACCCGTCGGGATCGAGGCTCGCCTCGTCACCGGTGTGCAGCCAGCCGTCGGCGTCGATCGCGGCGCGGGTCGCCTCCTCGTTGTTGTAGTAGCCCGTCATCACGTTGTAGCCGCGGCAGCACAGCTCGCCGCGTTCGCCCGGCGCGCGCTCGTCGCCGGAGGCCGGATCGACGATCTTCACCTCCAGCTCCGGCAGCACCGGACCGACCGTCTGGGTTCGCTGCGCGATCGACGCGTCGCGCGGCGTCATCGTGATGCATGGCGACGACTCGGTCATCCCGTACGCGATCGTCATCTCCGGCAGGTGCATCTCGGACATCACCCGACGCATCAGCGGTTCCGGACAGAGCGACCCGGCCATGATGCCGGTGCGCAGCGAGCTGAGGTCGTACTGCTTGAACTGCGGGTGCTCGAGCTCGGCGATGAACATCGTCGGGACGCCGTAGAGTCCCGTGCAGCGTTCGCGGTGCACGGTCTCGAGCACGCGCTTCGGGTCGAACGCCTCGACGACGCACAGGCAGCCGCCGTGGGTGTAGGAGCCGAGCACGCCGATGACGCAGCCGAAGCAATGGAACAGCGGCACGCAGAGGCACAGGCGGTCGGCCGGCGAGTAGCCGAGCACCTGGCCGAGCGCGTAGCCGTTGTTCACGATGTTGCGGCTGGTCAGCATCACGCCTTTTGGAAACCCGGTCGTGCCCGACGTGTATTGCATGTTGATCACGTCGTCGACGCCGATCGCGCGGCTCCGCGCGTCGAGCGCCTCGTCGCTCACCTCGGACGCGCGCTGACGCAGCGACGCGTACGGCGTGAACCCGGGCGGCGTCGGATCGCCGATGAAGATGATGCGCTGCAGCGTCGGAATCTTGCCCGACGCCGCCCCCACCGCGTCGAGCTCGCGCACGTAATCGAGATCGCGAAAGCCGTGGATGGTGATGAGGGTCGCCGCCTCACTCTGGCGCAGCAGGTAGTCGAGATCTCTGGCGCGCAGCGCGGTGTTGGCGGTGACGAGAATCGCGCCGATCTTCGCCAGCGCGAACTGCAGCACCACCCACTCCGGCACGTTGGTGGCCCAGAGGACGACGCGTTCGCCCGGAGCGATGCCGGAGGCGATCAAGCCGCGTGCGATGGTCCGCGCTTCGGCTTCGAGCGCCGCGAACGACCACCGCGGGCCGTCCGCGTAGACCAGCGCGTCGTGGTCTGGCAGCGCGGCGGCCAACCGCGTCAGCAGGCCGCCGACCGTCACGTCGCGGTAAGGCGGCGGTGAGGGCGTCATGGCGGCGCGGATTGTGCCACAGGTCGGCAGTTCTGTGGTTAACTGACAAGCTGTGCCCGACTCCTGCACAGTGATCATTGGCGCGCCCGATTTTCTGCCCGGTCTGAGCGAGCGTGCCTCGGCGCTGAACGGCGACGGCGAGCTGCTGACGTTCTCCGACATCGAGCCGCTGCGCGCCCTCGACACGATCAGCAAGCGGCGGCCGAAGCTGATCGCGCTCGAGCGGCTGTTCGCGGTGACGCCGCGCGGCGTGGCGCTGATCAATCGCATCAAGGCGGATCCGGCGCTGCGCGACTCGGAGATCCGCGTCCTCGAGCACAACAGCGACTACTCGCGCGTCGTACCGCGGCCGGCCGCGGCAATGGCGCCGGCGGTCGATCAGCGTGGCACACGGCGGGCCGCGCGGGTCCGGATGGCCGACAAGGTGACGGTGATTGTCGACGCGAAGATCGCGACGCTGATCGACCTGTCGACAGTCGGCGCGCAGGTCATCCTGTCGGCCGGTTTGAAGCCGAATCAGCAGACCGAAGTCGCGTTCAACGACGGCGTGACGCGCGCCAAGTGCATGGCGACGGTCGTCTGGACTTCATTCGAGATGGCCGAGTCCGGGCCGCGCTATCGCGCCGGCCTCGACTTCGTCGATCCCGATGCGGCGGCGATCGACGGCTTCGCCCAGCGGCACAAGGCCTGAGGGCTGCTCGGTCCGCGCTTCGAGAGCCTGTGGAACTCGACGAACACATTTCCGACGCCGGCGTCGTCCTCGACGTCAGAGCGTCGCCTGGGGATCTCGAGGCGCCGGCGGTTCTGCGCGATCGGCTCCGCGCCCTGGCGGCCAAAGGCTACAACGTGATCCTGCTGAACGTCGCCGACGTCGCCTACATCGACAGCGTCCTGCTGGGCGCGATCGTCCAGGCGTATGTGGCGACGATTCGATCCGGCGGCACCTTCAAACTGTTGAACGTCTCGAAACGCCTGCGCGATCTGCTGCGCCTCACCACGCTCGATCGCATTATCGACAGCGAGGAGCGCAGTCCGCCGCGCGTCTGACGCTATAATCCGCCGTCATGGACGTCCTGAACGCGCTCGTCCAAGCGCTGGCCACCGGCGCCGTCCGCGTGGTCGACCTCACCCAGCCGCTCGGCCCGGCCACGCCGGTGATCCGCTTGCCGCCGATGTTCGCGCCGTCGCCGGGCGTCACCATCCAGGAGATCTCGTGCTACGACCAGCGCGGGCCGGCGTGGTACTGGAACACGGTGAGTTTCGGCGAACATACCGGCACGCATTTCGACGCGCCGATCCACTGGATCACCGGCAGAGATCTGCCGCAGAACGCCTGCAACACCATTCCGGCGCGCAATTTCGTCGGCCCGGCCTGCGTCATCGACGTCACCGCCGACGTCGAGCGCAATCCGGATTATCTCTTGACGGTCGATCGCATCGAGCAGTGGGAACGCGAGCACGGCCGCATCCCCGAGTGTTCGTGGGTGCTGCTGCGGACTGGATGGGGCGAGCGGACCAACCCGATCGAGTTCGTCAACACCGCCACCGACGGCCCGCACAGCCCCGGGTTCGATGCCGCCGCGTCGCGGTTTCTGGTCAGCGAGCGCGTGATTCTCGGCGTCGGCGTCGAGACGATTGGCACCGATGCCGGCCAGGCGGGGACCTTCGACCCGCCGTTTCCGAACCACACGATCATGCACGGCGCCGGCAAGTTCGGACTGGCCAGCCTGTGCAACCTCGCTCGGCTACCGCCGACGGGTTCGATCGTGATCGCGGCGCCGTTGAAGATTGTTCGAGGGAGCGGCAGTCCGCTGCGGGCGATCGCGCTCGTTCCCGCCAGCGACGACGACTGAGTACGTCGGGGGTTGGGGATTGGGGATTGGGGTGAATGGGGATCGGCGACGGGAGTGAATGCGGGTTCGTGATGTTCAGCGATCACCTCGCACCGCTCACCCCAATCCCCAACTCCCAATCCCCAATCCCCACTTGTTGCAGGACGTCGTCGCGGATGATGGTGTCGTCGCGCTCGGAACCGGTCGACACGATCGCCGCCTTGGCGCCGGTGACCTCTTCGAGCCGCGCGATGTAGCGGCGCGCCGCCTGCGGCAGCTGCTCGAAGGTCCGCACACCGGCCGTTGGCGTCGACCACCCGGGCATCGATTCGTAGACCGGTTCGCAGTCGGCAAGCTGCCGCACGTCGGCGGGAAAGTCGGTGATCGTACGGCCGTTGCTGCGATACGCCGTGCAGATGTCGATGCGATCGAGGCCGTCGAGAACGTCGAGCTTGGTGAGCGCGAGGCCGTCGAGCCCGTTGATCCGGCACGCGTAGCGCGCGGCGACCGCATCGTACCAGCCGCAGCGCCGCGGCCGGCCGGTGACCGCGCCGTATTCGTTGCCGCTCTCGCGCAGCCGGTTGCCCATCTCTCCCGAGAGCTCGGTCGGCAGCGGCCCTTCGCCGACGCGCGTCGTGTACGCCTTGACCACGCCGAGCACGCCGCCGATCGCTTTCGGCGGCAGCCCGAGGCCCGTGCACACGCCGCCGACCGATGCGTTGGACGAGGTGACGTACGGATAGGTGCCGTGATCGATGTCGAGCAGCGTCCCCTGCGCTCCTTCGAACAGAATCGACTGCCCCGCCCGCGTCGCGTCGGCGAGCATCAGCGAGACATCGCGAATCATCGGCCGCATGCGCTCGGCGTGGCGCAGCAGCTGATCGAAGACCGGCTTCCAGTCCATCGTGTTGTCCTGCACGAGGCGGTTGCGCGCGGTGACGTTGTCGCGGACGTTCTGCTCGAGCCCTTTCGGATCGGCGAGATCGCCGGCGCGGATGCCGCGGCGCGCGATCTTGTCCTCGTAGGCGGGGCCGATGCCGCGCGACGTCGTGCCGATCTTCCGCTCGCCGCGTCGGGCTTCCGAGAGCAGATCGAGATCGCGGTGGTACGGCAGGATGAGGTGCGCCTTCTCGCTGATGAAGACGCGTCCGCCAACGTCGATGCCATTCCTCGCCAGCTCGTCCAGTTCCGCGAACAGCGCCGCCGGGTCGACCACCACACCGTTGCCGATCACGCAGACGATGCCGGGATGCAGGATGCCGGATGGGATCAGGCGCAGGATGAACTTCGCGCCGTTGACGTAGACGGTATGGCCGGCGTTGTGACCGCCCTGATACCGCGCCACGATCGAAAAGCGCGGCGTCAACAGATCGACGATCTTTCCTTTGCCTTCATCGCCCCACTGAGCGCCGAGCACGACCAGATTCATAGCGGAGTAAGATTTTACTCTCAAATGATTTTTCTCGACGGACGCTC
>Ga0075425_100002699_pt1 | contig 17808 bp, 14 predicted proteins | sample SoiMethybrSBSTD4_FD_75300 | JGI IMG/M metagenome (GOLD analysis project Ga0075425, IMG submission 75300) | Bulk soil microbial communities from a Populus tree surrounding site in Tennessee, USA - Soil MetaG P. TD hybrid SBSTD4 | ecosystem: Environmental > Terrestrial > Soil > Tree plantation... | reverse complement strand
CCGCCGAGCACGTGCAGCAGCGTGCTCTTCCCCACCCCTGACGCGCCGACGATCGCCACCATCTCCCCGGTCTCGACCGCCAGATCGAGATCGCGCAGCACGGTGAGCAACTGGCCGCCGACGGCGTAGCTCTTGACGATCCCCCGAGCGTCGAGAAACGGCATCAGGATCCACCACGAAAACACGAAGGCACGAAAGCCGCCTTGTACAAGATCGTCTTCGTGTCTTCGTGTCTTCGTGGCGTCCCCATATGCAGCGATTTACTCGTAGCGGAGTGCCTGCACGGGGTCAAGCTTGGCGGCCTGTCGCGCCGGGTAAATGGTCGCCAGCAGGCAGATGACGATTGCCGAGAAAACGACCAGCGTGAAGTCGAGCGGCAGCACGCGGAACGGCACGTACGGCATCTGGTAGACGTCGGCAGGCACGCGGATCAGTTTGTAGCGCGTCAGGATGCTCGACAGTGCCCAGCCAGAAACGGCGCCAACGGTCGTGCCGACGATTCCAATGATCAGCCCTTGCATGATGAACACCGTCGTCACACTCCGCACGCTCGCCCCCATCGTCTTCAGGATGGCGATGTCGCGGTGCTTCTCCATCACCAGCAGAATGAGCGAGGCGACGATGTTGAGCGCGGCGACCATGACGATGAGGCCGATGGTCAGCGAGATCGCGAGCTTCTCCAGGCCAAGGGCCGAGAACAACGACTTGTTCATGTCGGCCCAGTCCTGGGTGACGTAATTGGACCCGAGGCGCGTCGGGACGCTGTCGGCGATCCTCGGCGCGGCGTAGATGTCGTCGACGCGAAGCTGGATGAGATCCACCTGGTCTTTGCCGAGCAGCCGCTTCGCGACGTCGATCGACACGTAGCCGTAGGTTGAATCGAATTCGATCAGCCCGAGCGAAAACAGCCCGCCGACGCGCAGCCGGCGCGTGCGCGGGATCAATCCTGCCGGCGACAGCGTCGTGCCCATCGTCAGGGCCACCGAGTCGCCGGTGGTCACGCCGAGCTTTGCCGCGAGATCCTTTCCGAGGAGAATCGTGTCGGGCTGGTCGGGCCCGGCGTTCAGCGCGTCGAGGCTGCCACTGGTGATCGCGTCGCTCAGGTTGGTCACCTGCTGCTCGAGCCCCGGATCGATGCCCTTGACCTGCAGCGGCTGCGTTTCGCCGGCGGCAGAAATCAGCCCCTGGCCGAGAATCGCCGGCGCCGCGCCGGTAACGTGCGGAATCGTGCGCAGCTTCTCGGCCTCCGCGCGATCGTCGGCAATCCCCTTGGTGTTGAAGACATAGATGTGCGCGGTCGATCCGAGAATCCGATCGCGAAGCTCCTGCTGCAGGCCGGTCATGAGCGCCAGCGCGATGACCAGCGCCATTACCCCGACGGTGACGCCGAGCGTCGAAATCAACGAGATGACCGAGATGAACGCCTGCTTGCGTTTGGCGAGGAGGTAGCGGAGCGCGATGTGAAGTTCGAACGGGATGCCGTTGGCGCTCATTCCCGTTTCCTCATCAACGGAAACAGGATGACGTCGCGAATCGACGGGCTGTTGGTCAAAAGCATGACCAGACGATCGATGCCAACGCCTTCTCCACCGGTCGGCGGCAGACCGTACTCGAGGGCGCGGATGTAGTCCTCGTCCATGGCGTGGGCCTCGAGGTCGCCGCGGGCGCGGCTGGCGAGCTGCGCGTCGAAACGGCGCCGCTGTTCGTCGGGATCGTTGAGCTCGCTGAAGGCGTTGGCCACCTCGAAGCCGCCGATGTACAGCTCGAAGCGTTCGACGGTGTCGAGATCGTCGGGCTTCTGCTTCGACAGCGGCGACACTTCGGTCGGAAAGTCGTAGACGAATGTCGGCTGGATCAACTGGTCTTCGCAGAGGTGCTCGAAGATCGCGGTCGCAATCTTGCCGGCGCCATGGCCTGCCTCGACCTCGACGCCGAGCTCGCGGGCGAGCGCCGCCGCGCGATCCCGATCGCGGAGATCGGCATCGGTCACTTCGCGGCGCAGTCGCCGCGCGGCCGCGTCGCGCGCCGCGTCGCGCAGCGAGAGCCGCGTGAACGGCGCCTGCAGCGAGATCTGGTGCTCGCCGAAGGTGACCTGCTCGGTGCCGAGCACCTCGCGCGCGACCGTGGCGATCATCTCCTCGGTCATCCGCATCAGCGCATGGTAGTCGGCGTAGGCTTCGTAGAACTCCATCATCGTGAACTCGGGATTGTGCTGCGTCGAAATCCCCTCGTTCCGGAAGTTCCGGTTGATCTCGAACACCTTTTCCAGCCCGCCGACGGTGAGGCGCTTCAAGTAGAGCTCCGGCGCGATCCGGAGATAGAGCTGCATGTCGAGCGCGTTGTGGTGGGTGACGAAGGGCCGCGCCATCGCACCGCCGGCGATCGGCTGCATCATCGGCGTCTCGACTTCGAGATAGCCGCGCCGGGTCATGAACTCCCGAATCGCCGAAATCACCCGGCTTCGCGTCTCGAAGACACGGCGCGAATCGGGGTTGACGATCAAATCGAGGTAGCGCTGTCGGTACCGGATCTCGACGTCGCTCAAGCCGTGCCACTTCTCCGGCAGCGGCAGGAAGCACTTGGCGAGGAAATGCAGCCGCGATGCCCAGATCGTGAACTCGTTGGTCTTGGTCCGGAACAGTCGGCCTTCGACACCGACCCAGTCGCCGAAATCGAGCAGCTTGTAGATCTTGAAATCGAGCTCCGGCATCGAGTCCTGTCGGAGGTAGACCTGGATCTTCGCGTGGCCGTCGGAGAGGACCAGGAAGTTCGCCTTGCCGAAGGCGCGAATCGCCAGGATGCGGCCGCTCGTCACCGTTTCGATCCGGTCGGCCTCGAGCTCGTCGTGCGTGCGCTGGCCGTAGGCGTCGACCAGCTCCGTGATGGTGTGGCGCCGCTCGAAGATGCGCGGGTAGATCTCGATGCCGAGTTTGGCGAGCTCCGCCAGGTTGGCGCGCCGCTGTTCGACCTGCTCGTCCTGCGAAGTCATCGTCCCGTCGCCTCTGCGGCCTTTCGTGTCCTCTGCGGCCTTGTCATCTCGACGCCTCGATCTTTTTGCGGATGGCGTCGAGCATCCCGTTGATGAATTTTACCGATTCTTCCGTGGTGAAGGTCCGCGCCAGCTCGAGCGATTCGTTGATGACGACGGCGGCGGGCGTGTCGCGGTCGCGGAGCATTTCGCACACGCCCATCCTCAAAATCAGACGGTCGAGGACCGCCATCCGTTCGGGACGCCACCGTTCCGCGGTCTCCGCGATCAAGGGATCGATCTCGGCCATGCGGTCGACGGTGTCGACCGCCAGGCGGGTGGCAAAGGCGCGCAACTCGTCGGGCGGCGCGTCGGTGTCTGGCCACTGCCGGGTGAAGAAGGTGTCGGCCGACTTGTCGACGGCGCGGCCGCCGATTTCCCACTGATAGAGGATCTGCAGCGCCGCCTCGCGGGCGCGATGCCGCGGGTCTTTCCGCGTTCGCGCCATCGCCGTCAGCCTTTCGGCGCCGGCTGGCGCGTCAGCTGCGCGATGACCTCGGCCATCTCGATCGCCGCGACGGCGGCCTCGCGCCCCTTGTTGCCGCTGCCGTCGACGGCGCGCGCCAGCGCTTCCTCCGCCGAGTTGGTCGTCAGCACGCCGAAGGCCATCGGGATGCCGGTCGCTGCCGCGGCTTCCGTCAGCCCGTGCGACACCGCCGACGAGATGTACTCGAAGTGCGGCGTCTCGCCGCGGATCAGACAACCAAGACAGATCACGGCGTCGAAGCGGCCGCTTTCGCCGGCGTGCTGCGCGGCCAGCGGAATTTCGAACGCACCGGGCACCCGGATGACCGTGATCGCATCCGGCGAGACGCCGGCCGCTTCGAGCGCCGCGAGCGCGCCGGTCTGCAGGCGGTCGGTGACGAAGTCGTTGTACTTCGACACGATCACGGCGAACCGCAATCCGCTGGCGCGTCCTGATCCCTGAATCGTCTGCATCTGATCGCTCGGCTGAAGCCTTCGCGCTACGTGCCGCTGAATGTCGCCTTCCGTTTCTCCAGGAACGCTTTCGTCCCCTCGCGCATGTCATCGGTCGAGGCGACCAGGCCGAAGAGCGTGGCCTCGTACTGACACGCTTCGGCAAACCCCATCTCGACGCCTTTGTTGATCGCGTTGATGATGTAGCGCATCGCGATCGGCGCGCTCGAGGCCAGCTGCGTCGCGAGCTTCTTTGCTTCCGCCCGCAGATCAGCAGCGGGCACAACGCGGTTGACGAGGCCGATGCGATGCGCCTCGTCCGCCGAGATCGGCGCACCCGTGAGGATCATCTCCATCGCCCGGCCTTTGCCGACCAGCCGCGGCAGCCGCTGCGTCCCGGCGTAGCCGGGAATGAGGCCGAGCGAAATCTCCGGTTGCCCGAGCCTGGCGCTGTCCGCGGCGAGGCGGAGCGTGCAGGCCATCGCCAGCTCGCAGCCGCCGCCGAGCGCAAACCCGTTGATCGCGGCAATCACCGGCTTGCCCATGTTCTCGACGAGGTCGAACACATGCTGGCCGGCCAGCGCATGCTCGCGGCCGGTAGTCGGCGTCTGCACCGCCAGCTCGTTGATGTCGGCGCCCGCGACGAACGACTTTTCCCCGGCGCCAGTGAGGATCGCGACGCGGATGCCGGCGTCGGCCTTGAGCTCCAGGATCGCGCGACGCAGCTCGTCGATCGTCGCGGTATTCAGCGCGTTCAGCACCTTCGGCCGGTTGATCGTGATGGTCGCGACGGCGCCGTCGCGCTCGAGGAGGAGATTGTCGAAGGCCATGTGAAACCTGCGCGGCTACAGCGGGAACGGATACATCAGCCAGCCGAGGACGATCGCCGAGGCGAGGAAGCCGGCGAACATCATGCCGCCGAAGCGCAGCTGCTCGCCCGTCTCGTCCTTCGCGATCACCGCGAAGATCAGCGACACGAAGAACGCGAACAGCATGAGCAGCACCAGGTGGCTGCGCATTACTTGCGGCCTACGGCCACGTCGTAGGCGTCGATCACGACGAGCAGGTTCAACAGGCCGGCGACGATCAGAAAGGCGTTGCCGTATTCGTAGGTGACGGCGCGCACGTCGCCGGTTCCGTAGCCGAGCGCCGCGGCAATGAAATAGGGGACGCCGATGCCGAGATCAGCGAACGCCGCCAGCGGCACGAGCGGATCCGACAGTTCGAACGGAAACAGCCGGCCGCGAATCGCGAGCCCGATCGCGAACATCACCGGCAGCGCCGCGAGAAAGATGAGCCCTTTCGCGCGACGTCCGAGCCACAGGTGACCCGCGCCCGGAATCGCCCACGACGCCAGGCACAACAAGACGAGCATGCCTGGCTGCGTCTCTTCAGCCGCGGTAGCGCGCACGGGCGTTAGTTTACCTGATCCCCCGCAGCACTCACGATCAGCCATGCGACGACGCCGCCGATCGGAATGCCGGCGGCGCAGCGCAGTGCGTTGGACGGCGTGACGCCGGTGGTCCATTCGTAGACGAGCGTCGCCAGCGACGGCAGCGCGGCGAGCACGACCGCGATGCGCGCGCGCTGTGTCTGTACCGAACCGCGAACGCGCCCGCCGAGCAGCACAACGGATGCGGCGGCCGCACCGCCATAAATCCCGGCGCAGCGGGCGCAGACCGGCATCTGCGCCATCCACAACTGCCAGGAACGCTCCGGCAACTGGTGGCAGACGAGGCTACCGATCCCGTAGACGGCGAGGACCACGACGGTGCCGAGCGATGTCGCGTGCGCGCGGCTCGCGATGAACGGAACAGCCACCAGCAGCGCCGCCCAGGCGAGTGCGGTGGCGACGAACGCGCGGCGCAGAAGGATCGGCATGAGATCGCCGAATGGTACACTCGCGCGCATGGACCGCGCTCCCGGCGGCTCGCTGTCACGCCGCCATCTGGCCGGCGTCGCCCTCGTCTCGGCGACGCTGCTGATGACCGAGCTCGCGCTGACGCGCATCTTCTCGGTCGTCATGTACTACCATTTCGCGTTTCTCGCGATCTCGATCGCGCTGTTCGGCGTCAGCGCCAGCGGCGTCTTCGCCTACGTCGCACGCCGGCGGCTGGAACGTTACGGCACGGACGCGATTCTCGCCGCCGCATCGCTGATCTATGTCTGCTGCACCATCGTCGCGCTGTTCTGGCTGGTTCGCCTGCGCGTCGGTTTGAACTATTCGCCGCACAACCTCGTGTTGATGTTGACGATCTACGCGCTTGCGGCGCTGCCCTTCTTCTCGGGCGGGCTCGTGGTCACTACCGCTATCTCGCGGCTGTCGGCTCGAGTCAACGCCGTCTACGCCGCCGACCTGATCGGCGCCGCGGCCGGCTGCCTCACGCTCATTCCGCTGCTCAATCGCCTCGGCGCCCCCGGCGTAGTGCTTGCCGCTGCGGCGTTGTCGGTCGGCGCGGCGATCCTGTTCGCGCCGCGGCCCGTGCGCGGCCGCATCGCAGTTCGCGGCGTCGTCATCCTCCTTATCCCCGTCGTCGGCCAGCTGTCAGGCACCGCGGGGTTTGACGTCGCCGATACGAAGGGGCATCGCGGTGATCACGTCCTCTTCAGCAAGTGGAACTCCTTTTCGCGCATCGGCGTGTACGAGCGGACCCACGGCAACTGGTCGCTGAGCTATGCCTACAAGGGTCCGTTGCCGGATACGCGGTTCATGGACATCGACTCCGCCGCGTCGACGCCGATTCTGCACATCGCGCCCGACCTCTCGAACGCGCAGTATCTGCGCTATGAGCTGACCGCGCTGGCGTATCAGGTTGTCGCGGGCAGGGGCTCGGGGCTCGGGGCTAGCCGTCAACGACCAGTCGCGAGCGCGGACGTTCATCGCGATCACCTAGCCCCTAGCCCCCAGGCCCAACTGCGCTCAGGCTTCAGCGCTCTGGTCATCGGCCCCGGCGGCGGACGCGACCTGGTGTCGGCGCTCGTCTTCGGCGCGTCGCACGTCGACGGCGTCGAGATCAACCCGATCATCGCCAACGATGTCATGCGCGGGCAATTCCAGGAGTTCTCCGGTCACATCTACACTCATCCGCGCGTCCGAATTGCCGTCGACGATGGACGAAGCTTCGTGCGGCGGTCGTCCGATCACTACGACGTCATTCAAGCATCGCTCGTCGACACGTGGGCGGCGACGGCAGCCGGCGCCTACACGCTCACCGAAAACTCCCTCTATACCGTCGAAGCGTTCAACGACTATCTCGATCACCTCACCGACGACGGCATCCTGACGGTCACGCGCTGGGTCGCCGACGGACTTCGCCTGGTGTCGCTCGCGCAAGCAGCGTGCGAGCCTCGCGGCTGGTCGGCCGCGGACCGTCTTGCTGTCGTACGGCAGGATCAGGTCGCGACGTTTCTGCTGAAGAAGTCGCCGTTTACCGCGGAGGAAGTGGCGCTCCTCCGAACCGCGGCGGATCGCCTGGGTTTCGACGTGCTCTACGCACCGGCGTCCCTCGAAGCCGATGGCGGTGACGACCGGCGGCAGACGACGCGACCCGCCGAGGAGGTATTCGTAGACGGCGCCGCGACGGCCGACTACGGCCGTCTGATTCGCGCGACCGATCGCCGACAGTTCTACGCCAACTACCCGTCCGATATCCGTCCGACGACCGACGACCGGCCGTTCTTCTTTCACACGACGAAGCTCGAACGTCAGTTCGACGTCGCCTTCGGCAAGTCGATGCTGTTCGGCAACGGTCTGAGCGCGCTGATGACCCTGCTGATGATCTCGACGGTGCTCGTGGTTCTCTTCGTCGTCGGACCGCTCGTCTTTGCGGAACGCGGCCAGGCGCACCCGCCGGGATGGGCCGCGTGGCTCGCCTATTTTGGCGCGCTCGGGGCGGGCTTCATGCTGATCGAAGTGTCCGTGCTGCAGCGGTTCGTGCTGCTCCTAGGCCACCCCGTGTATTCGCTGACCGTCACGCTGTTCTCGCTGCTGCTCGGGACCGGGCTCGGCGCCGGCTGGAGCCGCCGGTTCGATGGCGAAGGACTGCGACGCAGCGGCGCAGTGGCGATCCTCGTCGTCGCGGCGGTGGCGGTCCTGTTCGTGGTCGTGGCGACTCCGATCGTGAACTGGGCGATCCCCTTGTCCCGGGAGCTGCGGATCGCCGTGGCAGTGGCGATGCTGCTGCCGATTGGCGTCGTCCTCGGAATCCCGATGCCGACCGGCCTGCGACTGCTCAGCCGTACGGCGCCGCAGATGGTCGCATGGGCTTGGGGGATGAATGGCGCCCTCTCCGTCGTCGGCGCGACGCTCGCGATCTTCATTGCGATGAACTGGGGTTTTACGGTCGCGCTGCTGACGGCCTCTGCGACGTATGTGCTTGCCACAGTTGCGTTTCTCGTCGCGACGCACGCCACGGTCCGGCTGAAGTCGGACACTACTGGAATTCCCTCTTAACCGGCTTTTCACCTCTTCTGGAACCTCGAACGGCGTTCCAGCGTCCAACGATGTTAGACTGGTGAACACCGTTCAGCATTTCACCAGGGCACTAACTCATGGGCATAAAAGAACGACAGGAACGCGACCGCGAAGCCGTTCGGCGCGCGATTCTCGACGCCGCGCGCGAGCTCTTCGTCGCCGAAGGGTTCCAGAACGTGTCGATTCGCAAGATTGCGGAGCGGATCGAGTACAGTCCCGCGGCCATCTACGGTTACTTCCCCAGCAAAGACGATATCTTTTTTGCGCTCGCCGAAGAGGGATTCCGGCTGCTCGGCGACCCGTCGCGGGGCGAACGGCGCGACCACCTGGCCGCGCTCGATCCGCTTCAGCGAATCCGCTCCATCTTCTGGCGCATCTACGAGTTCAGCTGCGAGCACCCGCAGTACTTCTCCCTGATGTTCCTCGACCGATCGGTGCCGCGAATCAGCAAGGAATACGAACGATTCACTTTTGCACGCGAGACGAAGCAGCGCGTCATGGAAGAGCTCGTGCGCGGCGTCAAGGCCAACGTGTTTCCGCCGACCGTGAAGCCAGCTGTCGCGATGCGCGTGCTCACGGCGGGACTGCTCGGCGTTGCCGCCCTGAAGTTGTCCGACCGCATGGCACCGGACGAAGACGCGGATTTGCTGGCCAGCGACGTACTCGACACGGCTATCGCCGGCCTGCGCGCCGGCGTCGAGCTGAAGTCGCCCGCCACGACTCTTCCCTGTGAATCTGAACCCATTGCCGACCAACAGGCTTCTTAAGGTAGATCGAGGAGTTGTGTTCATGAACCGCCGTTTCGTCCCTTCCCTGCTGTTCGCGTCGGCGATCGCCGCAGCCGCGGCTGGCGCGGCCTGCAGTGCCGGCGACGCGAAAGCAAAAGAACGCCCCGCGACGCCGCCGACGGTGCAGGTGTCGCCCGTCGCCGCCACCGAACAGCCGATTGCGCGGTTCATCCGCGCGACCGGGTCGCTGATGGCTGAGGAACAGGCCGACGTCGCCGCCGAAACCGCCGGCCGCGTGGTCGCTGCACCCGTCGAGCGCGGCACGCCGGTCGTGCAGGGCGCCGAGCTCGTGCGCCTGTCGCCGACCGAGACCGACGCGCAATTGAAAGAGGCGGAGGCGAATGCTGCCCAGCTCGAGGCGCGCCTCGGCCTCACCAGCGGCGGCACGTTCGACGTCAACGCCGTGCCGGAAGTGCAGAACGCGAAGGCCGGCGCCGACCTCGCGCAGGCGGAGTTCGCGCGCATCAAGTCGCTGCTCGATCAGCGCGTCGTCTCGCAGTCGGAGTACGACCAGCGGCGCACCCAGGCGGAAGCGGCGCGCCAGCAGTACGACGCCGCCAAGAACGGCGCATCGCAGCAGTTCCAGATGCTGCAGGCGGCGCGTGCGCGCGTCGCCCTCGCACGGAAGGCCGTCGCCGACACGGTGGTGCGCGCGCCGTTCTCCGGATCGGTCGCGCAGCGGCTGGTCGCCGTCGGCGACTACGTGAATCGCGGCACCAAGGTGGCGGTCGTCGTCCGGGTCAACCCGCTTCGCGTGCAGCTGACGATCCCCGAGCAGTTCATCTCGGCGGTCCGGGTCGGACAGCCGGTGAACTTCGAGGTCGACGCGTACCCCGGTCAGCAGTTCACCGGCACGATCAAATACGTGTCGCCGTCGTTGCAGGCGGATCAGCGCGCGCTGACGATCGAAGCGACCGTCCCCAATCCGAACGCCATGCTGAAGCCGGGCCTGTTTGCGACCGCGCGAATCGAACGATCGGAGCGAACCTCCGGTGTCCTCGTGCCGAAGCCCGCGGTGCAGGTCGTCTCTGGAACCAGCCGCGTCTTCGTCGTCAACGGCGATCACGTCGAAGAGCGGATCGTGACGACTGGCGACACCGTCGGCGAACTGATTGAGATCACCACAGGCCTGAAATCCGGCGAGCGCGTCGCGACCAAGAACGTCGGCCAGCTCGCCGACGGAACGAAGGTGCAGTAAATCATGCAGTGGCTAGCCGCGCTGTGCGTCAAACGGCCGGTCTTCGCGACCGTCCTCATCCTCTCGCTGACCGTCATCGGTGCGTTCTCGTTCACGCGCCTCGGCGTCGATCGCTTTCCGAAGATCGACTTCCCGACGATTCTTGTCACCACGGTGCAGGCCGGCGCCGCACCCGAGCAGATCGAAACCGAGATCACCGACAAGATCGAGGAAGCCGTCAACACGATCAGCGGCATCGACGATCTGCGCTCTGTCTCGTCGGAAGGCGTCTCGCAGGTGATCATCTCCTTCGTGCTCGAGAAGGACACCGACGTCGCCGCGCAGGAGGTGCGCGACAAGGTGAACAGCGTCCTGCCGCGGCTGCCCCGGACCATCGAACAGCCGCGCGTCGACAAGATGGATCCGGACGCGTCGCCAGTGCTCAGCCTGGCGCTGAGCGCCAACAAGCCGGTGCGCGACATCACCGAATACGCCGATAAAACGCTCCGCCGGCAGCTGGAAAGCGTCAACGGTGTCGGCCAGGTGCTCATCCTCGGCGGCCGCCAGCGCCAGATCAACATCTGGCTCGATTCGGATCGGCTGCGCTCCTACAACCTGACGGTCACCGACGTCGCGCGCGCGCTGCAGGGGCAGAACATCGAGGTGCCCGGCGGGCGTGTCGATCAGGGCGCGCAGTCGCTCACGCTGCGGACGCGCGGCCGCGTGCTCAGCGTCGCCAGCTTCAACGACATCGTCGTCCGGGAGAAAGACGGCCATCCGGTGCGGATCGGCGACGTCGCCCGCGTCGAGGATGGTGAAGCCGAAGCGGAGACGGTTGCCAACGTCGACGGCACCGGCACGGTCCTTCTGCAGGTGCGTCGCCAATCGGGCACGAACACCGTTGAAGTCGTGCAGGAAGTCAAAACGCGGCTGAACGATCTCAAGGCCGGCCTGCCGCCAGGCTACAGCGTCCGCGTCGTTCGCGACGCGTCGGAGTTCATCGAGGCCTCGATCCACAACGTCGAGGAGCACCTGGTCGTCGGCTCGATTCTGGCGGCGATTGTCGTGCTCATCTTCCTCATGAACGTCCGGTCGACGATGATCTCCGCGATCGCCATTCCGACGTCAATCGTCGCGACCTTCGGCCTGATCTGGTACATGGGCTTCACGCTCAACCTGATGACCATGCTGGCGTTGACGCTATCGGTCGGCATCGTCATCGACGACGCGATCGTCGTGCTCGAGAACATCTACCGTTTCATCGAGGAGAAGCACGACGATCAGATCCACGCGGCGATCGACGCGACGCAGGAAATCGGCCTCGCAGTGCTGGCGACGACGCTGTCGCTGGTCGCGATCTTCGTCCCGGTCGGCTTCATGGGCGGCATCGTCGGCCGCTTCATGAAGAGCTTCGGCCTGACGATGGCGTTCGCGATCATGGTCTCGCTGCTGGTCAGCTTCACGCTCACGCCGATGCTGTCGGCGCGCTGGCTGAAGGTCGACAAGCACGGCGACGACAAGCACGCGTCGAAGGACTCGCGAGTGTTCCACGCCATCGACGTCTTCTACACGAAGCTGCTCGAATGGTCGATGGCGCATCGCGCGATCGTCGCCGTCGTTGCGGCCCTCGTGCTGCTCTCGAGCGTGCCGCTGTTCATGGTCGCCAACAAGAACTTCATGCCGCAGGACGACCAGGCCGAATTCGAAGTCAACCTGCGCGCGCCGGAGGGAACCAGCCTCGAAGCGACCGAGGTGATCACCAACCGCGTCGCCAGCGCAGTACGGGAGCGAATTCCCGAAGTCGCCTACACGCTGGTAACGGTGGGCGGCGATCCGGCCAAGACCAGGAACCTGGCGACGATCTATGTCCGGCTGAAGCCAATCGAGGAGCGGCAGCGCGATCAGTTCACCGTGATGAATGAGATTCGCAGCCAGATCCTGCCGACGATGGCGTCGAACCTGCGCACCTCGGTGCAGGAAGTCGCGGTGATCGGCGGCGGCGGCGCACAGAACGCGACGATTCAGTTCACCATCAACGGCCCCGACCTGAACAAGCTCGAAGCCATCAGCAAGCAGTTGGTTGCGCGTGCGAAGGATCTGCCTGGCGTCGTCGACATGGACACTTCGCTGAACGTCGGCAAGCCCGAGCTCTCGGTGCAGGTCGACCGGCCGAAAGCGGCCGACCTCGGTGTGCAGATCGGCGACGCGGCCGAAGCGCTGCGGCTCCTGGTCGGCGGCGATCAGGTCACCAACTACAACGAAGGCGGCGAGCAGTACGAGGTGCACCTGCGCGCGCGCGCCGAGAATCGCTCGACGGAGGCCGCCATCGGGACGCTGACGGTGCCGTCGGCGCGTCTCGGCAGTGTGTCGCTGGAGAACGTCGCCGACTTCCAGCCCGGCACCGCGCCGTCGGACATCAATCGGCAGGCGCGCCAGCGGCAGGTGACCGTCTTCTGCAACCTGCTGCCGTCGGCGTCGCAGGCGACGGTTCAGAACGCGATCGTGGCGGAATTCCGGAAACTGAATACCGGCGGCGAGTACAAAGGCGTCTTCGCCGGCCGCTCGCGCGAGCTCGGACGCGCCGCACAGAACTTCGTCACGGCGTTCCTGCTCTCGCTCGTGTTCATGTATCTGATCCTGGCGGCACAGTTCGAATCGTGGCTGCACCCGATCACGATTCTTTTGTCGCTGCCGCTGACGCTGCCGTTCGCATTGCTGTCGATCATCATCTTCCGCCAGTCGTTGAACATCTTCTCGGCGCTCGGCCTGCTGGTGCTGTTCGGGGTCGTGAAGAAGAATTCGATTCTGCAGATCGACCACGCCAACCAGCTCAAGGAGGCCGGTATGTCGACGCACGAGGCGATCGTTCAGGCGAGCCGCGATCGGCTGCGGCCGATTCTGATGACGACGTTCGCGTTCGTCGCCGGCATGATCCCGCTGATCGTGTCGCGCGGCATCGGTGCCGGCACCAACCACGCGATCGGCTTCGTGATCTTCGGCGGCCAGACGATGGCGCTCCTGCTCACGCTGCTGGTGACGCCGGTCGCCTACTCGCTGTTCGACGACGCGGCAAAGCTGCGGCTGTTCGGGCGGCGGCGGTCGGAGTCTCGCGCAGCGCTGCCGGCAACCGTGGTGCCCTCGGGCGCGCTGCGGCGCACCTCGCTGCTGCTGGTCGCCGCGCTTGGCCTCGGCGTGTTCGGGCTGGCGTCGTCCGCCGCTGCGCAACCCTCGTCAGTCGCGGCACAGGGCGCCGGGCTCCGGCTGAGCGTAGACGAAGCGGTGAAGATGGCGCTCGACAACAACGTCGACCTCCGCGCCGACCGGCTCGATCCGCAAATCAGCGACGCGAACGTCGCTGCGGCGGCGGGCGTGTTCCGGCCAACGATCATCACCGCGCTCAACTCGAACAATCAGCTGCAGCCGCCGTCCAGCTTCCTGGTGCCGGTGCCGACGCAGAACGACGTCGTGTCGTCGAATGCCGGTATCGGCCAGCGGCTGCCGTGGTACGGCACCACCTACAACCTGTCGTGGACGACGACACATACCAACAGCAACAGCTTCCTCAACAGCTACAACCCGCTCGTGCAGTCGGGGCTGTCGATCAACGTGTCGCAACCGCTGCTTCGCGATCTGAAGATCGATCTGGCGCGCGTGAACCTCGCGGTCAACAAGACGAACCGTGAGATTGCCGACACGCGGCTACGGGAAAGCGTCGTCCACACGACGGCGTCGGTCAAGGCGGCGTACTGGGGACTGGTCACGGCACGGGCGAACGTCGACGCGCGACGAACGGCGCTCGAGCTCGCGCAGGAGCTGGGCCGCGTCAACAAGGCGAAAGTGGACGTCGGCACGTCGCCGCCGCTCGACCTGGTGTCCGCGCAGGCCGAGATCGCCGCCGACCAGGAACAGCTGATCATCGCCGAGACGACCGTGAAGGAAGCCGAAGATCGGCTCCGCGTGCTCATCTTCGATCCGACCAACCGGGACAACTGGAACGTCGCGCTGGAGCCGGTCGATTCACCGCCGGTCGCAACGATGGCGATCGACGTTGACGCGGCGGTGACGCGCGCGCTCACCGAGCGTGCTGACCTGCTGCGCGCGCAGAAGGACATCGACAACGCCGAGACGAGCCGGAAGTACGCGAACAACCAGCGGCTGCCCGACGTGCGCGTAAACGCGAACTATCTCGCCAGCGGTCTCGGCGGGACGCAGGTCCTGCGCACGGGCGGTTTCCCGGGCACGATCGTCGGGCCAGGCGACATCACGCCGTTCGGCAATATCTTCTCGCAGCTGTTGTCGGCCGACTATCCGACGTGGCAGGTCGGCGTGAGCGTCTCGTATCCGCTGGGTGGCAGCACGGAGCAGGCGAACTACGCCCGTGCGCAGCTGCAGCATACCCAGTCGCAGGAGCGCCTCAAGAGCAGCCAGGCGCGCGCCATCCAGCAGGTGCGCGACGCGGGCTGGAAGATCGAGATGAACGCGAAGCGGATCGACACGACCCGTGCCGCGCGCGAGCTCGCCGAGCAGCGGCTCGACGCCGAGCGCAAACGGTTCGAAGTCGGCATGTCGACCAGCTTCCTCGTCATCCAGGCGCAGCGCGATCTTGCCCAGGCACGGACCAACGAGCTCGGTGCCGTGCTCGCCTACGATCTGTCGCTGGTCGACTTCGAGGCGCTGCAGGAAGCCGGCCCCGCCGGCCAGTCGCCGGGCGGCTCGAACGGCAGCGCGACGCCAGCGGTCACCGTGGCCGGCAGCACTTCGCCGAATCTCGCGACGGCAAACGCTGCCACCGCCGGGGCGGCAACGGCGACCGCCAACGTCCTCGGACGGCAGTGAACGATACGGTCCGCGTGTGGCGCGTTCGCAAGAACCACACGTGGATCGACGCGCGTCTGCACGAACGCACGCAGACGCGCGACGTCGAGCTGCAGTTCTTCTATGACGGCACGCTCGTTCTCGCGCGCCAGTGCGCGACGCGCGACGCCGCCCTCGCGCAAGCCGAGGTCTATCTCAAGAATCTCGAGCGCGCCGGGTGGAACGCGCACTGGTGAAATCTGTCGGGGATTGGGGACTGGGGATTGGGTGTGCGGTAAATGGGGGCGCGGGGACCTCATGCATGGTAATTGCGGGATGATCGTCAACCACGCATCCAATCCCCCCAATTCCCATGCCCCACTCACCCCAATCCCTAATCCCCAATCCCCAATCCCCGACGCTGGCGTCCCGGTTCGTCGAGCAGGCGAAGCGCCGCTGGTCGGCGTTGTGCATCGCCGATTCCACCGGTCGTGAGCTGACCTTTGGCCGTACGCTGACGGCGGCGCTGCTGCTGGCGCGGACCATCCGGCGGGTCGCACCCGTCGACACGACGATCGGTCTGCTGCTGCCGGCGTCGGTCGGCGGCGCGCTCGCCAACATCGCCGCGTCGTTCGCCGGCAAGGTGCCAGTGAACCTGAACTTCACCGCCGGGCACGACGCCATGGCCGCGGCGATCGAGCGCTGCGGGATCACGACCATCCTCACCTCGCGGCAGTTGGTCGCGAAGGCCGGCATCGAGTCGCTGCGCGGCATGATCTACGTTGAAGATCTGATCGCGCAGACCGGCCGCATGCAGCAGTTGGCGATGCTGACGGCGGCGCGGCTGCTCCCTGCGACGGCAATCGTGCGGCTGTTGCTTGCGCCCACCGGTGGCACCGCGCTCGCGACGATCATCTTCTCCAGCGGCAGTACCGGCGTGCCGAAGGGGGTCTTGCTCTCGCACACCAACGTCCTCGCCAACATCGACGCCGTCAACCGGCTGTTTGACCTGCAGCCGAACGACGTCATGCTCGGCGTGCTGCCCTTCTTCCATTCGTTCGGCTTCACCGCGACGCTGTGGCTGCCGCTCTGCATCGGCTGCGGCGCAGCGTACCATCCGAACCCGACCGACGCAAAAACCATCGGCGAGCTGGCGGCAAAATACCGCGCGACGATTCTGATCAGCACGCCAACCTTCTGCGCCGCCTACATCCGCAAGGTGCAGCCCGAGCAGTTTGCGCACCTGCGGCTGGCCGTGGTCGGCGCCGAGCGGCTCCGCGAGCCGATCGCGGTGGCATTCAGGGACAAGTTTGGCGTCGACCTGCTCGAAGGCTACGGCTGCACGGAAATGGCGCCGGTGGTCGCCGTGAACACCGACGCTGCCGGCCGCGGCGGCGCGCGGCGCGGCTCGGTCGGCCGGCCGCTGCCTGGCATCGAGGCGAGGGTCGTCGACCCCGACACCGGCGCCGGCCCGCTCGTCGACAAGGAAGGACTGCTGCTCGTCCGAGGACCGAACCAGATGCTCGGCTATCTTGGCGAGGCGGACCTGACGCGCGAGGTGCAGCGCGACGGCTGGTACGTGACCGGCGACATCGCGGTGATCGACAGCGACGGGTTCATCCACATCACCGATCGACTGTCACGCTTCAGCAAGATCGCCGGCGAGATGGTGCCGCACATGAAAGTCGAGGAAGAAGTGCAGTCGCTGCTGCACGAGTCGCACAGCTCGGTTGTGACGGCCGTCCCCGATCCGGTGAAAGGCGAACGCCTGATCGCCTTGTACACCGACCCCGATCTGACACCGCAGGCGATCTGGGATCATCTCAGCGCCTCGTCGCTGCCGAAGTTGTGGATTCCGAAACGCGAGGACATCCGCTTCGTGGAGTCGATCCCGACGCTCGGCACCGGGAAGGTCGATCTGCGAGCCGTGCGCACGCTCGCGGCCTCGTAACGGGCCGACGAAACCACGAAGACACGAAGACGGACGACGACTGTTTTCACGGAAACCAGAAGAAGGTTTTTTCGTGCGTCTTCGTGATTTCGTGTCTTCGCGGTCCCGGCTGTCACCCGAGCATGCGAACCAGCAGGCGCTGCCACGCGGGGGCGAGGAGCGCCTTCAGCACGATGTCGACCAGCAGCCCACCGCCCGCCCACGCCGCCAGGCGGCGCGCCGCCGGCCAATCGACCTGGAAGCGGAACACGCGCGACAGGAGCGGCGCCGAGAGCACGACGCCGAGCACGACGAAGCTGATCACCCGGATCACAGCCCAGGGATGCCAGCCAAGCAGGATCAGGAGGGCCGGATGACGGCTGATGCCGGCCAGCGTGCCGACGTAGTGGCCCATGTAATTCATGAGCACCGCGCCCATCGGCATCGCCAGCACGCCGCCCGTCGCGAGGGCGAGGGCGGAGAAGAGCGCCGCGTGGCCCGCCTGTTGCGGAATGAACACCGACGGCGTGCTCTCGGCGCCGCGGCCGGTCAGCACCCAGGTGAACATCTCGCGGCGATAATCGCCGCTGCGCAGGAACAGCGATTCAGTGTCTGCCGGATAGGCGTAGGACAGTACGGTTGCGGCGACTGCCATGGTGACGGCCCACAGCACCATGCGCGCGACGGCATCGGGCAGGT
>Ga0075425_100002698_pt1 | contig 17811 bp, 10 predicted proteins | sample SoiMethybrSBSTD4_FD_75300 | JGI IMG/M metagenome (GOLD analysis project Ga0075425, IMG submission 75300) | Bulk soil microbial communities from a Populus tree surrounding site in Tennessee, USA - Soil MetaG P. TD hybrid SBSTD4 | ecosystem: Environmental > Terrestrial > Soil > Tree plantation... | reverse complement strand
GGTCAGCGTGCCGGTTATATTGGTAATGCCTCCGATTGTTATCGCGGAGGTCAATACCGGGAAGTTCTCGAAGTTATTAGGGTCGTTCGGCGCTCCGTGACCCTGCGAATCATTTGGCGTAACTCCATCGTCTCGCGGGAACAAAAATCCGTTCGTCAAGTCGATCCCGATCAGCGGAGTCGGCGCAGATGATGCGGTCAGATAGCTACGTCCATTCTGAAATATGCTGTTCCCCAAAATGGCGTTTTCAACGTTCGGCTGCCCAGAGGCGGACACAGGATTGCCGAACACAGCGATGCCGCTTGTGCCGTTGAATTCCACGAGATTGCCGGCACCGGTTGTCGTTCCGCCAATGGAGTTTTGAGATACACCTGGTTCATTCGGCTGCGCGGGACCTAGGGGAGGCCCGAAGCCGTTGGAGCTCCGTAACGCAATTCCGTGCAGCAGATTGCCGGTCGGCGTGGTGCCATCCGCGCCGACTCCCACGAAGTTCCCCTCGATGATGTTTTGCTGAGCGCCATTATCGATCTCGATTCCCTCGCCGTTAAAACCAACGACGTTTCGAGCACCGGCTGAGGTGCCGCCCACCGTGTTGGAATTGCCACCGGAGATTTCGATACCGAACAGGTTGTTGCCCTCTGCCGTCCCCGGAGCGGGAGCGGGCTCGGTACGAGTGCCCACGCTGCTAATGCCGTCGGCGGCTACGCCTACGAAGTTACCCTGGATGACGTTACCCGTCGCCGGAGTGGTCAATGTACCGGCGACCTTAATGCCGACCAGCGAATTGCCCGAGGTGATATTGCGGTCTGCCGGAGTGGTTGATCCGATCTGGTTGTTGGAGGCGTTAACAATGAGGATGCCGACGCCGCTAGCGGGGAAGGTGCCGTTGGGCTTTCGCATGGTGCCTGTCGGATCGACGCCGACAAAGTTGCCATGGATAGAATTGCCATTGCTCTGGACGACGATGCCGTCGCCTTGGAATTGGATGATGTCCAGTCCTCTGATGGTGCTGCCTGCGCTGCCCGCGCCCAGGGTCAAGCCATTGGCGCCAGCTCCGGCGTTGACGCCGTCGAGCTGGATAAGGATCACCGCATTGTCGGCATTTGCCAATGTGTTGACGGAGGCGCCAGCCTGCGAATAGCCGTTGATAGTTAGCGGCATGACGATAGTCGGCTCGGCGACGCCGGTCACTGAAATGGTTTGCACCCCGCTACCAGCGATGTTGAAGTTGATTACATCGGGCGTACCGCCCGCTTGCGTGGCGTAGAGCCCAACGCGGTTGATCGTTACGTCATTATTAATATCCGCCTGGTTGTTAATTGAGCTGATTGCTTCGCGAAGCGTCGCGAAGGTATCGAGTGCAATAGTGTCACCGTTTCCTGTAACCGTAATCACAGCACCCCTGGCGGACGCAGGTTGCAGGAATAACAGAAGGAACAGGGCAATGATGCAAGCCCCCGGAAATCTTAAGAAAGAGCTTCGTCTTATTCGCTCGATGCCGACAACTGGACCGGCAGTAATAATTGGAATGTTCAAGAGATTCTCCTTGAATCGGATTTTATCGTCGGGGAAAGGATTTTAGGTCGGGGCCGCATCGCGTCGTGGATCTAACGCTCCTGCAGGAGCGAGATTGTATTGATATCAATGTTTGCCTGTCAATAGGTTACACTGGCGGAGAATTTGGTAATACCAACGGATTATATTAAGAAGCAGCCAGATGATTCCGATGGAAGAACCGTCGGCGGTTACGGCTATTCGTGACTTGATCGACAGAGTCGAACGTCAACGTGAAATTGATACGACTACCATTCAGCCCCGTTAGGTTGCGACACCATCACATCTACTTCCACAAAGGTGCTAGACAGGAAGCTCGCGAATAGCAGAAAAGCAGTGTCCGGCAACGAAGCCGTGTCCGGCACCGACTCCCTGATCGTTCGCTCTTAATTGGACCCCCTGACCCCTGACGCCTGACCCCCGACCCCTGATCGGTGCTGATCAAACCAGTTGATGATGTAACTTATCTTCGCTGCGTGATGACTCGGACGCCGCTGAATACCATGTGGTTCTCCCGGAACCCTCACCAGAACCGTCTCGACTTTCAACAGCTTCAACGCAGTGTAGTACTGTTCAGATTCGGAGATCGGCGTTCGGTAATCCTCTTCGCCAGTGAGCACCATCGTTGGGGTCTTGACGTTTTTCACCACCGAGAGCAACGACCGCTTCTCGTAATGTTCAACGTTGTCCCACGGCAGCCCGGGAAACCAATATCGACTCACGAGAACTGGAATATCACTTGTCAGCACAAAGCTGTACCAATTGATCACCGGATACACGGTAACTGCCGCCCGAAAACGGTTGGTATGCCCGATTACCCAACAGGTCAGCACACCGCCGCCGCTGCCTCCGGTTACGAAAAGATTCTCGGTGTCGATGTTTCCGAGCCGAGCTATCGCCGCATCGACTCCTGAATTCAAATCATAAAAGTCATCGCCCGGATACTTGTGGTGAATAAGATTGCCGAATTCCTCACCATAGCTGGTGCTGCCTCGCGGATTGACGTAGACCACGACGTAACCGCGAGCTGCCATCAACTGCTTCTCGATGTCAAAGCGCCAGCCATAGTCGGCAAACGGGCCTCCGTGGATTTCGAGTATCAGAGGATACTTCCTGGAACGATCAAACCCGGGCGGCTTTATGATCCATCCCTGGATTTTGCGTTGGTCAAGAGATGACGTGTACCAAAACTCTTCGACCTCGCCGAGTTTCCTGGCTGCCAATAGATCTTCGTTCACCGAAGTGATGACTTTCACTTGTGGTTTGCCGCCAGCACCGGCGTTGATAGTTGCGATGTCTCCAGGAGTCTTGGCGTCGGTGTGAGTAAACGCGATCCGCCCATTTCTTGCGACTGAATACGACGCGCCGAAGCTGTAAGCGCTGCCTCCGGCTCCTACATCATTGGCGATCGGCTTCATTGAGCCATCCAATGTGCAGAAATCGAGCTTGGTGTGTCCCTGATCGTCGTACAGGACATAGACTCCTTTGCTGTCGCTCGCCCACTGAGGATTGGCATAGTCTCGGTCTCGATGAGTTGCAACCGGAAGGATTCGAGCATTGCTGCCATCGCGATCAGCGATATAGAGGTTTGTGACTTGATATCCCTGGTACTTATCATCAAAGCCCAGATAGGCAATGTGTTTTCCATCGGGTGAAACCACCGGCGAGTGATCCGGGCCTCGACGGTTGGTCAACGCTTTCATCGCACCATTGGCCACCGACAATTCAAACACTTCGGTATCAAGCGGCTCATATTCAGAATCGGTTCTTCGATTTGCGGTGAAGATCAGGTACTTACCATCCGCAGTCCAGGTAGCGTCTTCCGGCCCAAAGGATTGTTGCGCGTAATTATAGCTGCCGGATGTGACTTGTCTCGGCGTGCCGCCCTCAGTCGGGAGAACGAAGATCTGTCTGAAGCCAGATTTCAAATAGCCGAGGTCGTTGAAGCGGTAAATCAGCTTGTCGACGACGACTGCCGGGTCCGCCCATTTGGCGCCGTTCGGTGGAGAAGGCATCGGCCCCAATTGCTTTGAAGGTGCCGGCACTAAAGCTGAAAAAGAAATTAGATTTCCGTCAGGTGAGAAGCTGATGCCACTCGGCGCGGTCTGGAGATTTGTCAGCTTTGCAGTCTGGCCCGTATCCATCCATCGCTCGAATATCTGAGGCGTGCCTGAGCGATCCGAGATGTAGATGATGCGTGTGCCGTCGGACGACCACCTCGGCGAGGCATCGTTGAAATTCCCGGTGGTCAGAGGCCGGTTGTTAGAGCCATCGAAATTGACAATCCAAAGGTTTGAGTAGCGCTTGTCGGTCATGACCTCGCTGAACTGCCGGACATAAATTACTTTTTCTCCATCCGGCGAAATCTGCGGATCGCCCGCGATCTCCAGATCAAATAGATCCATCGCTGTCAGGTTGCTGGATTCAACCTGGCCGACCACGGTTAACGCAAAGCCCATGAGAACGACGAGTACGCTCGAACAAATCTGCAAGAAACGCTGAGACATGCGAGACCTCCAATCTGAAAGAGAGTCTTCCATCCGCGAGTTGTGTTGAAGTGACGATTTAGGCCGGCTTATACACTTCGATCGAAGCCAAGTCAAGAAACGAGCGGAACATAGGTCCATGGATTAACACGGGATTCTGACGAATTGCACCTCATCGGGGTGCAATCTTCGTAGTAGCTGACGTAAGTTGTACGCTGCACTCATCGGAGAATAACTGAGGAATTATGCTCACTCTACGTCAAGACCTGCGCTACGGCGCTCGAATGTTGTTGAAAAAACCCGGCTTCACTATTGCCGCGGTTCTCACGCTCGCGCTGGGGATCGGAGGCAATGCCGCAATTTTCAGCTTGGTTAATTCGATCCTCCTGCGACCGCTGTCCTACAGCGAGCCTGAGCGGCTGTATACAATTTGGGAGATCATTCCGAAACTCCGCGATCGCTTTGCATCCCTGCCTGTATCGGCTCGTCATTTCGTTGAGTGGCGTGAGCAGTCCACGTTCTTTGAACAAATCGCGGTTCTAACGCCGTCCAGCATTAATCTAACCGGTGCGGGCGAGCCTGAGCGTTTGGGCGCGGCTCGAGTTTCAGCCAACTTTTTTTCCGTGGTTGGAGTAGATCCGCAACTTGGACGAGCGTTCGTGGAAGGAGAGGACAAGCCACAGTCGCAGCCTGTCGCGGTAATCAGTGATTCGCTATGGCGGCGACGGTTCAACAACGACCTGTCGGTGATTGGCCGGTCCATCACGATTGATGGAAAAGGATTCACAGTGGTGGGCGTGATGCCTCGCAACTTTCCTTTCCCTCGCGGAAAGGAGTTACACGAGTTCGTGAATTTCGAGCAACGAACAGACGTCTTTCTGCCACTGGTGTTCACGCAGCAAGATCTGGCCGAACTCGGCAGCTTCAACTATGCAGTAATCGCGCGACTAAAGCAGAGGGCCACGCCTAACCAGGCACAGGCGGAGATAAGCGCGATTCAGTCGCGCATCGCCGCCAGCACTCCGGAGATGGAAGACCTCAATGCGTTTCTGCTTCCGCTCCAGGAGACGCTCGTAGGAAATGTCCGACAGGGTCTTACGCTGATGCTGGCCGCTGTCGGTTTTGTTCTCCTGATTGTCTGCGTCAATCTGGCTAACTTGATGCTGTCGCGAGCGCCCCTCAGGCGCCGGGAGTTCGCGATTCGCATGGCGCTTGGGGCCACTCGCGCGAGGCTGATCGCTCAGCTGTTGACTGAGAGCATGCTGCTGTCGCAGATAGGCGGTGCCTTGGGCGTTCTGCTGGCGTTCTGGGGCATCAGGGCGCTTGCGACAAACATACCGGTCGACTTACCTCGCCTCGAAGAAGTTCGGGTTGATGGGATGGCTGTTCTTTACGCATTTCTGGTTTCGATTGTCACAGGGGCGGTCTTTGGTTTGTGGCCGGCGATCCGCGCCACCAAGGTTGAACTAAACGAGACACTCAAACTGGGAGGACGAGCTCTCACCAAAGGCGCCGGTAGCGGCCGTCTCAGCGGCGCTTTGATAGTTATTGAAGTCAGCCTCAGTGTTTTGCTGTTGGTGGGTGCGGGTCTGCTGCTGCGCAGCTTTGTTCGTGTCATGAACGTTGATCGAGGGTTCAAAACCGAAAACGTTTTGATTGCTGACCTCAGCCTGTCCCCAACGAAATATAATCAGGTCATTCAGCGACGCGAGTTTTACCGTCGTCTGCTGGAGCAAGTGACTAGCCTGCCCGGCGTCCGCGCTTCTGGCATAGCGAGCTCCGCGCCACTATCAAAAGAAACCTCCATCACCGTAATCATGGCTGAAGGAGCGCCTCAGGTACCTGTCGTAGAACGTCCACTCGTGGACCGACGACATGTAAGCCCGGGCTATTTTAGAACGATGGGTATTCCGCTGCGACAAGGCCGGCTTTTTGATGAAAGCGATCATAAACAGGCAGTGGTGATCCTGAGCGAAAAGATAGCCCGCCTGTTGTGGCCTGGGGAAGACCCGATCGGAAAGAGGATTCGTGAAGGCGATAGTACGCCGGTCACTCAGGTTGTCGGTGTGGTTGGCGACCTTCGCGGCTCTACGCTCGAAAAAGATCCGAGCTCAGCGATGTACCTGCCTTACTGGCAGGGCGACCTGTCAGATCTGTCTGGAATGGCGCTGACGATTCGCACGGATGTTGAGTCGCAGTCAATGGCCGGTGTATTGCGCGAGGAGGTCCGCAAGTTGGACGCCGAGACGCCAATAGCCGAGATCAAAACAATGGAGCGCGTCGTTTCGGAGTCGGTTTCGCGTCGCCGTTTTCAGATGTTCATCATTTCAGTTTTTGGCGGCGTGGCGTTGCTGCTAGCGGCAATTGGGATCTACGGTGTGGTGTCGTATTCGGTAACTGAGCGGACTAACGAACTCGGTATCCGACTGGCGCTGGGTGCCGAGCGTCGCGACGTGTTCCGATTAGTTTTGAAACAGGGAATGATCCCTGTCGTGATGGGTCTCTGTGTGGGCCTCGTCGCGGCATTCGCGTTGGCCCGCCTGATCAGGAGCCTGCTTTTCGGGGTCAGTGCCACCGACCCGGCAACACTCGCCGCTATCGCCGTGGTACTCACAATCGTCGCGCTGTTGGCGTGTTGGATTCCCGCACGTCGCGCGACGAAAGTGGACCCGATGACCGCGCTGCGTCATCAATAGAGACAGCTCCTCCTAATTAGCGGGAGTAGCCAAAGAAAGCAGATATATAACTCGGGCTCTGCCGTTCTGGCCCTTCGCAACCAGACGATAGCCCCCGTTCGAGTTCGCGACGTTCCAGATCGCCTGCGAATCCGTGGCACGCATTGCCACTGACGTGTCTCCCAATTCAGTGAACGGAAGCTCTTCGTTCGGACGCACAAATCCAGTAACCCAGACCACGCGACCCTTCTCATTAGTCTTCAAGGCAACCGAAGAATAGTTTGTTCCCTTCAGTATCCAAACCTGTTTAGTTCCGGGCTCGTCATTGTCTTCTTCTTTAGCGGTCGGATGGTCGTTAGGTACACTCAGCTTTTCCAGCTTTTTTCGCGCGTCCTCGAGACTCGTCCCAATGCGCACCCCCAGAATTGAATCGCTAACCCGAGAGCGCTTGCCCGTCTGCGCACTAACAAATGACGATAGAAAAACAAGGCAAAGCAACGCCAGGACGAGGGCCGGTCTCGCTGTGAGTCCGGCCCTCCGAATGTGAGATAGAAAATTCGTCATCATCATTATTATTATTAACCCTTGTCTAGCGGTGAACCTGAATGTTGCCTTGACTCAGATTTCCGGCCCGCGACGACATATGCGTTCCGCTTATCTCAATCCGGAAGAAGTCGTTTTTCCCAGGTTCGCCGTTGTCACGAACAGTCACCTCGAAGTTCACTGGATCCCTGCCCACGGTGCCGGTGCCGCTGAACGTGACCTCGTTTGGTCCGGTCTCGACGAAAGTTAAGAACCTCGTCGAAACCAGGTGAATGCCCTGCTCCTTGTCCTGATAATTCAGGTGGCCGCTCAGCGAACGATCAGCATTGAAAGCGAAAGAGACTACCTTCGCGAAAATGCTACCGCCGCCAGTAACCTTGACGATCGGACCCAGTGGAGGAGGAGGCGGAGGAGGAGGCGGCTGCTGCTCGGTTGAACAGCTTCCAAAGACAAACTGCGTACCGCCGCGAGTCTGATCCATCTTAGCGTTGACGTTCGACGTGAAGGCTTCGCCGCGCAACCCGACCAATACCGAACCTGAACCAATACCTGGGCCGTGAGTTACAAACGGGTTCAGTTTGCTCACCAACACCTTCACCGTAACAGTGTCAGTAGCTGTATCAAACGTGCCGACGTCCGCTGCTCCTTGTGTGGTGTAGGTTAAGCTGCCGTCGGAATTTCGCACGGCAGTGCCAAATGAGTAAGAGGGCGCCCCTGTGGCGTCCGTAGAAGCGCGTACAAAGAACTGGTCGCCGCGATCCGACAGGCCAAACGAATACTCGCCGGTCGGACTCAAGGTGCTGTAGGGCGCATTGGCTGTGAAGTTCATCCGCCAGTTTGACAGCGGACGGGCGACAAGATCCGAAACCTTCATCGCGGCGACCAACAATGGCCCTGCGGTTGTGTCCTCACAGGTGTACTTGATCGACAGGATGTCGAGCTCATCATTTGTTGGGACGACACCGAGCAGACCTATCGCAACATCATGCGCGAAGTCGGTAACCTGTTCTCCGTCTGGGCCGGGCTGCGCGGGCGCCGGTGACAGACCAAGACTGAACGGTCCTGGCCCTGCTACAGGCGCCGGGACCGTGACGCCGTTGATTCCCTTGCCGCTGATCTGGCGCGTGACAAAGGTGTGACCATCGAAGTCATTATGATCGTCAGTGTAGTCGATTACCGCAGCGCCCCTGGGATCAAATGAGATCTGGAAGTAGTCGAGCAGATTCCGATTCGCACTCCCGAGTGTTCCTCCGGTAGAGATATTGCTTCCATGGATGAAGTGATCGCTAGCGACAACCTGCCGGAAGCTTGGCGAGAGAGCTGTGGCGTTGAAGCTCTGCGCAAAAAAGAGCTGCCAGTTGGCGTTGTCATTGTTAGTCAACTCGGTGGTTCCGAACCACGCTATGCCGACTGAACCAGGCGTGGGTCCGGTCTCGATCCACGGGAGCAGACTTGTCTTGGTTTCGGCGCCGTCGCTTACCCTTACTCGATCGCTCCAGGTAACTCCCTTGTCGGTGGAGTGTCTCAAATAGATGTCGTGGCCATCGGAGTAAACGACGTATGCCGTGCCATTCAGTGTGCCGTCGTCTGCCACTTTGACCGGGAAGAAGATGTTGGCGACACCGGGTTCTGACGCCGCCTGATGGCATTCGTAAAGCGCGGCCTCTCCGGTAGGCAGGATCAATGTGCTGTGACAGACCTGTCCGGTGCTTCCGCTGATGTAAACGGTTCCCGTAGCCTGATGAACGTCAATGTACCCGGCCTGGCCGATAGAACCGGCAGTTTGCGCGAGCCCATAGGTCAACCCGCCGTCAGTCGATCGCTGGATCATAGACAGCGCGGGCTCCAGCGTTCGGTAGAATATATACACGTTGTTGCTGCCCTGGAATTCCAGCCATTGTCGGTCGTCGGCTGGCGCGCCGCCGGTCACATTACCCAGAGGATTCAAGGTGAAGGTTTGCCCTCGGTCCACCGATTTCCCTGTAGAGATGTTGGCGGCTACCAGGCTGGAATAAGCCATGGTTGGTGGATCCGCTCCATTCATGCCGACGGCAAGATCGACGTCGCCGCCGCCATCCGCGCCAACGGCCGTCGCCTCATCCATGGTGAATGAATCTGGCTGGCCGCGATAAACCGGATGACGCATCAGCGGATCGTATGCCGAGCTGCCCGGTCGTAAATCGAAGTACCAGAGGTCAACACCCGCAGGAACTCCACGAATGCCCGAGACATAATGGTTTCCAAACTTGTCTGTCCTGCTGCTCGGCTCACCATCGCGCGACGCAACGGGAGCCTTAACGGTGACGTTGGGGCTGAAAGTGATTCCGCCTTTCAGATATGTTGCGTTGCGTGACGGCGGCTTATTTTGTACCGTCGCGGTTCCATGATATTGGTCGACCAGCGGGATGACGGAGAAAGAAACGGCGTGGACAAAATATCTGCCAACGCCGGTCGAGCTGGGATCGATCGTAGTCGCTTCTTCTGTTTCAGGAGCGCCGTCGCCCGAAGAGGCAACTATCGGATCAGTGCTGTCGAGCATGCCATCATTGTTAGCATCAAAGTGAACATAGAGATCGTAGTCATTCGCGGGAACCGTCCACGTGATTTTTATGGCGATGACTTTTCCGGTCCACACACCAGGCGAGACATTCAACGTGTAAGTATCGCAGTTGACTCCTTCTACGCAGGTGTCTTCGCCGGCGCTCGAGCCGCCTACTGCAGTTCCATCCCAGCTCAGCATCGGTCCCGCTGGTCCGATTGTGGCCGAAGTTGGAGTAGCTGCACGCGATGATGGAAAGGAGGCGAAGAGAATGCTTAGTGCAAACATTAATGCGACGAGATAGCCCATCCACCTGGAAGAAGATGACCGGGTTCTCGAAGCCGATCCACTGGTCGCCCCATTTCTGTAGAGGAGATCGCGTAGCTTCTTCTCTCCGATGGTGAGACGTCTGCTCACATTCGACAACATTTTCTTAGCCCCTTTCCGGCGAAAAACCCCGTTAGCAAAGTTGCGCCCACCGGCGGTACCAATTCCCAACCAGCAATCCGTTAGACTGCTTTCAGAAAAATCGTCGATTTTCGATTAGGCCGAGTCAGCAACGGTATATTGAAGATTGAAGTCTTCCGGTTCGCGGAGAAAGCGTTGGCGGGAAGTGATCTTGCGGTGTTGGTCAGTGGGGCGAACATTCGCTTGGCTCGCTTGGGATGTTGAAGCTGAAAACTGACCACACAAACCGCGGAGGGATGCGTCATCTCCATTCCGCCCTCCAAGAGCCGAAGGCTCCCAGTTATGAGAAAAAACGCTGTTTATCGAGCGACTTCGGATTGAGTTTAGGGCCGGGCTCTTGAAGTATTCTTGAACTAAACTGGAAAAAGCAGTACCTGAGCAGGTGGGAATGGAAGATTATTGTGGGATTTTTGTCGGGAGATTTTTGAATTTTTCGGACACTGCGGGTTTTTTTGTCTCGACAAATCATTGGGGCGGCAAGAACGTCTCGTACGCGTGCCGCTACAAGGAGACTCGGACCATGTTTCCCGGATTCCGTCCCAAATCCCCCAACCGGGAGGTTGGGGATCGTTCATTCCAGCCGACAAGGGATCTGCAAGGACGACGTTCCCAAATCCCCCAACCTCTCGGTTGGGGGATTCGAGAGCCTCTCTCGTGTCTCCCCTTGTAGGCTGGAATGAACGATCCCAACAATGTACATCGAATTAAATGTAAGAAACGCCACAAATGAAATTGAGTAGATTGGGTTATCGCTCTGAGATAAATCCAAATAATTGCCACGACATCTTACGGAGCGATGCTGGAAAAATGGAGGCTCAGCCGATAAGGTTCGTGTCGTGATTTTGTTGCAACCGAACTGGTTGTCGAATTAGCTCGTTGTTCAGTACATCCCTTCGTCGTGAGCCACTCAAATGGCGTCATCCCAAAACAGCTGTCTTCGCTATTTGTTCGCTCTGATGTTTGCGAGCCTGGCGCTCATGCAATGTGGAAAAGCTCTTGCTCAATCCACCACCGAAGATGAGATCGTTGTCATATCGAAAAACGGGCGCCTGCGGTGGCATGTAGGTCGAGCCTCAACGATCCACCAACGGCGTTGGTGGGATTCGCACGGTTTTCATACGACTCTGCGTTGGTGGATTTGCTTAAGCCATGAAGTCCACTCTTAATCAGACTCGAAGCGAGGAATTAGTCATGAAACTTAATCGACGTGAACTTCTGTCCGGAATGGGAGGACTTGCGGCTGCAACGGCGTTGTCATCAGTAAAGAACAAATCGAGCGCCCGTGTACTTGAGGAGCTCGCTACCGATACGAAGAAATCGTTTCCTCGAAAAGCCGATTTTGCGATTCCGGAAGGCCTCACTTATATCAACGGCGCCTACACGCATCCGATACCGACTGGCGCTGCTGATGCGATTCGCCGCGATTGCGAAGCTCGTTTGCGGCCCGGACGCATCGATGATCCGGGACACGATGCTCTGGCAAAGGCAGTCAAGGAGCAGTTCGCGTTGCTCATCAATGCGAAGCCTTCAGAGATTAGTTTCGTTCCAAACACGAGCACCGGTGAGAATCTCGTCTTCAATTCTCTTGACATTGTCGGATCCGGTGGCAACGTAGTCACCGACGCGCTTCATTTCGATGGAATGATCTTGCACCTGCAAGCGCTGCAGCGTAGTCAGGGTCTCGATCTGCGTATTGCGATGCCTAAAAATGGAGCGATTGACTTGCGTGACCTGGAAAAGCTGGTTGATAAGAAGACGAAGCTAATTGAGGTCTCGCTGGTCGCGATGTACAACGGTTTCCAGCACGACCTCAAGGCGGTTTGCGATCTAGCTCATGCCCACGGCGCTTACGTTTATGCAGATATTATTCAGGCCGCTGGCAACACGCCGATTGATGTGCGCGCGAGTGGCGTCGACTTTTGTTCGTGTTCAAGTTTCAAATGGCTAATGGGCGACTTCGGTCTTGGTTTTTTGTATGCCCGGGAAGAGTTATTGGGGAAAATCGGTCGCCCGCAAATTGGTTATCATTCCGCGAGCCGAATGGATACGCATTTTCTGCCGTTCGATGCACCCGCTGACACTCCGTTCACCTGGGAGTTGGGCAGCGATGCAAGCGCGCACTTTGAGTCTGGCAGCAATGCTTTTGGACCAATGTCAGCATTGGGCTTCTCACTGCCTTACATCAGAGAGATCGGAGTGCCAGCAATCGAAGCGCACCGGCAACCACTGCTGAAACGCTTGCGTCAGGAAATGCCGCGACTCGGCTTTGATCCGATCACGCCTGAAGGAACGAAGTCGGCGCTAATTACCTTTACCGTCAAAGAGCGAGCTCCCGTGTTGGCGCGGTTGCAGAAGGTAAACATCAACGTTCGACTGGGAGAACACTTCTTACGCGTGTCGCCTTCGATCTACAACGATATGCGGGATATCGATCGAATGCTCGAAGCGCTGTCGTGAGAAATTAGGGGTCGGGGGTCAGTGGTCAGGGTCAGCGGTTGGCAGGTCAGTCGTTCAGAGTCGGAGCGGCGTTTAGAAACTCGGCTGGCAGGCGTTCAGAGTACCGACTTCAGTCGGAGTTTATCCTACTAACTTGATCCGCTTTGTACCACGCGGTTACCAAAATGGAAGATGGCTATATTCGCTGGACCACCCAAAAGATTCCTGCCAAAGCTATCAATAAAGAACACGCCGGGGCCACGCGCACGCTGAATACCGGATACCTTCTCAGCTTACAGATCATTGGCACGATCAGTACCGCAGCTGCCACCTGACCAAGCTCGACGCCGAGGTTGAAACCAAATAGTGGAATCGCTATAGCCGTGCCTCGCCCGATGCCTAATTCCGTCAAGGCGCCCGCAAACCCAAAACCGTGAATCAACCCAAACCCAAAAGTGAGAAGCCAACGGTGTCGTGCGCCTCGATGCAGCAGGTTTTCAATTCCGACAAAGACGATCGAAGCTGCGATCAGCGGTTCGACGAGTGCCGGCGACAATCGAACGACTCCCAACACCGCTAACGCCAGTGTAAGTGAATGAGCGATCGTAAATGAAGTGATCAGCCTTACAGCCGCGCCTACGCTCGACACTATGATCAAGACCGCGAACAAGAAGGCCAGGTGGTCGTAGCCCGTCCAGATGTGCTCGACTCCGAGAGCAATGAAACGACCGAGCGATGTTGCTGTGGACGATTCGGTGGACGTGTCTACGTCAATCGAATCGTGCTCGGCGTCGAGCATCGTCTCCTGTTTGCCGTTCTGTGACTTGATAACCGTTAGATATTGACGATGGCCGCGCGGCAGGCGCGTCAGGATCGTTGAACGGAAGGTCAATTTCTTTCCCACAGGATCTGAATACGAAGCTGCAAGCGTCACTGCATTTGTGTCGGACGCTTCGGTGACTCGGAGTGAATCTTCGACGACTGCCACGCGTTTGCCGTCAGTCCAGACTTCGATGGCCTCCGCTGCGAGCGCGAGCAGCTGTGTGCGAGTTAACTCAATATCGCGGCCGCCGCCCTGCTCCGAGCGACCGGTCTGCGTACGAAAGAGGAATTCGACATCCGATTGAGCCAACGTCAGCTCGACCGTGACGACTCTTGATTTGATCTCGACTTTTGCAGAGCTCAGTCCCGGATCGTGCGCGAACACCGTGACCGCTACGAGCGCCAGGCAACTCACCAAAGTTGCGAGCACAAGAGAAACTCGGAATCTCGAGTTCCTTCGATATCGATGATTTATTTGCATGATCACGATTAGTAGTAGTAATCGACTGGATTCACGCACTCGAGTCGCGTGCGATCGCCATCAACCAGGAAATCATGTTTGTAGACTCGGCGCGTAGGTGCGTTCGCCCTTCGCCAGGAGGGCTGTGTTGTAGCGGGCATTTTTGGTCCGTTCTTAATGATCCGAATATTTTTTGATTAGCGACGATAGACATTGCCCTCCTGACGGAGGGCGATCGCATCTCCGCTCGGGTCTCGAAACATGGCCCTCCTGGCGGAGGGCGACTCCACCGACGCACCGGGTCTACAAACGTGGTCCCTCCTCACGCGGAAACTAAGAGGCAGCCGGAGGCAAGAGGGACATTCAATGTCGACCTCCGGCTGCTAATCACCCGCCTGTTACGGATGACTATGGTTGCGCCCGTTCTGCGGCGTGGACTCGTAAGGGAAGACCTTGTTGTAGACCATATCGTTTTGATCGACGCCGTCGCCGGCCACTCGAATGATCAGGTTTGCTGGATTGCGCAAGTCGCTGATGATCGCGCTCACCGCAATGTCCACCACGTCGTCGCCGAACCGCCTGCCGTTCGGCCATCCGCCGGGGATGAATCCACCATTCAGGAACGGATCCTGAATCTGGCTCTTCAGAACGTCTCCGCCAAATATGCCGAGCCGAGAGAACCCCGGATCGTCTGGTGTTGTCGGATGGTTAGGCCCGCCTCCCGCCAGTCTGCACGGGCCTGTCGAGAGATCGACTTTGATCAAGTCAGGAATGAATATGCCCTCGATGTCAGTGCGGTTGTTCTCGACTGCCGGCCCGCTGCCGTTGAATACCAGCGCATTGATAAGCCTGGCCAGCTCCGGAGTGTTGGCATACTTTGCGAAAGTGGTCTTATCGGAGTCCGGTGTCGTGCGGCTGTACAGGTCCTTATCTGCGATTGCGACCAGTCCTTCGTTGAACAGCGGATTGCCCTGGCGCGCCACCTGCACGAAGTTGCCGGTGGAAACGTTACCGTTCGTGCGCAGCACGCTTTTACGCGCGCGACTGGTCGTGGCATACACTCCGGCAATCTGCATGTCGCCGCCCAGCTCGCTGATCGGGATTGCCAAAGCCATCAAATGAATGTTGAAGCCGCCTTGCGAGTCGCGCCCCGGGTTGCGAAGGCGTAGCAGATCGAATACCGATTGAATATCTGCGTAGAAGCCGTCATCACGCTGGCCGGCGAACGCGAGATATCCTTTTGAGAGGGTTGCTATCGACTGCGTGGTGTAACGATCCAGGTTCGATGCCGCTGCAACGCCGTCTTTCGCGGGGTTCTCTCCATTGTCGCCGTTGTTGTAGAACGGAGTCGCGTTTCCCTGGTTATTGGGTGGCACGACGCCGCGTCCCAAAAGGGTTGGCTTGCCTGTGCCAGGGCGATGGTCGTCCTTTGTGACGGAATAGGTTTGTGTAAGGTTCTGCGCCGCGTCGCCTACGTTCTGAACGACGCCTAAGTACGATTGCAGGATCGTGTCGTCATTCTTGAACGTGGTGCTGAATTGAAATTGATAGCTGATTGTCGCTCGGCCAGCCGCAACGTCTCTGCCGAGCGCTACGTGGATCTCATACAACACGTCGTCATCGAAGTTGTACTTGTTGGGCCCGATGCCCGGCTCTTCATGCGGATACACCCCAAGCGCCGTTACCAGAGTCTTCGAGTTGCCCTCGCCTTGCACGAAAGCGTAAACGTCCGTGGTATTGGCGGCGGGGTCGCGAGTAATCATCGGCGCATCCATGTGGGAAGACGCCAGCGTTCGGGGCGCAAAAGCCGCGCCTGCTATGAGGCCGGCGAGCGCCAGGGCTAAGCCGCGCTTAGCCAAGTAAGCAAATCCGCTTCTTGCAAACATAAAAGCTCCATCTCCTTTGTTTGATTGAATCGTCAATCATATTTGAATGTTGGAACAGCACGGGGTGCTTCCTGGGCACTGCGAGTACCCAGGATTTACAGATCAGCTCACCGCATCAGAGTGCGGTCATCTGTTTGGCGAGGATTTCTCGCTCAGTGGGCAAGAGCATCTGCTGTATCGAGGTGGCGCGGCGGCAATAGCTGCGTGCCTCTCGCTTGTCACCACATTTCGCCGCGATCAGCGCGGCGTGGAGGAAGAATCGAGCGTCGTTTGTGCCAACCGCCAGCGCCTGTTTCATCATCTGTTGCGCTTCTGCAAAATGGCCTGCAGCGTACAACGTCCACGCCAGCGTATCGCGTGTGTAAGCGTCCTGCCGGTTTTCAAATTCCTTGCGCGCCAGCGTCAGCGCAATGTCAGGCAAGAGCTGTCGAGTCGCCAGAAACAGAGCAGCCGTTCGCGGATCGGTCTCAGCGCCGCGCTCTGCGATCTGAGTTTCAGTGACCTCAACCTCTTCAGACAGGCGGGCCGCGCGCAGTGCTTCAGCCAGAGTCCACTGGTAATCGGGCAGGGGATTGAGGCGAGCGGCGGTGCGGAGAATCGCCACGGCATCATCGACATGTCCCTGAGCAAGCAGAATGCGCGACTTGGCGAGCAGCGCAGGAGCGTAGTTCGGCTGCAGGCTGAGCGCCTCGTGACAGGCTCCCAGAGCCAGTTTCAGGTTGCCGGCTTGCATCAGATAAACAGCCAGACGGGTCTCAGCCCACGCGGCAGGTTCACCGCCTCCAGCTCCGCGTGCCGCCAGGCCCATCATTTCAATTGCTCCGTCGAGATCGCCGGTCAGCCATCGCATGTGTGCTGCGCGGCTATACGCCTCAGGTCCTGGCTTCAGGTCCATCATCGATTGGTATGCCGCGATCGCCTCGCTCATCTTGCCCTGTTCCATCAGCGCATCACCGAGGATTTCGTAGTCGAGATACAGGCCTCGCACGGAAACTAACTGGCGGGCTATGGCTTCGGCTTCGCTAAATCGATGCAGACTATCGAGGGCGTGACCTCGCAACAGGAGTGCGGACGGGTTGCCCGGCGAGAGTGTCTCCAGACAGACAGCGCAGTTCTCAGCGAGCTTGTAGTAACCGGGATCGAAGGTTGTACGCGCCCTTTCGATCAATGCCCACCCGAGGTCATTTAGACTCCTTTCGTCACCGCTGATTCGGGCCTTAGCCTGTAACTCGGAAATCTTTTGATCGGACGCCGGCGCTGGTGCGAGAGCGACGCGACAAGAGTCTATCGATTCGAGTGAGCATGTAACGTCAGACTTGATTGCCGCGTTGCTGCACCCCGCGAGAAGTACGATTCCAATCAATAAACACAAGTAAGGAAGCGCTCGACAGCCACAACGCGCGCGCGAGATGAGTGACGGCGATGAGCGGAAAGAATCACGGGTTCGAATACAGAACATAGGTTTCACTGAATGTTCTCCAATGCCGTTAGCAATGAGTTTCGAAACTCGAGCGATCGCGACTGTCCACAGACAGACCTCTCCTTAGCCGGACATCAAATCGAACGTTGTCACCTGTCGTTTACAGCGGCATCGCGCGATCGAGTTCGCCTTCTCGTGGGTTCAGTTCGTTGTCTTGTAACGAACGCGCGATAGTTCGTGAGTTACTTCTTTACTTAACCGTACCAAACGCGGTGTTCGGATCAGTTATCAACCGAATAAGTTTGTGAGTCTCCTTTTGATTAGCGAGACTCGTTGTCCCTCTTGTTCTGTACTACGGGGTGAACTTCGTGAATGGTTTCATCACGAAGGGCATGAGCCTTTGAGGCGCGAGTAACGGCGGTGTTTTGCAGTGATTGACCTCTGCATCTTGAAAAAGGGGTCGGGCAGGAAATACTGAAATTCTAATTGCGTGAAAGTTCCCCCCCCATAGATCGGACCTTT
>Ga0075425_100002697_pt1 | contig 17812 bp, 10 predicted proteins | sample SoiMethybrSBSTD4_FD_75300 | JGI IMG/M metagenome (GOLD analysis project Ga0075425, IMG submission 75300) | Bulk soil microbial communities from a Populus tree surrounding site in Tennessee, USA - Soil MetaG P. TD hybrid SBSTD4 | ecosystem: Environmental > Terrestrial > Soil > Tree plantation... | reverse complement strand
GCGCAGCGCCGTTCGTCGGCTTATTAAGCAAGGGGGGGCACTCACACATCATCGGGTGGGTGTTCGCGACCCCCCCTTGAACCCCCCTCGCACGCCGCCGCTGCTGCGCAGCGCCGTTCGTCGGCTTATTAAGCAAGGGGGGGCACTCACACATCATCGGGTGGGTGTTCGCGACCCCCCCTTGAACCCCCCTCGCACGCCGCCGCTGCTGCGCAGCGCCGTCGTGCTCTACGTGCCCTTTGTCAGAACCGCACGTCCGCGCCGAGCAGGATCCGCCGTCCCTCGATCGGCAGGCTCGGGACCGCGTACACCGGGCTGGCGGCGACCGTGCCCGCGCTGCCGAACAGGTTCAGCACGTCGAGGTGCAGCGTCACCGGGTAGAAGAGGCGCGTCCGGTACAGGCCGCGCAGGTTCGCTTCGACGAAGTCCCCCGCGGGGCCGAGGCGGCCGCGCGAGGGATCGAGGGGCTCCTCTCCCACGTAGTGCGCGCCGATGGAAGCCGTCCAGTCGCGCGACGAGAAAGACAGGCCACCCGACGCCAGCCAATGTGGGCTGCCGGACAAGCGCACGCCCGTCGAGCCGCGCGTGGAAAGACGAGCGCTCGCGTAGGCGAGGTTCCCGTAGGCGTGCCACCGGCGCGACTGGAAGCGGACGGAAGCTCCCGCCCCGGACGACCTCACGTCGCCCGCGGACTGGTATTGAAGGAGACCCACCAGCTCCTCCGCCGTTCCCCCCGCCCCCACGACGCCCCCTTCCACGTCGGAAGGCGACTCGATGGTCACGCCACGGATCAGACCGTCCAGGCGGCTGTGGAAGCCGTAGGCCTGGGCCGCGATGCGAGGGGTCGCCTTCCACAGGATCGAGAGCTCGGCCGACGAGATCTCCTCCGAGGCCAGGTCCGGGTTCGGGATCTGGCTCTGGTAGTCGCCGTAGGAGGCTTCGAAGATCGAAGGGGGCCGGAAGCCGCGGCCATAGAGTCCCTTGATCGACAAGGTCGGCATCGGCTTGTACACCACGGCCACGCGAGGCTGGGCCTTGCTGCTCCCGGGCTCCGTGTGGGCCCAGTTCCCGCCCAGGACGAGGGAGAGCTGGTCCAGCGGCCTCCATTCCTCCTGGGCGTAGAGGACCCCGAACCGGCCCTGCACGTCCTGCCGGATGCCGGAGCCGGGCGCGGCCGCGCCGTCGAAAAACACGTTCCCGGACTCCTGGCCCAGCGAGCGGTAGCGGTACTCGCCGCCGCCGGTCAGGAAGTGGGTGCCGCGCCGATACGTCAATCGGACTTCGCCGCCCACGTCGTGATCGCGCGTCCGCAGGTCGAACAGGTACCCCGCCTGGCCCGGATACGTCACGGCGTCGGCGTAGGGATCGACCTCGTGGTAGTGGTACACGTCGTAGAACGCGCGCGCGGAGAGGGAGAGGCCCGAGCTCATGGCGTGGTCCCAGCGCACGTCCACGAACTCCTTCTCGTCGCGCAGGGTCTGGTCGCCGGTGCCGTACATGGCGCCGTAGGGGGCGAAGGGCGTTCCCCGCTTGCGGTAGCCGGCGCGGCCCATCAGGGAGAAATCGCCCCGGCGCGCCTGTACGAAGAAGAACGGCGCGCGCTCGAAGTCCGTACCGGACTGGGGACCGCCCCAGATCGTCCCGCCCTGGAGGTCCACGGGATAGCCGACGTCCACGCGCGGGAGGTCGAGGTCCTCGCCGTCGCTGCGGTAATAGCCGGCCGCGGCCAGCACGTTCCACTCGCGGCTCATCAAGGGATCGCTGCCGTAGGTCCCGGAGGCGCCCCAGGAGGCCACTCCCTCCCCCGTTCCCCAGGAGCCGCCGGTGACCCGCACGCGTCCCCCGGGCATCGAGGAGCCGTTGCGCGTGATCACGTTCACGATCCCGTAGAGGCTGTAGCCGCCGTAGAGCAGGGAAGAAGGGCCGTACACGATCTCGATCCGCTCCACGAGGTCGAGCGGCAGCAGCATGGCGCGGCCGATGTCCGCGAAGTTGGACCAGGGCTCGTTCATCGAGTGCCCGTTCAGCATGACGAGGATGCGGGTGTTGAAGTCCTCGAACAGGAACAGGCCGCGGCTGCCGGCCAGGTCGTACCGGCGGTCGCCCAGCGAGAAGTCGCCCATGGAGGCGAAGTTGAGGACGTCGGCCACGGTGCGGAACCCGTAGCGCTCGATCTCGTCGCGGGTCACGAGGGTGACGGTGGCGGGCGTCTCCGTCGGCGCCTCCGCGTGTTTGGAGACGCCCTCGATGGTCTCGCTCTTGAAGTAGTCCTTGCCCTGCTCGAAGAAGTCCTGCGCGTGGGCGGCGCGTGCCCCGAACACGGCGAGGAGCGCGGCCAGCGCGGCGGATGCGGCCCGGCGGTCAGGGCAGCGCATGGGATGCCTCTCCGGCCGCCGCGGGCGCGTCACCGGCCTTCTTCGCCAACACGACCGCCATCCCCGCCACCTCGAGGCGTTTCTTGCCGATGAGCACGGGCTGCGCGCTGGCCGCGATGGCCGCCTCCGCCGCCTCCGCCGGAAGCGCCACCAGGCTCACCGTCACGCCCAGGTGGGCCAGGTCCTCCAGGAACCCGACCGTCGGCTTGTTCGCGTTCCGTGCCTCCGCGACGATGAACTCCAGGCTGTGCGGGTCGAACACGATGGGGTCGACCGCGAGCAGCAGCGCGTCCACGTTGGGCAGCGCGCCCTTGATGTCGCGCACCAGGTCCCCCGAGGACCCGATGGTCACCGGCACCACGGTGACGCCCTGCGCCGACCCCGCCTTGAGGAACTGCAGCGCGATCTCGCGGTTCTTGGCCGGCGAGAAGACGAAGCCGACCCGCGAAGCCTTGAGCGTGCCCTTCACGTATTCGAAGACGCGGTCCAGGTTCGGGTACATGGACACGTAGATGCCGGGCGTCTTCACCTGGGCCGGGTTGGCCACGCCCAGGGAGACGACCGCGGGCCCCCGCGCCTCCCCGGCCGCTTCCGTGGCGTCGGGGCCGATGGCGAAGAGGACGGCCGCGCCTTTGGTCTCACGCGAGATGCGGGCGGTGTCGGCGGGCAGATCGCCGGTCAGCTCGACGATGCGCGCGGCCGGGAGCTTCTCGCCGAGAGCGGCGGACAGGGCGTTGGCCGTCCCCCGCCCGCCCATGCGGACGATGACCGGCCCGGACGCCGCCTGCAGGCCGGCGAGGGACGTCGAGAGAAAGAGGGCCAGCGCAAGCGCGCAGCGCGCGGCGGCGGAGGCGACTCGTCGCGGGCCGGGCATCAGAAGCACCGCAGGATAGCGCATTCCCGCCATCGACAAGGCACGCGGAATGGGGCTATCCTTCGCGCGCCCGCCCTTGAGCGCAGCGCTGCAGCCCCGTCCCTATCCACCCCGTCCGGCAGCGGAGCCGCCGGGCCGTGCGCGCCGGAGCTGGATGCAGGTCCTCAGCGACCTGTCCATCCGGCGCAAGCTGACCCTCATCATCCTGCTGACCACCAGCGTGGTGTTCTTCCTCACCGCGGTGGCCTTCTTCACCTTCGACATCGTCACCCTCCGCCAGCGCATGGCCGAGGACCTCAACGTCATCGCCCGCATCATCGACTCCAACACCGCGGCCCAGATGCTCTTCAACGAGCAGGACCCCGCGACCAAGGTGCTGGGCACGCTGCGGGCCCAGCCCCACATCGTCTCCGCGCGGCTGTTCACGAAGGACGGGCAGGTCTTCGCCTCCTACGCGCGCGGAGACCAGGACGTCCCGCAGGCCGCGCCCGCCCTCCGGGACGACGGCTCGGAGTTCCGCCCGGAGGGCCTCGTCCTGCGCCGCACCGTCCACGTGGAAGGAGAGCCCGTCGGCTTCGTGTACCTCCTGTCCGACACCCAGGAGCTGACCGACCGGTATCGCAGCTACGCGGGGACCATCTTCGTGATCATGATCGGAGCCGCCGCCGTGGCCTGGCTGCTGTCGTCACGGCTGCAGAAGGTCGTGTCCGATCCGATCCTCCACCTGGCCGGAGTGGCGGACACCGTCTCCTCCACCGAAGACTACTCCGTGCGCGCGGTGAAGCACGGACAGGACGAGCTGGGCGGGCTCATCGACGCCTTCAACGGAATGCTGAGGCAGATCCAGCGCCGGGACGAGGCCCTGATCATCGCCCGTGACCGGGCGGAGGAGGTGAGCCGCACCAAGAGCGCGTTCCTGGCCAACATGAGCCACGAGCTGCGCACGCCCCTCAACGCCATCATCGGCTACAGCGAGATGCTCCAGGAGGAGCTGACCGAGATCGGGCAGCGCCAGCAGGTCCCCGACCTCGTCAAGATCCATTCCGCGGGCAAACACCTGCTCGGCCTCATCAACGACATCCTCGACCTCTCGAAGATCGAGGCCGGGAAGATGGCCATCCACGCCGAGACCTTCGAGGTGCCGATGCTCGTCCAGGACGTGATGAGCACGATCCAGCCCCTGATCGAGAAGAACGGCAACACCCTGGCCCTGGAGACGGGACCCGACCTCGGCGACATGTTCTCCGACGTGACCCGCATCCGCCAGGTCCTCCTGAACCTCCTCTCGAACGCCTCGAAGTTCACGTCCAACGGCAAGGTGTTCCTCGGCGTCCGCCGCGAGCGCGTGGACGGCGCGGACTGGATGGTGTTCTCGGTGCGCGACTCCGGCATCGGCATGACTCCCGAGCAGGTGGCCAAGCTGTTCCAGCCCTTCACGCAGGCGGATTCGTCCACCACCCGCAAGTACGGCGGCACCGGCCTCGGCCTGGCCATCAGCCGGGCGTTCTGCACGATGATGGGCGGCGAGATCCGCGTCGAAAGCACCTGGGGCGAGGGATCGACGTTCACCGTCCGCCTCCCGACGGCCCTCGATTCCGCCGCCGTCCAGGCCCGCGCGGAAGCGGTCGCGAGCTAGCTCGTTCCCCCGGGCTCGAGCACCCGTCCCCACCCCGTCGTCTCCCGGTCCGTCACCGTCCGCAGGCGCCCGCACAGGATCCGGATGACGCCGCGCACGACCTCGATGCGGTCCGCCATCAGCTCGTAGAGCGCCTCCTGCTCCAGGCGGAACATGGAGGTGGGCTCGAGGGCGGTGACGGTGGCCGAGCGCGGCTCCGTGTCGAGCGCGGCCATTTCGCCGAAGATGTCGCGCGGGCCCAGCTCGACGAGCACGCGGTCCTGGCTCGTGACCCGGACCCGCCCCTCGACGACGACGTAGAGCGCGGACCCGACGTCGCCCTTGCGGAAGACGACCTGGCCCGCGTCCACCTCGACCTCCTCCAGCAGGGCGGCCACATCCGCCAGCACCTCGTCCGGCGTCTCCGAGAACAGGCTGACGCCCTTGAGCACCACGACCTTCTCGATCGTCGACAACACGCGTTCACCTCCTGACACGTCCGTCCGCTCGTCTCGCAGACGGCGCAGGGCATGGGCCGCCGCCTCCCGTACCAGGGCCTCGCCATCGTCCGTGGCGCGCCGGATCGCTTCTTCCAGGTCTCCACGCCGGGTTTCACCGGCCACCCAGAGCGCGCAGGCACGCGTCCAGGGTCCCCGCCCTCCGCCCCCCACCAGCCGGGCGACCTGATCCGCTCCCGCCCGCCACGTCTGCGGAAGCACCGCGGCCAGCCGTGCGCGGCGCACGTCGTCGGGCGTGTCCTCGACGAACGGGATCACGAGCGCCGCCGTCTCCGGGTCGGCCAGGCTGTCGATGAGCTCCACCGCCTGGGCCCGCTTCTCCGCGGAACGGCTCGACAGGTGCGCGCGCGCCCGCAGCACCGCCTCCGGCGGGTACAGGAGCGACAAGAGCCAGAGGAGGCGATCGCGGGCGCGCACCAGCTCGTGGAGGAGGGCGTGACGGAGGATCTCGACGGCGGCAGAGGTCCCGAGGTCGTCGAGGACGGCCAGGATGGAGGCCGCTTCCATCGCTTCCGCGCGGACGCGCTCGCGCACCGCCGGCGGCGCCACGGACAGCGGACGCGGCCGGAGGGCCAGCGAGGGCAGGGCGACGTCGCGGATCTCCGCCGTCCCGCTCGCGCCCGCCCGCCACAACGCCGCCACCGCGTGATCCCCGCCCGTGCGGCCGAGCAGACGAAGGAGACGGCGCCGGCGCGGCCGATCGGCGGCCGGGCCGGCCGAGCCTTCCGCCCCGGAGGCGTCGGAGGCGCCGAGCGCCGCGATCAGCGCCTCTTCGGCCGCGGGACCGGCCAGCATCAGCGTGGAGATGGCCGCCGATCGCACCGACGGCTGGTCGAGCGCCTCCACCACCAGCGGCCAGAGCGCGGGCTCCCCCACGCGCCCCGCGGCCAGGAGCGCGGCCGTGCGCACGCGCGGGTCGCCGTCGCGCAACAACCCGGCCAGCGCGGGGCCCAGGCCCGGCACGCACGCCTCTCCGATGGCGCGCGCGGCAAAGAGCCGCCGCTCTCCGTCCGCGGCCGTGGCCTCCGCGACGATGTGCGCGCCCGCGCCTTCGGCGCCGCGGGCCAGGCGCAGCAGGCCGGCCGTCGCCCCCATGCGCACCGCCTCCGCGGCGTCGTCGAGGGACGCGCGGAGGCGCGGCACGTCCTCCGCCGCGCCGACCGTGGCCAGGACGCGCAGGGCCAGCCCCCGCAGCTCCGCCACCGGCTCTGTCTCCGCACGGGCCCGCACTCCGGCCGCGGCTTCCGCCAGCCGGAGCCTCTCGATGCCCAGGAGCACCTCGCGCCGCACGTCCGGCGCCGGATGGTCCAGGAGCGAGGGCAACGACTCCGCATAGGAACGATGCCCCATGGCGGACAGCGCCTCCAGGCAGTAGAGGACCTCGCGGGCCCGCGGGCTGCGCAGGCCCTGGAGGAGCACGGCGCGGCTGGAGGCATCGGCCAGGCCGAGCGAGCCCATCCCGAGGCGCCGGCTGGCCAGGGCGCGGCTGAGGGTGTCGCTGTACTCGCGGCGCAGCCGGACGGCCACCGTGATCCAGGCCGCGACGATGACGACGAGCAGCCACGCCAGCTGTACCGCCCCGAACCGGAGCCCCTGGACGAGGACGAGGAGGACGATCCCCGACACGCCGCCGGCCAGCGGCCCCACGATGCCCTCCACCGCGGTCTGGGCCCGTACCCGTTGCGGCGCGGGCAGGGGCTGGTACAGGACGAGGACGGCGCTGCGATCGAGGGAGTCGCGCAGGGACTGGTCGCAGAGCTTCGTGATCGCCATCAGCCAGAACACCGCGCCCACTCCGGCGCCGAGAGTGGAGGAGGCGCTGACCAGGGCGACCCCGGCGCCCACGGCGACGGGAAGGGCGAGCAGGCCTCCCACGAGCCCGTAGCGGGACAACACCCGGCTGGAGAGGATCGTGCGGAAGCCGAGGGTGACGAGCGCGACGACGGCCCAGAACAGGCCCAGGAACGAGGCCAGGTCGGCGGAATTGCGCGCGTGCCCCTCGGCCACCTTGTAGAACGCGTTGTCGAGGACGTAGTAGCCCAGGTACGACAGCGCCACCAGCGCGAACACGAGCAGCAGGTACCGGCTGCGCAGCAGGTCGGAGTAGCGCCGCCGTCCGGGGCCGGCGCCGGTGCGCTCGAACTCCGGCGGCGCCTCCATCAGCGGGAACGCGCGCGCGATCATGAGAAGGAGCACGAGGCAGAGGGCGACCGCGCCCGCGGAGACGAGCAGGAGGTTCGCCGTCCCGAAGCGTTCCACGAGGGTAGGGATGGCGAGCCCGGCCAGGGTCGCGGCCAGGAGCTCGCCCGTCCCGACCACGCCGAAGAGGCGCTTGGCCTGGCGGACGTTGACGACCTGGCCGACCAGTCCCCAGAACTCGAGGCTCAGCAGGACCCATTCGATCTCGAACCAGACGGGCAGGACCATCGCCACCCATCGGGGCCATCCCCACGCGAGCAGCCCGCGCAGGGCGAGCAGGACCACGAGCACGAAGGTGAGGTCCACGGCGAGGAGGCGCACGAACGAGAGCCGCGCGGCCAGGCGCAGGCGCAGGAAGCCGGTGAGGGGAATCGCCACCGCCGCCGCGATGTAGGCGTAGGGCAGGTGGCGGGCCTCGAAGTACGAGAGGAAGAGGGCCATGGCCGCGGTGGCGGTGAGCAGCCGCGGGATGCCGAGCAGGAACGAGTGGATGAAGAGCAGCCCGACCAGCCGGGTCTCTTCCGGCCGGACGTCGGGGAGGACTACACCGGGCGATAGCGGTCGATCAGGCCCAGGCATCGTGGGGAACCGCAGCGGCAGGCGAACGTCCAGCGCGGGTCCCAGAAATAGTGATCGGGATGGCGCGCGTACAGAGTCCGGTCCGCCCAGTCATAGCTGATGGTCAGCTCTTCGCCCGCCACCGCCGCGCGGCGGGTGACCACGTCGCGCGTCGGCAGGAACTCGCAGTTGGGATCGCAGGAGTGATTGAGGAAGCGCGCGGCCGGGCCCGGGATCAGCCAGCGGTGGGGCTCGAACGAGATCACGTAGATGACCTCGGCCTCCGGCACGTCGCCCCAGGGCACCACCGGGCCGTCGAAGCGCTCGACCGTCTCGCCCGGAGCCAGGTCCCGCACGGCCACGACGCAGGCGCCGTAGTCGTTTCGCGAAACCACGACCACCGGCCGATCCCGGCCGGGACTCAGACCACCACCTCCGACGGCAGGCCGCGCAGGCAATGGTCGCTGGCCATGCTCGCCCCGTACGCCCCCGCGGGCAGGAAGGCCAGGAGGTCGCCCTCCTCGACGACGGGGAGGAGGGCGGCGCGGGAGAACACGTCGTTGGACTCGTTGATGTTGCCGGCCACGACGTAGGAGGCCTCGACGGGATCGAGCGGACGCGCGAGGTGCACGATCTCGATGGGGATGCCGTAGTGCGCCATGTAGACGTTGACGTTGTGCCCGGCGTCCACGCCGATCCAGGTCGCGCCCCCGCGGCGCTCGACCGTGTTCACCTCGACGACGAGCACGCCCGCGCGGTCCACGAGCAGGGTGCCCGGCTCACAGGCGATGGTCTTCACCACGGGCCCGAGATGGCGGCGCACGCACTCGCCCCAGACGCGGAGGGGCAGGGGCCGGTCGGCGGCCTGGCGGCGCGCGCCGAGGCCGCCGCCCACGTTGACCACCTCGATCCCGGGCAGGCGGCGCGCGAGGTCGGCCATGCGCGCGAAGATCCAGTCCATCTGCGGCCCGTCCTCCATGCGCAGGCCCCATCCGCAATGGACGTGGAGGGTGTTCACGGTGAGGCCGGCGGCCTGCGCGGCCGCCAGCGCCTCCTCGATCCCTTCCGGAGGCAGGCCGAACTTGCCGTTGCCGTAGATCAGCTTGGGATCGCTCCCGTATCCCACCTCGATCCCGCAGTCGATGCGCAGGCCGACGGTGGCCCCGCGGGGGGCGCGCGCGCCGTAGCGGCGGACGGAGGACAGGCTGTCCAGGTTGACGTGGACGCCCGCGGCGACGAACGCGTCGAGGTCGCGGTTGGAGGGCATGCAGGCCGTCACCGAGATCTCGCTGGTCCCGAACCCGGCGGCCCGGGCCGCTTCTACTTCGCGCGGCGAGCTGGCGTCGATCCCGAGGTCGCCCTCGGCGCGCAGGACTTCCAGCACGGCCGGACAGCGGTTGGCCTTGACCGCGTAGTGCACGCGCGTGGCCGTCTCGAAGGTCGCGAGCATCCGCCGCAGGGCGGCGACCTGGGCGCGGACGGCGGCCCGGCTGTACGCGTAGAGAGGAGTGCCGTGGGCGCGCGCGAGCGCGGCCAGCGAGCGGCCGTCGAGGGTCAGGCCCTCCGGGCCGCACGCGAAGGGCGCGCCGAACCACCAGGGAGAGCTCGCTGCGGGCCCGACTTCGTCGTCGAGGTCGGCCGCGCGGCGGCCCGACGGCGCGTCCACGGCGCGGAGTATAACATTGCGGTCCGGACGCCCCGGTGTGACACTGCGGGCGCGTGAAGCGCGTGCTCGCGGCGGGAGCGCTGGCGGCGGGCCTGGCCGCGGGTCTTCCCGCTACGGCCCGGGCCCAGACGGCGGTCGAGGTCCGCGGCTCCACCGCGGCCTATCGCTTCGCCGACGTCAACCACACGTTCCGCAGCGGCGTGATGCTCGACGCGCTCTACGTCGGCGTCCCCGGCCAGGACGAGTTCTACCTCGGGCTCGGCTACACGTGGAAGGCCGCGCGCGGGCTCACGGTGATCCCCCTGGCCTACGGCCTCGCCGGCGTGCAGAAGGAGGAGCGGGGCGTCGTGTTCGGCGCCTACGTCCTGGGGGACGCCGGTCCCTGGACGCTGATCGCGTTCGCGGGGCGCTTCGTGCGGATCTCGGGTGGCGTGTCGACCTACGACTTCCTGGACAGCGCGGACCTCACCCACAAGGTCGCGGGGAAGTGGGACGCCGGAGTGTCGTCCTCGGTCTACCGCCAGGACACGGGATGGAGCCACCTGACCGGCCCTCTCGTCCGCCGGCGCGACGCGCGCGGGTCGTGGTCGCTGTCCGTGCGCACCGGCTACGACACCGAGGTGCGTCTCGTGCGCGTGCTGACCTTCGGCCCCTCCTGACCGGGGACGGGCGACAATCGATTCGATGCGCCCCTCCGCCGTCCTCCTCGTGGCCGCCGCCGCTGCTCTCGGTGGCTGCGTCGCGACCGAACGGCCGGACGCGACGCGGGCCTCGAGCGCGCCGGTCGAAGAGGCGGCGAGGCTGCGCGCCCTGCGCTCGGCCCGCGTGTGGCACGAACCGTCCCGCCCCATCGCGTCCGCCGACCTCGGCGCCAACCCCGAGGGCCCGGGGGCCTTCCGCGTGGACGAAGACGTGTCCTGCACCTTCCGGCTGCATCCCTCGGTGGGCTGGACGGTGAAGTTCGATTGCGCGACGGCCAGCGGCGAGGACGTGAAGGTCAAATACGGCCACAACAGCGTGGAGGTCTTCGGCGAGGTGGCGGCCACGCGGCTGCTCTCCGCCCTGGGCTTCGGCGCCGACCGCATGTACGTCGTGCGCTCGGTGAAGTGCCGCGGCTGTCCCCTTCACCCGTACCCCAAGATCCCGGTGCTCGACGCCGTGCGCGAGAACCCCGACCGCGAGGTCACGTTCGAGATGGCGGTGATCGAGCGCAAGCTCCCCGGCCGTCCCATCCGCGGCCCCGAGAGCACGGGCTGGGCCTGGTACGAGCTGGACCGGATCGATCCCGCCGCGGGGGGGTCGAGCCGCGCCGAGGTGGACGCCCTCCGGCTCATGGGCGTCTTCCTCGAGCACTGGGACAACAAGGCGAGCAATCAGCGCCTCGTCTGCCTGGACGAGGGAAGCTCCGGTCCCGGATGTGCGCAGCCCTTCGCCTATCTCCAGGACGTGGGCCAGACGTTCGGCCCGCGCGCGGTCGACCTCGACGGCTGGAGCCGCGCCCGGATCTGGGCGGACGCCTCCACCTGCCGGGTGGACATGAAGGACCTGCCCTACCAGGGAGCGACGTTCGGTGAAGCGCACATCAGCGAGGCCGGCCGGCGCTTCCTCGGCGACCTCCTGCGCCAGCTCTCGCACGCGCAGATCGTCGCGCTGTTCGAGGGCGCGCGCTTCCCCGCCTACCTACGGCAGTCGGAGCGCGGCCGCAACCTGGAGAGCTGGGCCGCCGCCTTCGAAGATCGCGTGCGCCAGATCGTCGACCGCCCGCCCTGTCCCCCGCTTCAGTAGATGGCCGGGTGCGGGCTCGGGTTGGGGAACGGCACCGGGGCCGGATCGGGTGCGGGCACGGGCGAAGGCAGGGGCGCCGGATCCGGATCGGGACGAGGCGAAGGCACGTGCGGATCCGAGGGCGGGTTGGGAACGCCCACGGGCGCGGGCTCCGGGTGCGGATCGGGCGGCGGGTAGGGCGGGGTCATCCGGCGGCGTTACTTCTTCCGCCTCGACGAGCTGCGCGCGCTCGACGACCGCTTCTTCGGGACCTTGCCGCCCGCGCGCCGGGCTTCGCTGAGCCCGATGGCGATGGCCTGCTTGCGGCTCGTCACCTTCTTGCCGGAGCGGCCGGACTTGAGCTGGCCGCGCTTCATCTCGTGCATGGCCCGCTCGACCTTCTTGCCGGCCTTGGCTCCGTACTTGCGGGACGACTTCTTCTTCGCCGCCATGGATGGTTCCTTTCTCCCCCGCCCCACCGGCGGATGCGAGCTCCGCGCGATCGAGTGGAGAACGAGGGACGACACCCCACGGTTATGCAATTCGTTCGCCATCCGGTCGCGCGGGCAGGGACACGCGCGGGCGCCCACGCGCAAGCTCCGATGGACCGAGCACTTCTGGACGCGGGGCCTCCGGCCGTCGCGCGACGAGCGACGCCCCGCGCGCGCGGCGCGCGGGCGGTTTCCACAAACGACCGCTTCAGTTGCTCGCGGAGGCGGCGCGGCCCAGGACGTAGCGATCGAACCATTCGAGGTTCCGCGTCATGGCGTCCCGCATGAGCTTGGGCTCCTGGATGCCGTGCGGCTGGCGCGGATAGACCACCATCTTCGTGGTCACGCCCTGGCGCTTGAGCGCGTTGTACAGCTCGTAGCCCTGCGAGATGGGCACGCGGCGGTCCGACTCGCCGTGCTGGATGAGGGTCGGCGTGGTCACACCCTTGACGTTGAACATCGCGGAGCGCGCGCGCCAGGTGTCGAAGGTGTCCCAGTACTCTCCGCCGAAGTAGTCGGGGATGAAGCTCGGGATGTCCGCGGTGCCCGTGAAGGACATCAGGTTCGTGACCCCCGCCCCCACCGACGCCGCCTTGAAGCGCTTCGTCTGCGTGATGACCCACGACGTCATGTAGCCCCCGTAGCTCCAGCCCATGATGCCGAGGCGGTCGGGATCGGCCACGCCCTTCGCGATCAGCGCGTCGACGCCGGACAGGATGTCGCGGTAGTCGCCGCCCCCCCAGTCCTTGTAGTTGGCGTAGCGGAACTCGCGGCCATAGCCGCCGCTCCCGCGCACGTTGCAGCGCAGCACCGCGTAGCCGTGCGTCGCGAACCCGGCCACGGAATAGGGCGAAGGCGCGCCCGTGTACGAGCGGACGAACACGCCCGTCGGACCGCCGTGCACCATCACCACCAGCGGCACCCGCGCGCCCGCGGCGTAGCCCACGGGATAGGTCAGCAGCCCTTCGATCGTCTTGCCATCCGGCGCCTTCCAGCTCACGACCTCCGTCCGCCCCAGAGCGACCGGAGGCAGGTCCTGCACATGGCTGACCGGCACGGGGGCCCAGGCCGTGGTGCGCGGCGCGTTCGTCTTCTTTCCGGCGCCGGTCGTCGTCGTGACGTACACGCGTCCGACGGGGACCTCGGCGACGAACGCCTCCGGCGCGCGGTCGGGAGCCTGCGACGTGAAACCGACGAGGCCGCGCGACGCGCCGAGCGCCGCCGTGTCCACCGTCGTGTCCGCGGGCGTGATGTCCGCTCCCGCTCCGCCGTCGATGGGCAGCGCGGTGAGCCGCCCGATCGTGCCGCGGGTCTCGCTGACGATCACGTGCGTACCGTCCTGCGTCCAGCCGAGCAGGTCGGGCCTTTCGTCGAAGGTCGCGGCCAGCGCGTGCGGCGTCCCCCCGGCCACGGGCACCACGTAGATGCGTGACGCGCCGCCCCAGCGCACGGGCACGTCGCTGGCCTCGTAGGCGATCGAGCGGCCGTCGAACGAGAAGGAGGGGTCGGCCTCCGCGGCGGCGGTGGCGACCAGGGAACGCACCGTGCCCGTCTCGACCTCGACCAGCGAGATGTCGCCCTTCGGCCAGTCGTCGACGAGCGCGGTGGGCTGGTGATCGAACGCGATCCACTTGCCGTCGGGAGACCAGTCGAAATGGCCGGGCCCTTCCACGTTGCCCACGCTGGTGTCGCCGCTGGTCAGGCGGCGCAGCGGGCGCTTGCCGTCCGCGTCCTTCTCCGCGGGGATGACGGCCAGCCGGATGCGCTTGACGTCTTCGCCCACGACGCGCCAGTCCCGTTTCTCCTTGGCCGCCTTCTCCTCGTCCTCCGTGCGGGCGTCGGTGAGCAGGAACGCGATGCGCCGGCCGTCCGGCGACCAGCGCGGAACGGCCACGCCGCCCTTGTCGTCGGTGAGCGCTTCCGCCTCTCCCCCGTCGATCCGGATGCGCCAGAGGTTGGCCTTGGCCTCCTTGTCCGGTCCTCGGGCCGATGTGAAGGCGATCCACTGGCTGTCCGGTGACCAGGCCGGCGCCGTCGAGGACGCGTCACCACGGGTGAGCTGGACCGCGTTCTTGCCGTCCGCGTCCGCCACCCACACCTGCGACACCCATTCGCTCTTCTCGCCCTCCATGGCGGCGGTCCCGACGACGAAGGCCACGTGACGGCCGTCGGGAGACGGCCGCACCAGGCTGACCCGCTTCACCTTGAACGCAAACTCTGGCGTCCACGCCTCAGGGCCGTTGGCCCGCAGCGCGGTGACGGGAGCAATCGCCGCGGCGATGGCGATCGCGACGACGAGTCGGGAGGTCATGCGCATGTCAGTCCTCCTTGCGACAGAGTTGGCTCAGGCGGGTTCGAGACGAGCTCGCACCGGCTCCAACGCCGCTCCCGTGTCACCCGATCGACCTTCGAGCGCATCGCGCGTGGCCGACTCCAGGGCGTCCTCCAGCTCCAGCAGCCCCTTGTGCGCGGTCTCGGGAGGAGCGTCCTTCAGGCGCTCGCGCAGGGCGAGGGCGCCCGAGGAGCGATCGACCTCGGAATAGCCGGCGATGACGTCGCCGATCCCGAACTTTCCGCCCGCCATCATGCGGGAGAGGAAGGTCACGCCCGCGCAGTTGATGACGTGGTTGACGGCGGCGGTGGCCACGATCTCGCGTCGCAGCGGGTGCTCCTCGAAGTGTTCGGCGAACTCCCGCCGTAGGCGATGCGGGAAATATTCGACGAGGAACGGGCGGCCGGCCTCGCTCTCCGGGAACGAGGTCTGCATGACCATCTCGAAGGCATACATCTTGGTGTGTCCGAGGAGCACGGCCAGCAGCGGCCGGGGCAGGCCGCGCCCGCGGTGGGGGCTGGCCAGGAGCTCCTCCTTGGTCGGGATGGCGTCGTCGGCACGGCTGAGCACGCCCGCCCCGACGAGGTCCTCCACGAAGGCGACGAAGTCTTCGTAGCGCGCGGACGAGCGCAGGCCGTCGAGGGTCAGCGCGCGCGCCTGGTTGCGGTTGTCGGCCAGCACCAGCTCCGCCACCTCCTCCGTCATCTCCATGAGGATGTGGTTGCGGTCGGCGCGCCCGCGCACGACGCCGCGCTTGACGAGGATGTCCATCAGGATCTTGATGTTCACCTCGTGGTCGGACATGTCCACGCCGCCGGAGTTGTCGAGGGCGTCGGTGTTGATGCGGCCTTCGCGGGCCGCCCAGTACTCCAGCCGGCCGCGCTGGGTGAAGCCGAGGTTGCCGCCCTCCGCCACCACGCGCGCGCGAAGCTCGGGGCCGTCCACGCGGACGCGGTCGTTGGCGCGGTCGCCGACCTCGGTGTCGTCTTCGGTGGAGGCCTTCACGTAGGTGCCGATGCCGCCGTTGTAGAGGAGGTCCACGCGCGCGGCCAGGATGCGGCGGATCACCTCTTCCCCGCTGGCCTCCTCCGACTCGATGTCGAGCAGCTTCCGCATCTCCGCGGTGAGGGGAATGGACTTGGCCGAGCGGTCGAAGATGCCGCCACCCTTGCTGATGAGGCCGGCGTTGTAGTCCCGCCAGCTCGAGCGCGGGAGCTGGAAGAGACGCTCCCGCTCGCGGAAGGAGACGGCCGGGTCCGGCTCGGGGTCCACGAAGATATGCGCGTGGTTGAAGGCGCCCACCAGCCGCATGGTCTCGCTGCGCAGCATGCCGTTGCCGAACACGTCGCCCGCCATGTCCCCGATGCCCGCCACCGTGAACGGATCCTTCTGCACGTCGAGGCCCAGGTTCCGGAAGTGCTCACGCACGCACTCCCAGGCCCCGCGGGCGGTGATGGCGACCTTCTTGTGGTCGTAGCCCACGCTCCCCCCGGAAGCGAAGGCGTCGCCCAGCCAGAAGCCGTACTGCGCGGACACGCTGTTGGCCGTGTCGCTGAGGTGGGCGGTGCCCTTGTCCGCGGCCACGACCAGATAGGGGTCGTCGTCGTCGTGACGCACCACTTCCGGCGGATGGAGGACCTTGCCGTCCACGATGTTGTCGGTGACGTCGAGGAGGCCGGAGACGTACTCGCGGTAGCGGTCGACGAGGTAGGCGTCGAGGGCCGGACGCGCGGGCACGTCGCCCTTCAGCACGAACCCGCCCTTGGAGCCGACGGGCACGATGATGGCGTTCTTCACCATCTGCGTCTTCATGAGCCCCAGCACTTCGGTGCGGAAGTCGTCGTGGCGGTCGCTCCAGCGGATGCCGCCGCGCGCCACCTTGCCCCCGCGGAGGTGGATGCCCTCGAGCTTGCGCGAGTGCACGTAGATCTCGTACATCGGCCGCGGCGACGGCATGCCCTCGACCTTGCGGCTGTCCACCTTGATCGCGAGCACGGGCCGGGCCGGCCGCTGGTAGTAGTTCGTGCGCAGGGACGAGCGCAGGAGGTTGTGGAAGGCGCGCAGGACCTCGTCGTCCACCAGGCTGACCACCGCCTGCAGCGCCTTCTTGACCCCCGCCTCCGCCTCCTTCATCGCCTCCGCACGGTCGCCCGTGATGCGCGGATCGAAGCGGGACTTGAAATAGCGGTAGAGGGCCACGGCCACGGGGCTGTTGCGGAGGAGCACGCCGTTGACCGTCTCCGCGTTGTAGTGCGGCCGGATCTGGAGGATGTGGTTGCGGACGGTGCGCAGGACCTCGACCTGCTGCCAGCTCAGGCCGCCCAGCAGGATGAGGCCGTTGAGGGGGTCGTCGGTCGCGCGTTGCTCGTCCAGGGAGCGCAGCGCCTTCGCGAAGCGCTCCTCGCTCGCCACCAGCGACGCGATCCGGTCGGTGGTGGATTCGATGTCGAAGCGGTAGAGGAATCCGCGGCGGCCCTCGGGCAGGGCGAGCGGCACGCGCAGCTCCTCGGTGACGGTGAGGCCGAGGTGCTGCAGGGTGCGCAGGGTCTCGGTGAGGCCGAGCTGGCGCACCGAGTACAGCTTGAGCGTCGCCGACTCCGTCGTGCGCGGGATGACGCGCACCTCGAGGCGGCCTTCCAGCCGCTCGAAGTACTGGATGTCCTCCACGACCTCGCTGGGCTGGGTGGCCTCGCGGTAGAGCCCGGAGAAGCTCTCCTCGTAGCGGCGGAAGAGCTGGCGGCCCCTCCGCTCCTCCACCTCGGCCACCAGGGCCGCGATCACGCGGTCGTCCCAGGTGGTGAGGTGGCTCTCGACGATGCGGCGGACCTCCGTGGGCTCCAGCGGCTTCTCGAGGCGCGCGGCGTCGAAATAGAAGACGAGCAGGCTGACCGCGCCCAGGTCGGCCGAGGTCGCGAAGTTGACGGCCCCGAACTCGCGCGCCAGCTCCTGGCCCAGCTCGCGCTCGACCTCGTAGGAGTAACGCACGCGCGAGAAGGCGATGGAGAGGGCCATGTAGCCCTGGCCGCGCCGCGCGTGCACGGCGATCTCGTCGTCCCCGGACATGTAGACGATGCGGTCGATGATGTCCTTCAGGCTGGGGGCGGAGGCGTAGAAGAGCTCGCGCTTGGGGAAGCGGTTGAAGAGGGCGCGGATCTCCCGGTAGACGTGGCTGTTCTTGATGTCCCCGCTGTGCGCGAGCAGCCAGTCGTGCTTCTGCCTCAGGAGCGGGATGTCCGCCGCCTTCTGGGTGAAGGCGACCTTGGCCAGCCGGCCCAGGAAGACCGTCGCTTCCAGGAGCTCCCCCCGCGGCCCCCACTCGCGCACGATGACGTTGTCGAGGGGGTCCACGTGGTGGAGCGCGGAGGCGTTGTTGGCGAAGTCGATATCCACGACGCGCGGGTCCTCGGAGGAAGGCTTGAG
>Ga0075425_100002696_pt1 | contig 17814 bp, 11 predicted proteins | sample SoiMethybrSBSTD4_FD_75300 | JGI IMG/M metagenome (GOLD analysis project Ga0075425, IMG submission 75300) | Bulk soil microbial communities from a Populus tree surrounding site in Tennessee, USA - Soil MetaG P. TD hybrid SBSTD4 | ecosystem: Environmental > Terrestrial > Soil > Tree plantation... | reverse complement strand
GGCTCGCCTTCGATCTGGAAGGGAAAGCGCCCCGACTGCTTCGGCGCGGCGGTTCGCCCGGCGAGCACGATGCGCCACAGCGTCGCCGGAGCCACCTCGGCCGTCGCGGCGCAGTCGGGCGCGGTCGCGGTCTCGGCGGCGGTGTCGGCGCTCGTCGCAGCGGCGGTCCGTGGCGGCGGCGCGGCCCCGGCCCCCGTTGCGGCCGCGGGGCCCGCCGCTCCGGGCGCGGCCGCCGTGCCCGTTCCGGCGCCCGCGCCCCCGCCGGTGTCGGCGCCGCTGCAACCGCTCGCCAATTGGCCTATGATGCCCCCCAGGAGACCTGCGATGGCGAACGACCCCGAAGAGTACCTCGACTGGTACGACATCATCAACGAGGTCTACAACGGCAAGGTCGACGGTCACAAATGCCCCAAGTGCCAGGAGGGCGTGCTCCAGGTCCTCGCCGATCCGGAGGACCCGATGATCCGTCTCACTTGCCAGTCGTGCGGGAAGTTCGTCGAGGTCGAAACGCGCCTCGGCCACTAGCGCCGATGCGCGCGCGCGCCGCGCTGGCCGCACTCGCGGTCCTGCTCGGGGGCTGCCGCTGCGGCGCGCGGTCCGACGCGGGCGCGCCCGACGCGGGCGCCGGCGACGGCGGCGCCGACGCGGGTGACGGCGGCTTCGCCTGTCCCGCCGGTGGTCCGCCGCCCTACGTGCCGGTGGCGGCGCCGGCGGGCGCGACACGCTTCGCGCTCTCCGTCTACCACTTCAACCTCCAGTACGTGGCGGGCGGGCTCGAGGGCTATCCGCTCTACGAGATGAGCGAGGCGGAAGTGGAGGACGCGATCATCGTGGAGAGCTTCGCGCCGCTTCTCGAGCTCCTCGGCCGCCATCCGCCCTGGGGCGTGGACCTCGAGATGCAGGGGCTGATGCTCGACGTGATGGCGGCGCGCCACCCGGCGGTGCTGGCGGAGCTGCGCGCGCTCGTCGCCTCCGGGCAGGTGGAGCTCGACAGCGCGCACTGGTCGGACGAGCTGGTGACGGCGTGGCCGCGCGCGGATCTCGAGAAGTCGCTCGACTTCACCGGCGCGTCGGCGGCAGCGGCGTGCGTGTCGCTCGGGCGCGCCGCGTTCCTGCAGGAGGGGCAGTTCGGCGAGGGGATCGCCGACGTGCTCTTCGCGCACGGCCTGCGCGCGCTGGTGTGGCCGCGCAACCTGCACTCGTTCCTGCACGCCGGGCTGGCGCCGGCCCCGCGCTACACGCTGCGCGGGCTCGATCTGGTGGTGAGCGGGAGCGTCTCCGATGCCGCGTCGGGCGTCGAGACGACCTGGCTCTACGCCAACGACGGCGAGCTCGCCGTGACCGGCGACTTGAACCCGTACGCCGGCCCGGCGTTCCTGCACAGCGACGCGGCGGTCGCCGCGCTCGAGGCCGAATACCAGGCCGCCGAGGACGCGGGGTGGGCCATCGTCACGATCGCCGCGTACATCGACGCGCTCGACGCGATGGGCGTGGCGGCCGAGCCCGCGCCGCCGGTGCTCGACGGCACCTGGCAGCCGAACGACACCGGCAACCTCTTCCGCTGGATGGGCGGCGCCGGAATCTCCGGCCCGACGGAACGCGACAACGGCGTTCTCACCGCGGTGCGCGCCGCGCGCGACGACGTGCTCGCGGCGCGCGCTCTCGCCGCGCAGGCCGTGGTGATGGAGGTGGACGAGCCGGACGACGGCGCGCGCGTGGACGCCGCCTGGCGCGAGCTGCTGCTCGCCGAGGTGAGCGACACGACCGGCTGGAATCCGTGGCAGGGCGAGGTGGACTACGGCTTCGAGCACGCGGCGGCCGCCAGCGCGCTCGCGCTGGCGCTGGTGGACGACGTGAAGATGCGGCTCGGCTGGCCGGACGCGTACGTCAACACGGCGGGCGGCGGCGGCAGCGGAAACGGCGGCGCCATCCCGCTCGAATTCGCGACCCTGCCGCCACCGCCGGCGCCCGCCGTCGCGCCGCTCAGCGTGGCGGTGCTCGCGAGCCTCCGCGCCACGACCGTGGACTGGTACCAGGATGCGGCGACCGGCGATTTCTTCGTCGAGATTGGCGTCGGTCCCGCGTCGGCAGGCGCGGGCTCGGTCGAGATCCGTTTCCCGCGCGGCGGCAACACGCTCATCACGACGACCCCGGCGGCGCTGGAAGACGAGCTCGTGAGCGCGGACGAGTCGGCGTTCACCTTCAGCGAGATCTTCCTGCCGCTCCCGGCGGGAATCATCGCGCTCGGGCCCGATCAGTGCCTGGTCGCCGACGGGAAGACGATCCGGCTCGCCGCCGGGATCGGCCCCGCCTCGCCCGACGTGCGCTTCGTGGACGACACGCTCCCCGCGTCCGATTCCGCCACCTATCGTTTCTGGGTCTCGAGCTGCGGCGGGGCGGTCGGTCGCGCCGAAGAGGTGAACGTGCACCCCCATCTGGTGCGGTAGGCCCCGCGGCACCTCGTCTATATAATGATGCGAAGTCTCCGCAGGAGGATTCGCATCCCACGCCTGTCGCGCGCCGCCATCGCGCTCGCCGCGCTCGCGCTCGCGCTCGTCGCGGGCGCCGCGCCCGCGTGCAGCCGCCGCGCGACCGGCATCTTCGTGGAGATTCCCGCGGACGTGGTCGCCGCCGCCGGCGGCGCCGAGCTCACCCTCAAGGTCCGCGTGCGCGCGCTCGAGCCCGGCGGGCCCGGCTTCCGTCCCGCCGGCGACGTCTCCCCGGTGCTGAACCGCCTCCCCGAGCAGACCGTCTCGCTCTGCGCCGACGGCACCGAGAGCTGCGCCGAGCAGCTCGCCGACCGCACCGGCCGCCACGGCCTCTCGTTCAGCTTCGAGCCGCCGGCCGGGTCGCCGTTCGACGGCATCCCGGTCGTGGTGCACTTCGCGCTGTTCGCCGCGCCGATCGCCGACGTGGCCGACGCCTTCGCCGCGCTCGACGACCCGGCGCTCGCCGGCGTCCCCTGCGGGACGCTCGACTGCGGCCACCTTCCGCTCGCCGCCCTGGCGGCGGTCGGCGCCGCCTCCGTGACGATCGACCGCTTCGGCCACGACGACGCGGACGTGGTCCTGTATCCGCTCGTCTTCCTCGCGACCGGGCTCGACGTCGACCCCGACGGCGACACGATCCCCGGCGACGCCGCCTTCCCCGACGGCGCATGCGCCGCGCCGCTCGCCGACCCCGCCGCGCCGTGGAACGCCGGCCGCCGCGACGCCTGCGCCTCCATCGCCGATCCGGCCCACGCCGACTGCACCGACGGCGACATCGCCCGCAACCCCTTCGAGCTCGAGACCGGAGTGGCCGCCGGCAACCGCTGCGACGACGGCGTCGATCAGGATTGCGACGGCGCCGACGGCCCCTGCGGCGACGGCGACGGCGACGGCTACACCGCCCCCGAAGACTGCAACGACGCCGACGCCACCATTCACCCCGGCGCGCCCGAGGACGCCACGACGAACTGCTCCGACGGCATCGACCAGGACTGCCAGGGCGGGGACTTCCCCTGCGGGTGCGACCTCGACGGCGACGGCTACTGCCCGACGGCCGTCGGCGGGCTGCCCGGGGGCGACTGCTGCGAGGCGGGCAGCGGCCCCGGCTGCGGAGCCGGCGTCGCCCCCGCCGACATCAACCCCGCCGCGCCGGAGCTCTGCGGCGACGGCATCGACGAGAGCTGCGACGGCGTCGACCCGCCCTGCGCGAGCCCGGACGCCGACGGCGACGGCCACTGCGACGCCGCCTACGACTGCGGGATCGACTGCACGCTGGCCACGACGGCCGGGCGCCCGATCTGCTGCCTGATGCGCGACTACGTCGAGCCCGCCCAGCTCGCCGCCTGCACCGCGCTGGACGATTGCGCCGACTGGGACGCGGGCATCCACCCGGGCCACGCCGAGACGTGCGGCGACGGCATCGACCAGGACTGCGACGGCGACCCCGGCGCCTGCCCGCCCGGCGACGGCGACGGCGACGGCTTCCCGGGCGGTGCGGACTGCGACGACGGCAACGCCGCCGTGTCGCCGGCCGCCGCGGAGATCTGCGGCAACGGCGTGGACGACGACTGCGCCGGCGGCGACGTGCCGTGCGGCGCCGCCGACGCCGACGGCGACGGCTACGTCGTTTGCCCCATCGGCGCGTCGGTCGGCTGCGACTGTTGCGACGCACCCGGCGACGCCGGCTGCGGCGGCGGGCTCGCACCTGCCGACATCCACCCCGGCGCCGCCGAGCTCTGCAACGGTACCGACGACGACTGCGACGGCGACGTGAACGACGGCAACCCGGGGGGCAGCGCCGTTCCCGGCGGCGCCGACGACTGCTTCTCGAACCCGCCGGGCGCCGGGGCGCCCTTCGGCGGCCCGCCCGCGCCGGGCGACGAGAGCTGGCGCTGCCGCGTCGGCCGCACCGCCTGCGCTCCGTCCGGCTCGCTCGTCTGCATCGAGCTCGTCGAGCCGGCGACGCGCGCTGCCGGCGACTGCACCGGCGACACGCTGTGCAACGCGCGCAACGACGTCTGCCTCGCCTGCCCTGACGGCGGCGCACTGCCGCCCGCCGAGCGCGACACCGACGGCGACGGCTGCCTGGCCGGCTGCGGCACCGCCGCCGACATCAACGGCATCTACGTCACCGCCGGCGACGCCTGTTCGGGGCAGGACTGCTGCGACGACGGCTCCGAGCCGGCGTGCGCCGGGCCTGCCGCCTCGATGCACCCGGGGGCGCTCGAGACCTGCGCCGACCTCGGCGCCGACAACGACTGCGACGGGGACGCCGGCGAGGTCTGTACGATCGGACCGTTCCCCGAGGCGTGCGACGGCATCGACCAGGACTGCGACTGCCAGTCGGACTTCTCCGACCCGGACGCCCAGGCCTCCTGCACGGTGCCAGGCGCCTACTGCGACGGCTTCGACTGCGCGCCCGGCTGTGACGGCGACCTGGACTGCACGAACGGCAACAGCTGCAACACCGGCCTGAACCAGTGCAGCTGCGGCGGTGGCGCGCCTTGCACCGGCTCGTACGGCTGCAGCGGCGGGGCGTGCCTCTGCGGCGGGTCGGCCTGCGGCCCGGGCGAGTCGTGCGTCAGCGGCGGCGAATGCGCGTGCGGCGGGACGGTCGCCGTGACCGGCGAGGCGTGTGCCGCCGCCGCGAACCCCGACTGCGTCGGCGGTACGTACTGCGGCTGCGGCGCGGGCGCGCTGTGCGACGCCGACGAGACCTGCGACGCGGGGCTGGGGCAGTGTCGCTGCGCCGGCGTGCTCGGCGCGGGAGGTCCGGCGTGCCCCGAGGCGGCGCCGAACCCGGGCTGCGGCGCCAGCGGCTGCCAGTGCGACGGTGACTCGGTCTGCGACGCCGACGAGAGCTGCGTGGGCGGCTCGTGCGTGTGCGGCTCCACCGCTCCCGGCAGCGGGGCGGCCTGCGACGACGCCGGGCAGACGCCGGTCTGCACCGGCAGCGGCTGTGCGTGCGACGCCGACTCGGTCTGTGGCGCCGGCGAGGCGTGCGTCGGCGGCGCCTGCTACTGCGGCGCCGCGTACGCGCTCTCCGGCGAGGCGTGCGTGGACGGCGGCCTCACGCCGGTGTGCACCGGCTCGGGCTGCGCCTGCGACGCCGACTCGCTGTGCGACGCCGACGAGGTGTGCTTCGGCGGGCAGTGCTACTGCGGCGGCGTGACGGTGGCCGCCGGTCCCGCCTGCCCGGACGGCGGGCTCGCGCCGGTGTGCAACGGCTCGAGCTGCGTGTGCGACGCCGATTCGACCTGCGTGGCGCCCGAGACGTGCGCCGCCGGCCAGTGCACGTGCGGCGCGTCGTCGCAGCCCGCCGGCTCCGCCTGCACGGCGCCGTTCGTCTGCGACGGCTCCGCGTGCGTGGACACCTGCCCCACGCTCGCCTGCACGGCCGGCTGGGGCTGCAGCGCCGGCGAGTGCGCCTGCGACGACGCGGGCGATTGTGGCGGCGGGGCCGCCGAGTGCGCGGGCGGCTTCTGCGACTGCGACGGCGCCGCCGGAACGCTCCCGGCCTGCGGCCCCGGCGCCACCTGCGTGAGCAACGCCTGCGTGTGCGTGAACGCGACCTGCTTCTAGTGCGGCGCGCCGGCCGCGCGCTCGCCGGCCGCGCCTTCCTTCGCCACCTCGCCGCCGGCGAAGCGCGCGATCGCCGCCGCGACCTGGTCGGGCTGGTCGAGCGGCACGAACGTCCTGGCGCCGGCGATCCGCTCGAGGCGCGCGTCGGGGAAGTACGCGCACAGCCGCTCGGCGAGCGCGACCGGAAAGAACCGGTCGTCCGCGCCCCACAGGAGCAGAGCGGGCCGCCGGAATCCGCCGAGCGCACGCGCCGCCTCCAGCGTCACCTCGGGCGCGATCCCGCGGATGAACTTCGCCACGTCGCGCCGCACGGCCGCGTCGCGCGCGCCGGGCTCCACCCACGCCGCCAGCAGCTCGGACGGCAGGCGGCTCCGCGAGAGCGCGCCGTACGCGATGGGCAGCCGCCGCAACGCCGGCACGTGGAGCATCGACTGCGCCAGCGTCCACATGAGCCCCGGGATGCGCACCGCCGCCGCCAGGTAGGCGAACGCGCGCGGCGGGAACACCTCCAGCGCGTCGCAATTCGTCAGCACGAGCCGCGCCAGCCGCTCGGCGTGCCGCGCCGCCACCACCTGGCACACCGCGCCGCCGGAGTCGTTCGCCACCAGCGTCACCTCACGGAGGTCGAGCGCCTCGAGAAAGTCGGCGACCAGGCGCGCCACCCCGCGCGGCGACAGGTCCGCGTCCGGCGCCATCGCCCGGCGGTGCGAGCCGAGCGGCAGCGTCGGCACGATGCAGCGGAATCGCGCCGCCAGCCGCTCCGCCACGGGCTCCCAGAGCTGCCCGTCCACCAGCAGCCCGTGGACGAACACGACAGGCGGCCCGTCGCCCGAGACGCGGTACTGCACGGGACCCTGCGGGAGCGCGACTTCTTCCATGAGCCCTCCGTCACGGATGGGTGAGGTCGAGCCCGGCGAACCACTTCTGGCTGAAGCGCGCCAGCGTGCCGTCGGTGCGCATCGCGGCCAGCGCGGCGTCGAGCGCCGCCAGCAGCTCCGCGTGCGGCGGGCCGGCCTTGTCGAGCACGACGCCGAGCGGCTCGGCGAAGACCGGCGCGCCGACGCGCTCGATCGTGACGTCCGTTCCCTTCGCCTCGGCGGCGGCGCGGGCGATCGTCGGCGCGTTGCTGAGCCAGCCGTCGAAGTCCGCCTTGCCGGCCTTCACCGCGTCGGCGCAGGACTGGTCGGTGTCGCGCGCGACCGGCACCACTCCCTTCGGCGGCGGCGGCGGCGTGACGCCCGCCAGCACCAGCTTGCCGCCCAGCCAGTCGAGGTACGTGGTGGCCGCGCCGACGCAGATGCGCTTGCCGGCGAAGCCGTCGATGCTCGCCGGCACCGGCTTCTTGGTCGCGGCCAGCTGCGCCGGCGTGTAGTAGTAGGGCGCGGTGAAATCGAGGAGCTTCTTGCGCTCGTCGGTGATCGTCACCGAGCTCACGCCCACGTCCCACTTGCCGCCCCAGCTGCCGGCCACGACCGGCTCGAAGCCCACGGGCTCGAACACGACCTTCACGCCGAGCCGCGCGGCCAGCTCCGTCGCGACGTCGATGTCGTAGCCCTCGTAGGTGCCGTCGGGCTTGCGGAAGGACTGCGGTGCGTAGTTCGGGTCGGTGGAGACGTGGAGCTCGCCGCGCGCCTTCACCTCGCTGAGCAGGTCGGGGCCTGGCGCGGCGGTCGCCGCCGCCGTCGCTGCCGCGCTGACCGCCGCCGTTCCCGGCCCCGCGGTCGATCCTCCGTCCCCGCACCCCGCCGCCGCGGCCGCCAGCACCGCCGCAGCGATCCTCCACGTGTGGTCGCTCATGGGGCGCCCGTAGCACGGCGCCCGGGCCCCCGGCAACGCGCCCGCAACGCGCGATCGCCGGGACGGCCGGCCGCCCGGTCACGTGGGCGTCTTCCCTGTTGAAAGCCCCGTGGACAGCATGTTATACGGTGCGTCCCCGCGGAGCTTTCGACCGCGCGGAGCTTCGATCCGAGGGGTCCGCATGCCGCCGAATTTTCTCGGAAAAGGCTGGAACTTTCCGGTGCGCGTCGACCGCACGGGCGGCGTCGCGCAGTCGGAGTACGAGGAGAACGTCGAACAGGCGGTGCGCATCATCCTGGGCACCGCGGTCGGCGAGCGGCAGATGCGCCCCGATTTCGGCTGCCGGATCCACGATTTCGTCTTCGCCCCGAACAACGCGGCGACCGCCGGCCTCGTCGCCTATTACGTGCACGAGGCGATCGTGAAGTGGGAGCCGCGCGCCGGGAAGATCGAGGTGAAGGCCCGCCCCGATCAGCACGCCGACAACCGCCTGAACATCGAGATCACGTACGTCATCCGCGCGACCAACTCGATCCGGAACATGGTGTACCCGTTCTACCTGCGAAGGCCGGACGAGGAAGCGTCGTGACCAGCGACCAGACGAGGTGTGACGAATGATTCCCTCCCCGAACCTGGACGACCGGAAGTTCGAGGACATCGTCGCCGAGGCGATTCGCCTCATCCCGCAGTACTGCCCGGAGTGGACGAACCACAACGCCACCGACCCGGGCGTCACGTTGATCGAGCTGTTCGCGTGGATGACCGAGATGATCATCTACCGGCTCAACAAGGTGACCGAGAAGAACTACCTCGCGTTCCTCGACCTCATCGGCATCAACCTGCAGCCGCCGCAGCCGGCGCGGACGCTCCTGACGTTCGCCCTGGCCGAAGGCAGCGAGCGCCAGGTGGTGCCGACCGGCACGCAGGTGTCCACCTCGGCCGACGGCGGCGCCGAGGCGATCGTCTTCGAGACCGAGCGCGAGCTCGTCGTCTCGAACACGAAGATGCTGAAGTGCTTCTCGCAGCACCGCGATCAGAACGAGGTCATGTTCTCGGACAACACGCCGTTCCTGGGGCGGCCGCAGGGCTTCGACATCTTCCTCGGCGCCAAGAACGTCGAGCGCATCATCTACCTGGGCGACGAGCGCTTCGAGAACTTCAACGAGATGGCGACGATGCTGGTCGAGTTCGCCGGCATCGAGGCCGTCGAGCACGATTTTCCGCGCCAGCTCGAGTGGGAGTACTGGAACGGCCATCGCTGGCAGGCGCTCATCCAGGCCCCGATGGCGATCGAGCGCGGGCAGATCGCGTTCTACGGCCCGCCCGGACTCGACAAGGGCAAGGTCAACGAGATCGAGAGCTACTGGATTCGCGGTAGGCTCCGCCAGGTCCCCAAGGACTCCAACCACACCAAGATCGACACCATCAAGGCGAAGATCGACATCCTCGGCGAGGGCATGGCGCCGGACGTCGCCTACACGAACATCGAGGCGAACGTCTTCTTCGCGGTGGACATGGGGAAGAACTTCCAGCCCTTCGGCAAGGAGCCGAAGATCGACTACACGTTCTACCTCTCGCAGCGCGACCTGCTGTCGCAGGCCGGCGCGAACGTGCGCATCGAGGTGCTGCTGTCCGATCCGGCGATCATCGACCCGCCGAACCCGAGCGACCTGCTGCAGGTTCTCTGGGAGTACTGGAACGGCAAGAAGTGGTTCCCGCTCGGCAAGTCCACGCCGTTCGACACGCGCGAGGGCGAGGACGCGCAGTTCATGGACGGGACCCACGCGTTCACCGAGAACGGCACCGTGCAATTCCGCCGCCCCAACGACATGCAGCCTTGCCTGGTGAACGGCGAGGAGAGCTTCTGGATCCGTGCCCGCATCGAGACCGGCGACTACGGCGTGCCGGGGACGTACGAGCTCGTCGGCGACAACTGGGTCTGGCGCGACGAGCGGCCGTGCCGCCCGCCGTCGCTGCGCTCGATCACGTTCAAGTACGCCGAGGAGCCGCACCCGCTGCAGAAGGTGCTCCTGTTCAACGACTTCCGCTTCGAGGACGTGACCGAGGTCGCCGGCAAGCAGCACGCGCCCTTCCAGGCGTTCACGCCGGTCGCCGAGGAGAGCCCGTCGCTCTACCTCGGGTTCGACCGCGCGTTCCCGAACGACCCGACGCAGGTGTACTTCAACACCACCAAGAAGGTCGCGCTCGAGATCGAGCACATCGCCGGCGGGATGCTGGCCGGCTGGGCGAAGGAGCGCGAGGAGGCGCTGCTCGCCGAGCAGCGCGTCGTCTGGGAGTACTGGAACGGCAAGGTCTGGGGCGACCTCTTCGTGAAGGACGGCACGCGCAACTTCACCCAGTCGGGCTTCATCGACTTCGTGGGGCCGAAGGACTTCCGGCGCAGCCGGCGCTTCAACGAGAACCTGTTCTGGATCCGCGCGCGGCTCGAGATGGGCGGCTACGACCAGCTGCCGCGCCTCACCGACGTCTTGCTCAACTCGGTGGACGCCGCGAACCACATCACGATCCGCAACGAGACGCTCGGGTCCTCGGACGGGACGCCGGCGCTGGTGATGGCGTTCTCCAACAACCCCGTCCTCGACGGGCAGCAGGTCTGGGTGCGCGAGCGCGAGGAGCCGTCGGCGCGCGACCGCGAGACGATCGTCCTGGAAGAGGGCGAGGAGTCCATCCTCAAGGAAGAGGACGCGCTGCAGGAACAGGGCTGGTGGGTGCGCTGGCACCAGGTGGACTCGTTCTACGAGTCGTCGCCGACCAGCCGGCACTACGTGAAGGACCCGGTGTCGGGGCGGCTGACGTTCGGCGACGGGCGCAAGGGCATGATTCCGCCGTACGGCAAGAACAACGTGCGCGCGCGCATGTACCAGATCGGCGGCGGGGCGAAGGGCAACGTGAACGCCAGCACGGTGGTCAACCTGCGCAAGTCCATCGCCTACATCGACCACGTCGGGAACGCGTACCCGGCCGGCGGCGGCTCGGACCTGGAGTCGATCGAGGACGCCAAGGCGCGCGGGCCGCACGTCATCAAGAGCCGCAACCGCGCGGTGACCGAGGAAGACTTCGAGTGGCTGACGCTGCAGGCGTCGAGCTCGATCGCGCGGGTGAAGTGCCTCGCCTCCACGCAGCACGAGGGCGAGGTGACGGTGCTGGTCATCCCCAAGGACGACGAGAAGCGGCTCGACCTGACGAAGAAGCTCGTGCCGTCGCTGGAGCTGCTGCAGCGGATCAAGCTCTACCTCGACGATCGGCGCCTGGTGACGACGATCGTGCACGTGGTGCCGCCGAAGTACGTGGAGCTGTCGGTGACGGTGGACGTGGTGCGAAAGCCCACCGGCGCGTCCGACCGGCTCAAGAAGGAGATCGAGAAGGCGCTGAGGACGTTCCTGCACCCGCTCAAGGGTGGACGCAACGGCAAGGGCTGGCCCTGGGGGCGCAGCCTCTACAAGGCCGACCTCTACCACGTGGTGGAAGACATCGAGGGCGTGGACTACGTGGACAACGTGCGGCTCTTCGACGAGGACCGCCGCGTGCACGTGGAGCACGCGCGGCTCGAGCCGGACGAGCTCATCCACATCGTGGACGTCGACGTGGTCGAGAAGTCGCGCGAGCAGATCGGCTAGGGGTAGCGCATGAGCCAGCAGCCCCCGATCGATCCGCGTGAAGGTCGCACCGGCAAGCCGGAGCGCGACATCACGATCAAGCTGAAGATCCCCGAGGTGGTGGGTCTGAAGCTCGACAAGGCGCTCATCGTGCTGGGGAACGCGGGCTTCCCGCCGCCGCAGGTCCGCTACCGCGAGGACTACGCCGCCGAGGACACGGTCATCGAGCAGTACCCGGCGTCGGGTCAGCTCATCAACCGCGACCTGCCGCTGCAGATCGTCATCTCGCGCAAGAGCTACATCCGCTACCTGCCGTCGATCTACCAGAAGAGCCAGTTCCTCGACTCCGAGTTCCTGCGCGAGTTCCTCTGGATCTTCCAGCACGTCTTCGGCGGGCTGGAGCGCAAGCTCGAGGGGCTGCCGGACATCTTCCGGGCGTACGAGACGGACCCGGAGTTCCTGCCCTGGCTGGCGTCGTGGGTGGCGATGACGCTCGACGACGGCTGGCCGGAGGCGAAGAAGCGCCGGCTGGTGAAGAACGCCATCCAGCTCTACAAGGTCCGCGGCACGGTGCGCGGGGTGAAGCTCTTCGTGATGCTCTTCACCGACGTGGAGCCGGGGATCCGCGAGAACGAGTACCCGCTCAGGGGCTTCCGGGTGGGGTCCACCTCGCGGATCGGGATCGACGTGATCATCCCGCCGGTGAAGCTGTCGCACTGCTTCGTGGTGGAGATGCCGGTGACGTTCGAGGACACGTCGAACGAGATGGTGCTGAAGATTCACGACGTGATCCGCGCGGAGCGGCCGGCGCATACTCAATATTACCTACGCTTCCTGTCGGACCCCGTGAAGAAGGAGCTGCGCGAGTTCATCCAGGTGGGCGTGCGCAGCGGCATCGGAGTGGGGGCGGAGGTCATCGAGTCGCTGCCTTCGGGCGTGGAGTACGACACGCGGCTCGACGACGAGCGGGCGCGCGAGCGCGGCGAGGTGCTGGGCGAGAACGGTGGGCAGGAAGGGAAGGTGGCGGCGGCGCCGGCGAAGCCGGGGCCGAAGATCACCGCCGGGCAGGAGCCGGCGCCCGCGGAGGGCGCGGCGCCCGAGCCGGCAGCAGCGCCGGCGCCGGCCGGCATGCCGGCTCCCAAGGACAAGCCAAAAGACCCGAAGGACGAGCCCCCCAAGGGCTGACGAACGGAGGATTCGGAAATGGCCGACGCAGGGCAGCCCTACAAGCGCATCAACTTCTTCCGGGGCTTCCTCACCACCGAGGACGACTGGAACGACGCCGAGCGCTATCACGTCGAGAAGCGGAAGCTGCACAACCGCATGTTCCACGGGCCAGGGGTCGTGCCCGGGTTCCTGGGCGACATGAGGGTCGCGTCGCGCGGCAAGGGAGACCTCTCGATGGAGGTGTCGCCCGGATACGCGACCGACGGCGCGGGGAACGACATCATCCTGTGGGAGACGCAGATCAAGACGATCAACCCGCTGGACTACAAGCTCCCGCAGACGATCTACCTGGTGCTGAAGTACTTCGAGGACAAGACCGACTACATCACCTACAAGGAGAACCTCGACTACAAGGGCCACCGGCGCGTCGCCGAGATGGCGAAGGTCGAGTTCTCGATCGTGGAGCCGGACCTGTCGCGCGAGGTGGAGCTGGCGCGCGTGCATCTGCAGAAGGACGCGCGGCGCATCTTCGACGCCAAGGATCCGGCGAACCCGCAGGCGAACGAGATCGACCTGCGCTACGTGCCGCGGGCCGGCGTGTACGGGTCGTTCATGGACTCGAAGTCCTCGATGATGCTGAAGCGGACGCTGCAGCAGAAGCGGCGTGCGTTCAGCGCCATGGCGCGCGGCGGAGTGGGGTCGTCGCGCTCGGCGTACGACGCGGCGGTGACGCTGGAGATGCTGAACTCGGTCAACGCGCTCGACTTCCGCAACATCAACGACTGCCTGCGCACGATGGTGGAGATGGAGTACGAGGTCGTCCGCGACATCGAGACGAACCATCCCGTGCTGGCGGGGCGCAAGGAGTTCCAGGATTTCCGCAAGAACGTGGAGATCATGAACGGACTCATCGCCGAGGCGAAGCGCGGGCCGGACTACCTGGAGACGCTGCTGGCGTACCAGGCGAAGAGCTGCGAGGCGATCAACGCGATCTACGCCGATGCGCCGGCCACGGAAGCGCCGGCGGAGCCGGGCGCGCCCGCCGCGCCCCGGCCGGCCTCGACGAAGGACGAGTGGGACGACGAGCGCATCAAGGTGCACTCGGGCGACTTCCCGCAGCAGCTCAAGTACAACGGCCGCGAGTTCGTGCTGAAGGACCACCTCGACGTGATCGAGAAGGCGTCGGAGGAGGAGCACGCGTTCTCGATCGAGGGCGCGTCCGACACGTACCGCACGCGGCAGCGGCTGAAGTACCCCGACGGCACGGTGGTGGAGGACGTCGGCATCGCGCACGTGAACGGCTGGGCGACCTGGACGGTGAAGGGCGTCGTCCCCAAGAAGGACATCCTCTTCATCTGCCGGATCGACTACGTGCACGGCGACTACTCGGCGGACATCCACTGCAACGACCAGCTCGTCGGCGAGCTGAAGTGCGACGGCAGCGACCGGCGCTTCCGCTGGAGGAACTGGCCCTTCATGATCGGGGCGAAGTTCGTCACCGCCAAGGAGCTGAAGCTCAAGCAGTCGGCCAAGAGCGCCGACCGGGACGTGAACATGTTCCGGATGTGGTTCTACCAGGCGGCCTGAGCCGCGGGCGGCGCGCGCCGTCCTTCCGCGGCTGGGCCGCCCGACGCGGGGGTCGCGCGCCGCGCCCTCCGAACCTGCCGGCCGGTCTTCTTTGCCCCTGCGAGCATCATCTATTACTATGGAGCCGGCACGGAATCTGCCGGCTGTGCGTTCTACGTCCAGAACGAGGGCGACTGCGCGATGAGCTTCATTCCAGGTGGGTTCCAGGCTCCATCGCAATTTTCGTCCTACGGCATCTGGCAGAGGATCTGGCGCTGGGTCTTCAAACTTCCAGAGAAAATCATGGGATTTTTCAAGAAGCGAAAGGCAGCCCCTCCGCCTCCCGCTGCCGGTGGCGGCGGCTTCCCTCCCCCGGCTGGTGGCGGTGGCTATCCGCCGCCTCAGGGCGGGTACCCGCCGCCGGGCGGAGGGTATCCGCCGCCGGGAGGCGGCCGCGCCGCGCCGCCGCCGGCGGCCCGTAGCGGCATGCCCGCCGGATGGGGCGAGCTGGGTCCGGTGGCCAAGAAGACCATGGCGATCGACCTCAACGCCGCCGGCCTGGCGAACGAGATCGTCGGCGTGGTGGGCTGGCTGGTCGCCATGGACGGCAACCACAAGGGCCAGGACTTCCGGTTGCACTCCGGCAAGAACATCATCGGCACCGCTGCCGATTGCGACATCGTCATCACCGACTCGTACATCTCGTCGAAGCACGCGAACATCAAGTTCGAGGACGAGCAGTACATCCTGCTCGACCTCGACTCCACGAACGGCACCTGCGTCAACGACCACCGCGTGACCAAGGAAGAGCTGATCGACAACGACGTGGTGCGGCTCGGGCGCACCAACCTCAAGTTCAAGGCACTCTTCTAATGAAGCGGCACCTCTCGAGCCGCGCGGTCGCGGCGGTCTCGTTCGCGGCGGCCCTGGCCGCGGCGGCGCCGGCCCTGGCCGCGCCGCGCATCGCCCACACCACGGTCGACGGCGAAAAGGGCGAGCTCAAGCTGTGGGTGGACGTCCGCAAGGGCGAGTCGGTCATCAAGTCGCCCGAGAAGTCGAAGCTGCAGATCCTCATCGACGGCAAGCCGCTGGCGGCCACGCCCGAGATCACGACGTTCGGCGACAACGGCGACGGCTACAACATCGTCTTCGTGGTGGACGCGAGCGCCGGGTGGGACCGGAACTGGACCGACATCCGCGAGGCGGTCAAGGGGTTCGTGTCGCGCATGCGCGGCGACAAGAACAAGGTCGCGGTGGTCCTGCTGCGCGAGGGGCGCGTCGACACCGCCCTCGAGTTCACCTCCGAGATCCGCGACGTGGACGCGCTTCTCGACAAGACGACGGAAACGGAAGGCATCGATCCGCGCCTGTTCAGCGCGGTGGAGACCGCCATCAAGATGGACGCCGCCGAGACGGGCGGGAACTGGCGGCGGGTGATCGTCTTCGGCACCGACATGGAGGACGAGTCGGCGATGGACCCGACGCGCTACGCGGGTGCCTACGCCGACCTGATGAAGGACCTCGACAAGTCCGACGTCGAGATCTCGACGATCTTCATGACCACGAAGGTGCTCGCCGACGGCACCTCGGACGTGGATCCGAAGATCCTCGACAAGGCGAAGAAGCTGGCGGCCAAGAGCCACGGCTTCTACCGCGAGCTGCGCGGCGTCACGAACGTCGCGGTCGCGTACAAGGAGATCGCCGACGACATCAACTCGATGGCGGTCATCACGATCAAGCCGGACGCCTGGCCGAAGGAGGGCGTGCACATCGTCGGGGTGAAGTACGACGAGCTCGACGCGAAGGACGTGGAGGTGAAGTTCCCGCCCCCGCCCGGCCCCACCGACGAATGCGAGATCGACGCCGACTGCGGCAAGGGGCAGGCGTGCTCGAAGGGCAAGCATCCCTGGACGTGCGTGGAGGCCGAGAAGCCGGCGCCGAAGGCGCCGAAGGAAGAGCCGTTCGACCTCTTCAAGCAGTGGTGGTTCTGGGTGCTGTGCGGGCTCGGCGGGCTCGGGGTCATCGTTCTCATCATCGCGCTCATCGCCGGGCGGTCGAGCACGCCGGAGGCACCGCAGGCCGCGCCTCAGGCGACGGGGTCGGGCTGCATGGAGTGCGGGCAGCCGAACCGCCAAGGACCGCGCTGCATGGAGGGGTGCGCGAACCGCGCGCGCGGCAAGCTCGTCTGCACCAGCGGCAACATGGCGGGGAAGATCCTCTACATCCTCGACGAGATCACGACGTTCGGGAAGGCTCCCGGGAACAACTACATCATCTTCGACGACGCGGTCTCCTCGAAGCACTTCGGCGTGAAGATCGAGGACGCGCGGTTCGAGCTGGCCGACTTCGGCTCCACGAACGGCACCTACGTCAACGGGACCAAGGCGACGAAGCAGTACCTCAAGGTGGGCGACACCATCCGCGTCGGCCACACCGAGATGACGTTCCAGCTGAAGTAGGCGCGATGCTCCTCGAGACTCTCGAGCGCGTCCGGCCGGTGTGTCCCGCCTGCCGCGGGACGGGTGCGGCCGGGCCGGAGCGGGCGGCGGCGCTGCGCCGCGACGACACGGTCGCGGTGGAGGCGGGGGAGGTGCTGCAGGGCACGCTGCGCTGCACGTCGAGCTCCTGCGGGGAGCGCTTTCCGATCATCGACGGCGTGCCGATCCTGGTGCCCGAGCCGGTGCGCTACCTGGAGGCGTACCGGCACGAGGTCATCGAGCGACGGGACCTGCTGCCCCAGGTGCAGGACTTCGTCGACCGCAGCTACAACTTCGCGGACAACACGCTGGCGGGCAAGCGGTACCTGTCGCAGTACGCGGCGGCTCACTACGCGATGGACGGCGGCGGGAACGGCGCGGCGCCGGAAGCGCAGCCGGCGGCGATGGACGAGCTGGTGCGCGGCGCTGCGGGCGGCGGCGGGCTCGTGGTGGACCTCGGCTGCGCGACCGGACGCTGGACGCTGGTGGCTGCGGAGGGCGCGGACTTCGCGCTCGGCATGGACCTGGATTTCGCGATGGTGCGGGCCGCGCGGGAGATGCGGGCGGCCGGCGTGTTCAGGTACGCGCGCTGGGAAGGTGGGCGGCGGTTCGGGCACGGGGAGATCGCGCGCGCGGAGCTGCGCGGACGGCGCGCCGACTTCTTCGTGGCGGACGCGCTGCATCCGCCCATCGCGCCGGGCTCGGCGGACGTGCTGCTCGTACTGAATTTGACGGACAACGTTCCCGCGCCGGACGTGCTGCTGGCGGAGATGGGGGCGCTGCTGGCGCCGGGAGGGCGCTTCCTGCACTCCACGCCGTACCGCTGGAGCTCGGTCGTGACGCCGCCGGAGAAGCAGCTCGACCCCGGCGGGCTGCGCGCGGCGCTGGAGGCGGCGGGGCTGAGCGTGGTGGGGGCGGCGCGCTCGGTGTCGTGGCGTCTGCCCGGCGCGCCCGGCGACGTCACCGAGCTGACCGTCGAGGTCCTGTCCGGCGCGCGGCGCTGACCGAGCCGGAACGAAACAGAAACAGGCAGTTGCCCCTGCGTTAACGCTCGCCGCCCGCCCGCGTCTTCTCCGGTGCCGCCGAACACGGCCACAGGAGAGACTCGATGAAGCAGGC
>Ga0075425_100002695_pt1 | contig 17814 bp, 13 predicted proteins | sample SoiMethybrSBSTD4_FD_75300 | JGI IMG/M metagenome (GOLD analysis project Ga0075425, IMG submission 75300) | Bulk soil microbial communities from a Populus tree surrounding site in Tennessee, USA - Soil MetaG P. TD hybrid SBSTD4 | ecosystem: Environmental > Terrestrial > Soil > Tree plantation... | reverse complement strand
GTCTCGCTGTGGAGCGGCTTACGCGGCCGGCTGCCTGCCCTGGCGCGGCCCGCGCCGCGCATGGGCTCGGGCCTGCGCCTGCAACGGTGCCGCCGGTGCGCGCAGACCCGCGAGGAGGCGGTGCTCGGCCAGAGCCCGCTGCCGCGGCAGCTCCTCGCCGCCAGCGGGTTCGACCGCTTCCCGCCGGCCTTCGAGGCCGCGCTCGGGCAGGCGACGGACCTCCAGGCGGCCACCCAGGTGGTCGACGCGCACGGCCGCGCGCTCTGGCAGGCCGCCACGCAGCGCGCGCAGGCCGCCAACAGTCCCAACACCGACGACCGGCCGCTCTACTGGGCGAGGCTGGAGATGACCCGCATCCTGCGCCGCTGGGGGCCCAACTTCAGCCTGAGCTCCGCGGACCGCGAGGCGCTCATCCAGCGCTTCGAGAGGGCTTCCCGCGGCATGGACACGGCGGTGTTCCAGGCGCAGGCCGGAGTCAAGCGCATCCTCATCAGCGGCTTCGATCCGTTCCAGCTCGATCCCAACGATCCCAGCCGCGGAAATCCCTCGGGCGCCGCGGTCCTGGCGCTCGACGGCACCACCGTCACCAGCGGCGGTGTGAGCGGCGAGATCCAGGGCGTGATCTTCCCCGTGCGCTTCGCCGACTTCGACGCCGGCATGGTCGAAAGCTTCTTCGGGCCGTACCTCAGCGGACCCAACGCCGTTCACATGATCATGACGATCAGCCAGGGTAGCAGCTCTCTGTTCGAGGTCGAGCAGTTCGCCGGGCGCCGCCGTTCGACGCCGGCGCCGGACAATCTCCTCAAGCTCAGCGGCGGCACGCCGTCGGCTCCGGTGGTGCCTCCGGGCCTCGCGGCCGGGCCGGAATTCCTGGAGACCGCGCTGCCCGCGGCGACCATCCGCGGCACGTTGGGCCGCACCGGCGCGGTGCCGCAGGAGACGGAGTTCAAAGAGAACCTGCCCGCCGGCGCCCAGCCGGCCGCGCGCCCGAACCCCCGCTCGACCGCAGTCGAGGGCTCCGGCGGCGGATATCTCTCGAACGAGATCTTCTACCGGACGATCCTGCTGCGGCGACAGAACGGCGCCACCATCCCGATGGGACACTTGCACACGCCCTACATGGATCCCGAGAGCGGCTTCAGCAGTCCCCAGGCGTTTCAGCAGGAGCGCGACAGGATCGTCGGCACCGTGAGGGACATCCTCAGAGACGTGGTGCCGACGTTGGGACCTTGATCCGAGGAGGTGGGGCGCCCCGAGCGGGCGCCCCTTCCACCCCTCAATCGACGTTCACTTCCGTCCTGCCACCGCCTGTCCCAGGCGCAAAGGGGGCAGCGCCGCCTCGATCTGCTGCCGCTGCGGCTCGAACCATGGAGGGAGGATCAATCGCTCGCCGAGGTGCGCCGGATCCTCGTCCACCGAGAATCCCGGGCCCTCGGTGGCAATCTCGAAGAGCACGCCGCCCGGCTCCTTGAAGTAGACGGAATGGAACCAGAAACGGTCGATGACGGGCGTGGGCCGGGAGCCCGCCGCGAGGACCCGCTCGCGCACGCCGAGCTGCTCCTCCTCATCGGACACCCGGAAGGCGACGTGGTGCACGGCGCCGGTGCCCCACGATCCGTGGCGCTCCTCCGGCAGCTCGCGCACTTCGATCCACCGGCCGGAGCCGCCGCCGTCCGCGGCGAACCGGTGCCAGCCGCCCTCTTCGCTGGCGGGCTCGTAACCGAGCGCCTCGCCGAGGAAACGCGCCGTGTCGGCCAGATTTCGCTCCCACAGACGCACGGCGTGAAAGCCCCGGATCTGGTGACGTTCCGGCACGGGGCTCTGCCGCCATGGCACGAATTCCGGCATCCCTGGAGCCTCGGTCAGCGAGAGCTCGAGGCCGTGCGGATCGCGAAAGCGCAGAGCGTTCTCGCCGAAGCGCCGCTCCGGCCCGTCGTTGACTTCCGTTCTCGCCTCGCGCAGCCGCTCAGCCCAGAAGGCGAGGCTCCCCTCGGGCACCGCGAATCCGACCTCGACCGCCAGACCGATGCCCTTGCGTCCGCGCGGCATCTGCGGCCAGGGAAAGAAGGTCAGGTCGGTGCCGGGGTGCCCTTCGGCGTCGGCGTAGAAGAGGTGATACGTGTCCGGCGCGTCCTGATTGATGCTGCGTTTCACCAGCCGCAGGCCCAGCGCCTCGGTGTAGAAATCGAGGTTCTCCTGAGGATCGCCGCAGATCGCCGTGACGTGATGGATGCCGTGGACGTAGCTCATGACAGCCCCCTCTCCTCACCATCATACCCGGCGCTTCCGCACCGGGCTAACGAAACGTCGCTTCTCCGAAGCGACCGATCGCCCTCCGGGCGACGTCTCGTTAGCCCGGTGCGGAAGCGCCGGGCGGGGATCGCCGATCCGAAGCGATCAGTCCAGGATCTTATCGGGATCGAACGGGATTCGATGCCGCTTGAGGAGGCTCCGAAGCTCTTTCTCGTAGGTTCTTTTCGCGTGATGGATCTCCTGGTTCTGGATGTAGGTCCTGACCGCGGTGGCTCTCGATTCGCTGACGGAAAAGGCGGCATAGCCCTTCTGCCAGGCGAAATTCCTGACCAGGTCGGGCCGTTCGCCTAGCCAGCGCGAGGAATTCGTCTTCAGGAAGCGGATCATGGACGAGATGGGCACATACGGGCGCAGCCGGAGCAGGAAATGGACGTGGTCCGGCATGCCGCCGAGCGAAATGAGAATCCCTCCATGACGGCGGACTGTGTCGGCCATGAAAGGGTAGAGCTCCGCCCGGAGCTTCGTGTCGATCAGCGGCACCCGGTGCTTCGTGCTGAAGACGGCGTGGAACAGGATCTGCGTGAACGTGTCCGCCATGACGGGACCTCCCCGAAGGACCGGACGGGAGATACCGTCCGCCTTCTCTATAAAAACGGGAAATCACGATTTATCGCTCAACTTTCTCGGCTCGCCCGCCCAGCGCTTCCGCACCGGGCTACCGAAACGTCGCTTCTCCGAAGCGAATCGCCCTCAGGGCGACGTCTCGTTAGCCCGGTGCGGAAGCGCCGGGCGTGAAGGTGGAACCGCTACGCTACGGCTCTCCTGCTAGACTCGCCGCATGCTGCGCAAGGCCGTGCTCGCGATCCTCCTCGTGCTGGTCGCGGCCCTGGTCTGGCTGCTCGCGGCGCCGTCGCCGATCAATCCGGTGGCGTACGTGCCGCCGCCTCCGCCGCAGATGACCGGCGTTCTCGCCCCCAACGATCTCCTGCGCCGCGCCGAGCTTCTCGCCAAGGGAAAGGTGCGCGGGCCGGAGACCGCCGTGGCGGATGCCGCCGGCAGGATCTACGGCGGCACCGAGGACGGACGCATCGTGCGCATCACCGCGAGCGGCGGCAAGGAGCGGGTGGAGACGTTCGCGCGCACGGGCGGCCGGCCGCTCGGGCTGCAATTCGACGCGCGAGGGAACCTGATCGTTGCGGACGGCAAGAAAGGCCTGCTGTCGATCGATCCCGCAGGCCGCGTCACCGTCCTTGCCACCGGAGCGGAGGGAGTCCCCTTCCGCTTTACCGACGACGTCGAGATCGCGGCGGACGGCACCATCTACTTCACGGACGCCAGCAGCCGTTTCGGAGTCGGCGAGCACCTCTACGATCTGCTGGAGGCCCGGCCGCACGGCCGGCTGCTCGCCTACGATCCGGCAGCGAAGACCACTCGCGTCCTCCTGCGCGGCCTCTACTTCGCCAACGGCGTCGCGTTGTCGCGGGACGAGAGCTTCATCCTGGTGGCCGAGACCTATCGCTGCCGTATCCGGCGGCTCTGGCTGCGCGGTCCTCACCAAGGGACCGACGTCTTCGCCGACAACCTGCCCGGCTATCCGGACGGCGTCGCCGCCGACAGCCGCGGTACCTTCTGGGTGGCGATGTTCACCGTCCGCAACAAGGCCGCCGACCGCCTGCAGCCGCGCCCGTGGGCGAAGCGCCTGCTGGCGAAGCTGCCGGCGTTCCTCTGGCCTCGTCCCGAGCCGTACGGCCTGGTGCTAGCCTTCGACGAACAGGGCCGGCTGCTGCGCAGTCTGCACGATCCGGGAGGCCGGCACGTTTCGCCGGTCACCTCCGTGCAGCCGGCCGGCGACGTTCTGTATCTGGGCACGCTCACCGGCGATTGGATCGGCCGTTACCGGCTCGACGATCCCGCCCGCGGGCATTGAAAGGAGACCTCATGCCGTCGACCCTCCGCCGCGCAACTCTCGCCATTGCGCTCGCTTTCCTGCCGGCCTTGCCTGCCGCCGCGCAGGAGGAACAGCCCCGCGTGATTCCGAGCCTCGACCTTTCGGCGCTCGACCGCTCGGTCAAGCCCTGCGACGATTTCTACCAGTTCGCCTGCGGCGGCTGGATCGCGCGCAATCCCGTGCCGCCGGACCGCGGCCGCTGGGGCCGCTTCGACGAGCTGGCCGAGCACAACCGGATGGTGCTGCGCGGCATCCTGGAAAAGGTTGCGAAACCCGATCCCAAGCGCGCCGCGATCGATCAGAAGATCGGCGACTATTACGCGAGCTGCATGGACGACAAGGCGATCGAGGCCAAGGGGCTGGCGCCCCTCAAGCCGGAGTTCGACCGCATCGCCGCGCTCAAGACCAAGGAAGAGGTCGGCGCCGTGCTGGCGCGGCTGCATGCGGAGGCGGTGCCCGCGATCTTCCGCTTCGGCGTGCAGCCCGACTTCAAGGACGCCTCGCTCAATATCGCGGTGGTCGACCAGGCGGGGCTCGCGCTGCCCGACCGCGACTACTACCTGAGCGACGAGCCGCGGTTCGTGGACCTGCGCCAGAAGTATCCCGGCCACGTGGCGAAGATGTTCGAGCTCATGGGCGAGCCGAAGGAGGCGGCGGCGAAGGACGCGCAGACGGTGCTCGACATCGAGACCGCCCTCGCCAAGGTCTCGATCGACCGCGTGCGGCGGCGCGATCCCGCCAACCGCCAGCACGTGATGCCGCGCGCGGAGCTGGTGAAGCTCACGCCCGGCATCGATTGGAACGCCTATTTCACCGCCACAGGCGCGCCCGCCTTCACGCAGATCAACGTCGGCTGGCCGGACTTCTTCAAGGGCGTCAACGAGCTGCTGGCGGCCAAGAGCCTCGACGAGTGGAAGACCTACCTGCGCTGGCACGTCATCCATCAGACGGCGCCGCTCCTGCCCGCGGCCTTCGTCGACGAGAGCTTCGACTTCTTCGAGAAGACGCTCACCGGGGCCAAGGAGCTCCGGCCGCGCTGGAAGCGCTGCGTCGAGCTCACGGACCGGCAGCTCGGCGAGGCGCTCGGCCAGCGCTACGTCGAAGCCACCTTCGGACCCGAGGGCCGCGCGCGCACCGCCAGGATGGTGACCGCCCTCGAGAGCGCCCTCGACCGCGACATCCGCGAGCTGCCCTGGATGACGGAGACGACCAAGAAGCGGGCCGGCGAGAAGCTCGCGGCCATCGCCAACAAGGTCGGCTATCCCGCCCACTGGCGGGACTACTCGACGGTGAAGATCGTGCGCGGCGACGCCATCGGCAACTCCGAGCGCGCCGCGGCCTTCGAGACGGCGCGCCAGCGGCGGAAGATCGGCCAGAAGGTCGATCCGTCGGAATGGAACATGACGCCGCCCACGGTCAACGCCAACTACAACCCGCCGGAGAACAACATCAACTTCCCGGCCGGCATCCTGCAGCCGCCGTTCTTCGACAAGTCCATGGACGACGCCGTGAACTTCGGCGGCATCGGCGCCGTCATCGGCCACGAGCTGACGCACGGTTTCGACGATCAGGGACGGAAGTACGGTCCCAAAGGCGATCTCACGGATTGGTGGACGGCGGAGGACGCCAAGGAGTTCGAGAAGCGCGTCTCGTGCATCGCCGACGAGTACACGAGCTTCACCGTCGCCGGCGGCGTGCACCTCAACGGCCGCCTGACCCTCGGCGAGAACACCGCCGACAACGGCGGCGTGCGCATCGCCCTGATGGCGCTCGAAGACGCGATGAAGGGAGCGCCGTTGCCGTCGCGCGACGGCTTCACTCCCGAGCAACGGTTCTTCCTCGCCTACGGCCAGATCTGGTGCCAGAGCTCCACCCCGGAGACCGACAAGCTGCGGGCGCAGACCGATCCGCACTCGCCGGGCCGCTTCCGCGTCAACGGCGTCCTCTCGAACATGCCGGAGTTCCAGAAGGCCTATGGCTGCGCGCCCACCTCGCCGATGGTGCGCGAGAACGCCTGCCGGGTGTGGTGAGAAAGGAGAATGCGATGGATCTGGACGTCAAGCACGACGAGCAGGCGGGCAAGTACTACGCCCTGATCGACGGCCTGGAAGCGGTGTGCGAGTACGGCCCGGCCGGCAACGGCACCCTCAACTTCTTTCACACCTATGTCCCGCCCGAGCTGCGCGGCCGCGGCGTTGCCGACGAGCTCGTCCGGCAGGCGCTGGAGGACGTCCTCGCGCGCGGCTTGAAGGTCATCCCCGCCTGCTGGTTCGTGCGCGCCTACATCGATCGCCACCCCAAGTACCAGGCGGCGCTGGCGTAAGCCCTCACCACCCCCGGCTCCAGGTTTTCGTCCGGCCTCTAGCCGAGGCGGCCGGGCTGGCGCCCCGCGTTACCTTGGCTTTGGAACGCCTCCCAAGATCGAAATCATCAGGTTCAAGGATCCCAATCTTTTGTCACCGCTCTGCGACTGACGGTGTTACCTCCGCTCTCTATCCTGGCTAGGTCTCGGGGCCGGAATTGAGTCTCACCGGAGGCGTCACGGAATGTCGATTGTCTTGGAAGACCTGACCAAGCGCTACGGCGGCCACCCGGTGGTCAACGGAGTGTCGCTGGAGGTTGGCGACGGCGAGCTGTTCGTGCTGCTGGGCTCCTCGGGGAGCGGCAAGAGCACGCTGCTGCGCATGATCGCCGGCCTCTCCGAGGTCGACGGCGGGCGCGTGCTGCTGCATGGCCGCGATGTTACCGACCTGCGGCCGGCGCGCCGCGGCATTGGTTTTGTCTTCCAGAGCTACGCCCTGTTCCGCGGCATGTCGGTGGCGGAAAACGTGGAGTTCGCTCTGGCGGTGCGCGGGGTGCCGGCGGTCCGGCGCCGCCGGCGGCGCGACGAGCTGCTCGAGCTGGTAGGCCTCGCGGGCCTCGGCGGCCGCCTGCCGCGGCAGCTCTCGGGCGGCCAGCAGCAGCGCGTGGCCCTCGCCCGTGCGCTGGCCCACCGGCCCGAGGTGCTGCTGCTCGACGAGCCGTTCGGAGCCCTTGACGCCAAGGTCCGCGTCGAGCTGCGGCGGACGATCCGCGACATCCAGCGCGAGCTGGGGATCAGCACCCTGTTTGTGACGCACGACCAGGATGAAGCCTTCGAGCTGGCGGACCGTCTGGCGGTGCTGAGCTTCGGACGCCTGCTGGAAGCGGGGCCTCCGGACGAGCTCTACCTTCGCCCGGAGACGGAATTCGTCGCCACGTTTCTCGGCACCGCGAACTTGATGGTGGGGGAGGCAACGGCCGAAGGGGTTCAGCTCGGGCCGGTCCACTTTCCCCTCGCCACGCGGGCGGAGCCGGCCGATGGCAGCCGGCGGGTGCAGGTGCTCTTCCGCCCGGAGGACGTCACGGTGCGCGACTCGGCGGCGGAGGTCTCCTGTCCGCTGCTGGGCCAGGCCGTAGTGGAGCAGCGCGCGTTCGTCGGCTCGTTCGAACGGCTCCGCCTGCGCCTGCCGCCGCTTCCCGGCGTGCGGACCATCGCTCCGCCTGTGCCGTTCGGCCGCGACGAGGTGTGGATCGAGGCCACCCGGCCGCAGGATCAAGTCCGGCGTTTCCCCCTGCGGCCGGGTGACGCGACCTGGGTCGGCGTGCAGCGGGTGCATGCTCTGGTGCACCCCGGACTGAGATTCCTGGTGCTCGCCGACGGTTTCGCCGGCTCGCGGCCGGCGCTGGCGCTCGGCGGCGAGCTGGCTCGCCGCTCCCAGGCCCGCGTCACCGTGCTGGGGTGCGCCGCGGCGGGCGAGTCCACCCTGCAGGAAGCCAAGGAGTGGCTCGGGACCGGTATCACGGCGGTCGAGGCCCGCCGGAGCGGCGAGCCGCCGGCCGCGGCGGTCGCCGAGGAAACCTCGCACCGGCCATGCGACCTCGTGGTCCTGGGCCTGCCGCTGCGCGACGGCATCGAGCTGGCGGAGGAAGTTCTGGCGGCCGGCCATCACCACTTGCTGCTGGTGCCCGCCAACGCAGATGACAAGGTGCCCGCGCGGCTGCTCATCTGCGTCGCGGTAGGCGAGCCGGGCAAGGAGGACGTCTCCTTCACCGGCCGGCTCGCCCGCCATCTGGGAGCCGCCGCGACGATCCTCACGGTTCTCCCGCCCACGGCCAAGGAGACGGAAGAAGAGGTCCAGGCCGAGCGTTTCCTGGCCCGCAGTGCCCGGACGCTCCATCGGATGGGCATCGCGGTCGAGACCCGCATCCGTCATGGCGTTGTGCGCGACCAGATCCTCGCTCAGCTAGCGCAGGGGAGTCACGACCTCCTCGTGCTGGGCTCGCCGCTGCCGGGCAAGGACGGGCGGATCGAGTTCGGGGGCTTCGTCGGACGGCTGCTGCCGGAGGTGACGCACCTGCCGGTGCTCATCGTCCGCTCGCCGGAGGCCGGGTCGTAAACCCAAGGAGAAAAATCGCGATGAGAACCACCATGGTTGTGTTGTGCTGCCTGGTGCTGCCGCCGCCGGCCGCGCGGGCGCAGGAGACAAATCAGCAGCCGGCCGCGCCGCCCGCGGACGAGAAGTCCGTGGACGAGAAGCTGGAGGAGCTCGATCAGAAGATCCGCATCCTCGACCGCCAGATCGAGCTCGACAAGGAGGCCGCCGCCGAGAAGGCGAAGACCGCCGGTCAGGCCAACGCCGGCAAGGACGGCTTCTCGCTCAAGTCGGCCGACGGCAACTTCCTGCTCAGAGTGCGCGGCTACGTGCAGCTCGACGGCCGTTTCTTCCTCGACGACGAGCAGAAGCCCGCCATCGACACCTTCACGCTGCGCCGCGTGCGTCCCATCTTCGAGGGCACGGTCTACAAGATCTTCGACTTTCGGATCATGCCCGACTTCGGTGGCGGCCAGACGGTGCTCCAGGATGCCTACATGGAGGCGCGGCTCAGCCCGGCTTTCAAGGTGCGCGCCGGCAAGTTCAAGCCGCCGGTCGGTCTCGAGCGCTTGCAGTCCGGCGCGGATCTGCTCTTCGTCGAACGAGGCCTGCCCACGAACCTGGTTCCCAACCGCGACCTCGGCATCCAGCTCGGCGGCGATCTTGCCGGCGGGATCGCCACCTACGCCGTCGGCGTCTTCAACGGCGTGCTCGACGGCGGCAACGCCGACGCCGATACGAACGACGACAAGGATCTGGCGGCCCGGGTTTTCTTGCAACCGTTCATCAAGGGTACGGGAGCTCTGAAGAACCTCGGCTTCGGCATCGCGGCGAGCACGGGGGATCAGAAGGGGACCCCCACGGCTCCCAACCTGCCCTCCTATCGCACGCCCGGGCAGCAGACGTTCTTTTCCTACCGCTCGGACGGCACGGCGCCGAACACGACGGTGGCGGACGGCGAGCGCGGCCGCCTGTCGCCGCAGGGCTACCTCTATACGGGCCCCTTCGGGCTCCTCGTCGAGTACGTGATCTCGCGCCAGGACGTGCGGCGCGGCACGGCAGCCGACCGGCTGGAGCACAAGGCCTGGCAGGTGGCGGCTTCATGGGTCTTGGCCGGCGGCGAGCCGTCGTACCGGTCGGTCAATCCCAAGAAGATCTTCGACCCGTCGGCCCACACTTGGGGAGCCTTCGAGATCGCCGCGCGCTATCACAAGCAGGAGCTGGACAAGGACACGTTCCCGACCTTCGCCAACCTGGCGAGCTCGGCCTCCTCGGCCGAGGCCTGGGCCGTGGGCTTTAACTGGTATCTCAACAAAAACCTGCGGCTGCTCTTCGATTACGAGGACACCCGCTTCGAGGGCGGAGCCGCGACGGGCGATCGCGAGGACGAGAAGATCTTCTTCAGCCGCTTCCAGATCGCCTTCTGAGGAAAGGAAACCGAGGTCATGAGAATACGTCTTGCCCTTCTGCTCTCCGCTCTCGCCTGGGGGCTGGTGACGGGCCCCGCGGCGGCGGAGGTCAAGCTGCTCAACGTCTCCTACGATCCGACCCGCGAGCTCTATCAGGACATCAACGCCGCCTTCGCCAGGCAATGGAAGGCGAAGACCGGCCAGGACGTCAACGTCCAGCAATCGCACGGCGGCTCGGGCAAGCAGGCCCGCTCGGTGATCGACGGCCTGGAGGCGGACGTGGTGACCCTCGCTCTCGCCTATGACGTCGACGCGGTCGCGAGCTCGGGGCTGATCGCGAAGAACTGGCAGGCGCGCCTGCCCAACAACAGCGCGCCTTACACCTCGACGATCGTCTTCCTGGTGCGCAAGGGCAATCCGAAGAAGATCCGCGATTGGGACGACCTGACGCGGCCTGGAATCTCGGTCATCACGCCCAATCCCAAGACCTCCGGTGGCGCGCGATGGAACTATCTGGCGGCCTGGGGTTTCGCGCTGCACAAGTTCGGCAACGATCCGGCCAAGGCCAAGGACTTCGTGGCCCGACTCTACAAGAACGTGCCGATCCTCGACACCGGCGCGCGCGGCGCGACGGTGACTTTCGTCGAGCGCGGCATCGGCGACGTGCTGATTGCCTGGGAGAACGAAGCGTTGCTGGCAGTCAAGCAACTCGGCGGGAAGGGGGAGCTCCTGATCGTGGCGCCGTCGCTGAGCATCCTGGCCGAGCCGCCGGTGGCGGTGGTGGATAAAGTGGCCGCCAAGCACAAGACGACTCAGGTGGCGGCCGCCTATCTGCAGTACCTCTATACCCCCGAGGGCCAGGAGATCGCGGCGCGGCATTACTACCGGCCGCGCAACCAGGCCGTGGCCGCCAAGTACGCGGCCCAGTTCCCGAAGGTGCAGCTCTTCACCATCGACCAGGTCTTCGGCGGCTGGACGAAGGCGCAGAAGACCCACTTCGAGGACGGCGGCGTCTTCGATCAGATCTACGGCGCAGGAAAATAGTGGTCGGTCCGATCCCTTCCGCTCGTAAGGGCGGTCCGATGTGGCCGCCCTGGACGCAGCGCGCCCACGCAGGGGCGCCCCTACGAAGGAAGCGCCTTCGCGGCGGCAGCGTGCTCCCCGGCTTCGGCCTCTCCCTCGGCTTCACGCTGCTCTACCTCGGCTTGATGATCCTCATTCCGCTGTCGACGGTCTTCCTCAAGACCGCGACCATGACGTGGAGCGCCTTCTGGCAGACCGTTTCCGGCCCGCGCGCGCTTGCCGCTTATCGCCTGAGCCTCGGAGCCTCCTGCGCGGCGGCGGCGATCAACCTCGTCTTCGGTCTCCTCGTCGCGTGGGTGCTCGAGCGCTACACGTTTCCCGGCCGGCGTCTGATCGATGCGCTGGTGGACCTCCCCTTCGCGCTGCCCACCGCGGTTGCCGGCATCTCGCTCGCCACCCTCTACGCCAAGAATGGCTGGATCGGCCGCTGGCTCGATCCGCTCGGCATCGAGGTGGCCTACACGCGCCTCGGCGTCGTGGTGGCCCTCACCTTCATCGGCCTGCCTTTCGTGGTGCGCACGGTGCAGCCGGTGCTCGCGGATCTCGACCCGGAGGTGGAGGAGGCCGCCGCCAGCCTCGGCGCCGGCCGCTGGCAGACGATCCGGCGGGTGATCTTCCCGGAGCTGCTGCCGGCCGCCCTCACCGGCTTCGTGCTGGCCTTCGCCCGCGCCCTGGGCGAGTACGGCTCGGTGATCTTCATCGCCGGCAACATGCCGATGAAATCGGAGATCACGCCGCTCTTGATCATGATCAAGCTCGAGCAGTACGACTACGCGGGCGCCACGGCGATCGCGCTCGTCTTCCTGGTCGTCTCGTTTTGCCTCCTCCTGTTGATCAATCTTCTGGCCTGGCGCCGCGGCCGTCACCTGCGGGAAGGAGCTGCTTGATGGCGGGCGCGGTGCCGGCCCTCGCGCGGGAGCGTCCGGAGGCGCGGCGCGGCGCTCTCACCGAGCCTCGCTGGGTACGCTGGCTCTTCCTCGGTGCGGCCTTGCTGTTCCTGGGCTTCTTTCTCTTCGTGCCGCTGGCGCTGGTCTTCGCCAAGGCGCTGGCCGACGGCTTCCGGGCTTACGTCGCGGCCGTCAGAGAGCCCGTGGCCCTGGCGGCCGTCCGCCTGACGCTGATCACGGCGGCGATCGCCGTGCCGGTGAATCTCCTCTTCGGCCTGGCGGCGGCCTGGGCCATCAGCAAGTTCCACTTCCCCGGCAAGAATGTTTTGATCACTCTGATCGACCTGCCGTTCAGCGTCTCGCCGGTGATCTCGGGCATGATCTTCGTCCTGCTCTTCGGCGCTCGCGGCTTCCTCGGGCCGTGGCTGGCGGCGCACGACGTCAAGATCATCTTCGCCGTGCCCGGCATCGTGCTGGCGACGATGTTCGTCACCTCGCCGATGGTGGCCCGCGAGCTGATTCCGTTGATGCAATCTCAAGGCAACGATCAGGAGGAGGCGGCCCTCACGCTCGGCGCCTCGGGGCTGCAGACCTTTTTCCGGGTGAGCCTGCCAAAGATCCGCTGGGGCCTGCTCTACGGCGTGGTGCTCTGCAACGCCCGCGCGATGGGAGAGTTCGGCGCCGTTTCGGTGGTCTCCGGCCACGTGCGAGGGCTCACCAATACCATGCCCCTCCACATCGAGATCCTCTACAACGAATACCAGTTCTCCGCCGCTTTCGCCGTGGCGTCGCTGCTGGCGTTGCTCGCTCTGGCGACGCTGGCGATCAAGAGCCTGATCGAGTGGCGAGCTCGGCGATAGGCGGGTGCTAAGCTGCCTGAGGGTATGCGGCGCCTCTCCTTTGGCTCCCTGCTGATCGGCCTCAACACCGGCCTCGTCCTGCTGGCGGTTGTGGCCGTCGCCGTTTCCGCTGTCGGCCTCATCGAACGCTTCGCGGACGAGCAGGGCCTCGCGCGCGTCAATCTCGCGGGAACGAGCGCGCAGGAGGCTGTCGAGCGCTCCGCGCGCGATGTGCGGACCTCGGCGCAATTGCTGGCCGAACGCCCCACGGTCAAGCGGCTGCTCGAGGCGGGAAATGCGGCCGGCCTCACGGCTTTTCTCGATCGCTTCCGGCAGACGAGCGCCCTGTCCGGCGTGGCGATCCTCTCCAAAGGAAGGATCTTTGCCGCCAGTGGGGCGCCGATTCCGCAAGCGAAGGATGAATGGGAGGGTTCGATTCACCGGCTATCCGGAGGAGCCCTCGTTCTCGCCGCCGCCTCTTCCCTCGTTGCCACTCCGGACGCTTCCGCTGAGGCGTGGCTCATCCTCGACGCCGGATTCGCTCGCCAGATCGCGCGGCAGGTCCGACTGCCGGTGGCGATTCTCGATCCCGCACGCGCTCTGGCCGATCCACGCGATCCCCGCATGCCGTTGCGCGCCGAGGTATTGGCAACCGGCGAGCCGGGCTCCGCGCGCCTCCCATCGGCCGGTCTCTATCTTTCCGTTCGTCCCCTGCGGGATCCCGCGGGCGAGGTGGCGGCTGTGATCGAGACCAAGCTGCCTCGCGACGCCCTCGCCTCGTCTTTGGCGCGGCTGGTCCGCAAGCTGCTGCTGCTGGCCCTTTTGGTGGCTTGCGCCGCTACGCTCTCGGGACTCCTGATCAGCCGGCGGCTGACCCGTCCTGTCCAGGCCCTCACCGCGTCGGCGGCGCGCATCGGCCGCGGCGATCTCTCGACTCCCACACCTCGGGCTCCGGGAGCCGAGCTGGGCATGCTCGCCTCCACCATGGAGGAGATGCGGCGCCGTCTCCTGCAGCTCACCTCCGAGCTGCGGCGCCGCCAGGCCGAGGGCGAGGCGATCCTCACCGGCATCGTCGAGGGAGTTCTCAGCGTCGACAGAGATCGGCGCATCCGCTATCTCAATCCGCCGGCCGCGGTGATGCTCGGCGTGCGGCCGGAAGAGGCGATCGGTCGTTTCTGCGGCGACGTGCTGAACCCCGAAGGGCGCGACGGCGTGCGGCCGTGCGAGGAGAGCTGCCCGATCATCCATGCCCGCTTCCGCGGCGGCGCCACCGCCACCGAGCGCCTGCGGCGGCCGGACGGCACGCGGCGGGCCGTGGTGATCACCAGCGCGCCGCCGGCCGAGGACCAGCAGGTGCAGGTGCTGCGCGACGAAACCGACGTCGAAGCCGCCCGCCGCCAGCGCGACGCCGTGCTCGCCAACATCTCTCACGAGTTCCGCACGCCGCTCTCGGCGCAGCTGGCTTCGCTGGAGCTGCTGCGTGACCGCCTGCTCGGCTCCCCGGAAGGGCTGGACGCCGTAACGCGTGACCTCGTCCTCTCGCTCGAGCGCGGCAGCCTGCGCCTGACGCAGCTCATCGACAATCTGCTGGAGAGCGTCCGCATCGAGTCCGGGCAGGACTCGATCCGCAGCCGTCCGGTGGCGCTCGACGAGGTGATCGAGGAGGCGGTCGAGATGACCGCGCCCCTGCTCGCCCAGCGCGGCCAGGCCATCGAGATCGACCTTCCCTATCCGCTGCCCGCGGTCCGCGGCGACGCGCCCCGTCTCACTCAGGTGTTCGTCAACCTGCTCGCCAACGCCAACAAATTCGCGCCCGCGGGCTCGACGGTCCGCGTCGGCGGCGCGTTGGAAGAGGGAGGGATTACCCTCTGGGTCGAGGACGAAGGGCCGGGAATTCCGGACGTTTCCGGAGGCGCGAGTGGACGATCCCTTTTCGATCGCTTCGTGCGTCTCGCCGGCGAAGGGGAGGAGCCGGAGTCGAGCGGCATGGGGCTGGGTCTGGCGATCGTGCGCTCGATCGTCGAGCGGCACGGCGGCACCGTCGAGGCGGCGGCAGGCAGCGGCGGCCGCGGCACGCGCCTGCGAATCGTGCTTCCCCGTCGGCTCGCCGGGGAGGAGAGCGCGGCGTGAAGATCCTGGTGGTGGACGACGACCTGGAGCTGGCAGGCCTCATCGGCTATGCCCTGCGTCAGGCCGGCTATCTGGTGGTCGAGGCCGCCGACGGGCTGGCGGCCCTCGCCGTCTTCGAACGGGAATCCCCGGCGCTGGTGATCCTGGACGTCAACCTGCCGCGCCTCGACGGCCTGGAGGTCTGCCGGCGGATCCGCGCCGAGTCCAAGATCCCGATCATGATGCTCACCGTGCGCGGCGGCGAGGAGGATCAGGTGCGGGCCCTCGATCTCGGAGCCGACGACTACCTCACCAAGCCCTTCAGCCCGCGCACCTTGCTCGCCCGCGTGCGGGCCCTGCTCCGGCGCGCCGGGGGCGAGCGGCCGGCGCCGCTCGCCGCAGGCGACTTCAGCCTGGACCTGGAGCTGCAGTCCGTCGCGGTGCGCGGCGGTCCGCCGGTCCGCCTGACCCGGCTGGAGTTGCGCCTGCTGCAGCTCCTCCTCGCCAACGCCGGGCATACCCTGCCGGCGGAGCGGTTGCTGGCCCACGTTTGGGGCTCCCGCGGCGCCGGCGACCGCCAGCTCCTCAAACAGCTCGTCCACCGCCTGCGCCAGAAGATCGAAACGAACGCTGCAGAGCCGCGCTACCTTACGACGGTCAGCGGAGTAGGGTACGCACTTCGGGCCGATCCGACCGCGATCGATAGGTAGACGTCTTCACGCCACATAGGCTTCCGCCCCGCGCAGGCCGTGTCCAGGGCGGCGCTGACGTTCAGAACCCCAACGTCCCGTTCTCCCGCGCCCAGGCGAGCTGCTGCGCGAGTAGGTTGCGGGGATAGGAGATCGCCACGCCGGCGACCTTGCCGGCTTTGTCCTTGACCGGCGCCAGATCCGCGAAGACGCCCGTGTGGTAGATCGGCAGATTGAGCTTCCGGTAGCGGGCCACCACGTCGTCGCGCATCTTGGGATCGAAGTGGACGCCGTACTTGTTGACCAGCGCCTTGCCCGCTTCGTAATCCCCCTGCGCCTTGATGCGCATGACCTCGGCGAGGAGCTTGCCCACGCCGGCGTGGGCCTTGTCGTAGTCCTTGACGACGATGAACCAGTGGCCGTTCTGCTGCACGCGCTCGAACGCGCCGGCTTCGATCAGATAGTTGGCCACCACGAGCCGTGAGCGGTCGTGGTCCTCTTCCGCCGTCTCGCCGGTGGGGTAGTTCTTGAGCGTCGTCACGCCCACCCGCGCCACCTGCCGGTAGAGCTCGCGGCCGACCTCGCGCACGTCGGGCACGCCGAGCTCGGCGAGCTTGGGATCGTAGATGTTCCAGTAGGCCACGAGATCCGCCCGCAGCTCTTCCAAAGTCGAGTAGAACTCCTGCAGGTAGACGTGCGGATCCTTGGGCACCGCCACCTTGCCGGAGCCGTGGCCGATGATCTCGTGCAGAGCCGTGTGCAGGTTGTCCGCCCAGGAGCCGTATTTGGCATAGAGCTCCCCCTCGTCGGCGTTGGGAAGGAACTCGATCGCCACCTTGGCGCCGCGCGTCGTGTTGATGGCGTTGATCGACGAGGTCAGCATGAGGCTCTTGGTGCCGTAGCGCTCGCGGATGTCCTGCTCGTTCGGCAGGTTGTCGCCGATCGTGCCGACGCCGAAGTCGCCCGTGGCGATAATCGTCTCGATCGCCTTGCCGACCGGCGGTTTGACGTCGAGCTTCTTGTACTTCTCGTCCCACGGCGCCTTGCGCTCGAAGTAGACGGCGTTGGCCGCCAGCTTGCGCATCAGCGGCTGGAGCTTCTGGTCGATCACGGCCACCACCATCTGCGCCGAGCCCTTGGTGCTGCGGGCGTCGCGGTAGGTCTCGATGAATCCGGAGGCGAAGTCGACGGTGGCGTCGTTCTTGATCCACAGGACGTTGTAGTCGTGCCAGTCCTTGAGATCGCCGGTCTGATAGAAGCGGACGAGGGCGCGCAGCACCTTGGCCTGGGCGGGATCCGCCAGGCTCGCGGCCGCCTCCAGCTCCCGGTCGACGGCGGCGAGCTCGCGGGCATAGCGGCCGGGCGGCACTTTACCGTCCGGCGTGCCGGCGCGGTAGACCTCCTCGACGAGCCGGCCGTCGCGCTTGACCAGCCGCGAGTTCAGGGGGTAGGTCTCGGTGAAGCCTTTGAGCTCCGCGAGCGTGACCCCTTGATAGTAGTTGTTCCCGGAGGCGGTGAGGATGTCCTCGCCAGCCGGCGGGTTCTTGACCGTGAGATTGGGCTGGAGCTTGGGATCGAAGAGCGGCGCCTTGAGCTCCGCGAGCGTACGCGCCAGTTGCTCGCGGGTGCCCAACCGAGCGCCCTTGGCGCGCGCCTGCTCGGCGGCGCGGGCGAAGTCCTCGTAGGAGAGCGCGGGCAGAAACTTCTCGCCCGTGGCCTCGCTGTGGTTGCCCGAGTTGGCGAAAAAGAGCGTCGCAAACTCGACGATCGCCTGGCGCGAGGCCTCCGGCAGCCTTTCGGGTTTTTCGGCCAGGGCGCCGAGCACGCGTTTGGCCTCCAGGCCGTAGGCGGACATCTGATCGTAGAAGATCGGATCGAGCTCGATCGCCGCGCGGTAGAGGTGCCAGGCGAGCAGCTTCTGCTGGAGGGGCAGCTTCGCGAAGCTCGGCGCCTCGACTTGGAGGAAGCCGCGGTCGCCGATCCGCCCGACGAGCGGCGAAGGAGCCTGGGCCGGTTGCGCGAGCAGCGCGGCGGCGAAGAGGGACGCGAGGGGGAGGAGGAGCCGGCGGGGTCTCATGGCGGCATTTTATGCCTGCAATCCTGGGACCCGATTCCGATGCTCCGGTAGATCGAGCGTCGCGGCGCCGTCGGGCCCTCACCTCCCCGGCCCTCCTCTCCCAGGGGGAGAGGAGGGAGAAAGACA
>Ga0075425_100002694_pt1 | contig 17820 bp, 15 predicted proteins | sample SoiMethybrSBSTD4_FD_75300 | JGI IMG/M metagenome (GOLD analysis project Ga0075425, IMG submission 75300) | Bulk soil microbial communities from a Populus tree surrounding site in Tennessee, USA - Soil MetaG P. TD hybrid SBSTD4 | ecosystem: Environmental > Terrestrial > Soil > Tree plantation... | reverse complement strand
CGAGTGCCGGCGGGCAAGTTTGCTGAAACGATACTGCATTAGTGGCTTTGATGGTTCGCTTGCGGAGGTCGTATGAGAATCTGCTCGAGTCTTCTTTGCAGCGTTGCGATCTTGATAGCGTCAGTACCGAATTGCAGCGCTGCCTCGGTGGAGGAAATCGCGCTTTACAATAAGGCCGACCGGCAAAAAATTCTCATTGAAGGCGCAAAGAAGGAAGGAAAGATTTCTTGGTATACCACATTGATCGTCGACCAGGTGGTCCGGCCGATCAAGGAAGCTTTTGAAAAAGACTATCCCTTTCTACAGCTGGAGTACTTCCGCGGCAATTCCGAGCGGCTGGTACAGAAAATGTTCGCCGAGTACCAAGGCAAACGCTATGAGGCTGATCTCGTGGACGGTACGGTTACGGCACCGATGGTTAAAAAGGGTGGATACTTGCAGCGTTTTTACTCGCCGTACCTGGCCGAGTACCCGGCGGAATTAAAAGATCCCCAGGGCTATTGGGGTGTGAGCAACGTCTATTATTTTGCTCTCGGGTACAACACACGCATGGTGAAACCGAACGAAATTCCGAAAACTTACGAAGATCTGCTCAATCCGAGATGGAAAGGCCAAATGATGTGGTCGACGAGTCGCGGTTCGGGCGCTCCGATGTTTATCGGGAACGTGTTGCAGCACATGGGGACGGAAAAAGGCAAAGCCTATCTGCAACGTCTGAAGACACAAAATGTGGCTAAGACGACTGCCAGCGCTCGGCAACTGCTTGATCTCGTGATTGCCGGCGAGTATCCACTGGCGCTGCACATCTTTAATCATCATGCGCATATCAGCAAAAGCGCTGGAGCTCCGGTCGACTGGTATGCGTTAGAGCCGGCGTCCGCGACGATCAACACAGTTTCCCCGGTCACACGTGCCCCACATCCGTACGCAACGATGCTGTTGATCGATTTCATTCTGTCAGAAAGAGGCCAGAAAGTATTTCAAGCCGTCAACTATCTTCCGTCACATCCAAGAGTTCCTGCGAAACAGCCTGATCTAAAGCCGGGCGGCGGCCGATTCACTCGAGCTCTCTACTTCACTCCGGATTCACAACTGAACGAAGGCAATGCCTGGACGGAATATTTTGAGAATAATTTCTTGCGCTGAGCTCAGAAAAATACCCGCCGTTGTGGCCGGCTGTTTACCTTGACAAGCGAGCAAGGTCAGAATAGCTTCGCGTCAGTATAAAGCTACTTTGAAATCGGTAGTGAAATCGATGGCTAGATCGAAGCGTGCAATTCTCGCAGTCTTGATGGCTCTGCTTGCACTCGCTGTTATCGGTCGGACCGGAGGTGCCGCAAGCGTGGAAGAAATCGCTTTGATGAATCGCGCCGACCGGCAAAAAATTCTACTCGAAGGCGCTAAAAAGGAAGGAAAGATTTCCTGGTACACGACCCTGATCGTCGACCAGGTGGTTCGGCCGGTGAAGGAGGCTTTCGAGAAAGAGTACCCATTCCTGCAAGTGGAATTTTTCCGCGGCAACGCCGAGCGTTTGGTGCAAAAGATGTTTGCCGAATATCAAGCCAAACGGTACGACGTCGACATCATTGATGGCACGGTCTCCCCAACAATGGTGCGGCGGGCGAATCTATTACAGCGATTTTACTCACCAGCGTTGGCAGAGTATCCGGCCGAGCTGAAGGATTCCCAGGGATATTGGGGCAGCACCAACTTGTATTTTTTCGCGACCGGTTACAACACGCGCATGGTGAAGCCCAATGAAGTACCGAAAACCTACGAAGACCTGCTCAACCCGCGCTGGAAAGGGCAGATGATGTGGTCGACGAGCCGCGGCTCGGGTGCTCCTATCATGATTGGCACCATTCTCAACACTATGGGGCCAGAGGCGGGCAAGGCCTACCTGCAAAAACTCAAAGCGCAAAATATCGCCAAGAGCACTGCCAGCAATCGACAAATTCTGGATTTGACCATCGCCGGTGAGTATCCGTTGTCGCTGCATATCTTCAATCACCATGCCTACATCAGCAAAAGCGCCGGTGCACCAGTGGATTGGCAGCCGCACGAACCTGTAACGGCGACGATTCAGACTATCGCCCTGACGAAAAATACACCGCATCCGCATGCGGCCATGCTCTTGCTCGACTTTGTGATGTCGGAAAAAGGCCAGAAGGTTTTTCAGCAGTCGAACTATTTACCGGCACATCCCAAAGTTCCAGCCAAGCAAGCAGATCTCAAACCCGGTGGAGGGCGGTTCAAACGAGCCTATTACATCGATCCTGACGTGCAGTACGACAAGGGCAACGACTGGGTCGAATATTTCAATAACGTCTTCATGAAATAACCACAGCAAATCTCGTGGCGAAACAACCCTCGACGCAGGCTTACGATTTTTCGCTGAAAGCGGCTGGGGACCGCGCGCTGCGCAATGCAGCGGCGCTTGGCACAGCGTTTCATTTTGACGTGGTGACCTGCGTTATGATCGCAGTGTTGCTCGTTACAGGGTATTTGGTTTTACCGCCGCTTTATTCCGTTGTACAGACCAGCCTGTTTACTACCCGGCTCACGGGTGAGATCGACCAATTCACGCTTCAGTACTATAGGAATTTGCTGAGCGAACTTCGCGTTCTCGGTCCGCTTCTCAACACTTTGTATTTTTCCGTGGGCGCTTCCCTATTGGCGACGCTGCTCGGGGGCGCCGTGGCGTGGATTGTCACGCGGACCGACGCACCACTCCGCGGCTTGGGCTATTTCACTGCCTTCGCATCCTTCGGGACGCCGTTTATTTTGTACACCATCGGTTGGCTGTTGCTCTTGGGCAAAGCAGGGCCGATCAACTCCTGGCTCAAAGCCTGGCTCGATCAGAGCGGCCCAGTGATCGATGTCTATTCGCTGCCCGGCATGATCTTTATCGAATCCTTGCTCTGGTCGCCGTTCGTATTTCTGATGCTCGCGGCCGCTTTTCGATCCATGGACCCATCGCTCGAAGAAGCCTCTGCGGTGTGCGGCGCGCGCATTTGGCAAACGATGCGGCGCGTGTCGCTGCGCTTAATGCTGCCCGCCTTCTTCTCAGTGGTTCTGCTAATATTTATCCGGTCGTTCGAGTCGTTTGAAATTCCGGCATTGGTCGGCTTGCCCGGGGACATTCGCGTGCTCACGACGTCGATTTATCTCGATGCGCAAAAGCTGCCGCCGCAATACGGCAATGCCGGCGCATTCTCCGTCTTGCTGATGTTTATCGTGGCCGCCACGCTTTATGTCTATTTTCGGATTACCCGCGAGGGGGATCGGTTTCACACCGTCACAGGAAAAGCGTATCGGCCGGCTGTGATTCACCTCGGCCGGTGGCGTTACATCGCGGCGAGCGGATTGTTTTTATACTCCCTCGTACTGCTCCTACTGCCGTTCCTGATCATTCTCTGGGCATCACTCCTGCCCTTTTACATTCAACCGTCGTTCGAAGCGCTCGACAAGTTCACTCTAAAAAATTACATTACCGCGCTTCATTTTCCGAAAATCACCGATTCGATCAAAAACAGCATCCTTCTCGGATTAGGGAGCGCCAGCGCGGTCATGGTGTTGACCCTGTTTGCTTCTTGGCTGCTGGTTCGAACCAAAATTCGCGGGCGCTGGCTCCTCGATCTGCTCACGACTTTACCGCTCCTATTTCCCGGTATCGTCATGGGGCTTGCGATTCTGCGCTTCTATCTGTTTGTGCCGATTCCAGTGTACGGCACGTTATGGATTCTATGGATCGCGTTTGTGACGCGTTACATTCCCTACGGGATTCGCTATACCCATTCGGGGCTCTTGCAGTTGCACAAGGAATTGGAAGAGGCCTCTTACGTCTCGGGCGCGTCGTGGTCGAGATCCATGCGGCGCATCGTCTTGCCCTTGATCACGCCGTCGTTTCTAGGCGGCTGGATCTTCATTTTTCTCCTCTCCGCCAAAGAGCTCTCTATGTCGGTTTTGCTCGTGAGCCCGCAGACACCGGTAGTGTCAGTGGCAATTTTCGAGCTTTGGGAAAACGCTCAGGTCGGCGAGTTAGCGGCATTCGGCGTTATCTGGTCGGCCATCCTGGTTTCGGTCGCGATTGTCTATTACTTGATTACTCGCCGTTACGGTGTGCAGCAAAGCTGAATAGCATGTGAGATTCGCCGAATTCTGCAACTTCAGGTTCAAGGTGCCACTTTCCGCAAAGTTCCTGCCTGCCTCACGGTCCAAATGCTGGATTGTCGTCTGCACGATTCTCTTGCTCTCGGTCCAGCATGTTTCGGCCCAGACCTCGCCATTGCCTGCTCGTTCGGGAGCAAGAGACTTCATGGAGTATTGGGCGGCGGGACGTTTGTTTGTTTCTGGTGGGAATCCATATTCGCCCCAAGACCTTTTCGAGCTCCAGAAAGGGGCTGGTTGGACGGACTCCGTACCGGTGATCATGTGGAATCCGCCTTGGACACTATTACTCGCGGCGCCTTTTGGTCCTCTTAGTTACACGACAGGACAATTTCTTTGGCTGCTGTTGCATGTGAGTTTCATTGTTGTCTCGGTTCAGCAACTCTGGTGCATTTACGGCGGCGCGAGCGCACCATCTCGGCGTTCTTGGGTGCTGGCAATCACCTACGTCCCAACAGTATTTGTTCTGATTATTGGCCAGATTAGTCCTGTCGTACTCGCAGGATTGACGGGATTTCTTTACTTCCAGCGTCGACAAAATTTTTTTGCGGCCGGCGTTTCGACGGCTATTCTTTCGGTAAAGCCGCATCTTCTATATTTGTTTTGGATCGTATTTGCGCTTTGGGTGTGGAGGGAGCGGCAGTGGCGCATTGTTTCAGGAGCTTTGGCGGCGGGTTTCACTATTGCCGTCGTTCCTCTGCTAGTCGATTCCCAGGTCTACTCTCAATATCTCGCTCTATATAAGATTTCGGACATACCTAGGCCACTGGATTGGCTCACGCCGACGCTGCGCACCGCAATGAGGATCTTCATTGGGCCAGGTCATACCTGGCTGCAGTTCGCTCCATCTTTAGCGGGAACTCTGTGGCTCCTGGTCCATTGGTACCGCAATAAGGATCGCTGGGACTGGCTGGAACAATTGCCCTGTATTGTATTGGTTTCGGTAGTAACCAGTTTCTTCGCCTGGACATATGACCAGGTGGTATTTTTTCCCGCGATTGTTGAAGCAGCCATTTGGATTAAACGTCAGGCCGCTCCGTGGTACAGCTTCTGGGCCGCTCGCATTTACATTGTCATAAATATTTGCCATGCGCTTTTCAGAATATCGGTCGCCGATGAGCGTTGGTACTTCTGGTTAGCGCCGGCGTGTTTACTCAACTACGTCATTTTTCTTCGAGAAAAGAACAGAAATCGCGTGGCTGAGACGTTTTGACACGCAGTAGGCATTGAACTTTGGTGCTTACAAGCAGGCGCTCTGTTATAAGTCAACTACAACTATGAGTCGGGGGCCCGGGATCGGACTGTCAGAATGAGGTCAAAATGGCTCGACGGCTGTATTTCTTGCTCGCGCTCACGCTGGTTTCGCGTGCCGCCTATGCTCAACAACAAACGCTTGCGTTCAGCTCTGTCGATTCGCCGAACGCTAACTGGTACATCGCGAAAGAGAAGCAGTTCTATAAAAAGTACGGTCTCGATGCGGAGCTGATCTATATTCCTTCGTCGACCACGACCATCTCGGCTGTCGTTGCGGGCTCGGTAGCGGTGGGGAATATTTCCGGCGGCGCTACAGCTAATGCAGCGGTGGGCGGCGCGAGCGTGGTTGCGGTGGGTTGCTTCATCAATACGCTGCCCTACGAATTGATCGTCCACGAATCGATTCGCTCGGCGCAGCAACTCAAGGGTAAGAGCCTGGGGATCAGTCGAGTCGGGAGTTCTTCCGATGTAGCCGCTCGCGTGCTTTTGAAGGAGTTAAAGCTCGAACCGGATAAGGACGTCGCGATCCTGCAAGTCGGTGGTTCGACGGAAAGGGCAGCAGCATTCCGTACGGGACGGATCGCTGCGTTTCCATCTCCTCCCGGCACGATCCATTTAGCGCAAGGAATGCCGCACCGGGTCTTGATCAGCACGGCGGATTTCCCGAAGGGATTTCCATTTCCCTACGTTTGCCCGACGACGTCCAAGACTTATCTGAGAAGCAATCGCGAAAACATGAAACGACTGCTCATGGCGCTCATAGAGGCGACACACTTCTACAAGACGCGCAAAGAAGAAAGCAAGAAAATTTTCGCCAAGTACTCGCGCCAAAACAACGAAGCCTACCTGGAGAGCGCATATCAGTCGAGCAGCAAGCTTTTCGAGCAAGTGCCGCTGGTCAACCGGGAAGGAATGGAGATGCAATTGAAAGAAGCTCTGGTCCGTAAGACATCGAGCCCGTGGAAAGTCGATGATATCGTCGACGACAGCCTCGTGCTCGAGCTTGAGAAAGAAGGTTTCATCAACCGCATCTACAGGCAGTGATCTAGAGTTGCGCCAGGTGGCCAGTTAACTCAAAATAGCGCCATGGGCTCGACAGTTTTGCTGGCGATCGTCGTGGCCGCGGCAATCCGCGTCGCCATGCACTTCTTCGATAAAGCTCGGATTAAGGACGAGATTGAGGCGAAGGGTGGGCGCATCGTTTCCATCGACTGGAATCCGTTCGGGCGCGGTTGGTTTTTCGAGCGCAACGAGCGTCATTACAGTGTTACTTATGAGGAACGGTCCGGAGCGACGATTTCGACCCAGTGTAAGACGAGCCTGTTTACCGGAGTTTATTGGGCGGACGGTCCGAAGATCGACGAGCCGCCACGGATTATTCCTCTTCACCGCTGCGCAAAGTGCGGATACGCCATCAACGCCGAATGGCGTGCTTGCCCTAACTGCGGCCATGTTCTTAGCGCAGCATAACCGCCTCCGCGCCAATCACTCTCTATGGTGATTCCGAATGCATCAGGATCGAAGTATGTCCGATTAGCTGCAATGGTATGACGATGAGTCCTCAAGGGCTACAGCGAAAGCGCTCAATCCGGCAAATCAAAACGCGCCTGTTCGATGATTTTGTCGATTCCGAGTTGTCGGAACTCACTCATTACAAGCGCTGGCTGCATGCGAGCCTCAGGATTGGCGTGATGGTGGTGCGCGATTTCGTGCAGAATCTGGTGAAGCTTCAGGCCATGGCGCTAGCCTTTAAGACATTACTTTCTCTGGCGCCGCTGTTGGCGGTCGTCTTCTCCCTGCTTAAGGCCTTCGGTGTCCATAACCGCATGGAGCCGGCGCTGGCCCAAGCCCTCGCGCCTCTGGGCGAAAAAGGACAGGAAATCACCCAACACTTGATCGGCTTTGTCGATAAGATGAGCGCGAGTGCTTTGGGTAGCGTTGGACTGGTCACACTGTTCATCACGGTCTTGTCCTTGATGAGCACCATTGAAGATGCGTTCAATCATATTTGGCGCGTGAAATCGCCGCGCAAACTTGCCCGGCGCTTTAGTGATTATCTGAGCGCGATTCTGGTAGGACCGATCCTGGTTTTCGCTGCCGTGACCATAACGGCAACGCTGCAAAGCAACGCGATTATACACGCGCTTGCTTCCTTACAGGCGTTCGGCGCCATCATTCTGTTTCTCCTTCGCCTGATCCCGTATATCACGCTCTGGGGAGCGTTTACTTTCGTATATATATTCATTCCCAATACCCGCGTGAGGCTCAGGTCGGCGCTGGTTGGTGGATTGGTGGCCGCTCTATTATGGCAAACGGTCGGCTGGGGATTTGCGGTATTCGTTGCGTCATCGACTCGCTACTATGTTATCTACTCGAGCTTCGCAATCCTGTTGTTGTTCCTTCTCTGGTTGCATGTGGGTTGGGTGATCGTGTTGTTGGGCGCTCAAGTCGCCTATTCGCATCAGTATGTGCATTTTTATCAACGCGAGCATGATCTACTGGCGCAGAGCCCGGTGGGGCGTGAGAAGCTTGCCTTGCAGCTGCTGGTTCTTATCGGGCGGAATTTTCATCTCGGCCTCGACCCGATGAACGTGCTGGAGCTTAGCAATCGGCTGCGCCTACCGGCGGGGGTCGTCAAGGAATTACTGCAGCTCCTCGCCCAGGCCAAACTGCTCATGCCGCTTGCCGATGAAGATTCGTTCGTGCTTGCCCGCGATCCTCATACCATCAGCATAAAAGAAATTCTTGATTGCATACGGAACGGGGGCACGAAAATCAAGCTGCTGAGCGACGGAAACCAGGAAGAAAGTAAAGTGAATGAAGTGCTCCTCAAAGTTGATCAGTCGGTGAGCAAAACACTGGAAGGCCAAAATCTGCAGACACTGATCGCAGGTGCCGGTAAGCTGGTTGCGTCGAAATAGCGCAGCACTTCGGTTAGCGGCGAAACAGCCGCTTGAAAAATGAGCTGAACCCTTTTTCCGCGTTCTGCGGGAGTCCGGTCTCAATCAATTTTTCGGTATTCAAATTCACCGATGGGTTTTCCACCGGCCCAGTGATTCTCAAGGGAACGACGATGCGTCCTTGTTTGTCTTTGAAAAAGCTGGAAGCTCTAGCGTGCGCCGCCCGCGCAGAGGCCTGCGGTGAAAGCGTCGTAGTGACGGCGAGGTCCAATGTCGGCTGATCGAGGGTCATGGTGCCGGTGCCGTTGACTTCTAATTGCGGGTTTAACAAATAAAGCCGGCTAAACTCAGCATAGCCGCCGCGGAGGATGAAATCGGCTTCCATGGTTTTGAATGATGTCGCTTGGCGCTGCTCGGTTTTGGTAAGTCCGATCATTCCAGTAACGCGCTCGACTTTTTTGACCAGATCGACATTAGTGAGTTCGCCGTCCCGGACAGCAAGCTTCCCTTCGCCTTGTAATCGCCGGCTTGCCGCCCCAGAGGTAGAGGCCAACCGGAGGGAGACTTCCCCGCTGAGATTTCCTTGGAGCGCGCGCTTGCCGCTAACTTGCACGTTTTTGAAGATCCCATGGGCCTGAGCGACAAGGCTGTTCGACGGCCCGACGAGAGTCATGAAAAGATCCATCGGCCCGGAGATCGTGGTCTCGGCCGGAGCGAATCCGAAGGCCGACATGGCCTGAAAAAACGCCTTTGCCTCAACGTTCCTACCACTCAAACTCAAATTCAGCTTGGGTAAGGTAAACGGATTGGCGACTTGACCCTCCACCGGAAAAATCACGTCGTAGATTTTGAGGTGATTATCTTTGAGATGGAGAAGTGATTTTTCCTCCTGATAATTGAGCCGTCCTTCCAATGTGATGGTGCTTAGGCCCGGAAAACTGAACGAAGCCCGGAACGGAAACGGGGCATCGCTTGAAAAGTCACGCAAGCTCAAATCGATGCCATCGAGTCTGGTCGATTTTTCCCCGCGAGTGAGAAAATTGACCTGACCCGCATGCACGCTGATATTTTTAGGAAGCAAAACCGGTGCGGACGCCGCTTCAGGTTTGCCGACATCGGATTTTTTCCTTGAATCGCGCCGAGTCAGGGTCGAACTTTTCTTGTCGGCAATATCGGCATAATTCAAGGTGCCATCCGATTGCTTCACGATATTGAACGCAGGCCTATCCAGGATCAACTCTGTGACATCGAATTGACCCCTGAGCAACGGTAAAAATTTTACTCGCAGCCGAACCTGTTCGGCGGAAAAAAACGTAAGGTCCGCGAACGGTGCGTTGTCGTAAATCTTAAGCTGTGACAATTGAATCGAGGGTGTCGGCACGAGCCTCAGCCGGACCTCACCGACATCGAGGCGGCGATTGAGAGATTCTTCGATGAGGGGCAAATAGGTGCGCTTAAAATATCCTAGATCGATAAACTGCGGCGCTATCAAGATCGCCAGCAGCAACAAAAAAATGCCGCCGACCCCGATCCAAGCCGCCTTTCTTAGCCTGCAGCGCCATGTCGGAAGCGCGACGGTTGGTGATGAGACTGACTGGGACATTCTTCGGATCCGCAGGCCATTATTATACGCGATCGTCCTTGGTTTCCAACAAAAGTATGCATCAGGAAGAACAACATCGCAGGACTTGGCATTTCAATTCGGTAGCTACGGCAGCAACTATTTGTTAGCATGCGGACCCTGAAGGATCAGCATCCATTTGGAACTCGCATTCGAAATCCTGCCGCAAGTCCTTCTCGACGGCGTGGTGTTGGGTTTTATGTATGCTCTGATCGCCCTAGGCTACACCATGGTTTATGGCGTTTTGGAGTTCATCAATTTTGCCCATAGCGAGATTTTTGTTCTGGGCGCGTTTGTCGGCGTCGAAGCATTCCTGCTGCTCGACAGTGCGGGTTATTTGGCCAGCGTTCATCCCGCAGTGATTCTTCTGCTCGTGATCGCCACCGCGATGGTTGTGAGCGGTGTGGCGGCGATGGCTCTCGAAAGGATTGCCTATCGTCCGTTGCTTGGCGGGCCTCGCTTGGTGGCGCTGATTTCCGCGATCGGCGCGTCATTTTTTCTGCAAGATGCCCTGCGGTTATTTGAAAGCTTGTGGCGAAACACTTTCTATTTGACTTATCCGAGCCTTGATTTTCTCGAGCGCGCTATGCCGCTTGGCTCTGATCTGGTGATTCCGTTCAAGTCCGTGCTGGTCATTGTGACGGCATTGCTGATGCTGCTCGGGCTGCATTTCTTCGTCAACCGGACCAAATTAGGTCTGGCGATTCGGGCGGTCGCGCAAGACCCCGAGACCGCGTCATTGATGGGCGTGCCGGTGCATTCGGTCATCGCGCTGACTTTTTTTGTCGGTGGCTCTCTCGGAGGTCTCGCTGGCGTACTGTTCGGCATTCACTACAGCTTAGTCAATCCGTATAGCGGCTTCGTTCCGGGCATGAAGGCTTTTACAGCCGCTGTTCTCGGCGGTATCGGCAATATTCCGGGTGCGATGCTGGGCGGGATGTTGCTTGGGCTCTTGGAAGCTTTCGCGGCTTCTTATTTGTCGCTGGCGACCAACGGCGCGTTCGGCGCGGAATATAAGGACGTCGTGGCCTTCCTGGTCCTGATCTTGATTTTGATTTTTCGCCCAAGCGGATTATTGGGCGAGGCTGTGCGGGAGGGTAAGGCGTGAAGGGGTCCGTCGCGACTGTTGGCATCTGGGCCGCAATCGTTTCGAGTTTTTTCCTCGCGCTTCATTTTCCCCAATCTGCATTGGCATTTCTGCTCTTCGAGGGTTCTTTGCTGGCGATCTATTACGCGCCTATTGAGCAGAGCTTAAAGAAGTTTCTTGGCGCGCTGGTGCTCTTGGGATTGATGCCGATTCTGGGATCCACGAACGGTTACTATCTGGAAGTCGCGATTCAAATCGGTATCTATGTCGCCTTGGCGCTCGGGCTCAACATTGTCGTCGGTTTCGTGGGCTTGCTGAACTTAGGCTTCGTCGCTTTCTACGCAATCGGCGCTTATCTGTGGGCGATCTTCGGTTCGCCTCAGGCGAATGCTTTCATTTCGGGCGGCTTATTTCCGCTATCGCCGAATTGGTTTTTCATCTTTCTGCTATTGAGTGTTGCCGTCGGCGCATTGACTGGAGTGCTGCTGGGCCTTCCCGTGATACGTTTGCGCGGCGATTATCTCGCGATTGTGACGCTGGGTTTTGCCGAAGTCGTGCGCGCGTTGGTGAACAATCTCGACAAGCCGATCAATCTGACCAACGGGCCGCGCGGGATCGCGCCGATCAGCAAACCACCGCTGTTCTTTGAACCGGTACTCAAATGGGCTGGGCTCCCGGTCACGGAGGCGGCGCTCTATCCACTGTATTTTTATTTCCTTGTTTTGATCATGGTCTGCTTGATTATTCTCGTCACCCGACGTTTAGAAAACTCGCGCGTCGGGCGCGCATGGAAAGCGATTCGAGAGGATGAAGTCGCCGCCAGCGCGATGGGCGTGCCGGTGGTGCGGATGAAGCTTCTCGGTTTTGCCGTCGGCGCTTCCTTCGCTTCAGCCGTGGGCGTGTTGTTCGCTGCCAAGCAGGTTTTCATCAATCCGGAAAGCTTCACGTTCATGGAGTCGATCGGTGTCTTGGCAATGGTTATTTTGGGCGGCATGGGTTCCATTCCGGGAGCGATCGTTGGCGCCACCGGTGTGACGATACTCAACTTACAACTGCTAAAGAGCGTCTCGATTTGGCTCAATAATCTGCGTCAAGCCGGTGCCGAGCTGACGATCCCTTTCCTCGGCACCTATTCGTTCAGCCAATTGCCAGCCCAATTCGAGCCGGCGAAATATGAGAGGATGGTATTCGGGCTCATTCTCATCATCATGATGATTTTCCGTCCGCAAGGAATACTGCCGCCGGGTTACCAGCGAAAGAAATAGCATGGCATTGCTGGAGCTCCGCGCTATCTCGAAACGATTCGGCGGATTGCAAGCGCTGACTAATGTCAGCCTCGCATTGGACCAGGGGATGATTGCCTCATTGATCGGACCCAATGGCGCGGGGAAAACCACTCTATTCAATACTTTGACGGGCCTATATCGACCCGATGCAGGTGAGATCGTTTTTCGCGAACGCTCGCTCGTCGGTCTTAAGCCGGAAAATATCACCGCTGCGGGAATCAGCCGGACGTTTCAAAATATCCGGTTGTTCTCCGATATGACGGTTCTGGAAAATGTGCTTGTCGGAATGCATGCACGGCTGCAGACCAGCTTGTCGGCGATTCTTTTGAGATCCAAAGCGTTTCATTCCCAGGAACATCAGGGCCAGCGCAGAGCGCTGGAGTTGGTGGAGCTCACGGGCCTTCATGGCCGAGAGCATACGTGGGCAGGACAGTTGTCCTACGGTGAGCAGCGGCGGTTGGAGATCGCCAGGGCATTAGCGGCAGAGCCGGAAATTTTGCTCCTCGATGAACCGACTGCGGGAATGAACGCCCAGGAAGCGCAGAGCCTCATGGCGCTGTTCAAAAAGCTGATTGGAAAATACGTCAAGGCCATCCTACTGATCGAGCACAATATGCGGGTGGTCATGGGAGTTTCGCATTGGGTTCATGTGTTGGACTATGGCGAAAAGATCTCGGAAGGAGATCCTGACAAAGTACGGCGCGACCCGCGCGTTATCGAAGCTTATCTCGGCCAGGCACATTGGGCTTCCGATGCTCGAAATTAGGGAGGTGCATGTCTATTACGGTGCCATTCACGCGCTGAAAGGGATATCGCTTTCAGTCGAGCGCGGTGAGCTCGTCACGTTGATCGGTGCCAATGGCGCCGGCAAGACTACGACCTTGAAAACGCTCTCGGGCTTATTACGGCCGGAACGAGGCGTGGTAGTTCTCGAAGGAAAAACGCTACAAAAAACTGAAGCCCATGAAATTGTCCGTAGAGGCGTTGCTCACGTGCCCGAGGGCAGGAAAGTCTTTCCACGTTTTACGGTCCTCGAAAATCTCCATGTCGGCGGCTACGTCCGTCACAAGGCTGCGCTGGCGCCGGAGCTTGATTTTGTCTTTCAAATGTTTCCGCGGTTAAAAGAGCGGCAGAAACAATATGCGGGGACGCTGTCCGGAGGCGAACAGCAGATGCTTGCAATCGGCCGGGCGCTGATGGCCAAACCCAAGCTTTTGCTCCTCGACGAACCGTCCATGGGACTTGCGCCAAAAGTTGTCGAGCAGATCCTCGAGAGGATTCGCACGATCAATCAAGCGGGGGTAACGGTGCTATTGGTAGAACAAAACGCGGCTATGGCGCTGGCCATCTCGCACCGCGGCTATGTTCTGGAAACCGGGCACGTAACTTTGCAAGGGACGGCGGCTGAGCTGGCCGGTAACGATTTAGTGAGGCAAGCTTATCTCGGCGGCTAACGATCACCGCGTCTTTAAAGTGTGCTGACGAACCGTTAAACTCAACTGCAATGCAATACCAGACTCGGCAAATGATGTTCGGTCCGGGCACCGTGACCCCGGCCGTCAAGTTTCTGCTGATCGCCAACACGGCGGTGTTCGTCGTACAAGTCTTGCTGCGAGCAATTGTCGGCCCCGCGAGCGAATACGCGTTGACAAATTACTTCGGTTTAGTGCCGCCACTGGTCCTGCGTGAGTTTTACATCTGGCAGCTCTTTACTTACCAGTTTTTGCACGGCGGACTGCTGCACATTCTATTCAACATGCTCGCGGTGTGGATGTTCGGCTGCGATCTCGAACGACGCTGGGGCAGCGGCTTTTTCCTGCGTTACTATTTCATCACGGTCATCGGCGGCGGTATTCTCAATACGCTCTTCGTACCCAATCAGATGGGACCGAGCATCGGCGCGTCTGCGGGAGTTTACGGCATTCTGCTCGCATACGGTTTGATCTATCCGAACCGCATTGTTTACTTTTACTTTCTGTTTCCGATCAAGATGAAACATTTCGTCTGGATCATGGGTGCGATCGCACTTTATTCTTCGATCACCGCGAGCCAGGGAGGAATCGCCCACCTGGCGCATCTCGGTGGGATGGTTTTCGGCTACGTATATCTCCGCGGCTTCAATCCTTGGGAATGGTTCAAAGATTATCGCGATCGCCGCCGCCTTGCGCGATTAAAGCGCCGCTTTCAGCTTCATACGGGCGGCAAAGACGACGATCGCGGAAGAATGTTTCACTAGTCTGAGTTACCCGCGTCGGTCAAAGTATCCCGCCAATTTGCTGATCCGCACTTTCTCGCTGCAACGGACTCATTCTCCGCTGCACCCGTGCGGCCTCAGTTCAGTCGTTCTTTAACGTCACTAACAGAGTCTGTCGCGCGTTTATCTTGCTGATGTGGTGGACCGGGCCGCATCGATCGTTGCCCGTCCGGCTGAACCTTGACCTTGGTCTGCCGAGCTTCGGAATGCTCAAAACGGCAGTTTTCGTTTTGCGGTCCTGGGTCGATGTGGTACGAATAAAAAGTTATGCGTGGCGTCAGAGCGCTGCGCCCCACTGGCTATGGCGGACAGAAACTTTACACCTTCGGAGCTCTATGAAGCTTGGCGCGTGCTGTCGCTAGATGAGCGTATCGAAGGTTTTGAATTTTTAAAGCGCGATGACGCGGACGACTTCTTTTTGCAGTTAACCGCGGGCGATCGAGCCGAGTTGCTGTTGGCCTTGCCTCCCGGGGAACGACGGTTGTGGATGAGACTTTTGGCGCCCGATGATGCCGCCGACGTCGTCCAGGAAGCTCCTGTCGAAGATCGTGAAACGTTATTGGGTTTGCTCGACGAGCAGACCCGAAGGGAAGTGAAAGGTCTCCTCGACTACGCCGAAGACGAAGCCGGCGGTTTGATGAATACCCGTTATTCGCGTCTGCGCGCGGATATGACAGTCGATGAAGCGATCAGCTATCTCCGCAAAGATGCGCGCATGCGGGAAAAGACGGTTTACTACGTGTTCGTAGTCGACGCCCAAGAACACCTGCTTGGCGTCGTATCGTTTCGAGATCTGCTGGTATCCCCGGGCGACAAGTTCGTGCGCGACGTCATGCGCAATGAGGTTATTTCCGCTCCCGAAGATTTAGACCAAGAGGCCTTGAGCAAGCTCTTCATGCGGCACCATCTATTGATGATACCGATTGTCGATGCGGAGGGGCGAATCAAGGGCGTCGTGAATGTCGACGATATCGTCGATGTCGTCCAAGAGGAAGCGACCGAAGACATTCAAAAGATCGGCGGCGTCGAGACCCTCGAAGGCCCCTACCTCCAGGTGCCGCTCCTAACGATGATTCGTAAACGCGCCGGCTGGTTGGCTGCGCTGTTTCTGGGTGAAATGCTCACGGCCACGGCCATGGGACAATTCGAGACGGAAATTGCTCGCGCTGTGGTGCTGGCGTTATTCGTGCCGCTGATCATCAGCAGCGGGGGCAATTCCGGCTCGCAGGCCACCACACTGGTAATTCGCGCGATGGCACTCGGCGAAGTCCGCCTGCGCGATTGGTGGCGGGTAATCCGTCGTGAGGTCGTAACCGGCTTCGGATTGGGCGCGATCCTCGCTTCGATCGGTCTCATTCGCATTCTCCTTTGGCAGTTTTTGTTCAATGCTTATGGCGAGCATTATTTTCTCGTCGCTCTAACCGTTGCTTTGAGCCTGGTCGGTGTCGTTCTGTGGGGTTCACTGGCGGGCTCCATCCTGCCTTTCATCTTGCGCAGTCTTGGATTCGATCCGGCAAGCGCCTCGGCGCCGTTCGTAGCGACTTTAGTCGATGTGACCGGTCTAGTGATTTACTTCACCATTGCCGCGGGAGTGCTGAGCGGCACGTTGCTGTAGCGTCGTCCGCAACGCGATTCGTCTCGCCTTCTGCCGCTGCAGAAACCCCGCTTCCCCGGTCTGTTCGATTGGGTTAAGATCTTTTCGCATCTATGGATCGAATTCCCGCCGAACTGGCGAGGCTCATAGGATCCGAAGGGATTTCCGTAGATCCAGGTCAATTGGACGAGCTTTCCTGGGACGCACTGAGCGAAGCGCGCATTCACCCAGAGCACCGACCCGAGCTGCATCACCCGGTTTGCATTGTCAGGCCGCAATCCACCGGGCAGGTCCGCCGAGTTATTGAATTTGCCAATAACGAGATGATCTCCGTAGTGCCATTCGGCGGCGGGTCCGGACTGATGGGAGGCGCATTGTCGATTCGGCCCAGCGTCGCACTCGATCTGCGTCACATGAACCGCATCATCGATGTCGATCTCGAGGCACATGCCGCGCGGGTCGAAGCTGGCGTCGTTCTTGAAGCGCTCGACAAGGCTTTGGGCCAATCGGGTTTCATGCTCGGCCATGATCCCTGGACTGTGCCCGTCGCCACGATCGGCGGCGCGATTTCTACGGACAGCGTCGGCTACCGCGCGGGTATTTACGGTTCGATGGGCGAGCAGGTGCTCGGTTTGGAAGCCGTCTTGCCGAATGGCGAGGTTCTGCGCACGCCGGCAGTATCAAAGCGATCTGTAGGAATCGATCTCAACGCTCTCCTGATCGGCGGTGAGGGCTGCTTCGGTGTTGTGACAGAGGCGACGATTCGGATTTTTCCAAAACCTGAATCGCGGGTGTTCTGCGGTTTTCTATTTTCTTCGTTCGAGCAGGGTTTTCTCGCGATTCAGAAATTGTTTCATCAGCGCGTGCGGCCGGCGCTGCTCGATTTCGGCGACGATGAAAACCAGCATGAACCTGGGGCGCTCTTGTATCTGGTTTTCGAAGGGAACGAATCGGTTGTCGCAGCGGAGTCGCAGCTCGCCATCAGGATCTGCTCTGATCACGGCGGTAAATCGCTCGAGCCTGACGAGCCTCAACAGTTCTGGCGTGAAAGGCACGAGATCGCGCGCCGCTTTATGGAAAATCGCCGCCAGCGGCGCGCGCGGGGCCGCGATGGAATTTATCGCGACTGGATTCATGTGGCGCTGCCAGCGTCGAAAGTTCTTCCATTTAGACGAACCGCGCAGGAGATAATCCGGAAACGTGGAGTCTTCCTCCAAGAAAGCGGACTATGGGTGAAACCCGAGCTCTTTTCGATGCGGCTAGGGGCCGAAGACGGTTCTTTGCCAAACGCTCAATTGGTGCTTCAACAAACCGTGGAAGCATTGCTTCGGCTCACGCAGCAGATGGGCGGATCGATGGAGTACACCCATGGTGTTGGAATCAAGCTCGCCCCGTTAATGGCGAGTGAGCACGGCTACGGCCTGGAAGTGATGCGTCAGATCAAGCGGGCACTCGATCCGAAAAATATCCTGAATCCAGGCAAATTGGGCCTTTAAGCAAAAAGCAAATGATGAGGCAAGAAGCAGGCGGTCGGATAAGACCGGTTTCTTCGTCTCAAACAGCATGAGCGCGAGACGGCGGCTTTGACAAACGCTAAAAATCGATATAGAAAATAAAGGTTGTCAGAGTGAACAGATTAACACACAACCGATAT
>Ga0075425_100002693_pt1 | contig 17824 bp, 17 predicted proteins | sample SoiMethybrSBSTD4_FD_75300 | JGI IMG/M metagenome (GOLD analysis project Ga0075425, IMG submission 75300) | Bulk soil microbial communities from a Populus tree surrounding site in Tennessee, USA - Soil MetaG P. TD hybrid SBSTD4 | ecosystem: Environmental > Terrestrial > Soil > Tree plantation... | reverse complement strand
CGGCCGCGGTTATCGAGACATGAACTATCTGCTCCTGAAGGCGCAACGCTTAGCCGCTACCAAGACCGCATTTCTCGTTCTTCAGAAAGCCGCATAGTATGCGCATTTATCCAGATTCTCTCAGAGCCTATTTTTCTTGACATTCCCCTTTATAGATCAGGCGTTTACACAACTTTGCGCTATTTGTTCGCCAAAATTTCGCGCACCGCGTGCACTTCTACACGCGCACTGCGCTAGTGAGTTCTGATCGTGAGCATAATCAGTCCGCCATCACCGAATTTGAGAAGTGAGGAAACAAATGTGCACGACCCGCTCGGCAATAATCTGGAAACCGTGCATTGTGTGGAAGTCAAGCGCTCATGGCGTACTGAGGCGAGACGAAAAGATGACGTTCTTTTTACCTCCTGCTGACAATTCACTTTCCTCAATTGCATCTGATTTATCGGCCAAGAGGAGGCACGTTTTATGCATCACATGTGGACCGACATGAAGACCGCAATCAACCGACGTTCGTTCGTAAAGAGCGGACTAGCGACAGCAGGTCTCGCGACCGCTGGCGCGGGATTCTTGGCCACTACCTCATCTGCTTTAGCCGAAGCGGGACCTGAAGAACATAGCGGTCGTCTTACGAAAGGAGACGCGGCTCTGCTTAGGTTTGCGGCGGCAGCGGAGATTCTTGAGACAGATTTTTGGGTGCAATACAACGAGCTTGCAGGAGTTCAAGACAATGAGTTTCCCGGCGGAGGTGGCGGTGGTAATCCAGCTTACGCCGCAGCTCTGACAGTGCTCGATTCGGACATGGCTCAATACGTGCACGACAACACCGACGATGAGTTTACACATCAGAATTTTCTCAACGCCTACCTCGCTTCGAAGGGAGCGACGACAGTAAGTCTGGAACAATTTCGCACTCTGCCAGGCAGTTCAGCGACCGGCTCTACCGGAACGCTGCGGCTTACCAATCTCACGCAGCTCACCTTAGATACCAGTTGGTGGACTCGCTACCGTGACAGCGGACATAACCCTGACCTCGATCCGAACTTCACGTTTCCACAAGCAGTACCAACACTATTCACAGCGCAGCACACAGCAATCCCTAGGACCGACGATGACACGAAGGATCCAAATTTCCTTCAGGCCATCGCGAACACAGCGGCGTTCCACTTTCCGACCATCGAACAGGGTGGAACCAGCCTCTATCCATCCATGGCACAGAGAGCGACCAGTGTGGAAGTGCTACGAATCTTGATTAGCATCGGACCAACGGAAACCATGCACTTCCAAACCTGGTCGGACAAGGCAGGCAATGCGCCTGCTTTGACTGCCGTTGATCCGGTTACAGGAGTGTCGGTAACTTTTCCAAATCTGAATTCCCCACCGTTTGGCGGCGAGGAGTTTCAAACCAATCTGATCATGCCTGAGCCGTGTCCGTTCTTGAGCCGGAAGCTCCCGCCGTGTTCGATCATCCGCCCAACGGAGACGAAGGGAATCGCGAAGGGAGTGGTGAAGTTCCTGACGGACATGGGACTTTTCATCGGCCAATCACAGGCCTTCTTCGACTTCCTAAACGATCTGGCTGAAGACGCCGATGAAGCCAGGCGCGGTCGGTGATTGACTCTGTTCCGAGCATCACGAAACCGTAAAGGAAGTTTCACCGGTCTTTTCGCCCGCTGCACGATTAGTGCAGCGGGTTTTCTGTACTGTGCACAAGATTTCGCGTTTATTGGTGGGCACCGAACTTCCTGTAGTGAAGGTCAAGGTTGATCAGCCTTGAATGGCGCAAACGCATTATAAAAGGGCGCCCCTTTTGGAGTAGGTTGTGAGCACACAAGCACCATCACCTACGAAAAGGAGCACCCTCATGAACTGTGAAAGGAGATCTGGCTCAATGCCAGGTTGGGGTCTTTGGAACGCCCTCGTCGGCTTGGTTTTCTTACATCCCAAGACAGAAAACAAGTGACTGCAACCATGGCAGTGACGGTGTTGCCATCGTAATAGCCCATGGTGAGCGCGGTCCCTAAACGGTAATCGGGACAACCGGGGGCGCCAACCCCTGTGAACTCCACGAATTTGTCCATCAGACCGCCATCGAATGCCTGCTGTTCCGGCATGTAATCGTGGTCCTGGTCGCAGGTGTAATTCTGCGAGCGATCCAAGCGAAATGGGAGGATGCCAGCGATTCTGATCCGGTTGGGCTATGGTCTCGTGGTTGTCGGAAAACGCAGTGGTCTCTTGTTCCCAATCTCTATCGCATAATCGATGAAAGCTCGGATGACGAACAAGAAGATTGACATCCGAGAGCCATTCCTCAGACGTGCAGTTGTGTTGGCAGAGAAAGAAACCAGAGAACTCGTGGGAATGGTATTTTCTCAGGCAAACATGCGGACTCATAAGCATGTTCCCGTCTTTTGGATGTGAATATTTTGCAAGGTATCCCTCTCGTCGGTTTAGACAGTCGTATCGCTTCTCATGCCCGGATAAATCACCGTCACCTAATCGGAGTCAGGCAACAATCGGAATTCCGTGAAGCACGAGAGACAGAAGACTTGAACATTCGTTGGCTGGTCCTGCGAGATCAATTCACCGTGCAGCCTCGATCGGGAAAGATATCACTGTTCCGCATACGCACTACCACTGTTCGTCGTAATAATTCTCTCACTCATTCCGGTGTGAATTTAAGCGATCTTTGACGGTATGCTTCTGTGCGAAGAGTAGGATCGCAGCTCATAGGCCCCGAATCCGAGGCTTCCGTCCAGTCCCATTCTCGTGGACTTCAAAAAGTAATTCGCAATCCAAACTGGATCTGACGTTTCGCTCCTTGCTCAAACACTCCCGATCCGCGCTGTCTAATATTAGTTCGTTGGTCCTCGACTGTGCCATTAATGTGCCCGGCTGTCCCGGTGAGGCTACCGGCAAGAAGATTGCCTGGTGGATCGAAATGGGTGCGATTAAACACGTTGAAAATATCTGCCACTGGTTCCACCGCGAATCGTTCCTTCCAAAATTTTCTGCTCCAAGAAATCCGCAAATCTATGGTGGCTACGGGGTCGAGACCAACCTGTCCTGATGGAGCCACCGGGATCAATGGCATGACACCGCCGAGAGCCTGTAACTGAGCAGAAGTGAATAACCCTTGATCAACCAGCAATTGTCCAGCGGGGCTTGGGTTACCGGCAAATTTTGAGTTGTAGCCCGAAATGGCGCGGTTAAGACCACTTGCGCCTTTTAGGTCTCGTCCAAAAGAGCCCGGACGGGGTGCAGTTGGAAGTAAATCCCCTATGGTCCCGTCACCGCTTGCGTCACTGCAAAAAATTTCCGAAGCGCCCCCATCGCATCCTGCCAACGCTGTGGGCAGCGTGGGACTCTGTGAAAGTGCGGTAAACCAATGTGCCATTAGGCTAGCCCTAAATCCGCCTTTGATTTCAGTAGTAGTTCCGACATTTAGGATATGAGTGCGGTCCAGAGTCATCGGACCCCTGAAGGAATTTGGCTCGTGGTTGTCCCAGGGAACTGGGAAAGCACCTTCATCAGCTACGGCTGTGATTCCCGTATTCTTTACGACACCGTTTTTTCGAGATAACGTGTAGGTCGTGGTAACTGAGTTTCCCTTCATCCAACTGAATGGCTTCCACACCACGGGCCCGGAGCGGGTCTCCAACCTGACGTTCAAGGCATTGTAGTTGCTCGTTGCCCCAAAGAAGAGGAACTGCATCTCGCCAAAGTTGGGGTTTTTTCCCCGGAATGCAAACCCTTGGAAGCCAGGACCCTTGCCGAGTCCGTTGTTGCCAAAATCCGAAATCCGAGCACCCGCACCAATTGCACAATCAATAGATGCGGGCGCAGCGTCGGCCGGGCATCCAAAACTCACGTTAGTAGTAGTTATTGCAGCGATTGCCGCCAGCCGGTCGAAACTGGAAGAAACGCTTTCCCCAATACCATTTAGTTCCGATGCAAGCCCGTAGTTTAGCCCACGGATCTTCACATACTCCGCAGTGAGCTTTAAACCAGGCTTGAGTTCTCTTTCGACTCCTATAGTGAACTGGAATGTATGCGGAGTCTTTGGATTGGGCCCGACACCCAAGGTAAATTGTTTGTCCAGGGAAATTTCACGAGTCAGTTCAAAAGTAGTCGGGCCGGAGGGAAAGGAGCGAGCTGCTTCCGCAACTGAAGCCTGAAAAAGCAAACTAAGGTCGTTTACCTGCTTAGCTGCATCTCCGATCGGTTGTCCAAAGACCGGCGCCAGCACCGCTCCGGATGTACCGTTAGGGAAGCCAAATTTCGTAGCCAAAGGATCACCTGCCGGAAAGGGGTTGCCGGTACGTGGATCCACAAGAGGTAGCCCTCCAGCGAGGAATGCAAATCCCAAGCCGATGCCAGGAGGAAAGTTCGGAGTGCGATCAAGGCTGGTGAGATTGTTCGTGGACTCTTCGTAGTGAACAGCGACGGCAGAACGAACAACTGTCTTACCGTCTCTTGTTGGATCCCACGCAACGCCAAACTCCGGCCCAAAGTTCCTCTTTGGGGTTTCAGTTGACTGACTAAGGCCAGGCATGAAGTCATCAAGCAAGGGGCTGCGCTTGAGGTCGGGGTCGACAATGTCTGAAGCCCACTGATAACGCAACCCGAAGTTTATGGAGAGGTTGGAAAGAGCATGCCAGGTATCATGAAAATAAAAGGCAGGGCGGAAATTGAAGGTACCACCGTGGGGGTAACCCAGCGCCGGTTTTTCGCTCAAGAAGCCTTGGGCGTTGCCTAGCAGCGCGAATTCGAGTGGATAGTCCAAGGGATTGCTCGAAGTAGACGAGAAACTTGAAGTGCCTATCTGGGGACCATTGATAAGTAAGGGGAAGGCCCCCAGCGTCGTCCAACGAGTAAAGTCAGCACCGAATCGGAAGGTGTGGCTCTTATACGAGCGCCCTACGTCGTACTTAACCTGATATGTGCTCTCCTTCTCCACTTGATCTGTGAGGAAGGCCGGTCCCATTGCCAGCACGCTTCCCCCGTCAATTTGGAGCAAGAAGGGCCGACCCAGCGAGTCGGTCGGAGTCGGCAGCGAACGTGCAGGTACTGCGTTTTCGAAGAAGTTGAGGTAGCTGAATCGCCAGGAATGCGTCCAATTCGTGCCGGCAAACGACAGCCCAGCTGCGACGATGTTTGCGCGAGTCTTGTTGTCGAACCCGTCCAGTCGTGACCCACCGAGGGGCGGACGACCCACGACACCACTGTTGTAAGAGTAGCTATAGCGGGTAAAGGCAGTAAGGTGTTTGGAAACAGTGCCATCCAAGCGCCCCATAGTAAAAGTGTCTCTAAAAGGTTTGGAAAAAAAGGTTTTGAACTGAGGGAAGCCCGGTGGATCGGCGAGAAATGAATCCCGAGTATTGTTCTTTTCAAAATTGGTGAAGAAATAGAGCCTATTGCGGACAACGGGACCACCGAGTCGGAATCCCGCTTGGTAGCGGTCGTACGGAAGCTTGATGCCGGCCGTTCTTGCCCCTAGCGAATCGTCTCGAAAGAAACCGAACCCTGACCCATGAAACGCGTTGCTGCCTGTGCGACTAATTATGTTGACAGCACCTGAACTAGCCACGCTCATCGATGGGGACGACGTCGCGGTGGCCACTTGGAATTCTTGCACCGCGTCGAGGCTGATGTTTACGGTAGGCCCGCCTACGCTTGAATCCTGAATTGAAAGACCATCCCACTCGATTCGAGTCTCTTGTCCACTTCGGCCTTGAACCGAGGGCACCATGAAATTGTTCTTTGTCCCATCTACCTCTCCGCCATCGCGAATCTGGACGCCTGGTTCCAATTGAGCCAAGTCAACCACGCTTCGACTGACCACGGCCAGTTCTTCAATCTTCTCTTGGGGGATGGTGGATCCCACGGTTGTGGAAATAGTATCGACTTGTACCTGTTTTGCTAGGCCAACGGTGACCTCCTGCTGAACTGATCCAACCGCCAGCGTGACGTCGGACTGGGTAGTGGTACCGACACGTACCGGGACGTTCTTTACTCGATACGGGTTGAACCCCGGTGCTTCGACAGAGATGGTGTAGTCTCCTGGTGCAAGCTCGATTGCACGAAATACCCCGCTGGCATCGCTAATCACGTGCCGTGACACGTTCGTGGCTTCATTTGTCACCTGAACCCCGGCGCCTTGAATCACGGCTCGAGATTGGTCGACGATCATACCTTGAATGTTGCCAGTCGTGAGTTGCGCAATGACTGGCGTGGTCCCCAGACCACATACAAGACTTACGGCAATGACAACACGAAAGTGCATGGCTCACCTCCCTGAGGACATCGTCAATTCCATAAATCCGACAAGTTGAAAATCTTGCCGCCTTTCATTACAAACTTCACCTGTTGTAGCGCGCCGATGTCCTGTAATGGGTTACCTTCAAGACCGATAATATCTGCGTACTTGTTCGCTTCCAGCGTTCCTATCGGTAAACCCGTCAAGTCCCCTCCATTGCGAGTTGCGGCCAACAAGGCTTCTTCAATTGGAAGGCCGTACTTTACGAGAAACCCAACTTCCTTTCCCATCGCACCCACTTCCTGGAAACCATCCGTGCCGACTGCTAACTTTGGTCGAACCTCAAAGGCAAGTGTGTACCACTTGCGCACCATTTCTTCCCCGTTAGGCGGTGGGGGTATTCCGACATAACCTTCAGCCTCTCCACCGGGGGTAAACCAACGGACTCCGCCTATGGACAGGATAATGTTGTGTGCCTTTATTGCTTCCATGTCACCGCGGGTGAATAGGAAACCATGATCGATATAATCAACCCCGGCATCCATTGCTATCTGAAGTGATGGGCCGCCCGCAGGAGAGTGGGCGCCTACTTTCATGCCGTGACGCTTGCATTCCTGAACGATGGCTTCGATCTCTGATTTAGTGAAATAGATCGCCGACTTTGACGTGTTCGGTATACCGGGAACATCGAATCCCACTCCACTCAAGTACATTTTGCAGAAATTTGCCCCGGCCCCAATACTCTGCCTGACCGCGCGCACTGCCTCATCTACCCCGCTGACAGGGGGCTCTAAACCTGGATAGTTAGGAAATGCCTCGGGTGGGCGAAGCTGATAGCCCGCGACAAAGAGCCGCGGACCAGGCACTAGGCCCTCATCGATAGCATTGCGGTACTCAATGTCCATAAACTCACTGTCGCCTTTGCGCACTTCAGTCATGATTCGAGTTGTCGTTACGCCGCTCAATAGAGAATTGCGAGCGTTGCGGGCAGCTTTAAGTGCCAACATGCCTGCTGGGAGCGCCTTTTGTGCGCCTTCTGTCATATGCGAGAACTGATCCATCGATAAGTGATCATGGCTATTGACCAGTCCGGGCATAAGGAAAAGTTCTCGCTCGTTTATTACCTCAGCATTGCTGGGAATCTTGATGTCCTTCTCCGCCCCCACCGCAACGATACGGTCTCCACGGACAACGATTACTCCGCCAGCAATTGGTGGTGTTTTGCCGGTTGCATCCCATACCAATTTGCCGCGGATCGCTCGGGTTTGCTGAGCCACGGATGGGGCACAGCAAGAGCTCACCACAAGCACCACTGCTAACGAGAGGGGGCCTTTGCGCATGGCATTTCTCCTCGGTTTGCGGAACGGCTTGACTTCTTGGAGAGCGCAACTAGACTAGGAAACAGCAAAAAGTGCAATCGGGTCGATATTTGAATATCTGAGCACGCCTTCCCTAGGGTCCCCTAGGGTCAATTTTTTCTTAGTTCTGCTGATTGCCATGGCACCGAGCCGAGGTCTGTACACTGTCGCCGACGAAAATCGGTTGATCTTGCGAAACGTGAGGACGAAATCCCAGTCTTTGCCTCGCGTTCTTGCGAAGCGAACAGCCTATCTCGAAGCTCTCATTGAAAAGAGCCCACTAGCCATTGTGGTACTTGATTCCAACCATGCAGTGCAGATGTGCAATCCTGCATTCGAGGGCCTGTTTCTCTACTCAGAGGCCGAGCTCATTGGAACCAATCTGGACGATCTGATCACCACCAAGGCCATGCGGTCAGGTGCGACCAAAATTACAAGGCGGGTTCTTGCCGGTCATGAAGTCCGATCAACGACTGTCAGACGGCGCAAAGATGGGCTGCTCTTGAATGTTGAAATCTTCGGCGTACCTTTGTTCGTCAATGGAGAACTGAACGGGGTTTACGGTTTATATCAAGACATTACCGAGACTCGTCGACTGGAGCGTGAACTACGTAGGTTGTCGGGCTGTCTTCTGCGGTCTCGGGATGAAGAGCGACGCAGAATCGCACGTGAGTTGCACGACTCAACCGCTCAATCACTGTCTGCACTATGCATGGCTCTTAGCAGATTACAGATGCTTTCAGACAACTCGACTGCGCGGCGCAAGCGAACGTCGGACTGCTTGAAGTTGGCCGAACATTGCGCGAAAGAAATTCGCACCATTTCATACCTCTTACATCCTCCGCTACTTGATGAAGTCGGATTGGCGTCAGCTCTTGACTGGTACATTGATGGCTTCTCAAATCGCTCTGGGATTCAAGTAGACATGCGATTGCCGCAGTCTCTAGGCCGGCTTGCTCACGACGTCGAGATTACGATTTTTCGCATCGTCCAGGAGAGCCTAACTAACGTACTCCGCCATTCTGGCAGCCCCAAAGCCGAAGTGTGCATTGATATTGTCGGGTCCGAACTGGTTTTAAAGATCATTGACCATGGCAAGGGCTTGTCGCCAAGACGTTCGCGCTCCGCGCCGAAGTCACGATTCGGGGTTGGGATCGCCGGAATGAGAGAGCGTCTAAATTATTTGGGTGGAAAACTTCTACTTAGCTCTGGAACTGGCGGCACAACCGTCAACGCGATATTGCCGCTTACGAGGGCGCCGTATGAATAAAATCAACATTCTGATTGCCGACGATCACGAAGTCGTACGCCGAGGAGTCAAGGATCTTTTACAGGCCAGAACAGACTGGAGAGTTTGTGGCGAGGCCGCAACTGGACGAGATGCGCTTTCGAAAGCAAAGCTGCTGAAGCCCGATGTCGTCGTGCTAGACATTACCATGCCGGATCTGAACGGATTTGAGACCACCCGTCAGATCGTCAAAGCTCTTCCCCAGACCGAAGTGTTGGTACTTACGATGCACGAGTCGAATCAAGTCGTTCGGGACGCCCTCATTGCGGGTGCCCGCGGCTATGTACTTAAATCTGATGCTGGTCGAGATTTAATTGCGGCGATCGATTCTCTCACCAGGCACAGACCGTATTTTACGTCGAAAATTGCCATGTTCCTGCTGGACGGTTATTTGGCTGCTTCGAAAAGTTCAAGAGTGGACGACAAAAACAGTTTAAGTACTAGGGAGCATGAGGTATTGCAGTTGGTAGCCGAAGGAAAGGGGAACAAAGAGATTGCTGAAACGTTAGGTATAAGCATCAAGACAGTGCAGTCACATCGTACGAATACCATGAGGAAACTCCAGGTCCATTCAGCAAGTGAACTGGTCCGATATGCAATTAGACATCACATCATTGCACCCTGAGCTGGACACACATAAACGGAGAATAGATAGGACGGACGCGAAAGGTTTCTGGGCTAGTGCTTTGCCGGTGCAGCTAATAAGCGCTCGATCTCATCAGCGCTGTAGGGAATAGCGTCTGTTAGGACTTCATGGCCTTCATCCGTTACAAGAATCATATCTTCTAGATAGAATGCTTGGCCGTCGACCTCAAAACTAGGCTCTAGAACCACCACAGCACCAGATCGCAATGTCCCGGAAATAAAGGGTCGTTCGCAGCATTCCAGGCCTGCGCCGTGAATGAGCCACTTGTCAGGCCCTTGCGGTCCAAGTAATTCAGCAACCGCTTTTGTGGCGAGGGAACTCTTAACATCACTGCTGTCGTGTTTCAGCTGACGCAAACATGCGTTTATTATGTCTTCGCGCGTAGCGCCATTACGGATACTAGCAATGCCTGCCAAATATGCGCGCACCAGAAGTTCCCACACCTCGCGCTGAGCAATATTGAAGCGTCCGGACACTGGGGCAGTCCGGCCCACGTCGCCGCCATAGTGTTCGAACTCGCAGCCTAGATCGAGATGAGCTAGCTCACCCGATTCCATCCGTCGGTTCAGGCGGTGGTAGTCAGCAACCCCTTCTTCCGGAAGAGGGGGAATGGCTGCTGGGCCACTGAATATCCAAGGCCAGAAAGATGGCCCCTCGCCGCCCGATTTGATGCACTCTCGAACGACTTCAGCCTCAAGTTCGCGCTGGGACCTTCCAGGTTTTAGAGCCTGCAACGCTGCAATAGTTGCGCTGGCACTGATCTTACCAACCTGTCGCATGATGTCAGCTTCTCGCGCGCTCTTAACGAACCGTAAACTGTGGATCGCGTCAGATGCTGACTGTATTTCGGCATCGGGCCATTTGGTTTGTACTGCGTGCTTCCACAACAGCAGCGGGTTTTCTACCGGAACGATATCTTGTGGATTGCTCTCGCCTAGTTCCGGAAAAAACCAAGAACCCTTGTCGTCTATGAATAGTATTGGGTTAGGAGGGTCCGAGAGACGTTTTGATATGAACGGCACAAAACGATCCCAGGGTTCGATATGTTCTATGCTCGTGGCCGAACCCGGCTTGCCTTCTATTCGAACGAACGGTCGGCTGAGCTCACCTGCGGGACCTGAAAGCCGTAGCGGAACGAATAACCATGACTGCTTCGTTACACCATCAATGGCTAGAATCGCGGCAGATGCATTTTCAAGTCCAGTGAAGTAATAGAAATTCGGGTCCTGCTGAAACGAGTGGAGGTACATTTCTCGTTGCGAAAATAAATCAGACCTCGCATGTAGCAGCACTATTCCTCGAGGTAGGACATCCATCAATTGTTGTCTTCGCTTTTGGAATTCGGAGCCGGGAAGATCAGCAGCCCGACTGCTCAATGCAGCGAAAATCACTAGCAGTGCGCACATAAGATATCTGTTCACGATTCGCTCCTTGGGGGCTCAAGTGTGTTAAGGCGCTGTGGAAGCACCGTGGCAGTATTTATACCTTTTTTCCACTGTTGCATGGACAGGGCTGAGCAACGTGGCACTTCTTCTCCTCTCGAAGCGTGTTGCACGAAATTTCGCGCCGATTCGCGATTTTCTCTCGCTGAGCATTGTTTCCTGTATCCAATGCTCACGATTTCAGCCAATTGAATCACGAGCTTAGATGCTGGATTGCACGCTGATTGCACAATGAACGCCGTTTCAAGCCCCCCACGGCAAGCGGCAAAAGAATTTCGCAAGGCACAAGCGACTGGCACCGACGAAATGAGTCGAGCGAATATAACCGCCAGACGTACTACCTTCAAGCAGACCTCTTGCTCGGTTCGGTGAACTGCCGCGCTGCCACCGCCTTACGCATGGCGGCACAGTCTCTGCATCACAGCAAGTCAGCGCTGGGCGACTTCTACCGCCGCATGCGAGCGAAGCTGGGTGCACCGAAAGCCATCACTGCCGCTGCTCACAAACTGGCCCGCATCATTTTCCACTTGGTGACCACCGGCCAAGAATTCGACAACAGTCACTTTGCCGCTGATCAGCTCCGTTTTCACAAACACCAGGAAGCCAAACTCCGTGCCAAAGCCCGAGCTCTCGGATTCCAACTTACGCCCTTCAAACAGGCAGCATCAATGGTTCCTTAAGAAAGCGCTGCGACGCATTGACGTCTTCCAGGATGTGGCATACAGTTTGCCCACCCGTGTACTCGCGTCGCTCGAGCTTCTCGCCCAGCCCCACCCATGCGATCAAGGAGCCAGCGCCCAGTTTTCGATCGCTAATTTGGGGACTCGCCCAAACTCTCGCGTATTGTTCGTGACCAGGGTTAACCCCAAGCATCGAGCATGAGCTGCGATGAACAAGTCGTTCGCCCCAATCAAGGTCCCCAGCGTCTTCAAGACGGCGCGAATCTGTGCGTAATGTAAAGACGCTTTGTCCGGAAAGTCGAGAACCTCGACTTAACTTAGAAACGCGTTGAGTGCCGCTTCATCTTGCTCTCGTCGGGGAGACACTTCGACGCCGAACAGCAATTCGGACTTGGTGTAACAGAGATGCGCACTTCGCTGACGGGAGTCTTCTGCAGGCGTTTCAAAAGGCGATCGTTCGAACGCTTCATGAAGTAGGAACAAACGTCTGTGTCTAGCATGTAGCGCAACATTACAGGTCGCGCTCCTGCACCGGAAGGTCTTGTAGGTCTTCCATGAACTCCGCCGAGACGACAGGCCCTTCAGCGAGATAGGAGGTCCAATCAAATGGTCGAGGAGACAAGACCACTTCGCTGCCTTCCTTCCTAATGAATACTTCTTGCGTCCTAAACTGAAACTCCTTAGGCAGACGCACCGCTTGACTGCGGTTGTTCATGAAGATTTTCGCTTTGCGTTGCATGTGCCGGCTCCTCCCATTGTGGCATATACATGAGTATATGCCAATGCCGCAACCAAAATACTAGTCTACTTATAAAGCTCACGATTTTACTTGGCTGCGTACTCTGCTATCGCAAATCGAACCGGGCAAAGAAGAGCGAAAGCTAAGCAAATATGTGGCGTAGAGGTCTTCGGCACCATACCTGTCGTGCTTCGCGCTGAGGGAAAGGCAATCTCTAACGATCCAGATGGAGATGACTGGCACTTCACGCTCACGATGAACTCCTAGTCTCTTGGCTGCTAACGCTAGTGTGCCGAACGAGCCTTTCAACTCGAGGGCACGGGACAGGAGCTGCACGACGGCATGCAGATCGCACGGACTAGTTGCTCGAACTTCTGGGCCAACACGTTCCGGGTGATCCTGACAGCGGCGGCGTATGTGCTGATGCAGGAACTGCGCCTGCACTTGGCAACGCGCCGCCATGCCCGGGCGCAAGTCTCAACCTTGCGCGACATTCCTTGAAGTTGGGCGCTCACGTGGTGGTCTCGGTGCGTCGGATCGTGTTGCACTTACCCCGATCCTTTCCGTATCTCGATAGGTTTCATCGTCTCGCCTTGAGCCATGGCTTCGCTCTTTCGACGTAGCAAGTCATACTTGGCAATGCATCCATCCAGTTGGTCCAAAGCCTGTTCTGGCGTCATATCAGCCTTCCAGTTTTCTACACCATGGGCTTTTATGGAAGAAGCGCGCCTCAGCACAATAAACAAGGGGGGATCCATGGAACACTGCGACGAGCTCAGAAAAATCCACATCCTTTTGCTTATACCTCAATCGTTGGCCGGTTCGGAACTGGCTTAGGTCGGCTCCTCAAATGCTTGTTCCGGCATTGTTGCTTGAACTCGTATACACGTCGACGGTTGTTCCGAGGCATGGGCGAAGATCGAGGTCATTCGCGCCGATATTTAGCCAATCATCTGGACGCTGATAAATGTCCAATCCCCTTCCGATCTTAACTGTCCATCCGCTACTCAGACGGATCTCACGGTCATGCAAATGGCAATTAACTTGAATCTCAAGCTGAACATCGTATTGTTTTAGACTCTCGGAAACGATGGAGAGTTCCGCCAAGGCTTCTTGTTTTTCAGATTCATCGTCAAAGTTGGTGATTAAGCGAATGCGCTTCGGTTTTGCTATTTTAGACGGGTCTTCAACTGTGATGTCTTCATAGCGCGCCAAATAATCGTTAAAGATTGTTTCATAGGAGAATCCGGTTGCCCCGTAGTGATACGGTAATGACGCTCATTCTGCTGAATCGATATCGTTCTTGCGGAGTTTAAGAGAAATCTGGAGACTATCTTCCAATCCTAGGTTCGCCTTTCCCGGCTAAGACTCACCCTGAAGCGCTAACGCTTTACGGAAAGTGGAGCAGGGCGGCTACTCTCTGTGTTCGTACTGTCCTGGTCTTCCGTATTGATGAGATCTCGGACAAGCTGTAGCTCTTTGTCGCCGATGTGAGTGAAGCGAACCCCGGCTCGCTGTTTGTCGTCGACCCTAACCACCACACCAGTTACGTCGATTTTGAACTCCCGCCCAGGGAGACGGAATGATAGCCGTACGGTAGCGCCTACCGAGAGAGAACATGCCACGTCTAATAGAATTCCTGCCTGACTGAGATTTGAGCTCGTGCCACGGAACGTCTGGGATCCCACTTGGCAGATGACCTCGGTTTGTAACGGGATGCGCACAAATTGTCGACGATTTTCGAACATTCGTCCGCGAGTGGCTCTAAATAAATTCATTAGCCTTTGCCTATCAATCGGCTTCTGCAAGAAAAAGGTGGCGCCTGCGGCAAATGACTTCTGCATGCTTGCTGCGTCATGATGGCCGGTGACGACCACAATTGGAGCGGACTTGTTCCAGGACGATTTACGAATTTGCCGAGCCAGTTCAAAACCGTCAACTTCTGGCATCTGAAGATCCACGAAAATTCCGTCAAACCTTTCCTGGTTCACCAGAGCTACGGCTTGTTCGCTGTCATTGAGAGCGCGCACCTCCGCCTTTAATGAGGTGAGGACTTCTTCCATCAACTCCAATGTAGGCTGGTCATCCTCTACAACCAGTATCTTGAGCGCCATAAAACTCTCTGGGCTGGAAATACCAATACACAGTAACCGGAAAAGCTCGAAACCGGACGTTACTTTCGTACCGATTCTCAGCAGGCGAAACATTGAGTTCGGATGTGCTTTCTCTGAACATAGAAAGCGCCATGCCGGGGAAAATCTTGGTTGTCGATGACGATACCGCTAATCGCGAACTGCTGCAGGAATTCTTATCCGCAGAGGGATTGGAGGTAATGACCGCGGTTGACGGTCGAAGCTCTCTTGCAGAGTTTGTTCGTTTTAAACCCGACTTGGTGTTGCTAGACGTAAACATGCCATTTGTGGATGGATTCGAGGTGTGCCGGAGATTGAAGAGCAGCCCTGAGACACGCCTTACACCTGTAGTTCTGGTTACCGCACTTTCGGCCACCGAGGATCGCGTTAAAGGTATCAAGGCCGGAGCTGATGGGTTCTTAAGCAAACCGTTTGATCAAAGTGAGCTCTTGGCACACGTGCACTCTCTCCTGAGTCTCAAAGCCTACACTGATGAGCTGGAGCGTGCGGAATCAGTTCTCTTCGCTCTGGCACGCACCATCGAGGGAAAGGATCCTTGTACGGAGGGTCACTGCGAGCGGCTGCAAGACTATTCCGCTCGGTTAGGAAAACAAATCGGTTTGCCAGAAGACCAAGTCACTGCCTTACGGCGCGCCGGAATTGTTCACGACATAGGCAAAGTGGCTGTGCCCGATGCCATTCTTCTAAAACCCTCCAGACTAACTGCTGAAGAATTTCGAGTCGTACAGGAGCACCCGATCGTGGGCGAGCGTATCTGTGCTCCGCTAAAGTCCTTCCGCTTACTGCTGCCGATCATTCGCCATCACCATGAAAAACTGGATGGTTCGGGCTATCCGGATCGACTCAATGGAGAGAAAATCCCCGTGACTGCCAGGGTCATGCAAATCGTGGACGTTTACGACGCGCTCACTACGCAACGGCCATACAAGCCCGCCTTACCGAGTGCGGAAGCCCTACAAATCATGGAAGAAGAGGTCCGGAAGGGCTGGTGGGACCCAGGCATTTTCCAGGAGTTTTGCCAAATGACAACGGTCGCTGCGGCGGCGGCCGGTGCTGGAAAAGGCTGATACCAACTTTCGCCAGGGAGATATTGTCCATGAAAAGCGGGCTATGCGGTCTCGCTCCAAGCGCCCGCTCCGGCGGGATGAGAATGAAGTGCGGCAAGATCGCGTACGCCGAAGCGCGATCTATTCAGAGTACGGCGCTTCTCGTGACTGTGCTCTTAATCGTCGGGCTGGTCAGCACAAGCTGGGGCGAATCTCGTCAAAGCAATGAAGAAGCCGTAGGCAATCTCACCCAGATTAGCTTGGAACATCTCGGAGATATTGAGGTCACCACAGCGTCGAAAGAACCTGTCAAAGCCGGTCTAACTCCGGCCGCGATCTACGTTATTACACAAGAGGATATTCGTCGGTCGGGTGCCACGAGTATCCCAGAAGTCCTTCGCCTGGCACCCGGGGTTGAAGTAGCGCGTGTCGACTCTAACACCTGGTCGATTGGGGTACGCGGATTTGGAAGTTCCCTTTCCCGGTCAGTGTTGGTCCTTATCGACGGAAGAAGTGTTTACACGCCACTCTTCGCTGGAGTCTGGTGGCAAGTTCAAGACACGCTGCTGGAGGATGTCGAGCGAATCGAGGTGATCCGCGGGCCAGGTGGCACGATCTGGGGAGCAAATGCTGTCAACGCCGTGATTAACATTATCACCAAGAATGCCAGAGACACTCATGGGGTGCTCGTATCTACGGGAGGCGGAAATCTCGATCAAGGCTTCCTTAATTTTCGGTATGGAGCCGGAAATGGCAAGACCTTTGATTATCGTATTTACGGGAAAGCTTTCACTCGTGGTCCCGAGTTCCATCCGAACGGCAGACAATTTGATGATTGGCGAATGGCTCAAACTGGATTCCGAACCGATTGGGACCTACACAATCGCGACACGCTGACGATTCAAGGCGACCTCTACAACGGTGAGGCCGGACAAAGCGTTGGAATTACGACTTATTCGGCACCATACTTCACCAATGTGGAACAAAATACCGAACTGGTTGGGGGCAATCTGGTCGGTCGGTGGAAGCGTCTCCTAGGTGCAGGGTCGGACATTCAGGTAGAGACGTATTACGATCGCACCAATAGAAGACAGGTCAATTTTGCCGAGACCCGCGATACCTTCGACATTGATTTCATTCATCATTTGAGCTTACCGAGGCGGCAGAACTTCCTTTGGGGACTGGGAACTCGCCTCAGTTCGGGCACGGCAAACCCAGTCGCCCCCACTGTCGTATTCACGCCTTATCACCAGACGGACAAGCTCTACAGTGCCTTCGTTCAAGATGAAATCCCAATAATTGGAGATCGTCTCTCTGTAACCATCGGATCTAAATTTCTTCATAACGACTACAGCGGTTTCGAGATTCAACCCAGCGCACGACTACTCTGGAAACTGAAGCCCCAGCAAACACTGTGGGCCGCCATTACGCGCGCCGTGCGCACACCCTCTCGTATCGAAGAGGACCTTCAGCTCACCGGCTTCCTAAGTCCCAATCCACTGTCATTCTTCCGCATCATTGGTGACAGGAAGTTCTCTTCGGAACACCTGATTGGCTACGAAGCTGGATATCGCACCCTGGTAAAGCCGAACTTGTACGTGGACATTGCAGCTTTTTACAACGATTATCAGCATCTTCTGAGTATTGAATCGGGAGCGCCATTTGTAGAGAGCTCACCGTCCCCATCACACGTCGTCGTACCGTTTATGTTTCGCAATGGGCTATTGGGCAATACGGCCGGATTTGAGATTGCCCCTGATTGGACACTAACGCGGTGGTGGCGCTTGAGAGGCTCGTATTCCTATCTGCACATGAGTTTAAACAAAACTGCGGCGAGCCAGGACAGTGCGACAATCAAGTCAATCCGAGGTTCCAGCCCCGATCACCAAGTGCTCGTTCAATCTTCTTTGGATTTGCCCAAGAAGTTCGCGTTTGATCAGAGCCTTCGCTATGTGAGCGCTTTGCCAGCGCAAGGAGTTGCAGCATATTCCACAGCTGATGTGGGGTTCACCTGGCGTGCGAGGCCAGACTTTAACTTATCGATTGTGGGGCAGAATTTGTTCCAGCCTCATCACGCAGAGTTCGGAGGAGACCCGGGCTCCCTTGTGGGTATCAAGCGAAGTGTCTACCTAAAGATCATGTGGCAAACGGGGCAAAGGTGATGCCACAGCACGCCAGCAGGGCGGGCATTTACAAACGCATACCGCTTTCGTCTC
>Ga0075425_100002692_pt1 | contig 17827 bp, 5 predicted proteins | sample SoiMethybrSBSTD4_FD_75300 | JGI IMG/M metagenome (GOLD analysis project Ga0075425, IMG submission 75300) | Bulk soil microbial communities from a Populus tree surrounding site in Tennessee, USA - Soil MetaG P. TD hybrid SBSTD4 | ecosystem: Environmental > Terrestrial > Soil > Tree plantation... | reverse complement strand
GATCTCGCGCACCGACCCTACGCGATGCACGACAGCGACTTCTACACTACGTAGCGGTCAGGCGACGACCAGGAAGTCGCTTGCCGTGATGCTCGGGTGCGTGGTCATGCCGAACGTGGCAATTTTGACCTCCACCGCCCCGCCACTGCCGTCCTGGTCGTAGAACAGATCGCCGGCTGTCGCGTTGTAGCGCAGATTGATGGAACCGCTGATCGCGCCGGTGGTGAAGTCCCCGGCCGGCAGCGCGCCGACGCCGAGCGCCGTGAAAATCGTCTGATCGAGAACGATTTTGTCGGTGCCGTGGACAAAATCCGCGATCGTATCGACGTTCGCGCCATTGGCCGCTGCGTCAAGGACGAACCTGTCCACGCCTAAGCCGCCGGTCAGCGTATCGAGGCCAAGGCCGCCCGCCAGGGTATCGTTGCCCGCCCCGCCCGAGAGCTGATTGCTCCAGACATTCCCGATCAGCACGTCCGCTCCGCCCCCGCCGACGGCGTTCTCAATCACTGCCGTCTCCGCGATCGTGAGGTTATTCGTGCCGTTATAGAGGTCATAGTCGGGCGGCGGATAGACGAGCGGATCCGCAGGCAGAGCCCCTGCTGCCGCCACTTCGTTCTGGAACGATTGAGGCAGCAGGCCGAAATCCGACTCAGGGTCTGCTTCGAGGTAATCGTAGCCCTCGTCGAGCCGCATCGTGTCGTCATAGACGCCGTGGTCGACGACATCGCCCGTATTGAGGAGCCCCAGGAACTGGCTCATGCCGATCGAACTGAAGTGCCCCGGCTGCAGATCGATGATGCTCGGCAGGCTGTAGCCCGAGGCGTCGATGGTGTCGTTGCCGCCGCCGTCCCAGATGGTCATGAAGAACGGCTTCGACAGGCTGAAGGCGTAGCGCGGGTCGGTGGCGCCGGCGCCGTAGACGTCGTTGCCGGACCGGGTGCCGTCGTTGACGCCGTAGAGCGCCTGGACCGTCGAGATGTCGTAGAGCATCGGCGTCAGTACTTCCACGCCGCCGCCGTACTGGTACCAGACGTCATCGGTATCGACCAGATCGAGCAGGCCGTTCGCCGGCGCCGGGTTGTACGCCATGATGGAGTACAGGTTGTTGTCGGTTTCGGCCGGCAAGAACGGCGCGTCGTGGCTGCCGTCGTCGAAAGGATGCTGCAGGCCGAGCGTGTGGCCGATCTCGTGGACCAGGGTGGTGAACACCGAGGTGCCCGCGACGAAATCGGCGTTGTCGCTGTCGTCGTAGAGAAAGCCGTTGCGGTTGATCCAGACGTCACCGGTCCAGAGCTCGCCGTTGGCAAACCCGTCCTGGGGCAGGTAGGCGTAGCCGAACAGCGTGTCGTTGTCCGGGATCGCCTCGGTACCGAAGCGGAACTGGCCGCCCGCCCCGCCGTCGACCGAATCCGCCACCAGCGTGAAATGGATGTTGGTGACATCCGACCAGAGTTGCAGTGCCGCCGTGATCGCGGTCTGCAAGTCCGTTGTCGGCGTCGCAAATCCGTCGTGGAACGCGGCGTTATCAATTTCGTAGCTCGGCACGGAGCCCATGAAGCTGTAGGTGATCTCGATGGTTCCGGAGCCGAGCAGGTGATTGCCACTGTCAAGCTCGACCTTCAGGGTCGGCGTGGGTGCCGGCGGTGGAAGCGAGCCGGCGACGGCGTCGACCATGGAAATGCTGCTCACATCGGCAAATTTCAGGAATTCGATGCTGTTGAGCTCGTCAATCCCGTCGCTCTGATCGCCGCCGCTGTGCGTCACCCGGAATGCGCCGTTGCCGAGATTGGTGACGACGTATTCGTCGAAATTTCCGCTGTAGACCCCGGTGTCGCTGCCGCCGCCTCCCAGGAGGCTGTCGTTCCCGCCCAGGCCGGTCAGCATGTTGTTGCCGGCATTTCCAAACAGGAGGTCGTTTCCGCCGCCGCCGGTGGCATTGAGGTTCGCGCTGCCGGAGAGCTGAGCTTCTTCCACGTTGGCCGGCAACCCCGTGATGTCGATCGTGCCGCTCACCATGGCGTCATTGCCGCCATTCGCGTCCTCGACGACGGTGTCGGCGGAGTCGAACTCATAGATGTCCCGCTCGGACCCTCCGGCGAGCGTGTCGGCACCGGCGCCGCCATCCAGCCGATCGCTGTCGGCGCCGCCCGACAGGCTATCGTTGCCAATTCCGCCGGTCAGCGTGTCCGTTCCTGCATTGCCGATCAGCGTGTCGTTGCCCGCGCCGCCGTCGATCGAATTGGCAAGCGCATTACCGGTATAGAGGTCGTCCCCGGCGCCGCCGATCGGCGTATTGCCGAGCAGCGTATTGATCGAGATGCTGGGCACGTCGGCAAAACTCAGGAACTCGATCTGAATCAGGTGGTCGATGCCGTCGGCGAAGCTGCCATCGATTTGCGATATGTCGTACGACTCTCCCCCGACCCAGACGACGTTGTAGTCGGCGAGATTTTCGCCGTAGACCGCGGTATCGCTGCCACCGGCGCCGTAGAGGACGTCATTGCCGCCGCCGCCGGTGAGCCGGTTGTCGCCGGCGTTGCCGGTAAAGGAATTCGCCAGCCCGTTGCCGACGGCATTCAGGTTGCCGCTGCCCGCGAGAAGGATGTCTTCGACGCCGGTGTACCCCGAAATGTCGACGTCGAAGGTGGCGCTCGTCACGGCGTCGATTCCCAGGCCCCCGTCAATGGTGTCGGCGCCGCCGCCGCCGTCGATGGTGTCATTTCCTGCGCCGCCGGAAATGCTGTTATTCCCGGCGTTGCCGATGAGCACATTGGCGAGTGCGTTACCGGTGGCGTTGATTGCGTCGCCGCCCGTGAGGGTGATGTTCTCGACATTCGCAATCGCGGCGACCGAGAAGGTGATGCTGGTTTCGACAGTATCCGTGCCTTGGTTCGCCAATTCGGAAATCTTGTCTAGTAGCGAATCCACCACGTAGGTGTCGTCGCCCGCGCCGCCCGTCATGCTGTCGGCGCCTGCGCCGCCGTCGAGGCGGTCATTGCCGCCATTGCCCGTCAGCGTGTCGTTGGCGAGGCCGCCTGCGAGCGTGTCGGCGGCGCCCAAGCCAGCGAGCTTGTTGGCGAGCTCATTGCCGATGAGCACATGCCCGCTGTTGTCGGTGATGGTCGCATTCTCGATCTGCGAGCCGGCGAGGCTGAAGTCCACCAAGGTGTAGACCTGGTCGATGCCGCCCGCGGCGCCGGCGATGGTCTCCGTGATCATGTCGCCAGCGTTGTCCACGAAGTAGGTGTCGGCGCCTGCGCCGCCGATCATCGTGTCGGCCCCCGCCCCGCCGTCCAGCGTGTTCGCCGACGCATTGCCAGTCAGCACATTGGCATTGGCGTTGCCAGTGGCTTTCGCCGCCGTGCCGCCAAGCGTCACGTCCTCGATGTCCGAAGCGAAAGCCAGCACGTAGTTGATCTTGCTCACCACCGTGTCGGTGCCTGTGCCTCCGCTGACCGAGTCAAGCAACGAATCCACGACCAGCACGTCGTTATCCGCGCCGCCGTTCAAGGTGTCAGCGCCAGTTCCGCCGTCGAGGCTGTCGTTGCCCGCGCTGCCAAAGATTGAGTCCGCGCCGGCCGCGCCTACGAGGCTGTTGGCGCTCGTGTTGCCGATGATCGTCACCCCGCCGGTGCCGGTGTACACCACGTTCTCGAGGAAGTCCTTGCCGACGAGGTTCAGGTAGGTACTCGTGGCCAGCGCTACGCGCGCCGTATCAAGCCCGCCGTCCGCCGCGGTGTCGATGCTGTCGCCGTCCTGCGCGATGACGTAAACGTCGTCGCCTGCGCCGCCATTGTAGGAATCGTTGCCCATCCCGCCGTCGAGGGAATCGCTGTCGTCGGCGCCGGCCAGCGTGTCGTCGCCGACGCCGCCGAGCAGCGTGTCGTTGCCGCCGCCGCCATCGATCGAGTCATTACCGGCGGCGCCGTCGAGCTTGTTCTTGCCGTCGCTCGCGAGGATGGTGTTGTTAAGGGCATTGCCGGTGACGTTGATGTTTGCGTCCGGGTCGACCGAGGAGAATTCCAGGTTCTCGATGTTCGCCCACAGCGTCAGCGCGAAAGCCGTGGGATTGGCGTTGAGGCCCCCGTCGTCGAGCACCACCGAATCGGTGCCGCCATTCAGCGCCTCGGAAAAGCTGTCCTCGAGCGCGAGCGTCGTGGCGGTCGGATTGATCAACAATCCATGGAAGATGTCGTCGCCCGCGCCGCCGACCAGGGAATCCTTGCCGGCGGCGCCATCCAGCGTGTCATTGCCGCCGCCGCCGTTGATCGTGTCGTTGCCGAGGCCGCCGTCGATCGAGTCGTCGGCATTGTTCGCGCCGGCAATCGAATTGTTGAGTGCGTTGCCGGTGGCCGAAATGGTGCCCTCGGCGACGTGCAGCAGCGTCAGGTTCTCGATACCGTCGCCGAGCGTGAAGCTCTCCGTGTCGGCGAGCGTGACGAACGCCCAATCCTTGGCGCCACCGCCCGAGCTGTCCTCGGAGGCCTCGTCCCCGGCCTGCACGTTGTAGGTGTCGTTGCCCAGGCCGCCGTGCAGCGTGTGCGTGCCGTTGAGGCTGGCGAGGCCGTTATTGGCGGCGGTGCCGGTGCCGACGCCGGCGGCGTTGAGCATGATGAGGTTCTCGATGCCGGCAAACGAGGCGAGGCTGACGTCGCCCGCGCCGGTGAAGTCCACCGTGTCGAAGGTGCCGCCGCTGTCGACGACGCTGTCGGCCGCGTCGTCGACGACATAAGTGTCGTTGCCCGCGCCGCCGTTCATGGTGTCCGGGCTGGTGCCGCCATCCAGCACGTCGTCGCCGGCGCCGCCGCTCAGCAAGTCGCTGCTTTCATGGCCCGAGAGCGTGTCGTTGCCCGCCCCGCCGGTAAGGCTGTTGCTGCCCGAGTTGCCGTGGATCGCCGCCGGACCGATGCCGGTAAAGACGACGTTCTCGAGCACGCCGTCAAACGGGCGCAGGTCGAGATAGGAATTGCCCGCGAGCGCCACGCGCACCGTGTCGTTGTCCAGCGCGTCGTCCCCGGCGCCGATGCTGTCGCCGGCCTGCGCGATGTAGTAGGTATCGCTGCCCGGGCCGCCGAAGTAGGTGTCGTTGCCCAGGCCGCCGTTCAGCGTGTCGTTGCCGCCAAAGCCGTACAGCACATCGTTTCCCGCCCCGCCGGACACCGAATCGTCGAGGCTGACGAAGGTGTTGATGAAGTCGGCAATGTTGTTCGAAGCGATGAGCGGCAAGCCGCCATTGATCGTGAAATTCGTGACCGTCAGCAGCGGCGTGCTGCTGCCCGGGCCGGTGATCACCAGCTTGTTGATGACTCCGCCGAAAGTCGTTTCGGTGCCGATACGCGTGGCATTGAGGCCGGCACCGGTGAATGTGAGCGCGTAGTTGTCCGCCGTCAGCACCGACACCGACGCAATGGTGCCGGTGTAGTCGCCGGTGTCGGCGTTGACGCTCAGGCTGCCCTTGAAGCTGATCGTCTGGCCGTCGATGGAGTGGCTCGCCTCCGCGACGGTTTCCGTACCGATGCCGTTGAACGAACCCTTGAGACTCAGCGTCTCGGTGTTGATCGCATAAGTGAACTGCGAGATCGTCGGTGAAATGAAATTGATGAGGTCGGTGCCGATGGCGGTCAGCGTGCCGCCCACGTTCATCTGGAAAGTGGCCGACGTGGGCGTACCGGTTGGCGCCGTGAAACTGCCGGCGATGATCTCGTCAAAGATGAATTCGAACCGGTTGCCGAGGTCCGTGGCTTCCTGGTCGAAGCTGGCGTCGTCCAGCTCCAACGTGGACCAGTCGGTAATGCCCGAGCTGACGATCAGCGACATCCAGGTGCTCCCCTTGCTGCAATCATAGTACCGGCTCGATTCTCCCCGCCGCCGGCGGCGCCGGCAGCATCATCGCCGGCGGCGCGAAACGTCAGATTTGGTCATTACGCTCGGGCCGCGGCGCGCCGCCGCGCGTCAGATCACCAGGATGTCGCTGGCGTGGATCGCCGGTATCCCATCGAGCATGACCACCGGGGTCTGGTTGCCGCCGCCGCCATTGGGGCCGGCGCCATTCGAGTCGTACCAGACCGCTCCCGGCGTCGGATGTGTCAACGACGTGACGTAGAGGATCCGGTCGTCCCCGACGAAAGTTGAGCCAGTACCGAAGTAGGTGTCCGCCAGCGTGCCCAGCAGAAGGCCGTCGAAGGGCTGGTGGGCGAGCACCAGCTTGTCGACGCCGGGCGTGAAGTCGGTGATGTGGTCGAGATTCTGGCGGCCGTCGAGGAAGATGTAGAAATAGTCCGCTCCGGCGCCGCCGGTGAGCAGGTCGTTACCCGCGCCGCCGTCGAGGGTGTCGTTGCCGGCGCCGCCGGTGATCGTGTCCGCATTTTCGCCGCCGACCAGGCTGTCGGCGCCGTCGGTGCCGCCAACCGACTGCGACGGGGGCAGCGCGGGGGCGAGCGGCCACGGCGGTGTCGGGCCGCCGAGCACTTCGGCGAGGGACGGCTGCGTGCTGCCCGATCCCGTCGGCGAATGGAAGAAGATGTACTCGACGCCCGAAATCGTGTCGTTGCCCTGGGGAAACATGCCGGCGAGCTGCGTCACGACCACCGTGCCGTCGTGCAGGTCGGTGAATCGGTAATCGCCTCGCGCGCCCTCGAGATACGCCACGTCATAGCCATCGCCGCCGACGAGCGAATCGTTGCCGGCGCCGCCGCTCAGGATGTCGTTGCCGGCCTCGCCATAGAGAGTGTCGTTGCCGCCCGATCCGCCCAGCTCGTCGTTGCCGCCGCCCCCGTGCAGCACGTCGTTGCCGGCGTTGCCGCCCATGCGGTCGTTGAGCCCGGTCCCGGTTCCGGTGTGCGCGATGCTGGTGGTGAAGGACAGGTCCTCGATGCTGTCCGGCATCGTGTAGGTCGCGAGCGACGTCGCGACGTAATCGAAGCCGCTGTTCGGCAGCTCGACCACCACGTCGCCCGCCGAGTCGACGTCGTAGCGGTCGTCGCCCACGCCGCCCGCCATGCTGTTGTCACCGGTGCCGCCGGTCAGCCAGTCGCGGCCCTGGCCGCCGAGCAGCGTGTCGTTGCCGGCCTGGCCGGTGATCCGGTCGTCGCCGTCGCTGCCCACCAGGCTGTCGCTGCCCAGCCCGCCGTTGATGGTCGTGCCAGCCACCGGCGGCGTGCCGCCGTGGAGGAATTGCGAGCCGCCGAAAATGGGACCAAAGGCAAGGAGCGCGCCGCTGCTCCCGCCACCGCTCCCGCCGCCGGTCCCGCCGCTTCCGCCGCCTGTCCCGCCGCTGCCTGCAAGCTGTCCGCTGAGCACCTCGGCAAGCGACACGTGCTGGTGGTCGGCAAAGTTGAAAAATTCGATCCCCGAGATGGTGTCGCTGCCGTCGGCCTTGGTGCCGGCGGCATGCTTGATCAGGTAGGTGCCGTTGCCCCGGTCGGTCAGCGTGTACTCGAAGAAATTCCCGCTGTAGGCCGCCGTATCGGTTCCGGCGCCGCCGCTCAGCGAGTCATTGCCTGCGCCGCCCGTCAACGTGTCGTTGCCCATGGCGCCGAGCAGCGTGTCCTTGCCACCCGCACCGGAGAGCGCGTTGGCGAAGCCCGTGGAAGCCAGCACGTTGGCGCCGGCATTGCCGTAGCCGCTGCCGGCGACCTGCATCACGAGATCCTCGATGCCGGTGGCGAGCGTGACGCCGCTGACCAGTGCGACCAGCTTGTCGTGGCCGGCGCGATCGGTCACCTGGTCGCCGAGATCGTCCACGACGAACTGGTCGTCGCCGGCTTCGCCCCTGAGCGTATCCGCGCCGGCGCCGCCGTCGAGGGTATCGTTGCCCGCGCTGCCATCGAGAACGTCGGCCCCGCCCTCGCCGTGGAGCAGGTCGTGACCGGCATGCCCGAGCAGCGTATCGCGTCCGCCCCCGCCGTCGAGGGTGTCGTTGCCCGCCAATCCGTTCAGGCTGTTGTCGCCGGCATTGCCCTCGAGCCGGTTGTCGAGCGCGTTGCCGTTGCCGACCGCGGCGCTGCCGGTGAGCGTCAGGTTCTCGATCTGGACCTGGTTCACCAGCGAAAAATTAATGGACGAGCGCACCGTGTCGACGCCGCCGGCCGCCCGCTCCTGGATCCGGTCGCCCGAAGAGTCGACGATGTAGAGATCATCCCCGACGCCGCCCACCAGCGAGTCCTTGCCGGCGCCGCCGTCGAGCGTGTCGTCGCCGCCGTTGCCCTTCAACGTGTCGTTGCCGTCGTAGCCTCTGAGCAAGTCCGCCGAACCGCCGCCGGCGAGATTGTCGTTGCCTCCGGTATAGATCGTGATCTCCGGGCCGCTGATGACGGTGTTGTTCAGGGTGACATGGCCATTCAGGGTGGTAATCGGCGCCGTCGTCCCCGTCAGCCCTGACCCCACGACGTCGATCGAGCCGAGCGAATTGATCAAGTAGGTGGTGTTCGTCCCGGCGATCGCGGGCGAGGCGCCGCTGCCGCCGATCGTGGCTGTGCCGCTGATCGTCAGGCTGTCGCCGGCGTCGGTCGTGAGGGATGCGGAGTCGAGGGTTCCGGTGAAGCTGTGGCTGGCGTAGTCGTAGAAGAAGCTGCCACTGAGGGTGGTCGTGTGGCCGCCGCGCGTCAGCGACAGGGTGACGAAGTTGTCGCTGCCGAAGCCGTCGCCGACGCCGATGAACGCGACGTCGGTGCCCGGGCTGTTGCAGTCGAAGGCGATGATCAGGGAACTGGACGGCGTATTCAGATTCTGGCCGGCGAGGACCAGGCGCTCGCCCGAGGCCAGATCGACGACGCTGCTCGTAGAGGTCGCGGTGACCGGCGTGAAATCGCCGGCGTGAAACTCAGCGAAGATCTGCTCGAGGCGCGAGACCGCGAAGGCGACTTCCTGCCCGACCGAGACGCCATTCAGCGTGGTCGAGGCCCAGTTGTCCATCGAGCTGATGTTGACGACCGCCAAGCCGCTTCCCCCCAGAAGGGAACTTTAGTCGTTCCCCGACAGCATCATAAGTGCAAATTCACGCCTTCAGCCTTCCGCCAGCCAGGTCCTCGAGCAGCTTCACCTGCGCCGGCAGGCAGAGCGTTTTCTGATCATATTTGTCAATTACCGACTGGCGCGCGGCCTTGCGCATGGGGTCCATGGCCTTCCCGGCCTTCAGCCCCTCGTCGATGCGCGCGGCGATGCCCTCTGGGTTGAAGAAATCCGTGAGCAGCCCGGTCTTGCCGTCTTCGACGTATTCGCGCACCGGCACGGTGTCGGAGGCGATCACCAGGCACTCGCAGGCCATCGCTTCCTGCAGCGACCAGGAGGCGACGAAGGGATAGGTGAGGTAGACGTGCGCCGAGGAGACGCGCAGCAGCGACAGGAACTCCGGGTACGGCAGGTGCGGGATCCAGTGCACGCGCGACCAGTCGACCTTGCCCTCCATCTCGGCGAGCATCTTCTTGCGGTAGGTCTGGCCCGCCGGCAGGCGCGGCGAGTAGCTCACCTCGTCGCCGCCGATGATCACCACCTGCGCCTTCGGCCGGCGCTTCTGGATCGCCGGCAGCGCGCGCATGAAGATGTGGAAGCCGCGGTAGGGCTCGAGGTTGCGCGAGACGAAGGTGATCACCTCGTCGGCGCGCGACAGCTCCCCGCCCTTCGGCAATTTCAGGCGCGCCGCCGGGTCGGGCGTGACGATGGTGGTGTCGATGCCGTCGTGCTGCTCGGAGATCTTCGCCTGGTAGTGCGGCGGGTACTGCGTGCGCTGCCAGTGCGTCGGCGCCACGCCCCAGTCGCAGGCTTCCAGCGCCATCTGCAGCGGCGCGTTCATGATGCGCAGGCGCAGCAGCGCCTCGGGGCTGGGCGGGAATTCCGGGTCGAAGCCGACGTCCGAGCCCTTCGGCCGGTAGTAGAACTCGCAGTAGAGCAGCAGCTTCGCGTCGGGAAAGATGTCCTTGAGGAACAGCGCCTCGCCCCAGCCGATGTGCGCGCAGATGACGTCGGGCCTGTAGCCGTTCTTCGCCAGCTTCGCCGCGCCGCGCGCCACCACGCGGCCGCGGTGCACGGCGCGCTGCCAGCTCGCGGTGAAGGGCTTGAGCCAGCCGGCCTCGATCGCCGGCAGCTCGTAGCCGAGCAGGCGCACGCCGGGCGCCCCCGGCATCTGGCGCACCACGTTCGGCTTCTCGCCCAGTCCCGACACATCGTGGCCCAGCCGCACGAGGTGCGGGGCGAGATGGCGGTACTGTCCGGGATAGTTCTGGTGGACGAAAAGAACGCGCACCGAGTCGCTAGGAAGGGTCCGGCACGCGTGCCTAGAGCGGCTCGCGCATGCCGCGCCGGAAGTAGGCGGTGACCGGCGCGAGGAAGTAGTCGAGGGTGGTGCGCTCGTCGGTGCGGATGAAGACTTCGGCGGGCATGCCGGCGCTCATGCGCAGGTTGCCGGCCGCCTCCAGCGCCTCGCGCGCGACGACGACGTGGATCGAGTAGTAGGCGGCGCCCTGCGGCGCGCCGGGCGCGGCCTCGACCAGGCGGTCGCCCGAGACGTAGGTGATCTTGCCGTCGATCAGCGGCGTGGAGCGCTGCTTGTAGGCGGTGAGGCGCACGTCGGCCGGCGTGCCGACGCGCACGTGGTTGATGTCCTCGGGGCGGATGCGCGCCTCGATGATCAGCGTCTTCTCGTCGGGCACGATCTCCAGCAGCGTGTCGCGCGGCCCGATCACCGCGCCGGCCGAGAACACCTTCAGGCCGACCACCTCGCCGGCGATCGGCGCGCGGATCACCTGGCGCTCGGCGGCGTCCTTCGACGGGCGCAGGCGCTCTTCCAGGTCGTAGATCTTGCCGGTGGAGTCCTTCTGCTCGTCGGTGGCGCTCTGCACGTAGGTGTTGCGCATCGACAGGATGCGCAGCTCCAGCTCGGAAGCGCGCTGCTTGGTCTTGGAGAGCTCGGCGCGGTGCTCGCCGAAGCGCGACTCGATGTCGGCGAGGTTGCGCTCGAGGGCGATGATGCGGGTGCGCTGGATGAAGTTCTCGCGCACCAGCTTCTCGTTCACCGCCAGCTCCTCCCTGGCGAGCCCGATGCCGCGCTCCTCGGCGGCGATCTGGTCGGCGAGCGCGCGCGCCTCGATGCCGGACTCGACGATCTGCTTGCGCAGCACCGCGATCTGGCTGTCGAGCGCCTCGCGGCGCGCGCGGAACAGGGCCGTTTCGCGATCCACCACTTCGGCGGTCCTCGGGTTGGCGCGGTTCTGCTCGATTTCCTTCGGAAAAATCACGCGCGGCGCGAGCAGGCGCTCGGATTCCAGGCGCGCGTTCTTGGCGCGCTCGGACTCGAGCTGCTGGCGCAGCAGGTCGAAGGTGGCGTCCACGCGCACGTCCTCGAGCACGATCAGCGGCTGCGCCGCGGCGACGCGGTCGCCGTCGCGGATGCGGATCTCCTTGACGATGCCGCCCTCCTGGTGCTGCACCACCTTGCGGTTCATGTCCACCTTGACGAAGCCCTGCGCCATCACCGCGCCGCCGAGCTGCGCCAGCGCCGCCCAGGCGGCGACGCCGCCGATGCCGACCACGATGATCCCGAGGCCGAAGCGGATCATGCGCTGCATCTCGTGGCCCGAATCGAGCGCCATGGACGGCGCGAACCAGGCCCTGAGGCGGGCGATCATGTCGGCGAGCCTCCGCCCACGGCGCCGATCTGCGGCGTGCCGCGCGTGACGCGCGCCATGACCTCGGCGCGCGGCCCGAACATCTCGATCATGCCGTCGCGCATCACCAGCAGCTTGTCGACGCCGGAAAGCAGCGAAGGCCGGTGCGCGATGACGATGGTCGTGACGCCGGCCTGCTTCAGGTCCTTCAGCGCGCGCATCAGCGCCTCGTCGCCCTCGGTATCGAGGTTGGCGTTGGGCTCATCGAGCACCACCAGGCGCGGCTCGCCGTAGAGCGCGCGCGCCAGGCCGATGCGCTGGCGCTGGCCGGGCGAGAGCGCGGCGCCGCCTTCGCCCACCTCGCTGTCGTAGCCCTTGGGCAGGCGCAGCACCAGCTCGTGCACGCCGGCGCGCTGCGCCGCGCGGATCACCGCCGCGGAGTCGGGCTCGCCGAGGCGCGCGATGTTTTCCGCCACGCTGCCCGAAAAGAGCTCCACGTCCTGCGGCAGGTAGCCGATGTGGGGTCCGAGGCGCTCGCGCGGCCAGGTGCTGATATCGGCGCCGTCCAGGCGCACGTGACCCGAGCTCGGCATCCAGACGCCGACCACCAGGCGGGCGAGCGTGCTCTTGCCCGCGGCGCTCGGCCCGACCAGGCCGAGCGACTCGCCCGCCTCGACGGCGAAGCTCAGCCCGCGCAGGATCGGGCGCTCGTTGGCGCGCAGGCCGAACACCAGGCGCTCGACCGAGACCGCGCCGCGCGGCGCCGGCAGCTCGAGGCCTTCGGCGGCATGCGGCGTGGCGGCGAGCAGCTTGGAGAGGCGCTCCCAGGCGCCACGCAGCTCGACCAGCGTGCGCCAGCTGCCCACCAGCAGCTCGACCGGGGCGAGCGCGCGGCCGAGGATGATCGAGGAGGCCATCATGATCCCGGGGCTCGCCTGCTGGTCGACGACCAGGTAGGCGCCGACGGCGAGCATGACGATCTGCACCAGCTGGCGCGTGAACTTGGTCGCCGAGGAAAAGGCGCCGCCGGTGGCGCTGGCGAGCGCCTGCTCGCGCAGCACGCGGTCGTTGAGCGCGGCCCAGCGGCGCGTCAGCGCCGGCACCATGCCCAGCGCGGTCGCCACCTCGGCGTTCCTCACCGCGGAGTCGACGTAGCGCCCGGCGCGGCGCGCCTCGGCCTGCACGCGCTCCAGGGGCTTGCGCGTGAAGCGCTCGTTGGCCACCGCGATCAGCACCATGGCGACGGCGCCGGCGAGCGCGAACAGGCCCAGCACCGGGTGGAAGACGAAGATCAGCGCGAGGAACAGCGGCATCCAGGGCGCGTCGAACACCGCCAGCACGCCGGGGCCGAGCAGGAAAGCGCGCAGCGTATTGACGTCGCGCAGGCCGTTCAGGTGGTCGGCGCCCGAGAGGCGCGACGTCTGCGCCAGCAGCCCGTCGAGCACCTTGGGCCCGAGATGGCGGTCGAGCGCCGCGGCGGCCGCGGCGAGCAGCCGCGCGCGCACCGCGTCGAGCAGCGACATCATGCCGAGCGCGAACACGGCGACGAAGGTCAGCATCACCAGGGTCGCCTCGTTGCGGCTGGTGATGACGCGGTCGAACAGCTGCAGCATGTACAGCGCCGGCACCAGCAACAGCAGGTTGACGACGACGCTGAACAGGCCGGCGTAGGCGAAACACGGCCGGAAACGGCCGATCAACTCCCGCACTGCCCCCCCTCAGATGAGATTGACATCGCTATCGGTGATCTTGGTCTCCACGATGCCGAGCAGCGTCAGCTCTCCCGCGCTGACGTTGTTGGCCATGCCCATCGACTCCTGGTAGTAGTAGATGCCGGTGCGCTCGATCGGCACGGTGGCGGTGCCGCCCACCGATTGCACCAGGATCAGGCCGTCGTCGCCCAGCGCCGCGATCACGCCCATCTTGTTGATCACGCCGGCCACGGTGGCGAGGCCCGTGCCGGTGAGCGCCAGCTCCGTGGTCAGGAGCGACTTGTCCTTGGTGATCAGCATCGCCTCGTCGGTATGCGAGAAATCGGCTTTCTTGTCGCTGGCCCACTTGAAGGCGTTGTTGTGGTCGAGGTCGTCGAGGCTGAAGGCGCCGACGTGGAAGTCGGCGGCGAAGCTGATCTTGTCCTTGCCGATCTCGAAATCGGTGATGCGGTCGAAGCCGGAGGCCACCGCCACGCCGCTGACGCCGTCGGTCGGCCGCTCGTAGACCACGACGTCGGTGGCATCGTCGCCGTCCTTGCCGCCGCCGAGCGCGATGCGGTCGGAGCCGCCCATGCCGATGAGCGTGTCCGCGGCGAGGCTGCCCTTGAAGTCGTTGTTCAGGGCGTTGCCGCGCGCATTGATGCCGAAGGCGTTGAGGAAGGTGGCGTCGACGCCGCGGAAGTCCGCCTGCAGCACGGCCTCGCCGGCGCCGTTCATCGAGCTCAGCTGGTCGGTGCCGGGCGCCACCGACAGGTCGAGGACCACCGCCCCGGTGACATCACCGATCAGCACCAGGCGGTCGTCGTCCCACGGGTTGCCGCCATCGAGCACGTCGACGGCGCCCTCGACGTTGAAGCCGATGGTGTCGTTGCCGCCGCTGCCGTTGATGGTGTCGGCGAACATCGAACCCATGATCGAGTTCGCGCCATTCGAGCCGGTGACGTCCACGCCATTCTGCACTGCCGACGCGTCGACATTCTCGAATCCGGCCTGGGTGTTGCTCATCGCCGCGATCTGGTCGGCCTGGGACAGATCGACGATCACCGCGCCAGTTCCGCCGAGGATCAGCGTGTCGACGCCGGTGCCACCGCCGCCGTCTACATTGCTGGTCTGCGCGACGTTGATGCCGATGGTGTTGTTGACATCCACCGCGCCGATCACATTAACGTCGAACCCGGTCACGCCCGATGCATCCAGCTTGGTGAAGCCGCGATAGTCGCCGGCGCCAGCGGTGACCTGGTTGCCGGAAAGCGAAAGGTTCACGCTGATCGCGCCCGCCGCGGCGCCGGAGAGAATCAGCGAATTGCCCTGGCCGAGCGCGCCGCCGTCGATCGAGTCGGCGGCGACCACGTCGGCCGAGATAATGTCCGCGAATCCGGTGCCGGTAATGGTGTCGGCGCCCGCATTGGTGGCGATGATGGTCAGGCCGTTCGTGACCCCGGCGGCATTGAGGCCGAGGTTCGTCGCGCCGGTCAGCGCGACCAGCTCGAGGTTGACGACACGGCCGGCGAGGACCAGCGCGTCCCCGGGGTTGGTCGAGCTGAACTGCAGCTGGTCGAAGCCGCCGCCGCCGTCGATCGAATCGCCGGCGATGAACGGCGTGGCGGTGATGAACAGGTCGCCGGTCAAGGTGCCGATCAGCTTGTTGGCCTCGGCGCTGCCGGTGATGGTGATCGACCCGTTGACCAGCAGCGACGCATCGATGCTGGTGATGCCGTCCACGATGCCGGCGTAGGGGCTGCCGTTCACGTCCAGCAGCTGGTTCGGGCCGTTGGTCAGGTCCCACACCATGCCGCCGACCAGGGTGCTGTTGTCGTCGACCAGCTTGCCGATGAGCTGCAGCGTGTTGCCTTCGGCGATGGCGCCGGCGTGGATCTCGTCGAACGTATCCATCAACAGGTAGCCGCCCGGGTTGTCGACGGGCATCTCGATGGTGATGAGGTCGGCGCCGGCGTTGCCGTTGATGGTGTCCTGGCCGACCACCGTGCCCGCCGAGTCCATGCCGCCGTTGCCGACCAGGGTGTCGGCGAAGGCCGATCCGGTCAGCTCGTTCGGCGCGTTGTTGCCGATGATCGTCAGGCCGTTGGCGGCCAGCGACGCGTCCACGTTGAGGTCCACCAGCGGGACGGGCGGCGTGCTGTCCGGGTCGCCGTCGATGGTGCCGTCCTTGTCGGTGATCTCGACGATCTCGAGCCCGGTCATCGCCGCGTTCATCACCAGCGTGTCGCCGGGGGTGATGGAGATGAAGCGCAGCGTATCGGCGGTGCCGCCGCTGTCGCTGACGACGTCGCCCGTTGCGTCGCCTGATTCATCGTAGACGTAGAAGTCGTTGCCCAGGCCTCCGGCCAGGCTGTCGGCGCCGCCGGCGACCGTGTCGATGCCGAGGTCGCCGTTGATGGTGTCGCCTCCCGGGGTGCCGATGATCGTGTTGGTGCCGGCGTTGCCGCCGAGCCTCATGCCGCCGGAAATGCCCGTCATGCCGGTGGCGTCGAGGCCGCCGGCGGTGGTGCCGGCGCTGTTGCCGGACGCATCGGCCATGTCCGCGGCCTCGATGCTGACCAGCCGGCTCGACGCCAGCTGCAGGACCTGGCCGCCGATGGCGACGTCGAAGTGCAGCACGTCGTTGCCGCTTCCGCCGGTGAACTTGTCGCCGGCCGTCACGTGCTCGGCGATGGTCTTCACCACGAAGACGTCGTCGAAATTGGTCCCGACCAGGCTGTTGGCGCCGGCCGAGCCGGTGATGATCACGCCGAGCGCGACGTTGCCGGGATGGCCGTCCTCCGACACCACCAGGTGCGCGTCGAGGTTCGCGATTCCGGTCTGGATGCGCGTGTCGGCCAGCTCGCTGGTGAACACGCCGTCGGTGATGATGCGCTCGACGAACTTGATCTGGTCGACGCCGTCGCTGAGGTCGATCACCATGATTCCCGGCATGGTGTCGTGCAGGAACACCTGGTCCGTGGCGTCGGCGGCGACCGCGTCGCTGTTGGCGTTGCTCGCGCCGATGAAGATCATGTCGGCGCCAGCGTTGCCGACGATGGTATCGTTGCCGCGCCAGCCGATGATGGTGTCCTTGGAACTCGAGCCGGTGAGCTGGTTGGCGCCGTAGCTGCCGGAGAGCATGTAGCCGGAGGTTCCGCCGGTGGCCAGGGTCAGGGGGGCAAGCGAGCTGATATCGATGCCGGCATTGATGACGTTGGTGACGTCGCGGATGTAAGCCGGACCGACCGGCGGGTTGGGGCCGTCGTCCAGCCTGAGGTTCGGGCCGCCGACGGTGAAGCGCTCGATGCCGGTGATCTGGGCGTTGACCACCATGACGGGCCCGCCACTGAAGGCGTAATACAGCTCGTCGTAGCCGGCGGTGCCGGTGTCGTGGATGCTGTCGCCGACGCCCCACTGGCCGGTGATGACGTAGTCGTCGCTGCCGCCGCGGCCATTCATCACGTCGTTGCCGCCGCCGCCGTCGAAGATCGACTCGCCGAAATCGGTCCCGGTCAGGACGTTGTTGCCGGCGTTGCCGCCCAGGTTGAACGCGCGCAGCATGGTGTGCGCGTCGAGGCCCATGTTGAGCGCCGTGGAGCCGACGAAGGCGCCGTCGATGCCGTTGATCTGCCCGGCGGCATCCAGCGCCGTGAAATTATTGATGGTAATGCTGGACCCGGCGATTTCGTACACCAGCGAATCGCCCGACGAGCCGCCGGTATCGTTGTATTTGTCGCCCTGCAGATCCAATGAAAGATTGGTCAGCACGTAGGCGTCGTCCTGGCCGCCGCCGTCGATGGTGTCGGCGCCCGTCCCTCCCGCCAGGTAGTCGCCGCCGATGCTGCCCTTGATGTTTTCCGCCCGCGAGGTGCCAAGAACGGCGATGCCGAACGTGCGGCCGTCTCCCGTCAGCTTCGAGCCGTCGACGTTCCAGAAGCCGCTCTGCACGTTGGTGTCGCCGGAGATCTGGTCGATCGCGCCCAGGTTGATGACCATGGACTGCCCGGTCGCGTCGCCCACCGGGAGCAGGAGGTTCTTCTCGGCCGGCCCGACGCTGCCGGCGTTGACCGCGTCGAAGTTGAGCAGGGCGCCGTAATCCTCGATCGACAGGGCGATGGTGTCGTTGCCCAGGCCGCCGACGATGCTGTCGATTTCCTTGCCGCCCTCGAGGCGGTCGTTGCCCGCGCCGCCGATCAGCGTGTTGACGCCGTCGTTGCCGAACATGTTCAGCGGCAGCGTCGCCGCCAGGGCGGAGCCGTCGATGCCGACGTTCTCGGTGCCGTCGGTATTGCCGTCCTTGTCGGTGATGCGGATCGACTCGATGCCGGTCATGTACTTGTTCAGGACCAGCATGTCGCCGGGCTGGATGCTGATGAAGCGCAGCACGTCGTCGCCGGCGGTGCCGCCGGAAATCGAATCCGTGGCGCCGTGGTCGGTGCCGAATTCGACGTCGAAGGCATCGTTGCCGGTGCCGCCGATCAGCGTGTCGGCGCCCTGGCTGCCGATCAGCGTGTCGTCGCCGATGCCGCCCGT
>Ga0075425_100002691_pt1 | contig 17828 bp, 9 predicted proteins | sample SoiMethybrSBSTD4_FD_75300 | JGI IMG/M metagenome (GOLD analysis project Ga0075425, IMG submission 75300) | Bulk soil microbial communities from a Populus tree surrounding site in Tennessee, USA - Soil MetaG P. TD hybrid SBSTD4 | ecosystem: Environmental > Terrestrial > Soil > Tree plantation... | reverse complement strand
GAATCGACCAAGGCTGCGGATCGATCGGTGTATCGCGGTCTTCAGAGCTCGTTCTTCTTCGACAAGGAAACGTTCGGCGCCGATCGACTGGTGGTCGGCACACCGTCGGCAGGACGCGGTGGCCGCGGCAGCGCACCGTTGGCGACGTGGAAGGAATTTCTTGCGAAGACGCCGCTGTCGTCCGATGCGCAGCACGCGATCGCACGCCTCGAGACGGACCATGTGGACTACATGCCCGGCCTCTCGTCGGCAGAGAAAAAAGATCGGCTGTCGAGAATGAGCTACAAGAATTTCCTGCTCAGCGTCGTCAAGGTTCCGCCCGATGTGATCCCGTTCTATCAGACGCGGACGCACGGCCTCTACGGCATCGGCATCGACGCGGTCGGCGCGCTCGAATGCTCGGCGTATCACTATCCGGGGTTCGACGGCATGAACCTCGATCCGACGGCGAACGGCCGCCTGAGCTTCACCGCGAAGGGCGACGCGACGCCGAAACCGGACTACAACTTTCATTTTCCGGATGGCAACGCGTCGGTCGCGCGGCTGCTCGTGCGCGCGCTGCTGCCGGACGCGCTGCCCGGGAAGACGGCGCAGGACAGCGTGCTCGCGAGAGTCGACTACTCGAAGCTCGATCGCGCCGCATCGCCCATCCGCATTCGCTTGAGCAGCACGGTCGTCCGCGTGCGGCACGCTGGCGCGCCACGCGCGAAGGAAGTGGAAGTCGCGTACGGCCGCGACAAGAAGGTCTACTCTACGACCGCGACGTCGGTTGTGCTCGCGTGCTGGAACGGCATGATTCCGTACTTGTGTCCGGAGCTGCCCGACGCGCAGAAACAGGCGCTCAAGTACGGCGTGAAGGTGCCGCTGGTCTACACGAGCGTCGCGCTCAAGAACTGGACGGCGTTCAAGAAGCTCGGCATCAACGGAGCATCGTCGCCCGGGATGTATCACAACGGCGTCCGCCTCGAGATGCCGACGGTGATCGGCGGCTACAACCCGACGCCCGCGAGCGCCGACGATCCGATCATCGTGCGCATGACGCGCACGCCGTGCAAGCCCGGACTGCCCGCGCGCGATCAGCATCGCGCCGGCCACGTCGATCTGCTTACAACGCCGTTTTCGACGTTCGAGCGGAACATCAGGGATCAGCTGGCCCGCATTCTCAGCGGAGGAGGGTTCGATCCGGCGCGCGACATCGACGCGATCACCGTGAACCGGTGGCCGCACGGCTACGCGTACGAATACAACCCGCTGTGGGATCCCGACTGGAAACCGGGCGAAGCGCCGTGCGAAATCGGCCGCCGGCCGTTCGGCCGGATTGCGATCGCAAATTCAGATGCCGCCGCGGCGGCATACACCGATCAGGCAATCGACCAGGCGTATCGCGCGGTGAGTGAATTGACGCGCACGTCGTAACCATGATCAAGCGTCTTCTCTTCGCGTCCACGCTCGCGCTCATCGTCATTGCGCAATCCGCCGCACAGCGCGGCGACGCTGCGGCTCCAGCCGACCTGGTCATTCTCAACGGCAAGGCCTATCCCGCCGACGGATCGAATTCCTTCAAGGAAGCGATCGCGGTCCGAGGCAATCGCATCGTCGCAGTCGGCGATGCGTCGGACATCGGCAGGCTTCGCGGTCCGAAGACGGAGATCATCGACGCCGGCGGCGGCGCAGTCCTTCCGGGCTTCAACGACGCGCACACGCACATGTTGAGCGGGGGACTCGAGATGGATACGGTCAACCTCGAAGGCGCCAGCACGCTCGACGAAGTGCAGTCGCGCATTCGCGCATATGCGGCGGCGCACCCGCAAACCGCGTGGATCCGCGGCCGCGGCTGGGGATACGGCGCGTTTCCCGGAAGCACGCCGACGCGCGAACAGCTCGACGCGTCCGTCTCGGATCGGCCGGCGGTGATGCGCTGCTATGACGGCCACAGCGTGTGGGTGAACTCGAAGGCGCTCGCGGCGGCCGGTATCACGAAGAGCACGGCTAATCCGCCGAACGGCACGATCGTGCGCGATCCGCACACAGGGGAAGCCGCCGGTCTGTTGAAAGAAGCGCCGGCGATGGCGCTGGTCACGCGCGTCATGCCGAAGCCGACGCGCGCCGAGCAGCGTCGCGCGCTGAAGGCGGCGATCGACGAAGCGCTGAAGTTCGGCGTGACGAGCGTGACCGACGCCGCCGGCAATCCGGAAGATCTCGAGGTCTACGACGAAGCGCGCCGCGCCGGAGAATTGTCCGCGCGCGTGTACTATTCGCTGCTGGTCACGCCGCAGTTCAACGAGCAGGACGCCGATCGCTTCGACGCGGTGTGGAAGTCACATCGCGACACGCCGCTCTTGAAGGCCGGCATCGTCAAGATGTTCATGGACGGCGTCATCGAGACGAACACCGCGTTCATGCTCGCGCCGTATGCCAACGCGCCGACGACCGGGTCGCCGAACTATTCGCGCGAAGACTTCTATCGCATTGTCGCGATGATGGATCGCCGCGGGTGGCAGGTGATGGTGCACGCGATTGGCGACGCCGCCGTTCGCATGGTGCTCGACGGATTCGAGCGAGTCGCGGCGGTGAATCCGGCGCCGGCGCGCGGCCGGCGTCACCGCGTCGAGCACATCGAGACGATCGATCTCGCGGACGTGCCGCGATTCGGGAAGCTCGCCGTCATCGCGTCGATGCATCCGGTCGGAGGGTTTTTCGTTCCGCCGATTCGTCCGGCGGAGCAGCGACCGGCGCCGGCTGCCGTCGGCGCGTGGGCCGGGAATCTCGGTCCTGAACGCGCGGCGCGCGGTGGCCTCTGGAAAAGCATTTCAGAAAGCGGCGGCAGGGTCGTGTTCGGCTCCGACTGGCCCGTCGCGACGCTCGACGCGATCGGGAGAATCGTCGGGATCACGAACAGGATGCCGCGTGCGGGCGGGACGGATCAAAGGCTTCCGCTGACGACAGCACTCGACGACTACACGAGCGGTCCCGCCTACGCGTCGTTCGACGAGAAGGAGAAGGGAACGCTCGCGCCAGGCATGCTCGCGGACATCGTCGTCCTCGCGACCGACATCTTCGCGCACAAACCTGCCACGCACGCTGATGTCGCCGTGAAGACGACGGTGTTCGACGGGAGAGTGGTGTATCGTGATCGACACAAAGGACACTAAGGAACGAACGTGCAATTTCTTCTTTGTGTCCTTTGTATCCTTTGTGTCCTTCGTGTCGTTCGTGTCCTTCGTGTTCTTCACCGACCGTTAGTCGACGGCCGGGCATCCCCAAGCGCGAGCGCGACGTACTCCGCCGGATGATCCTTTGCGCCGATCGGGACGACTATGAACTGACGGCCTTTGTGCACGTAGGTCATCGGTGCACCGGTGGTTCCTGACGGCAGCTCGGTTTCCCACACGACGGTCCCGGTCGCCTTGTCGTACGCGCGAAATTTCTTGCCCCAGCCCCACGACACCTGCGGCGTACCGATGACGGCGTCGCTGCCTTCGCCGATGAACAGCAGCGTCTTCGTGACGAGTGGAGCAGGACGATTCGGGACGCCGAGCGGTGGCAGGTGCAGATCTTTCAGCAGCGGGTGATTGCGCGGACCGTCGCCGTTTGGAACCATCCATGCCTGCGTGCCCGAGTTGAGATTGAACGCGGTGATGCGGCCGTACGGCGGCTTCACGAGCGGCAGGCCGTGCAGCTGCGGACCAAGTCCCTGCACGAAGTCCGGCGGCTGATTCTGCTGATTGTTCCCGCCGCCGATGCCGCCGGCGTACTCCATCGTCGCGCCTGGATTGTCTTTCGTGCTCGCGACCGCTCTGATTCCCGGCAGCGTGAGCGAGACGGCGTAATACATTCCGCTCTCGGGATCGAACGCGCCGGTGTGCCAGTTGCCCGCGCCCCACGCACCGGGAACGGTGAACGTGCCTTTCTTGCTGTTGTCGTCCTTGCCTCGAATCGACGGCGGCGTGTAGAGCGCACCGAGGACGTACTGTTTCAGCACGTCGAGCGCCTGCTGCCGCAGCTCCGGAGTGAAATCAATCGCGTCGTCTTCGGTGAGCCCTTGTCTGTCGAACGCCGGCGGCTTCGTCGGAAACGGCTGCGTCGGCGACGCGTGTTCACCCGGCACATCCGACGCCGGCACAGGTTTCTCGACGATCGGCCACACCGGTTCTCCAGTGACGCGATTCAGCACGTAGAGAAATCCATTCTTGTTCGGCTGCATCACGGCTTTGATTCGCCCGCCGTTCACTGTGATCTCGCCGAGAATCGCCGGCCCGACGTTGTCGTACTCCCAGAGATCGTGATGAATCATCTGGTAGTGCCATACGCGCCTGCCGGTCTTCGCATCGAGCGCGACGAGACTGTCGGAGTACAGGTTGTCGCCCGGGCGCCAGCCGCCGTACGCCGACGCCGTTGGAGCGGTGAGCGGTATGTAGACGTAGCCGAGCTGCTCGTCGGCCGTCATCGGATTCCAGGCGCCGAGATCGCCGGCAATCTTCCACGACTCGCCGCCCCACGTGTCGGTGCCAGGTTCGCCGTCCTGCGGGACGACGTTGAAGGTCCAGAGCGGCTTGCCCGTTCGCGCGTCGAAACCTCGCACGTTTTCCGGCGCCGCTTCTTTCTTGTCTCCGCCGTCGCCCGCGCCGGCCGTGTTGCCCGTCACGACGACGACGTTTCCGACGACGAGCGGACCGGTGGTGTCGCTGAACTTGTCGGCGAGCGGCTGATGATCGACGAAGTGAAGGCTGACGCGCCCGCGATCGCCGAACTCGGGATACGTCTTTCCGGTCTTCGCGTTCAACGCATAGAGGTACTCGCCGCGAATGACGAGGATCCGCTGATCGCTGCTCCCGTTCTTCCAGTAGTCGACGCCGCGCGTGCTTTGACCGGCGGCCTCTTCTTCGGTCCGTGCAAACGGCTCCTGCTGCCATACCGTCCCGCCGGTGCCCGCGTCGAACGCGCTGACGAAGCCGTGCACGTCCTGCGTGTAGAGCATGCCGTCGATCATGATTGGCGTCGACCGCAGGTACGACGTAACGCGCATTTTCGGAAACGCCTGCTTCAGCTTGTCGTCGACGGCGGGACGCCTCCACACGATCTGCAGGTTCCGGACGTTGTCGCGATTGATTTGATCCGCCGGCGAGTACCGCGTGAACGCCTTGTCGCCGCCGAAGTACCGCCACTCGATCTCGCGTCCCTGCGAGAAAACAGAAATGGCCGCCAGCGCCGCCACGATCGCCGCGGCGCCGGCGCCGGCAAGTCGTCTGTATGGACCGGGCACTGGGATCCTCGCTTTCAGAACTGATATCGGACGCCGAACTGTACGGTCCGCGGCCGGACAATGGTCAACGTCTGCGCCCACGGCGTCGTCGGCGTCACCTGCGAGCTGTTGTTGCGGAGCGTCAGCACCGTGTCCGAGTTGAAGATGTTGAAGAAGTCGACGGACAAACGCAGCCGCTGGCTCGAGGTGAACCTGATGTCCTTGTCGAGACGGATCTGGAAATCGTTCACTGCGGGAAGCGAGTACGCTCCGCGCGGCTGCGCGAGCATCGTCACGTTCCCCTGGCCCAGGCCGCGCACGATGATCAGCCGGCCGTACGGGCGTCCCGATTCGTAGGAGTAGCGCAAGCCCAGACCGAAATCGAGCGGCGCCTGATACGTCGTCGACAGCTTCACTGAATGCGTGGAGTTCGTCGCCGTCGGGCCGAATGCGTTCACGAGATCGTTCGGATCGCGGCCGTAGCCCGTCGTGGAGCTGAGGTTGCTGAAGTCCTGCTGCGTGGTGCCGGTCACCGAGCCGCTGCCGTACGCTTTCGAATCCTGCCACGTGTACGAGGCAAGCGATTGCCACTTCGCCGCGAAGCGCTTGTTGACCTCGATGACCGCCGATTTGAACGACTGATCGAGATCGTCGCGGTTGATCACCTGGAACAGCCTGAGCGCCTGCGGGCTCGTCAGATTGAACACCGTCAGCGTCTGCGTGACGCCCTGGAACGTGTCGACGATGTCGCGCGGCGCGTACGTGCCGCGCACGTCCTTCAGGCGTATGAAGTCGGCCTCCTGCTTCCACACGAACGACGCGTTGACGCCCATGCTCGGCGCGATTTGCCGCTCGACGCCGACGAACACCTGATCGGTGTACTGATTCGTCAGATCGGGATTCACGCTGAAGTTGATCCGGTTGTCGACCGTGCTGAAGGGGATATCGTACTTTCCGGTCGCCGGATTCCAGCGCAGCATGATCGTCGGCGTGGCGCCGGGCGACATGCTGTTGAACATGCTCGTCGCAAGCTTCCCGTAGAAGCGTCCGTAGTTCATCTTGAGCACCGTCTTGCCGGCCTGATCGACGCGGAACGTCAGGCCGACGCGCGGGGCGATCGAATTGAACGCGATCAAATCGGCGACGCCCGGATACGTCGTCGGATTGGTGACGTCGTAGTGTGCGTCGCCATGGATGCCATCGAGCGTCGCGCTTGCGTCGAGCGGTGGAATGTCGCCGAGGATGTGGTCGTAGCGAAGGCCGAGATTCAATGTCAGGCGATCGTTGACGCTCCAGTTGTCCTGCGCGTAGGTCCCGGCCGAGCGGATTCTCCCACCCGACGCCGATGGTTCGCTGAACACCGCGAGATAGGGCGCCGCGTTGAGATCGGTGTACGACACGCCACCGAACCGGATCCCGACGGTGCGCTGCGTCGCGTAGTTCGTCTGCACGCCGAACTTGAAATCGTGCGATCCCTTCAGAAAATCGCTCGCGCTATGGGCGATCGATCCGTCGAGGCTCGTGCGATTGTGGAACTGCTTGCTGCCGGTCATGCCGTTCACCGACGAGACCCCCGTTGCCTGATCCATGCGTCCGGGCGTGGTGAAGTCGTCGGAGTACGGCGTGAAGTTGTCGCGGATGTAGATGCCGCCGGCGCGGACCTCGAGCAGCGTCGCCGATCCGAACGTGTGGTTGTACTGGCTCGTGAGCACCGGATTGTGCCCGTGCTCCACCTGCTGTGTGACGAGCGGCGCCGTGCGGCTCGCGGTCGCCGCGCAGCAGAACATGTTGTTGTTGAAGCCGACGCTCAGGTTGTCGTGCTCGGACAGCCGCACCGTTCCCTTTGCGAACGGCTTGAAGTTGTGGCCGCCCGATTTCTCCAGGTTCGGATCGACGCCGACGCCGGTCGTCAGCTGACGGCTCGTCGGAAAGATGCCGTAGAACCAGACGCGATCCCGCTTGATCGGACCGCCCAGCTCGAACGTCGCCTGCTGGTTGTAGTGAATCTTGTACGGAAACTGCTCGTCGGGCGTGTTGTTGCCGACCAGACCGGGCGGGATGATGTAGAAGCTGCCGACGCCGTGGAAGCTGTTGCTGCCGCTCTTCGTCACGATGTTGACGACGCCGCCCTGGAAATCGTGGAACTCGGCCGACGCGCCCACGGCTTTCACCTGTACTTCCTGCATGATGTCCGGGCTGGGGAAGTCCCACACGCCGCCGTTCGACACCGCGGAGATGTCGACACCGTCGTACTGGAACTGATTCTGATCGCTGCTCGAGCCGAAGATGATGAAGCGCGAGTCGTTCGGCACCTGATTGATCTTCACCGCCGGTGCGTACGTGACGATGTCGAAGTAGGACTGCCTCGCTGAGGGGATGTTCTGCAGCAGCTCGGTGTTGAAGTTCGTGCTGAATCCCGCGTTGACCGCGTCGACCACCGGCGATTCTCCGGTCACCGTGATCGACTGCTCGACGCTCCCGACCTTCATCGACACGTCGACCTGAATCGTACGGCCGACCTCGACGCGGACCTGCGCGCGGCGGACCGTTTCGAATCCCTGCAGCGAGTAGACGATCGTGTACTCGCCGATCGGCAGATTCTGAAACGTATAAAGCCCCTGCGGGTCGGTCACTTCCACCGCGGCGCCGCCGATCCGCGACGGACTTGACGCTTCGACGGTGACGCCGGCGAGCACGGCGCCGGTGTCGTCCTTGACGAATCCGCGCAGGCCGCCGGTTGATGTCTGTGCCGACGCGGTGGCGGCGCCGAGTACGGCCGCGGCCGCGAACGTCAGTAGTGAACGGAGGAGTGCGTGACGACTGAGGGACACACGTGTTGCCATCGAGCCCTCCACGACTGGTTGCGCGGGAACGCTATGAGGTGGGCTGATGTAACACTAGCGCCGACGCGATGTCAACGAGTCGCGAGCGATCGGATCCCGATTTTTCGCGGCGGAACAAAAATCGAGATCCGAACCGCTAGCGCTTCTTCGAGAGCGACCGGTAGTAGTCCTCGATGGCCTGGCGGAAGCCCTCGGGGACTTGATCGGATCCGGACAGCGACAGCGAATCGTTTCCGGATTCGACCTTGCGGCGCAGCGTGAACTCGAACTTCTTCAACTTGTCGATGGCCGAGGCTTGCAGCTGCTCCAGACCGCGCGGATCGGCGTAGAGCCGATCGTTGTCGAACCGCTGCAGATCGCGAATCACTTCGTCGAGCTCGCGCGGGTTGACGCCGTTGGCCTGCAGCTGACGGCGCAGCGCTTCCGCGTCGCGCGCCCACTCGCGGTACTCGCCGCGCCACTGTCGGATGTCGTTCGGATCCCAGTAGCCGCCGTAGCCGCCCCAGTAGCGGCCGTCGCCGCCGTAGGCGCCTCGATTCGGCGAACCGGCGTACGATCCATCCGTCGCGCCGCCGCCGCCGTTATCGCCGCCCTGCGACTGCTGCCCCTGCTGCCCGCCCTGCTGTCCACCCTGCGACCGCGACGATTGCGATCCTTGCGCGTTCTGCGATCCTTGCGCGCTCTGCGACCCTTGCGCGTTCTGCCCCTTTTGCGACCCTTGCGCATTCTGCGACCGCGAGCGATCGCGCATGCGCTGATCCATCGATTCGAGATTGCGGGTCAGATCGCGCGCCTTTTCCGCCGCGCGCGCGAGCGAGTCCTGCTTCGACCCTCTGCCCATCGCCGCCGCGGCATCGCCGATCTTCTTCTGCAGCGCGTCGAGGTCCGACGCGATGCTCTCCTCCATGCCGTGAGCGTACTGCTGCGATCCGTTCCCCTGCAGCGTGGCTTTCGAGTACCGGATTTTCTCGCGGATCTTCTTGTCGCGGATGCTGTTCGCCGCGTCGTCGAGGCGGCGCGACGCGTCCTTCTCGTCGCGGCGCGTCTCGTTGGCGAGGCGCTCGAGCTGCTGCTGCAGATCGGCGACTTTCGCGTCCATCGCTTCCTTGCGCTCGGCCAGCTGCTGCGCGCGCCCCTGCTTGCCGTCGCCCGCCTGCTCCAGGCCTTCGACGTCGGACGCGACCTGCTTCTGCTCCTGCGCGAGCTCCTCGGCCTGGCGCATCGCGCGCTGGATGTCGCGTTCCGATCGGCCGTTCTGATTGCGTTCGAGCTTCTGCTGCGCATCGCGCAGCCGCTCGAGCGCCTGCTGTGCCTGTGCGCCGCCGTCCTGCGATCCGTTCGCCGCCGCGCGACGCATCGCGTCCGCCGCGTCCTGCATGCGGCGCATCGCGTCGTTCAGATCCTGACGCTGCTGATCGCGCGTCAGCTGTTGCAGCTGCCGCGCCGCTTTCTCGACTTCGTCCGCAAGAGATCGCTGGCTCGCGCTGCCGGATGAACTTTGTCCCGACTGCGCCATCCGCCGCTGCCGCTCCATCTCCTGCTGCTGGCGGCGTGCGAGCTCTTTCAGCTTCTCAACGAGCTGATCGATCTGCTGATCGCCGCTCAGCTGCGTCGCGCGCTGCTGCATCTCGTACTGATTCGCCAGCTTGTCGAGCTCGAGCTCGAAGAGATCGGCGAGATCCTCGGCGTACTGGTTCTGACCGGCGCCGCCGCCACCGCCGCCGCCGTTCTGCATCGCGACCTGCAATTCGTACTGCTGTTCGGCCTCCTGCAGCAGCTTCAGCGCGCGCTGTTCGGGCGACAGCGCATCGTCTGGCTTTACGGCCTTCAGATCGGTTTCCGCCGCCTTCATTTCCTCCGCAGCCTTCGGCAGGACTTCGGCGATCTTGTTGAACGCCGGATCGACGACGCCGAGACGGGCCTTCAGCTTGCCGACGAGCTCCTCGACCTGTTCGCGAAGCTTCGCCTGCGCGAGGTTCAGGAACACGACGTTCTCGCGATACTTGTCCGGCTTGGTCTTCGGCTTGTCGCGGACGATGTTGAATGTGGCCGCGACGATCTCGCGCTGCTGACGCGACAGCTCGCCGACGGCCTGTTGACCGCCGCCGCCTCCGCCGCCACCCATCGCCTGCGACTGCGCCGGCTTGTAGTCCTTCTTGAACGGGCGAATCTGGACGAAATAGATGTCGCTCGTCGTCGTCTTCGGACCCTGCACCGTGTCGGTGTCGGACGCCTTTGCGTAGTAGGAGACGAAGTCGCCGGGCTTCAGCCCGAGCTCCTCGAGGTAAATCGTGTGTCCCGCGCTGACTTCGGGCAGCGGCTTGCCGCTGAACAAATTCACCGTCTTCGACGCGCCGCCGTTCACCGAGTAGAACAGCTGAAGCGACTTCACGCCGTAATCGTCGTCGGCGCGCGCTTCGAGGAACAGCTCTTCGACCGGCGTCGCTTGCGTGTCGCGTCCGGGTTTCGAGAAGTGCACGGCCGGCGCCTGATCGTCGATGATGTCGATCGTGTACTGCGGCGAGGCGTCGACCTTCTCGCCGTGCGGTCCGGTGAGTTCGATCTTGTAGAAGCCTTGCCGCGCGATTCGGAAGCTGCCTGTCAACGCGCCGTCGGGTTGCACTGCAAGCGGCGCGGACGATCCGTCGTCGATCAGGATGCGGCCGCCCGGCGCCTTCATCGTCGGCGTGATGTGAAGCAGCACGTCGGTGCCGCGCACCGCGGCAACGTCGCCGCCGTCATCGACCTTGCGCGGCGGCAGACCTGTGTACGCCGGGAATCGATATTCGAGATCGAGCTGCGCAACGGTTGGCAGATCGACAACGGACAGCGTGAATGTCGGCGAGCGAACACCGTTCGATTCGACGTAGTAGTCGGTCGGCTTCTCGAGATGGAACAGCATGCCCTCGAACGTGCCGGCGGCGTCGGTGGCGTTCGACGGCAGGAGCGGCACGCGCTCGAACGGCGCTTCGGGCGCCGTGTGCATCATGACGACGACGTCGCGCGCGGTGAAGCCGACGAGTTTCGCGCGCACCGCCTGATCGGCGCCGCGCGGCACCTTGGCGCTGCCGGGCGTCACCTCGATGCGATACGGGCTGGCCGCTTCCGCGCTGCGCGAGATGACGAGCAGTGCGGACAGGCCGTGACGCAGGTACGCGGGACCAAACGTGACGATCAGCGCGGCGATTGCCGCGACGATTGCCATCGCGACGGCGTGGCGCTTCATCGCCGTGCGATCGACCGACGCGCCGTGCTCGAGCGCGCGGCACTGCTCGATCGCCTGCTCGACCAGCTTTTCGACGAGACGCGGCGAGTGATCGGGCGATCCGCCGTTGGCGGTCGCTTCGACCGCGCTGATGATTGCCGCTTCGAGCGTCGGGTCGCACTCTTCGAGATAGAGCGCGACCTGCGCGTCCGTGACTCGTCGCCGCAGCGGCCACACGAGTCCGTACAACAGCAGACCGGCGAACACGGTGACGGAGATGACGCGGAAGGCGATGATGGCAGTCGCGCTGAAGCGGAACGACTCGAGCCCTGACGCGGACAGCAGCAGCGCGAGCAGCGTACCGGCGACCACCACGAGGGCGCCGCGCGTCGCGAGTCTCAGACGCCAGCGATTGCGAACGCTCCGGATCACGTCGACGAGCTGGGTGCGATGATCCATGGTTCTCCCGCCTCAGTCAGATTACACCTGCAGCGCTCGAAAGAACCGCGCTACAGAAATTTCTCTTTCCGCGACAATCGGTTCGAAATCACCGTTTCAACGGCAAGCAGCACCACGCCGGTCAGCATCAGGTACCACCACAGACTTTGCCGCCGCTCGACGTCCTCGCGCGTGAGCTCTTGCGCCGGAGGCGCCGCGTCGAACATCGAGGTGGCGTGGCCCGTGACGCTCGCGACGAGCTCGTTCGGATCGAGCGGCGCGAGGTCGGACTCCGCCGGATCGAGGTTGACGGCGATCGCTTCCGGCCGCCCGTTGCCGGTTCCAGTCGGACGAATCTCGTACACACCCTGATCGGTCAGCTCGAGCAGACCTTCGGCGCCTTCGCCGCTGCCCGATTGCGTGCTGCGTTCTCCCGACGGCGACACGATGATGCGCGCGGCGCGATTCCGCAGCCGCGCCGAGAGATCGAGTACCTGCCCGACGGTGAACCACGACGTCGGCGCTTCGTAGTGCGCCAGGTACTTCACGAGCTGATGGACGAGCGGCAGATACACCGGTTTGACGGCGATATCGGTCGACGTGTCGTCGAGCGGCGACGTCCACGCGATCACGCGTCCAAGGCCGACCTTGCGTTCGATCGCCGCAGGGGCGCCATCGTCGTAGCGCGCGAGCACGCGATCCGCGGGTCCGGGTTCAATCGATCGATAGCGGAAGAAGTGCGCGGCAGAGAAGTCGCCGCTGCGCGGCGCCTTGAACACTTCGAACACCGGATGGCTGTAATCGAGAAATCCGAGCGAGCCGCTGCGACCCGACGTGCGATCGACCGCGGCGCCGAGACGCCCCGGCAGGAGATCCGCTTCCGTCGCCGGCCACGTCGTGTGATCGCCGGCGATGACGAGCAGACCGCTGCCGTGCTCGACGAGCCGCTTCAACGCGCTGCCGCCCGTGGTCGGAAACGGCGTGTCGTTGAGGATGACGACCGAGCGCTTGTCGTACGTGGCCGGCACGACGCGCGACGCTGACGTCGTCTCGATCTGAAACGCGGGCGTGGCGCCGATCGAGAGCGCCTTCGTGAGAAACAGGCTCTCGTCCGATCGATCGACGCTGTCGACGACGGCGAGCGAGACCGGCTGGCTCGGCGTCAGCACGAAATGAAAGTTATTGTCGGCCGGCAGCGGATCGGTGCCGGCGCGCACGGTGCCTCGAACGTTCGGACCGGCGAGCGTGAATGGCGCGAACGTGACCGATGCCGATGCGTGCGCCCCAACGGCGGCGCGGAGCGTCTCGAGCTCGTGGCCGTCGACCGTCAGCGTCACCGGCACGTCGCGGACCGGCTCGTCACCTTTATTACTGAGTCCTGCGTTGACGGTGATCCGTTCCTGACCCGAGAACGACGCGCGGCCGAACGACACCGACGGTACCGACAGGTTCGCCGTATTCTTCGACGCGACCGACGTGGTCGTCAGCACCATGCCGTCGGGGAAGTGCGCGTCTTCGGATCCGCTCCAGCCGGTCTTCTGAAAATCGCTGATCAGGACCGCCTCGCGCCGCTTGATGTTCGAGCGGCTCAGAATGCTCTCGGCGAGCTTCAGCGCGGGACCGTATCGCGTCGCGCCGGAGCTGACCTTCGCGGTGTTGATGGCGGCCTCGAGCCGCGTGCGATCGGAAGTGGCGCGCATGTTCTCTTCGGCGTTGCGCGAGAACAGCACGAGCGTCGCGCGATCGTCGCGTCCGAGGCCGCGCACGATCGAGCGCGCCGCATCGCGCGCCCGCTGCCAGTGATCGCCGTATCCCATGCTCGCGGACTGATCGAGCAGCACCACGATCTCGCGCGCGCCGCCGGTCGCCGCGGCCGCCGCCACGTTGCGCTTGAAGAACGGCCGCGCGAACGCGAGCACGAGAAGCGCGACCGCCGCAACGCGAAGGAGCAGCAGCGCCCAATGACGAATCCGCCGCCGCCGCACGGACTGATACGGAATGCGCCGGACGAACATGAGCGACGGAAATTCGACGACGCGCTTCCGCTCGCGCTGGATGAGGTGCACCAGCACCGGCACGGCAAGGGCGGCAAGGCCGATGAGAAACGCTGGTGTGAGGAACGCCATTAGCGAACTCGCATCAATCGCTCGCGGCTGGACAGATAGCTGAAGAGCGCGCGGTCCAGCGGCTCGGCGGTGTTCAGCACAGTGTAGTCAATCCGGTGCTCGGAAAACTTCGTCGTCAGCGAATCGAGGTGGGCGCGGATCAGCGATCGGTATTCGGCGCGCAGCGACTCGGGGACCACCGGAATCTGCTCGCCGGTCTCGAGATCCTGGAAGCTGGAGGCGTCCTCATACCCGAAATCGAGCTCCGCGGGGTCGAGCACGTGGAACACGATCAGGTCGTTGCCGAGGAACCGCAGCGGCTTGATGGCCTCCAGGATCGCGTCCGGCTCCTCGTAGAAATCGGAGAGGAGAATGAGGATGCCGCGGCGCTTGAAGTGTTCGGCCATCTTCGTCAGCGTCGCGACGAGGTTGCCCGGCCGCTCGGCGCGCGCGCGATCGAGCGTGTGCAGCGTGACGTTGAAGTGCTTCGCCGACGGCGGCACGTGCGAGACGATGTCGTTGTCGAAGGTGATGATGCCGACGCGGTCGCGCTGGCGCTGCGCGAGATAGCACAGGCACGCGCCGACGAAGCAGGCGTATTCGAGCTTCGGAATACCGCGGCTCGCGAACTGCATCGATCGGGACACGTCGAGCAGGATCGACACGTTCGTGTTCGTGTCGGCTTCGTACTGCTTGACGTAATAGCGATCGGTTCGCGCGTACACGCGCCAGTCGACGCGCCGGATGTCGTCGCCCGGCACGTAGCCGCGATGTTCGGCGAAGTCGATCGACGCCCCGAAGAACGGCGCGCGGTGCAAGCCGTTGATGAATCCCTCCACGACCGTGCGCGCGAGCAGTTCGAGATTGCCGACCCGTTGCAGAATCTTCGGATCGACGAACCGTGCGCCGGGGATGGAGTGCGTTTCTGACATCGTCCGTTACGTGATATCTAACCGCGGAGAGCGCAGAGAACGCAGAGAAAAGCTGGCTCTGCGGTCTTTGGGATCTCGGCCGTTCGCGTTATCTACATACCTGACTTCGGCGTCGCCACCGCGGACAGCAACTCGTCGATGATCGAATCCGAGGTGATGCCTTCGGACTCGGCGCGGAAGTTCGTCAGCACGCGGTGCCGCATCACCGGATGCGCGAGCGACCGGATGTCCTCGAAGCTGACGTGATAGCGGCCGCTCGTCAGCGCGCGCGCCTTGGCGCCGAGCACGAGATACTGCGCGGCACGGACGCTCGCGCCGAACGCCACGTATTTCTTCACCGACTCCGGGGCGTGCTTCGACTTCGGGCGGCTCGTGCGCACGATGTTCAGCGCGTAGCGCATCACCGGCTCCGCAACCGGCACGCGGCGGACGAGCCGCTGGAACGCAATGAGATCGTCGCCGCTGACCGGCCGCAGGAAATGCGGATCGATGATCGCCGTCGTCGCCCGCACGACCTCGAACTCCTCGTCTTCCGGCGGGTGCTCGATGACGATATGGAACATGAACCGATCGAGCTGCGCTTCGGGCAGGGGATACGTGCCCTCGAGCTCGATTGGATTCTGTGTGGCGAACACGAAGAACGGTTCGTCGAGCGCGTAGGTGCGTCCCTGGATCGTCACGCGGTGTTCCTGCATCGCCTCGAGCAGCGCCGCCTGCGTCTTCGGCGGCGTGCGGTTGATCTCGTCGGCGAGCACGATGTTCGCGAAGATCGGCCCCGGCGCAAACACCATCTGGCGGCGGCCGGTCGACGCATCCTCGTTGATGATGTCGGTGCCGGTGATGTCCGACGGCATCAGGTCTGGCGTGAACTGGATGCGATTGAAGTTCAGGTCGAGCACCTGCGCCAGCGTCGCGATGAGCAGCGTCTTCGCGAGGCCGGGCACGCCGACGATGAGGCTGTTGCCGCCGACGAAGAGCGTCATCAGAACGAGCTCGACGACGTCGCTCTGGCCGACGATGCGCTTCTGCAGCTCGGCGATGATCTGCTTGCGCCCCTGGTTCATCCGATCGGCAAGGGCAATGTCGTCTGTCGATTCGAAATCGACGGTGTTCGCGTCCATCTGCGCTCCTGAATGCCCGCCTTTTTGAGCGGGTTGCAGAATCTGTAGGGCGAGGCTTTCATCCTCGCCCTACGTCGATTGTGCAACGCGCTCTTAGTGCGTCATCCCGTAAATGATGTAGTTGACGCCGAGTTTATACGCTTCGTTCGATTCGTCGATCGGCTTCAGTCCGGTGTCGGACCACTCCCAATACTCCGAGATGTCCGTGTTGTAGTTGATCATCATCATGATCCGCTTCGACGGATCGTTGTCTTCGTAGACGGCGCGGAAGATCGGCGGCGGCGGGTCGTAATACTGCGGGACGTCGAGCGTCTTGATCTCGAAGAACGAGTGGAAGATCGGGCTCGCGATGTCGAGATCGTAGACGCGCGCCTCCGGCAGCACGCGCGCCAGCTGCTGCTCGAAGTTGTTCCAGTGCTGGAACCGGAAGTCGTCGACGATGAGGAAGCCGCCTTTCTGGAGGTACGCGCGCAGACTCACCGCTTCCTCGTCGGTCAGCGTCCAGCCGCCCGGCTCGCAGAGGTACGCAATCGGATACTTGAACAGCTGGGGATCGTCGAACGTGAGGATGTTCGTCTCCTCCGTGTGCGGGTTCAGGTAGCTCAGCTCGTTGAGTATCTTCATGAAGTGCTGCTCGCCCGCCGGATAATCGTGCGACCACGGCAGCCGCTGCGAGGCGTAGCCGTAGTCGGGTCCGTATCGCACGCGGACGAACGTGAAGCGTCCGTCGTAAGGCGTGTTCGGTGCGATCGGGATCTGACCCCACCGGCCGCCGCCGCCGAACCCGCGGCGCTGCGCGACGACGGTCGCCGCTCCAGCCGCAATCGAGAGCAGCAGGGCGAGCGTCGCCGCGCGCCTCATCGATCCCGGTCCTTCTTCGTCTGCCGATCCCGAATCTCTTTCGTCTTCATCGCCAGATCGGTCAGCAGCTTCTCCATCTGGGCGTTGTACTTCGTGTCGTCCATCGACGGCTTCATCAGCTTGAGCGCCGCGATCTGCTTCTCGATGGCGTCGCGCTGTTCCGCGAGCGCGCGGACGGCAGGGTCGCTGGTATCCACTTTCAGCGTGCCCTGCGGCGGCGCGAGGAACAGCGACGCCGCAAGACCGGTGCCGGGCCCTTCGTCGAGCGCCGCGTGCTCCGTCATCAGGAGTCCCTGCTGCTCGAAGGCTTTCGTCACTCTGGCTTTCGCGTACTCGAACGCTTCCGCAATTGAGACGCGGCCGTTGCGATCCCGGTCTGCGGCGTCGTCGTTGAACGCTTCGACGAAGAATTCGGGGAACCGCGTTTCGTTGCGCTCGCCGCCGGTTTTGGTGGCCGTCACGATCACGCGTCCCGCGCCGGCGACCGTCGGGAGGAACGCGCCGCTCGAGCTCGCCGTGTTCACGAACGCGACGCGCTGTGTTGCGAGTGTTCCAAGCAGCCGCGCGAAATCCGCCGGCGTCAAATCGGGACCGGGCAGGTTGAACGCCGCCTGATGTCCATCGAAACTGCCGTGGCCAATCAGAACGATGAAGACGGCATCGTTCGGACGCGCACGCTGTGCGATATCGGTGAACGCCTTCTCGACGCCTTCCTTCGTCGACTTGCCCTTGATGTTCGCGGGGTCGAGCTCGGGCTTCTCCGAGAGATAGGTGATGTTGGCGTCGGTGAGACCGTCCTTTTTCTTCGCGGTCTCGATCATCGCCGACGCCCATTTGTGGAAATTCTTCGTGTGCTCCTCGTCTCCGCCGACGCCGGTGATGACGAGCAGGTGGGTGTCCTGCGCCCATGCCTGGAGCGGCAGCGCGGTCATCGCGAACACCACGAACAACCGCAGAGCACGCATAGAGCGCAGGGTAAATGTTTTCTCTGCGTTCTCTGCGTGCCCGGCGGTTAACTGCCGCGTCGGGTTCATGCAAGCCCTCGCGCCCGGCGGAATCCCCACTCGGCGCTCACGAGAGC
>Ga0075425_100002690_pt1 | contig 17829 bp, 15 predicted proteins | sample SoiMethybrSBSTD4_FD_75300 | JGI IMG/M metagenome (GOLD analysis project Ga0075425, IMG submission 75300) | Bulk soil microbial communities from a Populus tree surrounding site in Tennessee, USA - Soil MetaG P. TD hybrid SBSTD4 | ecosystem: Environmental > Terrestrial > Soil > Tree plantation... | reverse complement strand
CATTCCGCTCTACGCCAATGTCCAGACGCGGGCTCGGGTGGCCAAAGCCCAGGCCGATACGCGCACCCTTGCCTCCTCCGTCAGCATGTACGCGGCCCACATGGGAACCCTGCCGGCCGCGCTGACCGATCTCTCCTCTGCCGCGGTCAACGGACTCAACCAGAGCGCCGGACCATTCATGGCTTCGGTCCCGACGCCGCCGCCGGGAGGGTCACCGGCCTGGGGCGCATACACGTACACGTCGAGCACCGCGGGGACCTTCTCGATCACCGCCACCGGCGACGGCACGACGGTCACCGTACCCTAGTCTCCGGGCGCTCCGGGGAAGCAGATCGCCGCCGGCACGTGATCGAGACTTGCCGGTGCCGACGGGCACAGCGTGTGGGGGGGCGGTGAAGCGCTGAACGCTACCGGTTCAGCCAGACCACCTCGAGCTGCGCGCCGCGATCGAACGAGTTCTTCACGCCGTAGTCCTTCACCCACGGCGTCCACGACGAGACGTTCTTCGGGCACGGCGTGTAGACGTAGTACACGCGCTCGGCGACGTGGCGCTGGATGTCGTCGATGATCTTCCGGCGCGAGGAGTGCGCGGTGTAGCGGCGCTGGGCGTCCAGCATCACGTCGAGCGGCGTGTCCGCCACGTGGCTGCGGTTGTTGGGGAGGCCGCTCCGGAAGAAGTTGTAGAGATAGCCGTCGACCTCCGTGAACAGGGAGGACGGCCCCCACGTCAGCTCGTCGAACTTGCCCAGGAAGGAGCCGCGGAGGTACTGGCCGTAGTCCTCGTCGACGATCTGGAGCTCGACGCCGATCTGCCCGAGCCCCCGGGCAATCAGCGCGAGGTCTTCCACGTACTCCGGGCCGTAGCCCGGCCAGTTGGTGCAGCGGACCTTCATGCCGCGGGGAAAGCCGGCGTCGGCCAGCAGCTTCCGGGCCAGAGTCGGATCGTGCTGGAGCCACCGCATCCCCTCGCCCAGATCGGCGGTGGGGAGCTTCCACTCGCGCATGGGCGCGGGGACGGGGCCGGCGTCGGCCCATCCCTGGCCGCCCAGATGCTGGGCGAGCCACGCCTTGCGGTCGATGGCGAGGGAGAAGGCCTGGCGCACGCGCGGGTCGTGAAAGGGGGCCTTGTCGGTACGGAAGGCCAAGGTGCGCACGGCGAGCCCGTCCCAGAGCTTCACGGGATAGGCGGGGTTGGACGCCCGGAAGCTGTCCACGTCGGAGCGCGGGATGCGCGCGTCTTCCCAGGGCAGATCCACCTGTCCCGCGCGGAAGAGCGAGAGCTGGGTCGCGCGATCCTTGACGAAGAGCCACTCGACCCGGTCGAGATAGGGCAGGCCTCGCGCGTGGTAGCGGGGGTTGCGGGCGAAGACGGCCTTGAGCCCGGGCTCGTAGCGCTCCAGCACGAAGGGCCCGCAGCCGATGAGGGACTCCGCTCTCCCGACGTCCCCCAGCCTGTCCTCGACCTCGGGCGGCATGATGCAGTTCCACGGCTCGGCGAGGTTGTGGAGGAAGGGCGCGTAGGCTTCGGCGAGGGTGATGCGCACCGTGTGCGGGTCCGGCGTCTCGATGCCCTCGACGTGGCCGAGCGAGCTCGCGGCCGGCGATTTCCTGATCGCGCGCTCGAAGGAATACTTCACGTCGGCGGCCACGAGCTCGCGGCCGTTGACGGGCGCCCGCGCCTCCCAGCGCACGCCGGGGCGGAGCGCGATGGTGTACACGCGGCCATCGCGCGACACCTCGGCCTTGAGGGCAAGATCCGGCACGAGGGTGAAGTCCGAAGCGCCGTAGCGGGCGCCGTTGACGAACTTGAAGAGGGTGCGCCGGACGAGGGACGAGAGGAGCTGGGTCTGGGCGGAGATCGTCCCGTGCGTGTCGAAGCTCGGCGGCTCGAGCCCGATGACCTTGAGGACGCCGCCACGCCGGGGCCGAGGCTCGGCGAAGGCGGCCCGCGGAGACCACGTCGCCGCCGCGGCCCCCGCCGCGAGCTTGAGAAAGTCGCGGCGCCCGCTTCGTGAGGGGATGCCCTCGCCCCTCATTCGCGCACGGGCTCGCGATGGTTCAGGAGACGCAGCATCCACCGCCCGCGATCGTGCTCGATGACGGACAGGGCCGCATAGTCCTGACCGAGGGACAGGATGCGCGCGGGCGGCACGCCGAGGGCACGGCAGAGCAGGATGCGGTTCGGCCCGCCGTGGGCGACCACGAGGATCGAGCCGCCCGCATGCCGCTCCGCGATGGACTCGAAGGTGGGCCACGCCCGCGCTTCGACGTCGGCCAGGCTCTCGCCCTCGGGAAACTGGAAGCGGCCGACGTCGGCCATCCAGGCGGCGAACGCCGGCGGGTCGAGGGCGCGGATCTCCTCCGCGGTGAGCCCTTCCCAGCGCCCCATGGAGAACTCCCGCAGCTCGGGCCGCGCCACCGCCTGGAGCCCGTGGGGCGCGACCAGGAGCTCCGCGGTGCGTCGCGTGCGGGAGAGATCGCTCGAGTAGGCAGCGGTGAGCTTCACGCCGGCCAGTCGCCGCGCGAGCGCGGCCGCCTCGGCCTCGCCGCGCGGGGAGAGGGGCACGTCGAGATGCCCGATGAAGCGCCGCGTCTCCGCTCCCACCACGCTGCCGTGGCGCACGAGATAGATGGTGGTGGGCATCAGATGAACCGCAGGTGGATGAGGGAGGCCGCCGCGACGAGAGTCGCCATCTCGCCGATCTCGACGGATCCGCCGAGGGCGTCGCCGGTGAGCCCGCCCACGCGCGAGACGATGAAGACGGCCCAGAGCAGGGCGAAGACGAGGGCCACGCTCAGGAGCAGGCCGCCCCACGGCCCGAGCAAGATCGCGGACAGAATCCACAGGAGGGCCACGTGAACCGGGGTCGCCCACGGCGAGAGGCCGGCGAGGAACTCCGCCCCCGCGCCTTCCCCCGGGGTGGCCGCGGGAAAGAGCGGGCCGATGAGCACCGGCGCGAGACGCCCCACCGCCGGCGCGAGGAGGAGCACGGCGGGATGGCGCGGCGCGGGCACCGCATCGACCGCGCTCACGGAGACGAGGAGGGCCAGCCCGAGAGCGACGCCGCCGAAGACACCGAGACGGCTGTCGCGCATGATGGCGAGGCGGCGCTCGGCGGTGTGCCCGGCGAGGCCGTCGATGGCATCCGCGAGCCCGTCGAGATGAAGACCGCCCGTGACGATCTTCCACGCGGCCACGAGGAGCACCGCCGCGAGGAGCGGCGGGACGAGGCGGAGGAGAACGCGGTCGGCGGCGACCAGGCCGGCGCCCAGCGCCAGCCCCACCGCGGGAAACCACCAGGCGGCCCGCCCGAGGGCGCCAGGCTCCGCCGCCTCGCGGCCCGGCACGGGCACGACGGTGAGAAATCGCAGGGCGAGGACGAGGTAGCTCATCGAGCCAGCCCCGGCCGCACCCTCACACCGGGGAGACGGGATTACGGCGAGGCGGAAACTCGAGCTGCTTGCTCTCCGCGTACTCGAGGCGCCGAACCAGCTCGCTCCTGAGCTCCGAGCCCGCGATGATGCCGTCCACCAGCATCTCGGAGGCGAGCTTGTAGATGTCCACGTCCTGCACGTACTCCTGGCGCTTCTGCTGGACGTAGGCGGCCCGCTCGCTCTCCGGCAGCTCCATGATCTTGTTGTAGTAGACGGCGTTGACGGCGGGCTCCGGTCCCATGATGGCGACCTGTCCCTGGGGAAGGGAGAGCGCGGCGTCGGGCTCGAAGGCGGGGCCGCACATGGCGTAGAGGCCCGCGCCGTAGCACTTGCGCACGACCACGGAGATCTTGGGCACGGTGGCCTGCGAGGTGGCGAAGACCATCTTGGCGCCGTGACGGATGATCCCGGCCCGCTCCACTTTGGTGCCCACCATGAAGCCGGGGACGTCGGCGAGATAGACGAGAGGGATGTTGAAGGCGTTGCACAGCCAGATGAAGCGCGCGGCCTTGTCCGAGGAGTCGACCATGAGGACGCCGCCCTTGACCTTGGGCTGGTTGGCCACGATCCCCGCCGCCCGGCCGCCGATGCGCGCGAAGCCGGTGATGATCTCCTGGGCGAAGAGCCGCTTGATCTCGAAGAAGGAGCCCGCGTCGACGACACGGTCGATGAGCTCGTACATGTCGAACCACTTGCGCTGGTCGTAGGGCACGATCTCGTCCACCGGTCGCCCCGTCACCGGCTCGGCCGCGGCGGCCGCGGGGGGACGCTCGCGATAGGACGAGGGCATGAAGGCGAGGTAGCGCTTGGCGATCTCGATGGCCTCCTCGTCGGAGCCGGCGAGGATGTCGCCGCAGCCCGAGACGGAGCAGTGCATCCGCGCGCCGCCCAGGTCTTCCAGCGACACCTTCTCCCCCACCGCCATCTCGACCATGCGCGGCGAGCCCACGTAGAGGCTCGCCTTGCCGTCGACCATGATCACGCAGTCCGTGAGGGCGGGCAGATACGCGGAGCCGGCGGGCGACGGGCCGAAGAGGATGCACACCTGGGGCACGACGCCGGAGAGCTGCACCTCGTTGTAGAAGATGCGGCCGGCGTGGAAGCGCCCGGGAAAGATCTTGATCTGCTCGGAGATGCGCCCGCCCGCCGCGTCCACCAGGTAGAGGAGCGGCACCTGCAGGCGCTGGGTGCGCTCCTGGATGCGCACGATCTTGGCCACCGTCTTCTCGCCCCAGGAGCCGGCCTTGACCGTGTAGTCGTTGGCCATGACACACACCACGCGGCCGCCGACCCGGCCCACCCCGGTGACCACGCCGTCGGCGGGGGTGTCCGCCTCCTGGTTGCGCGCAAAGAGGAAATCCTCCTGGAACTCGGATCCTGGATCGAGGAGGAGGCGAAGGCGATCGCGGACGAAGAGCTTGCCTTCTTCCGTGAGCTTGTCGCGGTACTTGACGTGGCCCTGCTCGATGCGGGCGCGCTCTCTGGCGTAGCGCTCCTCAGGCATGGCGGGCCACCCGGCGGCTCACTTTGGCGCGGCGGCGACGGGGACGGGATCGGCCCAGAGAATGATGATGAGCACGCCCGTGCCGTGCCGGGGCCCGCCCACGATCGCAGGCGCGCCCGGCGCGGCGACGATGTTGGAGGTCATCACGGACTTCTCGCCCTTGAGCAGGCGCACCTGCATGCGCACCGACTTGCCCTGGAGATCCTTGGGCGTGACCTCCAGCCAGCGATCGTCGGGAGCGGGGATCCGCTTGGCCACGCCGAACTCCACATCGACCTTGTGGTGCTCGAGCGGCGTGTAGTCGCTATAGCGAAAAAGTTTGCGCAGTCTCGGCACGACCTGCTTGAGACGCTCGTCCATCTGTCCGTCAGTGATCGCGGCGGACGGCGCCGGCGCGGGAGGCGGCGGCGTGCCCGTGGCCGGGCTCCCCGCGGGAGGCGCAGATGGCTTGCCCCCGGTGGCGGGCGGCGGACTGGGCGGCGGATTCGAGGCCTGGAGCACCCGCACTTCGAAGTGCACGGTACCCTTGGGCGGCGGCGTCACCTGGCCGGGCGCGACCTGCGCGGGCGCTGGCGCCGGCGGCGTCTGGGCCCAGGCAAGAGCCGAGGAAGCGGCGATCAAGGCCGCGGTCAGGCACAGCAGGAGGAGGAGCATCGGCCCGAGGGCCGCTCGCAAGCGTTTGCGCGCATTGTGGAGCCTCGACATCACCGTTCCGATTGGGCAGTTGAGCACGGTCGCGATCTCGCGGTACGAGAGTCCTTCGACGTCACTGAGCATGATAATGGCTCGCGCATTGGGCGGCAAGGTATCGAGGGCTTCGTTGATGCGCTCGCGTCGCTCGGCGCCGAGCGCGGCCTGATCGGGGCGCGCCGCGGGATCGGGAGCGGTGCGCTCCCACTCCTCCGCGGGGATGGGTTGAGTGCCGAACGCACGCGCCTGAGCGCCCCGCGAGCGCAGGCGATCCGTGGCCACGTTCATGGCGATGCGGAAGAGCCACGTGTAGAAGGCGGACTGCCCACGGAATGATCCGAGCGATTGAAACGCCCGCACGAACGCATCTTGCGCGCAATCCCATGCCTCCTCGCGATCGCGCAACACCTGGAAGGCCAGGCGCCACACGCGCTGCCGGTACTTCTCGACCAGGGGCTCGAAGGCGGCAACGTCGCCCGCGCGGCATCGCTCGATGAGCGCGCGCTCGTCCAGGTCCTTGACGGCATCGGGGACGTCTTCCCCGGGAGGCATCGGTGGATCCCCGGCGGACGTCACGGATGACCGCCGCGGTCCCTGCGCCTCCCGCCGCGACTAGGATTGGACGCCGGAGGGTGGGCCCGCATTCACCGCGGGCGCCGAGGCGGCCGCCCGGACGCGAGCGACTGGAGCGCCGCGTCCACGCCCAGGAGATAGCTGCCGGGACCGAAACCCGCGATCTGTCCGCGGGCGACGGCGGCGATCACCGAATGACGGCGGAACTCCTCCCGTCCGTGGACATTGGAGAGGTGGACCTCGACGACGGGAAGAGAGACGGCGGCAACCGCGTCACGCAGCGCGAGCGAGTAGTGGGTGAAGGCGCCCGGATTGATGACGATGGCTCGAAAGCCTTCCCGCGCCGCGCTCTGCACCCAATCGACGAGCTGGCCTTCGTGATTCGACTGCCGGCACACCGCCTCCGCTCCCCGAGTGCTCGCGTGGCGCTGGATCTGACGGTCGAGCTGCGCCAGCGTGATGCGTCCATAGACTGCGGGCTCGCGCGTTCCCAGAAGATTCAGGTTGGGTCCGTGGAGGACGAGGACGCGCGCGGCGGCGGGACGTGCCATTGCCGCGGAGAGTATACACTGATCGCTACGTGCCGGCCTCGGACCGCTCCCCTTGCGGCAGGCTCGCCGCGATGGCTTCGCGTACCTGTGTGGCGAGTCGGCGCGCGGCCGCGCGAGGGTCCGGATCGTCGGGCGGCGCCACCACGGGGTGATAGACGATGCGAAGGCGTCCGGGCCGGGGCAGCAAGCGTCCGGGCGGCCACGACGCGTGTCCCCCCAGGATGGTCACGGGCAGCACTGGCACCTTGAGCGAGCAGGCGAGCCGAAACGCTCCGGGACGGAACCCCTGCAGCCGTCCATCGGGGGTACGGCCGGCCTCGGGGAAGATCATCAGCGCGTGGCCCGCCTGGAGCAGGCGCACCGCCTCCCGGGTCGATCGCGGATCGGCGGAGTCGATCTGCACGGGGAAGGCGCGGAGCTGGCGGATGAGCCAGGAGAAGCCGGGAATCCTGAAGAGTGCGTCCCAGGCCATGAAGTGCACGGCGAGCCGGATGGGAATGCAGACGAGTACGGGATCGGCGTAGGTGACGTGGTTCGGGGCGATGATGAGCGGGCCGGCGGCGGGAATGTGATGCGTGCCCTCGAGCTGGATCCTCCAGTAGACCCGCGCCATCCCGTGAATGAGGGGCCGAACGACGTTCAGGACGGGCGTGCCCACGCGCTGAGTGTGCCACGGATGAGGTCGTGACGGAGACAACACCGCGAGGGATGCCCGCGCCCCTGGTCGTCGCGAGCGGCGGGGCGTCGCGCGACGCGCCCGAGCACACCATCGCCGCGTTCGAGACGGCCATTCGCGACGGGGCCGACGCCATCGCCATGCAGGTGCGCCTCTCCCGCGACGGCCAACCCGTGGTGTTCGGACATCCGAGGCTCGAGCGCGCCAGCAATGGGCGCGGGGCACTCGGCGCGCACACCGTGCGGGATCTCAAGCGCCTCGACGCGGGTGGCTGGAAGGACGCACGATTCGCGGGCCAGCGCATCCAGACCCTGCAGGAAGTCTTCGAGCGCTTTCGCGACGCCGCGACCTTCTGGCTCGAGCCATGCGCGGAGGGGGACGGACGAGGCCTGGAGGAGCGTGTGGTGTCGACGCTCGAGATCTACGATGCCCTCGATCGATGCGGCGTGTGGTCCGCCGATCTCGAAGCGCTCGAGCGGGTACGTGGGCTGAATCCGGATGTGCGCCTCGGAGTCATCTGGCCGGCGGGAATGCCCCATCCTTCGCTCGCCGGGCTACGAAGCGGAGAGGTGCTCCGGGCGCCGGTGTCGTCGCTGACCAGGGAGGGCGTGGAGGCGATACAGGCGGCCGGATTCCGCTGCTGTGCCGAGACAGCCGACGAGCCGGCCCTCGTGGACCGGCTCGTCGGCTGGCGTGTGGATGCCCTGGCTACCGGCCGGCCGGGATTGGCGCGGACCCGGATCGACCGGCTTCGATCGCTGGGCTAGTCGTCCTCGGACTCGTCCCCGTCCGAGGGGACGGCTACCACCGCCATGTGCCGTGCCATCTTTTCCAGGCGATCCTGGCAGCGCACACAGGTCGTGACCTCGGGCATCGCCTTGAGGCGAGCGGGCGCGATGGCCTCTCCACACTCCTGGCAGGTGCCGTAGTCACCGCCGCGCAGGCGCTCCAGCGCCTCGGCAAGTCGATTGGCGCGCTCCACGAGCAGGCTCCGGGTCGCGAAATTCATCTCGCGATCCTCGTTCACCTGGATCACGTCGACTTCGTCGGCGAGCTGGCTCGTATCGCCCACAGCACCATTCGTCTGCACGGAGGCGGCGGCCCCGCCCATCTGGCGGATGCGCTCCACGGTCCGGTTGAGTTCGGCTTCCAACTTCTCCTTGATCTGGTCCATAGCCTGTCTCCCTCTCTATGGGCGTTTACGCTGCTCCACCCCTCATCCGACTGGCCGAGCGTGACTGCAAGCCCTGTGCCGAGCCTTCTGAGCTTAAGAGACGGGCGGAAAGGCCAAATATTCGAGGCCAAACCGCGGCCGACCTCGGCCAAACCGGGCAAAGTGGTCCCCACCAGTAGGAAAAATGTCACCCGAACTGCCAAAAATTGGAGAAGCAGCCACCGTCACAGCGTCTAGGTAGCAAGTCGCTTACGGAAGGGCTGACCCGCCTGGCTGGTACCGCGCGGCACCAAGCCTTCTATAGGCCTTCTATTACCGCCCGAGCGAAAACCCCGGGGTGCCCTGGCGAGGGCCCCCGGGGTGGCGGTCTGGCGTGGGCGTCTCTTCCTACGCCCTGTGTGCGGACTGGTGCTGGTGTGAAGCCCCCTCCACCCAGATGCTGTTCTTCCTCGTCTCTGGCATCAAGAACACTGCGAGTAGGAACATCACCGCGGGAAGCCCGATGGGATACGCAAGAGCCCAGCCGAGGCTTCCCGTGGAGGCATACGCGGCGGTCGTGATGATGGGCACCAAACCTCCGCCCCAGCCGTTGCCGATATGGTAGGGCACCGATACCGAGGTGTAGCGGATGCGTCCGGGGAAGAACTCGGCGAGGAATGCCCCGATAGGGCCGTAGGTCATGCCGACGTAGTTGACTAGCACCACGACGATGAGGATGGCCATCGGGTAGTTGATCCCGGCCTTGGGATCGGCGTAGTTGCCAAGGGCGGTGTAGAGCGGATAGTAGGTCAGGGCTGCGAGCGCCATACCACCGAGAATGATCGGCTTGCGCCCGACCTTGTCAGAGAGCCAGCCCCAGAAGATGAGGGTTGGGGTGGCGATCAACAACGCGACGGCGATGATGTAGCTGGATGCAAGCACGTCGACGTTCTTGACCTTCTGAAGATAGAACAGCGCCCAGAACTGGCCGCTGTACCAGACGCATCCCTGCCCCAGCACGACGATGCTGGCGATCAGGATGTACTTTATGTTCTTGCTGAGGAAGGCCTCGCGCCACGGATTGGTCGTGGCCTGTCCCTTCGCCTTCATGTCCCGGAAGACCGGGGTTTCCTGGAGCGACAGCCGGATATAGATGGCAATGGCGACCAGCAGGAGAGAGATGAGGAACGGCACCCGCCATCCCCACTCGCTGAAGGCCTCGGGGCCCACGTAGCGCTGCGTGCCGATGATCACGGCCAGCGACAGGACGATGCCGAGCGTGGGAGAGGTCTGGAGCCAGCCCGTGTAGTACCCGCGCCTCTTGTCCTCGATGTGCTCCGCCACGTACGTGATGGCGCCGCCGTACTCGCCGCCGAGGCAGAGGCCCTGGATCAGGCGAAGGGCGAAGAGGATGAAGGCAGCGGAAAGACCGATCTGGGCATAGGTAGGGACCATGCCGATGATCGCAGTGGAAATTCCCATGCCGCTCAGCGTGGCGATGAAGGTGTATTTGCGGCCCACCTTGTCCCCGAGCCAGCCGAAGACGAAGGCCCCGAGCGGGCGGATCAGAAAGCCGACCGAGAAGATGGCCACGGTGCTGAGGAAGGCCGCCACCGGATGGCTCTTGTCGAAGAACTTGACCGCGAGGATCGAGGCCAGACTGCCGAAGATGTAGAAGTCGTACCACTCGATGATGTTCCCCACAGATGCGGCGACCACGACACGCCGAAGCTCTCTGCCCGTAATATTAAGGACCGCCATTGGCCTCCCCTGTTGTTGTCTGGTGCTCTGATGTCGACATCGTCCCTCTCTCCTCTGTGTCCGCACGGACGTGGCGGCAGGAACCTTAACGTCCTGATCTCGACCGCCGGAAAGACGCCTCGCCCCTAAGCACGGCGAATGCCAGCGGAAGATGCGGGCTAACTAGTGAGAATCTGAAGGCGGTCACCGCGGGAAGCGGCTTCATGGTTGGTGAATTTGCCCTGTCCGCTTGGTACGGGAACCCTATTCTTCCTCCCCGTACTGGTCCTTCAGCCTGGCGACCACCGCCGGGTCCGCGAGGGTGGTCGTGTCGCCCAGGGCCTTGCCCTCGGCGATGTCGCGCAGGAGCCGACGCATGATCTTGCCGCTGCGGGTCTTCGGCAAATCGGAGGCGAAGATCAGGTCGTCGGGCCGCGCCAGCGCGCCGATCTTCTTCGTGACATGCCCCTTCAGTTCCTCCATCAGGTCCTTCGAGCCCGTGGTGCCATCCTTGATGGTGACGAAGGCCGCGATGGCCTGCCCCTTGATCTCGTGCGGCCGGCCGATGACGGCGGCCTCGGCGACCTTCGGGTGGTCGACGAGCGCCGACTCGACCTCCATGGTCGAGACGCGGTGGCCCGAGATGTTCATGACGTCGTCCACACGGCCCAGCAGCCAGAAGTAGCCTTCGTCATCGACCTTGGCGCCGTCACCGGTGAAGTAGATGCCCGGGTAGCGGCTCCAGTACTGCGCCTGGTAGCGCTGCGGGTCGCGATAGATGCCACGGAGCATGCCAGGCCACGGTTTCTTGATGACCAGGTAGCCAGCCTTGGTGGGCTCGCCCTTGTCGTTGACCACCTCGGCCTCGATCCCAGGGAAGGGCCTGGTCGCCGATCCCGGCTTGAGCGTGGTCAGGCCCGGCAGCGGCGTGATGAGGATCTGTCCGGTCTCGGTCTGCCACCAGGTGTCCACGACAGGACAGCGACCGCCCCCGATCACCTTCCAGTACCAAACCCAGGCCTCGGGGTTGATAGGCTCGCCCACCGTCCCGAGCAGCCGCAGGCTCGACAGGTCACAGCGCTTCGGGAATTCCTCGCCCCAGCGCATGAAGGTGCGTATGGCCGTCGGCGCGGTGTAGCAGATGGTGATACCGTGCTTCTCGATGATGCGCCAGAACCGGTCCTTGTCGGGAGTGTCCGGCGTACCCTCGTACATCACGGTCGTCGTGCCGTTGGCGAGTGGGCCGTAGACGACGTACGAGTGACCGGTGACCCACCCGATGTCGGCAGTGCACCAGAAGACGTCGGCGTCGTGCAGGTCGAAGATCCACTTGGTCGTGGCATAGACGCTGGTCAGGTAGCCGCCCGTCGTGTGCTGGATGCCCTTGGGCTTGCCCGTCGACCCCGAGGTGTAGAGCAGATACAGCATGTCCTCGGCGTCCATCTTCTCGGGGGCGCAGTAGGCCTCCGCGCCCTTCATGAACTCGTCCCACCAGACGTCGCGGCCGGCCTGCATGTCCACGGGCTGGCCGGTGCGCTTGAGCACCACCACCGTCCGCACGTCGGGGCATTCCATGAGGGCCTCGTCGACGTTCTTCTTGAGCGGCACGATGCCGCCGCGGCGCCAGCCGCCATCCGCGGTGAGGAGCACCGTCGACTGGGCGTCGTGGATCCGCTCTCGGATGGCGTCGGGGGCGAAGCCACCGAAGATCACGCTGTGCGGGGCGCCAATTCGCGTGCACGCCAGCATCGCGATGGCCGTCTCCGGCACCATCGGCATGTAGATCGTCACCCGATCGCCCCGCCTGACTCCCGACCGCCTGAGCGCGCTCGCGAAGCGGTTGACCTCTCGGTAGAGGTCCCAGTAGGTCAGCGTCCGGGTGTCGCCGGGCTCACCTTCCCAGATGAGGGCGGCTTTCGTCCGCTGCGCCGTATTGATGTGGCGATCCAGGCAGTTGTAGGAGACGTTCAGCTTGCCGCCGACGAACCACTTGGCGTACGGCGCCTTCCACTCGAGTCCCTTCTTCCAGGGCTTGAACCAGTCGAGCTCGCGGGCGAAGCTTTCCCAGAACCTGACCGGACTCTTGGCGGCCTGCGCGTAGATCGAGGGGCGGTTGATGTTGGCGCGCTTGGCGAACTCCTTGGGCGGTGGAAACTTGCGCTTCTCTCTGAGGAGGGCCTCGATGGAAGAGCCGCCACCTGCCTTGGTCGCCATAGACCCGCCTCGTGTGAAGGGTGGAGTCGAGGATCGGCGCGACATCGCGCCCGCTACCTTCTAAACCATGTGGCAGTGGACTTCAAGTGGCGCGTGCGCCGCCGTCGCCGGGCTCGGCCGCCTGCCGGCGGAGCCCGTAGCGGGCCATCTTGTCGGAAAAGTTCTTCGGATCCATGTCGGCATGCTTCGCGGCGGCCGTGAGCTTGCCTCCGTACGTCTCGAGGAGTCCCCGGACGTACGCGCGCTCGAATTCCTCCACGATGCGCGCCTTGGCATCGCGGAAGGGCAGCGAGAGATCCACGGGCGCCTGGGCGCCGCCCGGTCCTTCCAGGAAGCGCTCGAGCCCCGTGAGCTCCTCGCCCTTGGCCACGATCACCGCGCGCTCGATCACGTTCTCGAGCTCGCGCACGTTGCCCGGCCAGGGATAGCGCACGAGGGCCTGGAGGCTCTCCGGCGCGATGCCGTTGACCGTCCGCTTGAGTCGGCGGTTGGCCTCGGCGAGGAAGTGGCGGGCGAGGAGCGGGATGTCGTCCTGCCGCTCGCGCAGGGCGGGCACGCGCACGGGCATCACGGAGAGCCGGTAGAAGAGATCGCGCCGGAAGGCGCCCCGCTCCGTCTCCATCTGCAGGTTCTTGTTGGTGGTGGCGATGAAGCGGACGTCGATGTCCACGGGGCGGTCCGCCCCCACCGAGGTGACCTTCTTCTCCTCGATGGCGCGGAGGAGCTTGCTCTGGAGATGGAGCGGCATCTCGCCGATCTCGTCGAGGAGGAGGGTGCCCCCGCCCGCCATCTGGAAGTGGCCGCGGCGGTGCTCGTTGGCCCCCGTGAAGGCGCCCTTGCGGGAGCCGAAGAGCTCGGACTCGAAGAGCTCGGCGGGAATGGCCGCGCAGTTGACGGCCACGAAGGGGCGGTCGCGCCGCGCCCCCGAGAAGTGCACGGAGCGGGCGAGCAGCTCCTTGCCCACGCCCGTCTCCCCATGGATGAGCACGGTGGTGTCGAGGTCCACCACGGACTGGAGCGTCTCGAACACCGAGAGCATGGCCGTGCTCTTCGCCACCACGTTGCGGAAGGTGAAGCGCTCCTGGTTGCGCCGGATGGAGCGGCGGTTGGCGGACTTGAGTTCCTGGAACTCGATGGCCCGACGGATGACCAGCAGCATCTCCGCCACCTCGAAGGGCTTGACCAGGTAGTCCTCCGCCCCCAGCCGCATCGCCTCCACCGCGGATTCGATCGAGCCATAGGCCGTCATGACCACCACCGCGAGGTCGGGGTGCTCGGCCTTGAGTTGGCGCAGGAGGGCGACCCCGTCCATGCCGGGCAGGCGCCGGTCCGTGAGCACCAGGTCCACGTCCTCGGTCTTGAGGGTATCGAGCGCCTCCTCGCCGCTCTGCACCGGCACCACCTCGTAGCCGCCCAGCTCGAGGGCCCGGTGGAGCGGCCGGAGGAACACTTCGTCGTCGTCGACCAGGAGCAGCCGCTGTTTCATGATCCGCCTCCCGCCAGGGGTTGCGCGATCCCGACCGCGGGCAGCGAGATGCGCACGCGCGTGCCGCGGCCGGGAGAGCTCTCGAGGGTGATGTCGCCGTTGTGGAGATCGACGATCTTCTTGACGATGGCCATGCCCAGGCCCGTCCCGGAGGGCTTGGTGGTGAAGAAGGGCAGGAAGATCTTGTCGCGATCCTCGGGGACGATGCCCACGCCGTTGTCCTCCACCTCCACGACGGCGCGATCCTCGTCCACGAAGAGATTGACCACTACCCGCCCATCCGTCCGGCCGGGCGGAATCGCCTCCAGCGCGTTCTTCATCACGTTGGTGAAGACCTGGCGGAGCTTCTGGCCGTCGGCGGTGGCCATCACCTCCCGATCCACGCGATCGTAGCCGACCTCGACGCCGCGTGGCCGCCCTTCCGCCGCTGTGGAGGCGACCACGGGGTCGAGGATGCGCGCGAGCTCGTAGTCGCCGCGCTCCAGCTTGGTGTCCCGGGTGAAGTCGAGCAGGCTGTTGATGATATGCTCGATTTCCGCGATGCCCGAGAGGATGGTGCGCGCCATCTCGTGCGAAAGCGCGCCCCCGTCCAGCTCGCCCGACGAGAGGAGCCGAGTCGCCATCTTGATGCCGCCCAGGGGATTGCGGATCTCGTGGGCGACCCCGGCCGCCATCTCGCCGAGAGAAGCGAGCTTCTCGCGCTGGATGAGCCGGCGTTGGGTCTCGACCTGCTCGGTGAGGTCGCGGAGCACGCCGACGGAACCGATGATCTGCGCGTCCGCGTCAAGGATGCAGCGCACGGAGAGGTGGGCAGGGAAGGACTGGCCCCGCGCGGTGCGGGCGATGACCTGCCCGCTCCACCCCTGCCCCGCCTCCACGGCACGCGCCACCGCCTTGCCCGCTCGCCCGCGGTCGTCGGCGCCCAGCAGGTCCTGGATGCCGATCTTGCCGATCCGCCGCTCCCGGTAACCGAGGAGACGCTGGCCCGCCGGGTTCATGGTCATGAGCCGGCCATCGACGCGCGTGGTGAAGATGCAGTCGTCCACACTCTGCACCACGGAGGCGAGGAGGCGCTCGCCCCGCCGCACCTCCTCCTCGGTGAGCCGGAGCGACTGCTGCATCTGCTGGAAAGAGGTGACCAGCTCCTCCGCCTCGTCCTTTGAGATGGTGAAGTGGTCCTCGACGATCATGCGGGCGGCGGCGGCGCCGAGGGAGGCGGCGAGCAGCCGCTCGAAGCGGATGCGGAGCTCGAGGAGCTCGGGCACCGACAGCTCCGCGGGGGACTTGCCGCGGAAGAGCTCGCGCACGATGGCCTCGGCCTCCTCGTCTCCCACGTAGTTGTGTACGAGGCGATCGATTTCCGTCGCGGAGAGGATGGCGGGCGAGCCGCCCAGGTGCTTGTCCTCGCCGGGCACGCCCACGAAGGCGGCGGCCTGCGAGCGGTCGTCGGCGTCCTGCTCCGTCAGGAGCGAGACCATCACGAAGAGGGTCACGTTCACGAAGAGCGACCAGAAGATACCGTGGGTGGTCGTGTCGAGCCCGGTGAGGCCGAAGAGCGCGTTGGGCCGCAGCCACAAGAGCCCCCACGGGCCCTGCTCGAGCACGGACGGCGACACGAGCCCTTCCTTGACGAGAGCGGGAATGACGAGGGTGTAACACCAGAGGAGGAAGCCCGAGGAGATGGCCGCGGTGGCGCCCCGGCGGTTACCGCGCCGCCAGTAGAGGCCGAGGAGGATGGCGGGCGCGCACTGGGTCACCGCCACGAAGGAGAGCACGCCCATCTCCACGAGGAGGAGCTGGCCGCCCTCCATGCGCGCCCACGCGAAGCCGAGGGCGATCACCCCCAGCATGGCCACGCGCGTGTAGAAGAGGGTCACCCCGTAGATGTCCTCGGTGCGCCGCCGGCGCAGGAGCATGGGCAGGATGATGTCGTTGGTGATCATCTTGGACAGGGCGAGGGAGTCGACGACGATCATGGCGGTGGCCGCGGAGAAGCCGCCGAGAAAGACCACCACGGACACGAAGTGGCTGTTGAACGCGAGAGGCAGGCGGAGGATGAAGCTGTCCGCCTGGGCCGCCGATTCCGGGAAGGCGAGGAGACCGGCGAAGGCGATGGGAAGCACGAAGAGGTTCATGAGGAAGAGGTAGAGGGGGAAGGACCACGCCACCGCGTCCACGTCGCGCTCTCGTGGATTCTGCACGACGAGGACGTGGAACTGCCGGGGCAAGAACATGACGGCCATCATGGAGATGAGGAGGAGGGCGGCCCAGCGCGCGTAGGAGGTCGTCTCCGGACGATCGAGCACGAGGAGCCGCGTCCAGCCCGGGTCCGCGGTGATGCTGCCGAAGATCTGGCCGAGCCCGCCGAAGAGACCCCACGTCACGTAGACCCCGACGGCGAGGAAGGCGACCAGCTTCACCACCGACTCCACGGCCACCGCGGTCATGAGCCCCGTCTGCTGCTTGGTGAAGTCGAGGTTGCGCGCACCGAAGAGGATGCCGAAGAGGGCGAGGGTCACCGCCACCAGCAAGGTGGGATCGAACACGTTGAAGACCGATCGCTCGTGGAGAATCATGGTGAAGGAGGCGGAGACGGCGCGGAGCTGCAGCGCGATGTAGGGGATCATGCCCGCCACCGTCACCGCCGCCACCAGGGTCCCCAGCGACGCCGATTTGCCGTAGCGGCTCGACACGAAGTCCGAGATGGAGGTGATCCGCTGCTCCTTGGAGACGCGCACGAGCTTCCGCAGCAGCACGGGCCACAGGAGGGCGACGCAGGCCGGCCCCAGGTAGATGGTGAGGAACTCGAGCCCGCGGTTGGCGGCGAGCCCGACGCTGCCGTAGAACGTCCACGCCGTGCAGTACACGGAGGCGGCGAGCACGTAGGTGATGGTGCGGATGTGGCCGCGGCGGAGACGGTGGGCGAAGGCCTCCCCCGCCGAGGCGACCAGGAACAGGAAGACGAGGTACCCGAGGAGGATGGCGAGCAGCGTGGGCTGGCTCACCCAGCTCATTCATCCTCCTCCGAGGCCCCCCGGCGCACCGCGGACACGATGAGCACCACCACGATGGCCGCCCATACCGCGAACAGGTAGAGGGCGAGGGCGGGCACGCCGAGGATGAGGACGGGGCGGTTGGCGATGGCGAGGAGTGGCCACAGCAGGCACGCGCCGAAGAGGGCGAAACAGGCGACCAGGAGCTCCGTAGCCTTCATTGGCTTGCGGAATTATAGGGGGCCGGCCGCGGCCATGCAACGCGACGCCGCCGGCCATGGCGACCCAGCGGGAAGGGGGTAGCTCAGTCGCGCTTGGGCACGAAACGCTCGACCAGGAGCGTCTGGAAGCCGTCCTCGAGCTCCGCGGCCACCGCATCCGCCACCTCGTCGGGCGTTCCCGCCCGCTCCATCCACTCGCCGTGTCCCCAGCCCTCGAGGTAGGCGTCCTCGTCGGTCGAGCCATCACGCATGGCGAGGGCGTCGATCAGGTCCTGGAACCTCTGCGAGAGCTGACGCTGCGCCGTCCGGTCGCCCTCGGCCGCCTCGACCATCGAGGGAATGTCCTTCCAGTGCACGACGCGGTAGCGAGCCATGGTGACCGGCCGATTCTATCGAAACGACGCGCGATTGCTTGACAAAGATGTACCCCACCCCTACGCTCTGCTCGCGCATGCTCTGCTGGCGCCGATAGCCGAATGGTGCCCGTCGGTCAGCAGCAAGCGGCAGGCACTAACCAGACTGACCCACGGGTCAACATGCGAAAAGCATGTTGAGGATGAACGGCGGGCTCAGCGGCGGCGAGAACCGATTGC
>Ga0075425_100002689_pt1 | contig 17829 bp, 16 predicted proteins | sample SoiMethybrSBSTD4_FD_75300 | JGI IMG/M metagenome (GOLD analysis project Ga0075425, IMG submission 75300) | Bulk soil microbial communities from a Populus tree surrounding site in Tennessee, USA - Soil MetaG P. TD hybrid SBSTD4 | ecosystem: Environmental > Terrestrial > Soil > Tree plantation... | reverse complement strand
AAACACCTTCCGTACCGCTCGCTCGCGCACCTCCGGAGAAAACCTGCTTGGTCTCGCCATGACCCCATCCTCTCAAGGACTGGAGCCTCCGGGGAACCCGGCGCGGTTCAGCCTGCCGTTTGTCATCTGACACCGCGGTCGAGATTCGAAGGCGAACGGTCGTGCCCGGAGGAAACCCGTGAAACCGTCCTGCTCCCAAGCATGCCCTCTGTCCGTCGCGGGGTATCAGTGGCCCAGTACCAAGAAACAACGCGTCAATGAAGTCCGGCAAGTCACCACTCACCGCGATGCCTTCCTGAGCGCCCGTGGCAAGCACATCGTGCGGGTCGATTTGGTCGTCGCTGAGAGAGCCGGGCTGCACAAGGGCAGCGAAGACGGTCCAACGGCCACCGAGAACCTCGGCGGTAAGCCCCACGAAGGGCGTTGCTATCAACGTGCTTGGTAGGTTGGATGCGAGAACAACGCTCGGAGAGAGAACGGGAAAGGTACTGGCTGGCGCCGAGAGGCAAGTGACGACAGGCCCGCCGGCCTCCGTGAAGAATACGACGCCATCGTGCTGCGACAGCCTACACGCGGTCCGAATTGCTTCGGAACAAGAGCCCCAACGAAAAGATCTGCCACCGTTGCTGGCCCGGCGTTAGCGGCGGTGACTTCAATACGCACCAGGTCGCCTGGTACATACTCGACTTTACCCAGGCGGATGCTGACGATAGGGTCGGCGCCCGCGATGACGGGCAGCGCCAATGCCGATGCACATACGAGGAAGGTTGCCGGCCAGCGTAGCAAGGGTCGTGTTGCCCTTTGCCGCGCTGACCCTCCTGGGGCGACATTGCACAACGCATGCATGTTCCTGAGTACCGCGGTCTGCGTCTTCAGGACCGCTTTAACCACCGCTAATCCAGCCCGCGTCCCGCCTGAAGCTGTAGCGCTCAGCCAAGTTCAGTTAGGACCCGAGGGGCAACCAGCAGAACGCAAATCCACCACAATGAGCGCATGGCTCCCGCCTCGGCAGTGGTGCCACTATAGGTGGTGGCAATCCTGACGCCGAAACTCAGAAGTTAAGCGATTCGGTGGATTGTGAGCCAGGCGCCACGCGATATTCGGATCAAGTTGGGCAAGAACGTTCCACAGCGGGCGCCACGCGTTCGGGGATTGCTCGGAGGATTGGTTAACTACGCCTCCGCCCCCCGATACAGAGCCAGGTATGCCGCGCGCACGTTCGCGATACTGGTGGCGCCGCCGGACGACGGGATCTCGACGCCGTAGAGGATCGTCGCCGCCGCGGCCGCTTGCGATTCGTGTGGAGCATAGACGGGACAAAGGCCCTCTTGACGGAACGCCCCTTCTCGGAACACCGAGGATGACGCCGCTCGTTGTGGACGTGTCGTGCCCATCGGCCACATCGAGCCCGCCGATGACGCGGGCCACAATTGGCCGTTAGTCGTATCCGAGCTTTGCCGACTCTGAAGTCCCGTGAGACGCCGCCAGGTGCCGGCGTACAGAAGGTGAAGGATATCGACATGGCCCGCCTGGACCGCGCCCGGAGGAGAGCGCACGTCGGGGGTGAACGTGGCGCGTGAGCGTAGCCCGGCGCCACGTCCTGCTTCAATTCGCACGAAGGAACCCCCGTGATTCAGTGGCGTGTGATCAAGGTGTCGCGGAGGACATTCGCCTCCAGCTCGAGCTCATCGAGCCGGTACTTGATCACGTCTCCAATGCTGACGATCCCGTCGAGTCTTCCCTTGTCGAGGACCACCACGTGGCGGACCCGGTGCCGGGTCATGTTGACCATGACGTCGGTGATGCTGTCCTCGGGCGTACAGGTCACGACCGAGCGACTCATGACTCGAGAGACGCGCATACCGAGCAAGCCAGCCCCGTGCTCGGCGATGCCGTAGACGATGTCGCGCTCGGAGATCAGACCGAGCGTCGAGCCAGCGCCGTCAGTGACGACGAGAGCCCCGATACCCTTCGACCGGAACTCCCATGCGACGGTGGTCAGGGTGGTGTCCGGCGTCACCATCTCGACGTGGTGGCCCTTGGCTCTGAGGATGGACGCGACCTTCATGATGAACCTCCATCGGCCGTCCCCGCGGCGAGCCTGGCGTCGGCCTCCGTGCTGACGGCCATGAGGTCATCTTACCGCCCACGGACCGATGACGAGCAGGCCAGCGTCGGCCTCGGGATGGATGGCCGACGATATGCCGACATCCGCGGAGGTGACATCTTCGAGTGGGCCGCGTACTGCTCCACACGCCTGCGGGACGGCGGGACAGCGACGTCATCCTGATCGGGCACCGCGCTCACGGCCGCCCTGCACGTGGTTTCCAACTCCGGGATCCTCGGCCGTCACGTGCAGCACGTTCGTTTCTGGGTCATGATGGAAGCCTCCATGAACCAGGGCGATGGGGCGACGCGCACAGCCGCTCCGAGACCTCGTTCTCCGGTGCTGCTAGATTACACTGGCGCGGACGATGTCGACAACCGCCGGCGCGACGTGCCCGACATGACCGAAAGCGTGCTCGAACGACAGGCGGCAGAGCCGCTGGCCGGGTCCGCGTGAGCGCCCCCGACATCTTCGCGCCCGGGTTCAAGGCCACGCCGTACTGGTGGGAGGCGGCGCCGCCATCCGAGGTGCAGCTGTCGGATGTGCCGGACCGCGCGGACGTCGCCATCGTCGGCGCGGGCTACTGCGGTCTGTCGGCAGCGCTCGAGCTGCGCCGTCACGGGCTCAGCGTGGCGGTCCTCGAAGCGAGTCGCATCGGTCACGCCGCGAGCTCGCTCAACGGGGGTATGGTGTCCGGCAGCCTGAAGCTGTCACATGAGGAGCTGGCGCACACGTTCGGTGCCGATCGCGCCACCGCGCTGCTGGAGGAAGGCGCGCGGTGCCTGCCGTTTCTCGAAGAGCTCGTCACGCGCGAAGGTCTCGCGTGTCACTACCGTCGCACGGGACGCTTCGTGGGCGCGCATTGCCCGGCCGCGTATGCCTCGCTCGGCTCGAAGGTGAAGACGACCGCCGCGCTCACCGGCGCCCCCGCGTGGCTGGTCCCTCGTGAGCAGCAGCGCGCGGAGATCGGCAGCGACTACTACTTCGGCGGGATGGTGGCCGAGGCGTCGGGCGCCCTGCACCCCGCGCTGTACCATCGCGCGCTCGCGGAGGCGGCGCGTCGCGCGGGGGCGGTGATCGTCGAGCACGCCGAGGCCACCGCGATCACGCCGCGTTCGGTCTCGACGCGCCGCGGACGGGTCGAAGCGCGCGAAGTCTTCGTCGCGACCAACGGCTACACGGGTGCCGTCACGCCGTGGCTCCGCCGGCGGCTCATCCCGCTCGGCAGCTACATCATCGCGACCGAGCCGTTGCCGCCGGAGACGATCCGCCGATTGATCCCCCATGGCCGGATGATCGTGGACACGAATCGTGTTCTCAGCTATTACCGCGCCTCTCCGGACGGCACGCGCATCCTGTACGGCGGGCGCGCGAGCTTCCGTCATGCGACTCCGGCGCAGGCCGCGCCCACGCTGCACACCATGATGACCAGCGTGTGGCCCGAGCTCGGGCGGACGCGCGTGACGCACGCGTGGACGGGCAACGTCGCCTTCACCTTCGATCACGTGCCGCACATGGGTATCCACGAGGGCGTGCACTACGCGGTCGGCTGTCAGGGCAGCGGTGTGGCGATGGCGACGTACCTCGGCTACCGGGTCGCGCTCAAGCTCGCGGGCAAGCAGCTGACGCCGTGCGCGTTCGACGGGCTGCCGTTCTCGACGCGCCCCACCTACACGGGCAATCCGTGGTTCCTTCCGATCGTCGGCAGTTATTACCGCATGCGCGATTGGCTGGAGCGGAAGCGCGCCGCCTGAACCGGTTTCGCACACGAGCGCGAAGCGGCCGCTTCGTGCCGGCTCCTTCCCTCAGCGCGGCGTGGGTAACGACCACTCGTGGCCGCGGACGGTGTCGACGTATTCGGGCCAGCGGAAATGCACGGGTGCCGGAAAATCACGCGGCAGCAACGGCGCCATCCACGTCGTGCCACCGATGCCGCCGCCCGTCCGCTCGCGGAACTCGGCCTGGCAGCGCTTCAGCCCGTCGGGATCTTCGGCCAGCTCCACCAGCGTTGCGCCGATCACGCGCGCCGCGGTGAGATGAAGCGGATCGATCGCCGCCGGCACCCCGCCGAGCGCGTTGCGTGGCCAGTCCGGATACACGTAGCCAGGCCTCGGCGGACGCAGCATCGCGCGACCGACGTACAGCCGCACCGTCGGGCAGTGCCACGTGTACTCGACGTAGTCGTCGGACGTGTAGTTCATCTGCCACGGCGGGAGATTCGCGCGGAGGCGTGCCTCCGCCTCTCGCGGGGCCGTCAGCGTCTGAATCTCCGGCATGAACGGGTCCTTCATCGGCTCGAGCCCCAGGGTCGCCTGGATCTCGCGCGCGAACGCGCGGGCGTCTTCGGAAAACTGCGGGGCGCCCACCATCTCGAAGTTGGCGTAGGTGATCTCCGCGAGGGCGTGGTTGGCCAGCCCCGGCCGCGTCTTCGTCACCCAGTCCTTCGTGAGGCGGCAGTGCGTGATCCGCGCGACGTGCTCGGCGTTGTGGTCGAGCACGGCGGCGATCTGCTCGGCCATCGCGAGCGTCGGCACGCGCCACGCGTACTGGATCTGGCCCACGTGCGGGGGGATATTGTCCGCCGTCGCCTGTCCCGCGACGAGGATCGCCTCGTTGAGTGACCACGAGCCGACGTGCGGCAGCATCGCCTCGCGCGTGTACTTCGACGTCGTGTACATGAGGCACACCGCGTCCAGCGCGGCCGGTGCGCGGGCGGCCGTGTGCGAGTTGACGACGCCCTCGCGCCCCATCGCGCCGATCCACGTCTCCGGAGACTCGCACTCGAACGTGTAGATGCAGCTCCAGTAGAGGCCGCAGTGCGTGTCCCACAGACATGTGTTGGCGAGCGCGGGCAGCGACGTCGGATGGAAGCTGATCGACGCGTCGAGATCGTCGTAGTACCCCTTCGCGGCGTGCACCGGCTTCGAGCCGCACATCTTCTCCGCCGGCTCCCCGAAGAACTTCAGGCGCCCGCGGACGCCATGACGCGCCATCGCCGCCTTAGCCGCGAGCACGCCGCCGAGCGCGCCGATGCCGAGCGCGGAGTGTGGATCGGTATGGCCGGCCGCCCAGCGGTGGAATTCGGCGCGCGGCTCGCGCCGCGGGACCGGCGCCTGGGACATGCCGGGCACCGCGTCGTACTCCGCGTACGCGCCGAGGAGCGGGCCGCCGTCGCCCCACGTCGCGCAAAACGCCGTCGGCATCCCGCCGCTGCCTTCTTCCACCGTGAAGCCTTCGCGGCGGAGGACGTCGACGTAGAACGCCGCCGACTTGTATTCGCGCCACGACGGCTCGGCCAGATGCCAGAGCGTGAGGTGATCGCGTGACAGACGCTCGCGGTTGGACTGGACCCAATCGAGCGCGGTCTGTTGAGCGGGCGTCGCACGCTTCATGACATGCCTCCATCGGCGCGCGCGCGCCGGCTGCGCAGCGTCAGCTCGGTGAGCAACAACGCCAGCGTCACCACGATCAGCATGACGGCGACGGCGGCGATGACCGGGTCGAGGTTCTCGTTGATGTCCGCCCACATGCGCCGGGGCAGCGTGTAGACCGTGCGGCCGGCGATGAACAGCACGATCACGGTTTCGTCCCACGAATGGATGAACGCGAAGATCGCACCCGACGCCACGCCGGGGAGGATGTTGGGCACGATCACCTTGCGCACGGTCTGTCCGAGCGTGGCCCCGAGACTGCGTGCCGCCTGCTCCAGCCGGATATCGAGCGTCGCCAGACTCGCCGACACCGTGATCACGACGTATGGCACGCCGGTGACGACGTGCGCGATCACGACGCCGAGAACCGTATCGAGGAGGCGGAGGTCGACGAAGAGCCGGTAGACCCCGAGCGAGTACACGATCGACGGCACCACGATCGGCAGCAGCATCAACATCCGGACGCTCTCGGACACTCGCGACGAGAGCCGCCAGCAGCCGACGGCGCACAGCGTGCCGAGCACGACGCACAGGATGGTCGTGACGGCCGCGATCATCATGCTATTCCAGATGCTGCCGAGCCACGCCGGGCTCGACAGGAGCTTCGCGAAGTGCTGGAGCGAGACCCCCTTGTCCGGCATGGCCAGATAGCGTGTGTCGGTGACGGAGACGGGGACGACGACCAGCAACGGCAGCACGAGAAAGCTGACGACGCTCCACGCGAGGGCCAGGGTGACGCCGCGATGCAAGCCGAGGCGCGCGCCCACCGGGTCCATCACGCGGCTCCGAAGAGCTTGCGCACGTTCACGAGCCGGCCAAGCGCAGCCATCAGCAGGAGGACGCTCGCGAGCAGCGTGGTCGCGAGCATCGCGCCGAGGCCCCACCGGATGACGTTGAGGATCTGCACCGCGACGTACTCCGCGATCATGAACACGCGGCCGCCGCCGAGGATGGCGGGCGTCACGTAGAAGCCGAGCGAGAAGATGAACACGAGCACGCCGGCGCCCACGAGACCGGGCAGGCTGAGGGGAAGGAAGACGCGGCGGAACGCCTGCCAGCGCGTGGCGCCGAGGCCGCGCGCGGCCGCGACAAGACGCAGATCGATGCCCTGCATGTTCGCGTAGAGCGGTAGCACGGCGAACGGGATCATGTAGTGGATCATGCCGATCGCGACGCCGAGCTCGTTGCGCACGAGCGCGACCGGCTCGCGCACGACGCCCAGGCCGAGCAACGCCTGGTTCACCAGCCCATTGCTCCGCAGGAGCGTCACCCACGCGAACGCACGCACGAGCACCGACACCCAGAGCGGCAGCAGCACGAAGAACGTGAGCCATCGGAGCTGCCGGCCCGAGGCGTGCACCATCGCATACGCGACGACGTAGCCGACCAGCAGCGTGATCGTCGTGGTGATGACGCAGATGCGCGCGGTGGTCAGGAGGACATTGTGAACCGACGCCGATGTCAACAGCAGGGCGTAGTTCTCGAGCCCCGGACGCGGCTCGGTCACGCTGATCCAGAGCACGCGGACGAGAGGAAAGAAGTAGAACGCGAGCATGGAGACGAGCGCGGGCGCGACGAGAAGCCAGTAGAACGTGCGCACCGACCGCGCGGTGGTCTTCGTCGCACGCGCAGCGATGGCCACGGTCGTGGTGCTCATGGCGAGCGTGTATTATGGCACGCAGCGATGCGCCGTCTGTTCGCGGACCTGGTCGTGTGCGACGCCAAGATCGCCACGCTCGAGACGCCGAACCGTTTCGTGCCGTCGCTCGCCGCGCGTGACGGCCGCATCGTCGCGGTCGGCGCCGACACCGATCTCGACGGCCTGGTCGGCCCGGACACGCGCGTGGTCACGCTCGAGGGTCGCACCGTCATTCCCGGCATCGTCGATTCGCACTGTCACGCCGACAGCTACGCGGTCCGACAGCTCACGTGGCACGACTGCTCGCCGTCACGGATCGAGTCACGCGACGCGCTGCTGGCGGTGATCGATCGCACCACAGGCGCGATGCCGGCCGCGCGCTGGTTCGTCGGCTACCGCTACGACCAGCGGCGCAGCGGCGGCTATCCGACGCTGGCCGAGCTCGATCGCGCGGGCCACGGGCGTGCGGTGTTCATCTTGAGGACCGATGGACACCTGGGACTCGCCAACGGCGCGGCGTTTGCGGCGTGCGACGTCGACGCGTCCACGCCCGATCCGCCATTCGGACGCCTCGATCGCGACGATCGCGGCGCGCTCACCGGGCTCGTTCGCGAGGCGGCGGCCCACCCGTTCCTGAATCGGATTCATGCCCACGACAGTGAAGACGAGATCGCCCGCGGGCTCGTGCGGGTGTTCGACGAGTGTCTGTCCGTCGGCATCACCACCATCCACAACTCGCTCACGCCGAGCAAGGCGATCCGCGCCTACCAGCAGCTCCATCGGGCGGGACGTCTGCCGCTGCGGGTGGGCATCATCGCGAGCGGCCGCGAGTCCGGACTGGTCGAAGCGTTCGTCGCCGCCGGCATCCAGACGGGGTTTGGCGACGAATGGCTTCGCGTCGTCGGGGTCGAGTGGTGCCCCGACTGCAGCACCAGTGGCCGGACGGCGGCGTATTACGAGCCGTACGTCGGCCCGCCCGTGGTCGGCGAGCCGGCCGACAACTGCGGCATGTTGCTCTACGACGCGAAAGATCTGGCCGAGCGCGTGACCGTGGCGCATCGCGCCGGGCTCCTGGTCTGCGTGGAAGGCGTCGGCGACCGCGGTATCGACTTCGCGCTCGATGCGATCGAGGCGGCGCTCCGCGCGCATCCCGCCCCGGATCATCGCATGCGTGTCGAGCACTGCTGCTACGTGACGCCGCCGCTGCTCGATCGGCTGGCACAGCTCGGCGCCGTCGACTCCTCGGCCACGGGCTTCATGCACGACCTCGGCGATGCGTACGCCGCCAACCGCGGCGATCAGGCGATGCGCTGGATGTGGCCGCATCGCTCGCTGATCGATCGGGGCGTGCCCGCGCCCGGACACTCCGACGCCGCGGTCTGTCAGTTCAATCCGTTTCTTGCGCTGTGGTGCATGGTCAATCGCCGGACGGGGACGGGCCGCTCGCTCGACGCGCGCGAAGCGGTGACGATCGAGGAGGCGCTGCGCGCGTACACGGTGCTGGGGGCGTACGCGGGGCGAGAGGAGCGGGTGAAGGGCCAGCTCGGCGAGGGCATGCTCGCCGACTTCGCGGTGCTGGATCGCGATCTCTTCACGATCCCGTCCGACGAGATCCGCGAGGTGCGCGTCGAGCAGACCTATGTCGGCGGCGTCGAACGGTATCGACGGAGCGGTTAGTCCTCGGCGACCACGGTCGCCGCGTCGGCGTCCCACGAGAGCCACACGCGCTTGCCGGGGCTGAGCGAAACGTCGAGCCGCCAGGTCGGACGCGTCACGGCCAGCTGACTCATGCCCGCCGCGGCCACCAGCACGTGGATGTCGGCGCCGAGATAGCTCCAGCTCACGATCTCGGCGGCGACGGAGTTCACCGCGCCGGCGGCCTCGTCCGCGGTCAGGATGATCTTCTCCGGCCGTAACGACAGCACGATCGGCTGCTCGGCGCGTGGCAGACCGGGCGGCACCGCCTGCACGAACCGGTGTGGGCCGCAGCGGTACGCGAACCCCTGGACATGCGATTCCTCGACGACGGCCTCGAGGAAATTGCTCTTGCCGAGGAAGTCCGCGACGAAGCGCGTGCGTGGCTGGTCGTAGAGCTCGCTCGGCGAGCCGCTCTGCACCAGCGCGCCGTCACGCAGGATCGCCACCTCGTCCGACATGGACAGCGCCTCCTCCTGATCGTGCGTGACGTAGATGAACGTCATGCCGACCCGCTGGTGGAGGGACTTCAGCTCCCACTGCAGCTCGGCGCGGAGCTTCTTGTCGAGGGCCGACAGCGGCTCGTCGAGCAGCAGCAGATCGGGCTGGAAGACGAGCGCGCGCGCCAGCGCGACCCGCTGCTGCTGGCCGCCCGAGAGCTGCTTCGGAAACCGGTCGGCGAGCTCGGTGAGGTGCACGAGATCGAGCGCCTGTCGCACTCGCGTCGAGGCCTCGCTGCGCGGCATGCGACGAACGTCGAGCGGGAAGCCGACGTTGCCAGCGACGCTCAGGTGGGGGAACAGCGCATAGCCCTGGAAGACCATGCCGAAGTTGCGGCGCTCCGGCGGCAGCTGCGTGATCACGCGATCGTCGACGAGGATGTCGCCCGCCGTGGGCTCGATGAAGCCGGCGATGGCCATCAGGATCGTGGTCTTCCCGGAGCCCGACGGACCGAGCAGGGTGAGGAAGTCGCCCCGCCGCACGGTGAACGAGACGTCGTCGACGGCACGTACCCGACCGTAGTGCTTGCTCAAGCTCCGGACGTGGAGCGTGTGAGCGCGCTCGGTCACCACGGTGCACCGCGCGCGTTACGACGAGATCGCGTCCAGATAGTCCTGATTCGCCTGCGCGTAGTTCTTGCCCCACCATTCGCCGTCGAGGATGAGCTGCTGGCGAAGATTTTCGGGGTCGGTGGGGTTATAGCGACGGAGGGCCGGCGGCACGCTGGCCGCGGCTTTCGGATTCGTCGGCCCGTTGCCGAGAAACTCGAGCAGTCCCACTTGCGCCTCGGCGTTCGCGCACATCGACGCGAGCAGCCGCTGCGCCAGCGCGCCCGCGGGGTTGCCCTTCGGAATGACGAAGATGCCCGCCTGCAGCACGCCCTGGTTCCACGTCCACGTGAGGCGGCCCTTCGTCTCCTCGTGCAGCACTTTCGCGCGGGTGTTCCAGATGAAGCCCATCGACGCTTCGCCCGTCCGCATGAGCTGCTCCGACTCGGAGCCGGAGTTCCAGTAGACGGCGTCCTTCTTGATCTTCCGCAACACGTTGAGCGCGCGCTTGGTGTCGAGCGGATAGAGCTTGTCCATCGGCACGCCGTCGGCCATCAGCAGCGCGTCGAGCGTGGCCAGCGCGTCGCGACGCAGCATCCGCTTGCCGGGAAATTTCTGGAGGTCCAGGAAGTCGGCCCAGGTCTTCGGCGGGTTGGCGCCGAACTTCGACGCGTCGTAGAGGAGCACCGAGCTGAACGAGTACGGTGCGGCGCCGTGCGGATACGCGAAGCCCTTCGGCGGCAGGTTCGCCTTGTCGACGATCGAGTAGTCGATGGGCTCGAGCAGGCTCTGACCACCGAGGAGGATCGACGAGCTCGCGGAGGAGTCGCAGATGTCCCACGTGACGTGCTTCGACTCGACCATCGTCCGGATCTTTCCGGCCGACGGACCGGACGAGTCCATGACGACCTTCACGCCCGGGTTCTTGTCCTCGAAGGGCTTGCCGTAGAACCGACCGAAAGCCTCGTTGGCGATGCCGCCCCAGTTCACGAAGACGATCTGCTTGACCTGGGCGTTCGCCGCCCTGATCCCGGCGGGGACGGTCGCGGTCACGCCGAGTGCCGCGAGGACCTTGAGCACGCGGCGGCGATCCATCGCGACGCGGCCGGTCTTCTCGTCGAGAAGATCGAGGCAGTCTTCCTGGAAGCTCTGAGACTCCGTCATGGCAAACTCCTCCGTGGCCTGGATCGTAGCATGCAGGTGTGGACCCGCGGGATGAGCCTTGGCCGCGCGAACCCAACGCCGCGATCGGGAAAGGGAAGATGATGAGCTCTCCCTCGGACGCCGAGGTGATCAGCCGCTCGCTCGGCGAACCCGAGGCCTTCGGGCTGCTCTACGACCGCCACGCGGCCACCGTGCTGCGCTTCCTGGGCCGCCGGGCGGGTGCCAAAGTCGCGGAGGGGCTGCTCGGCGAGCTGTTCCGGATCGCGTTCGAGCGGCGCAAGACGTTCGACGCGTCGCGCGCGAGCGCGCTGCCGTGGCTGTACGGGATCGGCTCGAATCGAGCGGCGGCACGCTGAACGCCGGAGCCGAATTCCAGGTCAACAATCCCGGCACGTCGGACGCGCAGTGCCAGGGCGGGCAGGCCGTGGGCTCTCAAGCGAGCTGGCCTGGTGGTTCGCGGGCGAACACCGACTCCACCAGCTGCTCGCAGCAGCCCCAGCTCGCCGGCGTGTGCGGCACCGGTCCCTGCGGCCCAGGGAACACGTGCCCGGCCGGCCAGGTCTGCGATCTCGCCGGGGGCGCGCTCGGGAGGGGCACCGGCATCTGCCGGTTCGGCGCTCAGCAGTTCTGCGATTTCGCCACGGTCGCATGCGCCGACGGCAGGGACAGCTGCCAGCTGTGGGGCGGCGGGATTCCAAAGTACGGCGATTACAACGGCAATGCCTGCGCGCAGGGCCACTTCGATGCGGTCTGGGCCTCGGCGACGCCGGCGCGCGCCGCGAATCCGGGCATCGATCTATTCTTCGCGGTGCGGGACTTCGTGACGCCGATTGCGGCGTGTCAGAGCGTGACGACGAAGACCGATCCGGGGATCTGCACGGCGAACGCCTCCGTCGACGCCGGGTCGACCGACCCGGACAACGACACGTTCACCGTCACCCAGTCCCCACCTGGTCCTTTCAGCAAGGGAACGACGAACGTCACGCTGACGATCACCGACCAGAATGCCCGGAGCAACTCGTGCTCGGCCACCGTCACCGTCAACGATCTCGAGAAGCCCACCATCACCTGTCTGGCGCCGAAGCTCGAGTGCGCGAGCCCTGCGGGCGCGGTGGTGGCGAAGCTGATCAACACCGTCTCCGACAACTGCGCGATCCAATCTAAAGGGTGCACCCCACCGGAGGGATCGACGTTCGCGCTCGGGGTCGATCCGTTCACGTGCACGGCCACGGACACCTCGGGCAATGCCAACAGCTGCACGTCGAACGTGACGGTGGTCGACACGACGGTGCCGGTCATCACGTCGCTGGTGGCGAATCCCAACACGCTATGGCCACCGAATCACAAGCTCGTGCCCGTCTCGATCAGGGCCACGGCGACGGACATCTGCGACACGTCGCCCAAGTGCAAGATCGTCTCGGTGACCAGCAACGAGCCGGTTCTGGGCCCCGGCAGCGGCCACACGGATCCGGACTGGGTGATCACGGAGCCCGGGCCGAGCGTGAGCCCGGCAACCCTCGGCGTTCTGCTCCGGCCCGAGCGCGCCGGGGGCGGCACCGGACGGGTGTACACGGTGAACGTCTCGTGCACCGATGCGTCGGGTAACACGACGGCGGGGCAGACGACGGTGACGGTGGCTCACGACCAGGGCCGGTGAAATCCGGGGGTGACGCTCGTGAGGATTCGTCGCACGATCCACGGTCGGGCTGCTGGCCGCGCTGCTGGCGCCCGCCATCGTCGCCGCTCAGAGCGGTGACGATCTGAAAGGCGCTCCGGCAGGAGATCGAGTCGCTCAAGGCCAGTATCGGCGCCGCCCAGCGCGACCTGCAGGAGATCAAGACGCTGCTGCGGGGCACGCGCCCGGCAGGCGGCTCGCCAGTCGCGCCCGACTCGATGGAGCTCAGCGTGGCCAACGCGTACGCCAAGGGCGGCGCCGGCAGCCGCCTGGTGCTGGTGGAGTTCTCCGACTTCCAGTGCCCGTTCGCGGCCGCCACGCCAAGCAGACTCTGCCGCAGATCGAGCGCGAGTACGTGGAGACCGCCAAGGCCCTCTACGTCATGCGGCACCTGCCGCTGGAGTCGATCCACCCCGACGCCTTCCGCGCGGCGGCCGCCGCCGAGTGCGCGGGCGACCAGGGCAAGTACTGGCAGGTGCACCAGAAGCTCTTCGGAAACCAGCAGGCGCTCTCCGCCACCGACCTCGCGCGCTAAGGAGCATAGGAGAGATGAAGGCCTGATTGACGGAACATCCATTCTCGGCACCCCGCCCCTCCCGCCGGTTCTCGCGTCCGCCCCCACGTACAGCGTTGTTCTGGACGATCTCGCCGTACCTGCCGAAGGAGACGCGGGACTACGTACCGCTGATGCTCGCCGCCGGGCACATCGGCAAGGAGCCGACACGTTACGGCTTCGGAGATCTCGAATACCATGCGCCTTTCACGTTCGACACCGCCGGGCGGAACCTCGCTCCAGGTGATCGCGGACGCGGTCGGCGCCGACGCGAGCGAGATCTTCGATCTCAACCAGCACTACGTACGGAGGGTGACACCCCCCGGGAAGACCGTCGACGTCCGGATCCCGCAGGACGGTCGCTCGCGTTCGAATCGAACTTCGCGCGGGTCGCGCGAGGCGCCCGTGAGGTACGCCTGGCGGCGTTGCGGGCTCCCCAGTCGCCCTAGAGCGGCCGTCAACCCTTCACGGAGCCGGCGGTGAGGCCCTGCACCATGTACTTCTGGAAGACGAGGACCAGGAGCACGGCGGGGAGCGCGCCCAGGAAGCCGGACGCGGCGATCACCGAGTAGTCGATGTTGATCTGGCCGTTCATGCCGGCAATCACCGGCGGCAAGGTCGTGGTGCCGGGCTTCGTGTTCAGGATCTGCGCGACGACGAACTCGTTCCAGCACAGCATGAACGTGAAGGCTCCGCCGGCGACCAGGCCCGGTCCCGACACGGGCAGCACCACGCGACAGTAGGCCTGGAACCGGTTGCAGCCGTCGACGAGCGCGCTCTTGTCGAGATCTGCTGGAATGGTCTCGAAGTACGCCTTCATGATCCACACCGTGAACGGCAGCGTGAACGAGCAGTAAGCGATCACGAGGCCGCTGAGCGTGTTCTGCAAGCCGAGCGTCCGGAACACGAGGAAGAAGGCGGGAATCAGCACGATGGTCGGCAGCATCCGCGTGAAGAGCAGCGCGAACAGCGACAGCGTCTTGAGCGGGAAGCGAAAGCGCGCGTAGGCATACCCGGCCGTCGTGCCCGCGATCAGGTTGACCACGGTGACGACGAGCGCGACGACGAGACTGTTCCACATCGACGTCAGGATCTTCCCAGCCTGGCCCTCCGCGTGGAAGCGGACCAGCCCGAGGACCATGCGGTAGTTGTCGAAGGTCACCTCCGGCGGCACGAGCGTGAACGGCCGCGCCAGGAGGTTCCGCTGATAGGAGATGCTCGTCACGAACAGCCACGCGAACGGCGCGACGAGCCAGAGGGCCACCACGATCACCGTCGCGCAGAGGACCACGCGGCTGCCCGCGGAGCGCCGCCGGTAGCGGCCGCCGCGATACCCGGCCCCGGTCGTCAGCCGCTCAGCCCTCCGGCTCGAAATGGGCGAGAACAAGCTTGTGATAGACGACCGTGAGCAGCAGGCACAGGGCGGTGAGCGTATAGAGGATCGCCGTGCCGGGACCGAACTTGAAAAACGTGAAGCTCGTCTTGAAGCCGTGCCACGAGATGGTCGTGGTGTCGTAGGCTGGGCCGCCCATGGTGAGGACGTAGATCAGGTCCAGCATGAGAAAGCCGTTCACGGTCGCCAGCACCAACACGAGGAACACGATCGGACGGAGCGCGGGCAACGTCACGTACCAGAGGCGACGCCAGTAGCCGGCGCCGTCCACCTCGGCGGCCGCGTACAGGTCCGCGGAGATCGACTGCATGCCGGCGAGGAAGAGCAGCGTGGCGAACGGCGCCTGGTTCCACATGTAGACCGCCACGAGCACGTTGAGCGCGCTCCACCCTTCCTTGAAGAACGCGATCGCGCCGTCCACGAGTCCGGCACGGAGCAGGAGCCCGTTGAGCGCGCCAAACTCGAAGTCGAGGATTCCGATCCACAGCAGGCCGACCACGATCCGCGAGAGGGACCACGGCACCAGGAGCAGGCTGCGCATCACCGGCCGGCCCGGGAACCGCTCGTTGAGGACGAGCGCCATGCCGAGCCCCACCAGCGCGGCCTCGACGACAAAGGCGGCGACGAAATAGAGCGTGCGCCAGAGCGAGTCCCAGTAGATCGGGTCGGCGAGCACCTGCGTGTAGTTGCGCCCGCCAATCCACCGGAAGAGCGGGATCCGCATCCCCCAGAGCTCGACCGCCGGTCCCGTGGAGCGCAGGAGGTTGACGTCCGTGAACGACAGCCAGAGCGAGTAGACGAGCGGAAAGACGACCACGAGACCGATGGCGAGCAGCGCCGGGCCGACGAACAGCCAGGCCACGGCGCTCTCCGACAGGCGCGGCGCCCGCCGCGGCTTCACGCCGACGGCTATGCGAGCGACTTCTGCAGCGACGCCAGCTCCTTGAGTCCCTTCGGCACCGTGGAATTGCCGCGGATGATGTTGTGCACGATGGCGATGGCCTTGCTGTCGTATTCGCTGAACCACGGCTCCTTGAACGCGTTGATCGGCCGGCCCTTCTTGTATTGCTCGCGCAACAGCTTCAGGTCCACCCACTTGTCATACGACTGGATGATTTCCGGGTGCTCGTACATCTCGGGGTACGCGTTGTCGAGCCCGGCGATGAGGCACCACTGGCGCTGCACGTACCAGTCGCCGTTGAGGTTACCGCCGAGGAACTTCGCGAACTTCCACGCGTCCTCGAGCGCCTTCGTCTTGGCGTTGATCGTGTACCACTCGGTGAACATGTGCGTCTGGCCGTTGCCCGGGTACATCGCCATCTTGGCCTTCTTCGGCGCCAGCTTGGAGTTCTCCGGCTCGCCCGCGATGGTCTTGAGGTAGTACGAGTGGTTCGTGTGATACGCGTAGCGCCCGGTCCAGAAGAGCCGGTGCGTGTCGGTCGACGACGTCTTGGTGAGGACCTCGGGGTTCACGAGCCCCTCGCGGTAGGCCTTCTGCCAGCGCTCCATCGCGCGCGCCGCACCGGGCTCCTGGTCGGCGATGACCCGGTTCTTGGCGTCGAAGACGCTGGCGCCCTCCGAGACGCAGTCGCTGAAGAACTGTGGCATGGTTCCCGATCCGCTGTTGTTCCAGTTCGGCAGGTACGGCGTGTCGCTGACCTTGTCGCGCTTGAGCTTCGTGCAGTGCTCCATCAGCTCGTCCCAGGTCTTTGCCGGCGCCTTGATGCCGGCCTGCTGGAGCATCGGCTCGTTGTAGATGAGAATGAAGATGCTGGTGAAGTAGGGCAGGCCCACGACTTTCGAGCCGTCGCGGCTGCGCGCGGCTTCCAGATTGCCCGGCGCCATCTTCTTCTTCAGCTCGTCCATGCCCGGCAGGTCGTCGAGCGGACGGATGAAGCCGTTGTCCACCCAGCGCTCGCGATTGGCCGAGTTGCAGTACATGACGTCCACGACCTCGCCGGCCATCGCGCGCGTCTCCATCGTCGGGTGGTACGTGGCCCACGGGACGGCGTCGTACTTCACCTGGCCGCCGTGCTTCTTGTTGAAGTAGTCCACGTAGTCCTTCACCGTGTCGGGCTTGAAGACCCAGCCGGCGAAACTGACGGGCTTGTCCGCGCGGGCGGCACGAAGCGCGCCTTCACCGAGGAGGGCGGCGGCGGCCGTGAAGCCTACCGCGCCCAGGAACGTGCGCCGGTCGATGGTGATCATGGGCGTCCTCCTGAGCCACGGGTCGAGCGCGCCACATGATAGGCGATTCCCCGCCATCAGGCGAACGCCCATGATCCGCCCGTCGATGGGCAGGCCGCCCGCCGTGAACCGCACGGGACCGCCGTCGACGGCAGATAGGACACGCCGGTGGAGTCGGCCCGAACAGGCCGCGCGGTCGACGCTCAGACGCCCAGGTGTCGAGCAGGACGGCGTCCGTGCAGTCCCTCGCCTGGCCGGCGAATGTCACCCGGCCCTTCTCCATGATGTAGACTCGCCGGACGACGCCCAAGACCATCTTCACGTTCTGCTCTCTCCATCGACCGTCACGGAATACATGACCTCCCGGATGCGCTGCACAACGACCGATCCCTTGATCGATGCCATCAGATTCTCGCTGACGGATGCCTTGTGTGATAACCGTTCGGCGCGAGGGTCCGGGGTGTGCAAGACTCCGGGCCCTCACCCTCTCACACGCCGTCGGCGCGAATCCTCTACGTCAGGTCACACCGCTTGAGCAAGGCGGTCGGTCCAGATTCCGGCGCTTCGCCGCGTCCATCGACACCTGACGAAGCCGTGCCGTCCTGAGCGCCTGGTGGCGTTGATCCAGGAAGGTCGACCGGCGCCGGTTCGACCTGAAGCCTGGCGCGCGCCCCCCCGGGTTGCCCAGTGGTTGACGTGCCGGCGCCGCGGTGACATCCTTCGACCACATCGCGTTCTCACCGACCGGAACTCTGTCGCGTCATGGGAGGTGCGAGCCATGACCCTTCGAGACATCCTCAAGGTCAAGGGATCCCAGGTGCATTCCATCGGCGGTGATCAGACCGTGCTGGAGGCCGTGGCCCTCCTCGTGGATTACCGCATCGGCGCCCTCCTGGTGCGGGATCCGGCGGGGACGGCCATCGGCATCATCAGTGA